>FLNX01000127.1_pt1 | contig 83415 bp, 72 predicted proteins | sample 1140341 | NCBI WGS metagenome assembly FLNX01 (sample SAMEA3878208, study PRJEB12797) | bioreactor metagenome | biome: Moose rumen | place: Sweden | collected 2011-10
AGTGCTCCATTATACCCTCGGAACAGGCTCCATATATGCGCAATGGAGCCTGTTCTCGGATAGTTTGGCATATCTTTACAGAGTGCAGGAATACACTTTTTTCCGGATATACACATTTTTTACAGAAAAATGTATCATTTTTCATTCATTCAGTCAAAAACGACTATGTACAATTTAAAACAATCACAAAACCTTGCTTCCTCTGCTTCTTTCTTTCTACACTATTGAATATCAACCAAATATCGGAAGCAAGTTTTCTAAAAACCACGCTTCAACCTTGCTGCAACTCTGCTTCAACATCGCTGTCATCAATTGGAAGCCTTCTGCCGCTTTTCCAGAGGCTCTTGTTGATTCTAAGGCAATGCTTTAGCGATGAAAAGCGGTTCCCTACGAATGTCCCATGCCATGGGACATTCAGTTAGAAGGCTTTAAAGTCCGAGCGAGTGCCGTTCAAAAAGCCAGTAAGCCGTCTCGAAACTCCATTATTATTGTTCTCGTTTTTTGATTTGCTTACACTACATAAATTTGCCTACACTAAAATATCACCTGATTATCAAGTTGTTACGTTCCAATGTAAGCAATGTATGCAAAAACTAAAATAGAATAAAAACAATCACAAACAAAGTAAAGGTGCCCCCACAATGTAGGGCACCTTTGGCTTTTCATAGAATGACTATTCGAGAAAAACTGACGCAAATCTTTCAACATTAAAAGGCCGCCATCCAAATCGCAGAAGAAAGGGATAGCGGTCTTATCAGGTAAAGGAACTCATAGGACAGCAACATTTGGACAACTGACCTATCCCAATAGAAATATTTTAAATCTGTTCTTCTGTTGTGGCCTCATAAAGTTCTACAGTTGTCTCCTCTGTCGAGACTGTCAGCATTTTCTGTTCCAGTTCAATCTCTATCATTTCGCAATAAGGCTCTGAATATACTTTTCTCATATCTGCTATCATTTTCATTTCACAACTTTCTTACCATTCTCAATATAGATGCCTTTTGCGGGACTTACGAAGCGTCGACCTTGCAGGTCATAATACGAATCTGTCTGGTCTACAGCCTCTACGCCAGTGATGCCTGTGGTATTGCCGACAATGATGAGAGAGCGTGCGGCAGCCGAGCCTTCAATAGCAATATAAGCCTTACCCGCCTTCAGAGTCGTGCCGGCAAACTTGTAGAAGCCGAAGCCGTCACTCTCTTTGGCGAGCGTATAGACAGTGCCGCTGACCTCGCTTACTGTCAGATTGCGCTGGGTACCTTTCAGAATGTTCGTTGAATAGTCGCCCACTCCTTCTGACTCACTCGTGTAGAGCACTGGATTCTGTACTGTTGACTTCATAAGCACAGCCTGACCACAAGGCACGATCTTGTCTGCGATTTCCGTTAGTGTCAGTCCATCATTGCTTTCGTTCAGGGTTGCGATGTATACGGTAGTTGTTTCGTCGGCTTTCACATTTCTAGTGTCTGTATAGAACGACTGCCAGTATTGCGAACCTGTCTCTACATTGACAGTGGTTAATGATTCGTTTTTCTTTGTGAAAGCACCGCCCGCATTAGGGTGAGCAGCCCTTTTGTTTGTACGTGATGGTTCTTTTCCATCATTTCCAACGAGTTTTGGACAGTTGGCAAACATATCAAAACCATAATATTCGCTTGCTGACCAATCGTCGTTACAATAGATTCTTTCTATGTTACTGCAATCCATGAACATTTCTCGCATTTCCCCAACTTTATTGATGTTGAAGTTACTTACATCGAGGCTTGTCAAAGACTCGCAGCCAGAGAACATACCGGACATATCAGTGACTTTGTTTGTATTGAATTTTCTCACATCAAGGTTTGTCAAGGCCGGACATAATGAGAACATTTTGCTCATATCCGTTACAGACGCAGTTTTCAAATTATTGATTCCTTTGACTTCCAAAAGACTCCAACATCCTGTAAGCCAATGGGCTGTACTAGATAGGGTTGTATAGTTAGCAAAGGAATCATCAAACACAACTGTTACAATTTCTTTGCAATGATCACTCCATGAGGTTGAGCCTCCAGGTTTATATTCGAACGGTCCAATACTCATGCCTCCACTGCTAGTCTTATTATTGTCATAGTAGAACGTCTGGGTCGTGTTGTCATCACTCAATACGGCGTATGGCTCTTGAGCGCAGATACTCTGCATCACTCCCATCAGGAGGAGCAGTAAAGAGTAAACGTTCTATTTTCCGCCAAATTCTCTGAAGCGCCCGTGTTTTCGGGCATTTCAAAATTTCAGCAAAATCTAAGATTTTTCAGATTTAACTTTTTGGGCAACTATCAGGTAGCAGTAGACAGGAGTTTGCCCACTTCTATCGAGTTCAACTCCGGCAATTCATATGCCTGATAGTAGCAGGGCAAGAAGCCATGCTTGTCCCTACTGGTTCCAAACAGGATGCTCCTGAAGACATCTTCAAGGTAACTTTCAGGATTAATCCCGTTCAGAGAGCAACTTTCTGTCACAGAGAACATGAAGGCCACATTCTCGGCTGCAAGCTCGCTACCTATGTTCTGACAGTTCTTCAAGTTCAGTTTCACCGCCTTCATTCGCTGTTCGCAGAGGTTATTTGAGATTTCGACCCGACCGTCTTCGATGAAGTTCTCCAATGATTTCCATTGGTTCAGCATATAGGTTACAGCCTTCTTCATCATCTCATTGGCCATCAGGCCCACATCGAGCGACATCAGCAATACCTTGCTGTGAATCTTGTTCAAGATGGCCCTCGACCGTTTTTCTCGTCGTTTCTTTATCTGGAAGGGCTTCAGGTTAAGCAACTTAAATACTACCTCTATCCTGAAAAGCTCGGCTATCAGGTTGATGATCTCCCTGGCACGTTCATCTGTGGGAAGGGCCTCTATCCACTTCCGTCTTGCATGCGTCCAACAGCCTATATGCACTATTTCGGGATGTTTCTCGGCATCATCGAATATGCTATATGCCACATAACCGTCTGTTGAGAGGAAACCGCAAAAGTTCTTCAGGAAATCAAGGGCAACCTTACGTGCACGGCTTCCTTTCTCATACACATAGAGCACCATGTTCTTCAACTTGGCGAAGAATGCCCAGAGATACTTCTTCTTGTATGACTCCACACCGTCTTCAACAACACCGACCAGTTCGGCTGTCTCATCGGTCATCATATAATCCGTGGCTTGAACCTCAAACTTGAATGGTTCTTCCAAGTATTCACGAAGAATCCCCATACCATTTTGCATATATCGGTTCAGCGAGCCTTTACTGATGTGTATACCCTGATTGCGGAGCATTTTCTTGATGCGGTTGGCAGACAGGTGATAGACGTATTTCCAGCAGAGGACCTTGGCAAGAAGCGTCGGACCGAAGATACCACCGATTTTCTTCTTCGGATCCTCCATCGTATTGGTAAAGGTACCGTCGGCAAGCTGGACACGCGCCACCTTGTATATATGCTCCACGTTACGGGCCTTGACATGCTCGATCACGCTGTAATAGTATATTTCCATTTCCCCGTCACGATACATGAAACGCGCCCCCTCAGGCAGTTCGTAATACTCGTCGACTTCGTGGGTCACGGTCTCATCTACTTTATGAGGTTTCTTAGGCTGGCGAGGTTTCGTCTCCTTTTTACGCTTCTGCTTCTTGGGGGCAACCCCATCACCGCCATCGTCTTCAGGCTGCCCAGGATCTGGCGGAAGACTCTCCGGAGTACCGTCAAAATCCTGCTTACGCTCTCCTTCCGTATCCGTAGGACGGTTGTTCAGCAGATTGCGCTGCTCTGTCGTCGGGCCAAACCTGTGGCTACGCCCATTAGCCACCTCATTCTTCAGGTTCTTGATCTGGAGATCCTTTGCCTTAATGACTTCATCCTTCATCTGGATGACTTCATTCAGATGGTCTATCCTGCCGTTGAGCTTCTCCACCTGGGCTGACAATTCGGAAATTCTTGCCGTCAGTTCCTTGATAGTCTCTGCCTGCTGGTCTGCCTGACTATTGGATGAAGAACGCAGCAGTGCAACCTCCTCGGTCAGGTGCTTAACCTGTTCGAAGAGCAGCATCTTCTCCTCCCTGGCCTGCGCCAGTTGGGAGAGTGACAGTTCGTATGCACGCTCGTCTATCATTGATGCAAAGGTACTCATTTTTTCTCAAATAACCAAAGAAAAATACAATCATTTTTAAACTCATTTCATTGATACACAAATACTTACACAAAAAGCCAACCATCGCCTACACCGCTTCCGCAAGCCTCATTTCATCGATTACAAGGCTCTCAGTGAGATAAACCATGTCTGCCCAAGAAATTTGGTAACTTTTCGTTTTTGAGTCGTATAACGGCTTTTTGAATTTTCCCATTAAAGGGCGTTTTTCATACAGCACATAGAAGCCTCGCTCGAAATGCAGTAGCTTTACTATCTTACGACTCTTGGACATAAAGATATAAACGTTATGAGAATCATCTGGATTCTGGCCCATTGTACTCCGGACAACCTCACGCAGACGGAATATACCTTTCCTCATGTCAACGCTCCCATTGAAGAGGAAGTATTTATATGTAGCACTCAGTCCCAACATAATCAACTCAATATCTTACGCAACAGCGAAATACTATCTTCAAGACTTGTATGATGCATTGAGATATATGTACCATTTGTCAAACGAACACTGAGGTCACGAATGGGGCAATCCTCTGAATGAGAATTCCTCTGGAATGATGGGGCGTCTGGAATCGTGACTGTTCCCATAACTGGATCCGACTCGGGCTTCTTCACTTTAATGGGGGCCGACAAGTCTTGACTACGCTGCCATTCCATGTACTTTTGATAACTTACTCCAGACATACGGCAGTATTCCTGCAAAGACGTACCGTTAGAACATAGTTCATATAAATCATGAACCTGCTGATAATTGGGATTTCTTACTGACATAACCTTGTAGCTTTTGTTTTTTGCCACAAAGGTAGGCATTATATTTTAATCACTGACGCGGAAAATAGAACGTTTACAGAACAAGAGCAGAAAGCTCATGTGTCTAAAAAGTACGAACGGGGAGCGACACGCATTTCCTTTTGTTTATAAATACGTTATCTTTTTCCCTGTTAGGAGTGCGGCATCTAATGCCAGCAGTTACTCCCTGATGCTCATTTGTACTGTCTGTTTCCTAATCCTTTGTTTTAGAGTTATACACTATTTGATTATAATTGTCTCTATTTGACGCTGCAAAGATAAACAAATTAAACTTGAATACCAAATGATTTTGGGAAAAAATGCAGACCGAATCAGCCAAATTCTTCTTAGCCTGACTACGCTACTGTCAACCGCTACTGTCAATTTTGGGTGTCAAGTCAAAAAGTGCAGTAGAAATTTGGTTGTTTCACAGAAATTGTTTACCTTTGATCGTGTGGTAACAGGTATTTTGAACAAGGAATAAAAGATAATTAGATTATGGTAGCAATAGCACTAATGATCACGGTAGGAATCGCAGCCACGATAGTGTATCTGCATGACCGGAAAAGTTTTTCAAAAAATTGAAATATCTTTTAGGTGAGACAGGAAGGTTGAACAAACCTACTATGCGAAAGGTGCCCCCACAACGGAGGGCACCTTTGGCTTTTTCAAAATGCGATTATTATTTACTTGACCACGAACTTACGGCCATTCTGGATGTAGAGGCCACGAGTGGGCTGCTGCACCTGACGACCACTGAGGTCGTAGATCAGGGCGCCCGGGCGGCGATCTGTGGTGACGGTGTCGATGCCGGAATAGATGGCATCCGAGCAGAGCGTGACGCTGTAGACATAACGCTTGCCTTCCACCTCGAAGCAGAACTGAACCAGGATGGAGAAGTCCTCAGGCACGGCTTCCTCGCTGTAACTGATGAGTTTCACCTTGTCACCATCCTTCTCGAAGGTGACCTGGATAGAACCGTCGACATCGTAGTAACCCAGGGTATTGAAGAACAGACCGTCGAGGATGTTCTGGCCGTCGCCGTAGAAGCCGTCGATGGTCAGGCCATGCAGATAGTGGGCATCGTCGTCGAGCAGTGCATCGACCGTCGTACCCAGTGCCTCAGCAGCCTGGCTCAGGTCGACCTCAATGGCCCTGTCGTCCTTTGCCACAGGGAGAGAGAGTTCGGCAGTACCGACCTCCTCGGTCTTGACCACCTGCTCTACGAAGGCAAGGCTGATGTTGAAGGTGATCATCTTCTGAGTATCGGGATTCACCAGATAGAGTTCAGTCTTGAAGACGTCGCCGAGGCTGTTGCGGCCAGGATACTGGAAGAAGGTGAAGATACCATCTGAACTGTAGCAGATACCCACACGGGCATCAGCATCGCCCCAAGTACCGACACGACCGTCGCCAGTCATCCAGAAGCCGGGCTTCGGATCGCAACTGTAGGCGTTAGAGTAGTCGCTGCCTGTCTCTTCCTTCACAGCCTCTGAAGAGGGACCGTAGAGGATCGGATCGGCGGTTCCGAGGAAGTGCTCAACGACCTTAGTGTCGATGGTGAAACTGTCCTCGATGGGATAATCCTCTGCGCTGGGGATGGCCTGAACCGTGAAGGAGATGGTGCGCACGTTCTCGAACTCACCCGTAACCTCCTGTCGCTCAATGGCTTTCAGCACGACCGTATAGGCATAGTACTTATCCTCGTACATAAAGTAGATAGTGGCACTGGTGGTCTGTCCGACCTCCAGGATGTTGGGATACATACCCACGTTGAGACGGCTCAGGTCGCCAGAAGCAACAGGCTCGATGAACATTCTGGCATTCTCACCCCAAGTGGTGATGGTACCATCGCTGTTGAACCAGTAACCGCCATTGTTGGCTGTGGCAGCGCCGAAACTCTCAAAGGCATCCAGGGCCTGCATCTTGATGTCGGCCACGCTACAACCCAGCAGGGCGGCAATAGCCTCCAGGTCAGGACGAACCGTCGTAGTGGCATAGTCACCATTGGGTGCCTGCTCTACGGTCACTTCTTCCTCGCCGACCTTGGTATAGTCAGCCAGACCGTTGCCCTGCTCACGAATCAGCACGTTGAGCGTGTACTTGATACGATAGGCCTTGTCGCCATAGAGCAGGTAGATGTTTGCCCACCAACTCTTGCCGCCGTCATTTTCAAGGCTTCCGGGATACTGGCCCAGATTACAAGTCAGGGTGTTGGTCTTGGCATTGAAGGCAAAGCCCTCGATATAGAGTTTGCAGGCTGCACCGTAAGCCTGGGCAGAGAGTTCACCCGTGGGAGTACCGTCCTCACCCCAGTCGTCGATAAGCCAGAAACCAGGAGCAGAGGCCGTGAAATTGTTAGTCAGCGAGTCTAATTTCAGGAAGTTGTTCTCCACGGTTCCAGCCTGGGTGGTATAGAGCATCTGATCCAGGGCATTCTGGATGACAGCGCCATCCTCGATGCCAAGGGCGGCCAGGACGTCATCGAGTACAACCTCCACGGCATCAGCATCGTAACTGGTACGCGGATACTGCTCAATGGTCACCTCCTTGGTGCCCACGATATTCAGTTCAGCCTCCTTCAGCGTCTTGATTTCAGGCAGTTCCACCTCTTCAGCACCCGTCACGGTCAGTTCGATGGTGAAAGTGGCCGTCTTGCCGCCATACTGCAGGGCGAACTTCAGCGTCTTGTTATACACACCATACTTCAGTTTGTCGGGCATCATACCTATATTAATAGAAAAGGTATTAGCCTCCTTGTCGTAAACGGGATTGCAGTAGTAGGCACCGTCGGGATAACTGATGATCTCAGCGTTCTCGTCGAGCCAGAAGCCCTTCTCGCCGCCAGTGGTGTAGCCGTCAGCCCAAGTGTCGGGAGCAGACGGGGCTGCGTAGAAGAACATGTTCGGATCGATGCTTCCCTCAGCCATCCAAGAGTCGAGGGCACCCAGCAGCGTGGCGGCATCTGTTCCCAGAGCCTCAGCCACCTCAGCGATGTTGAAGGTTGCAGATTCTGCAGCCCAGTCCGACCTCGGAACCTGATTGACCTGAGCCGTAAACTGTGCATTCACCGATACGCTTGCCAGCAAGCATACCACTGCAGTCAGCAGATTTCTCAAATAATTAGTAGTAGTCATCATACCATGCAAATTTAATTTAGTTAATATTAATGTTGATTCTCTTTTTCGTCTGATACCAAAACTTGCGTGCAAAGATACAATATTTATTCATAACAAACAAGGAAAAACCGCCCTGTTTATAGGAGTTTAGACGATTTTTCCATCTTTTTGGACGATTGTTTTAGTAGTCCGTCGCGGGACTATAGATCCAGCAGTTCTGAAGGGGAAGAAATGAAGGTAGTGGCACCGTGGGAGAGCAGGAAGTCGCGGTCGCGGAAGCCCCAGAGGACGGAGATGCAAGGGAGTCCGCTGTTACGGGCTGTCAGGATGTCGACATCGCTGTCGCCGACGTAGACGGCGTCCAGCCCTACCCTATCCCCTCCTGTGACTGCGAGTTGGCGCAGGGCCTCGTTGACGGTATCGGGAGCGGGCTTCTTGCGGATGCCCTCAGCCTCGTGCTCGCCAATGGCCACCTCGATGGTGTCAGGGAAAAAGTGCCGGCACAGTTCCTGCGTGGCAGCCATAAACTTATTGCTCACCACAGCCAGCCTGCAGCCCCGACGGCGGAGTTCGGCCAGCGTCTCGGGGATGCCGTCGTAAGGACGGGTGGTGTCGAGGCTGTGTGCCATATAATGCTGGCGGAAGGTGGCAAAGGCCGCATCGAACTGAGGATTGGCAGCCCCCTCAGGGACGGCCCGCTCCATCAGCAGGCGAACGCCATTGCCCACGAAACGGCGCACGTTGTCGAGCGAGTGCTCAGGCATACCGTGAGTCCTAAGGGCATAATTGACAGAAGCCGCCAAGTCGCCCAATGTGTCGAGCAACGTCCCGTCAAGGTCGAAAATATAAGTTTTATGGGTCATCATCTCTTGCTGCGGGTTATCATCGTGCGTACCTTATTTATATATTTATCGGCCTTGAGCAGTTGCTCGATGGTGAGATGCATGCGATACTTCCAGTGGTTATAGGGGTCGCTGGGCACATTGATGCGCTCCTCGCGAGGATTCTTCGAACGGAGTTCTGGGTCCATCGCCAGCCAGTCCTGGAGCGAGAGCATACAGAGCATAGAGGGGCAATAGAGGTGGCGGGCAATGATCTCCTCGGCCAGATGGGCGGGCAGGTGCTCCGGTGCCCTACCCTGCTTCTGCAGCATCGTGACGTAGTAACGCTGGGTGCGCTCAGGACTCTCTTCCCACCAGAGGCGCAAGGGCGACATATCGTGGGTAGAGAAGGTGGCGACGGAGCGATAGGGATTGCCGTCGAGATGGGTGAACTCAAAGCCCGACTGCTTGGGCATCGACTGGATTTCGAGCGTCAGGATGCGCAGATGGTCGAGTACGGGTGCCACGCAGTCCGGCAACATACCCAGATCCTCGGCACAGCAGAGCATACGGGTGTCACCGAAGACATCCTGCAGCCGACGGGTGGCCTCGCTGCCCCAGAAGAAGTTGTGACGCTGGTAATAGTAGTTGTTGTAGAGCCGCATATAGGCATCTTTCTCTTCCGCCGTGAGGGCATCATAGACCGGCTCGTTGTAGGCCCCGATGCGGGGATGGTACATCTCCGGCTGACGGGGATCCTCAAGGAAGAGCACATCGCTGACGAGCCGATAGAGACCATCGCGTATCCAGAGGCTGTTCTCGTCGCCACGTCCCTCAAAGGCGGCTCGCACCTTTTGCTGCGTATCGTATTCGGCCTTCAGGTCGTAGAGGCCGTAACTGCGGGGAATCAGGAAATTGTCGCGGACATACTGGGCATGGATGCCGAAGAGCCGCTCCACGATACGGTCGTTGATGAAGGGGCGTGTCATAAAGTCCTTGCGGAAGGGCAGGCCGAAGTACTCTATCTCACTGACTGCCAGAGGCAAGGCTGGCGAGAAATGGCCCAGCAGGCCGAAGACGGCATCAGCCGGAATCTCCCAGATGCGGAAGAAGCCCAGCACGTGGTCGATGCGGAAGGCATCGAAGTACTGCGACATCCAGCGCAGCCGACGGTGGAACCAATCTTCTAAGGAGTGGTTCACCTCCCAACGATAAGTGGGGAAGCCCCAGTTCTGGCCGTTCTGCGAAAAGGCATCGGGAGGTGCACCCGTAGAACTGTCAAGGTTGAAGAGTCCAGGATGGGTAGCGGTCTCCACACTCTCACGATTCACACCGATGGGGATGTCACCCTTGAGTACGATTCCCTTCGAGCGGGCATAGTCGGCTGCCGCCTTCAATTGGAGGTGCAGATGATATTGGATGAAATAGGCTAAGCCCTCTAAGTTGGGGGAAATGTACTGCGCATAGGGAGCGAGCCAGTCCTGATTGTCGGCAAACCACTGGCGGAACTCCTTGGAGGAGAGTGTCTGCTGGCCTCGCTCAGCGAACAACTCACTAACATACTCAGACTTCACGCGGTCGACTGCCTCATAGTCGCTATAGCCCAAGGCATTCAACTCACGACGCTGACGGTGATAGGCCGTCATCCGCGCCTTGCTCTTCAGGCTGCCCAGCGCCTCCAGGTCGAGGTAATGGGGATGGAGGGCAAAGGCCGAGACGATGTTATAGGGATAGGAATCGCTCCAGGAATGAGACACCGTGGTATCATTGACGGGCAGAATCTGAATGACCTTCATACCTGTGGCCTCAGCCCAGTCTACCAGACGGCGCAGGTCTCCGAAGTCGCCCACGCCAAAGGAGTGTTCACTGCGCAGCGAGAAGACAGGCACCACCACGCCAGCCGCCCGCCACATGCGCTCCTTCACCCTGAGGCCACCACCGTGGATGACCAGCACCGTGCCGTCGGGCACCATTGTCTGGTCTGGAGGCAAGAGGCCGTCGGTGGTGCGGTTGTCGCCTTCCTCCCAGGTCACGAGGGTATTCGTTGCATCATCGACTATCACATATTTATATTCGAGGGGCAGAAACACGGCATCGACATTGACAGAGAGCATCCAGTCGTACTTGCCCACATACTCCATCCGCAGGAATCGGGCAGCATTCCAGTCGCCCAGGGCAGGATGGCTGCCCAAGATGGCCAGCGACTGGCCCTTCTCCAACTGTGGAGCCGACACACGGAAGAGGATGGTCTTGCGATAGAGCGGCACCCGAAGCACCTCGCACTCTTCACAGCGGGGCAGGCCCATCGTCGTGGCGTAGGCACTGCTGTAGAGATGATACTGCAGGGGAATGTCACGCCACTGGTCAGGCAGGACATAACTCTTCGACGTGTCGAAATGATAGGAACGGGGCACACCCCGCCATTCGCAGCGCAAGACATTGCCCTCGCCGTCTTCCACCTGATAAAAATAGGTGAAGGAAGCGATGGGGTGCTGTCGCGACTCAACAGCCGAAGTCTCCAGTGTCCAGAGGAAGCCGTCGTCGGTCGTCATCAGCAGATTCGAGTTCCTGACGGTGCCGTCGAGGCTCCTGTAGGCGATGACCACGTGCAGGCTCTCGCCCCACTGCGTGCCGTAATTTATGGTAAATCTCAGTTTCATAATCGAATAATTTTCTGCAAAGATACGAAATAATTCATAATTCATAATGCATAATTCACAATTATTTTGTATCTTTGCATCTGTTTTTTCACTTTAAGCCGATGAAAAAGATTAAATCGCAGTATTACCTGATACCGACAGCCGTCTGTCTACTGGCCGTCGCAGGGCTGGTGTACTACTATTTTGCAAGCGCTTTCTCCAGACACGAGACAGTGCAGTATGTGTATATCGACGAAGACGACACCGCCGACTCCGTATTCACCAAACTGGAACCAATCGCCGAGGCGCACAGCCTGACGGGCCTGAAATACCTGAGCCGCCACTGGAAGTATACAGACCACATACGGACCGGCCGTTACGGCATAGAGCCAGGGCAGCGCACCTACAAGGTATTCCAGCACCTGAAGAACGGACACCAGAACGCCCTCAGGCTGACCATCCCCGAGTCGCGGACGATGGAACGACTGGCTGGCACATTAGGCAAGAAACTGATGCTTGACAGCCTGACATTGGCCGCCTCGCTGACAGACCAGGACTTCTGCGGCCGCTGGGGCTACGACACGGCAACCATCGCCTGTCTCTTCGTGCCCAACACCTACGAAATCTACTGGAACACATCGCTCGACGGCCTGATGGAACGGATGCAGAAAGAGCACGACCGCTTCTGGGACGGAGAACGTACGGCCAAGGCGCAGCAACTGGGACTAAGCCAGAATGAAGTGTGCACTGTGGCCAGCATCATCGATGAAGAGACGGCCAACAACGGCGAAAAGCCAATGATAGCGGGAATGTACCTGAACCGCCTGAAGGAGGGGATGCCCCTGCAGGCCGATCCCACCATCAAGTTTGCGATGAAACGCTTCGAACTGCACCGCATCTATCACGACATGCTGTTCTACGACAGCCCCTACAACACCTATCGCAACACGGGTTTACCCCCAGGCCCCATCAAGATAGCCTCGGTACAGGGTATCGACGCCGTGCTGAACCGTGCCGACCACGACTACCTCTATATGTGTGCCAAGGAAGACTTCTCGGGCACCCACAACTTTGCCCGAACCTACCAGGAACACCTGAAGAATGCCGCCAGATACTCGAAGGCACTCAATGAGAGAGGAATCAAATAGAGATTGAGAAATTGAGAGATTGAGAGACTGAAAAGTGAAAATTATGTATTCTGCATTATGAATTATGAATTATTATTTGTAATTTTGCAGCCAAAAATCAGATAAAGAAAGAATATGGAAGAAAAAGTGATGAACGATAACGAGGAGAGAAAGTCGGTGAGTTTCATCGAACAGAAAGTGATTGACGACCTGGCAGCAGGCAAGAACGGCGGCAGGATGCAGACCCGCTTCCCGCCAGAGCCCAACGGCTACCTGCACATCGGCCACGCCAAGGCCATCGCCATCGACTTCGGACTGGCGAAGAAATACGGCGGACAGTGCAACCTCAGATTCGACGACACCAACCCCATCAAGGAGGATACGGAATATATCGAGAGCATCGAGCACGACATCAAGTGGCTCGGTTTTCAGTGGGCCAATGTCTACTATGCCAGTGACTACTTCCAGGAACTGTGGGACTTTGCCGTCTGGCTGATCAAGCAGGGACGCGCCTACGTTGACGAGCAGAGTGCTGAGGTGATTGCCCAGCAGAAGGGTACGACTACCTCGCCGGGTACTAACAGCCCGTTCCGCGACCGTCCCATCGAGGAGAACCTGAAACTCTTTGAGTTTATGAACAGTGGTAAGTGTGAGCCGGGCACCCTCGTGCTGCGTGCCAAGATTGATATGGCCCATCCGAATATGCTGTTCCGCGACCCGCTGATCTATCGTGTGCTCAACATCCCGCATATCCGTACTGGCAACAAGTGGAATGCCTACCCGATGTACGACTTCACCCACGGCCAGAGCGACTATCTGGAAGGCGTGACCCACTCGTGGTGTACGCTGGAGTTCGTGGAGCACCGTCCCCTCTATGACCTGTTCGTCACCTGGATGAAGGAATGGAAGGGCGAGACCGACAATATCGAGGACAACCGTCCCCGCCAGACAGAGTTCAACAAACTGAACCTAAACTATACGCTGATGTCGAAGCGCAACCTGCTGGCACTGGTCAACGAGAAACTGGTCAACGGATGGGACGATCCCCGTATGCCGACCATCTGCGGCTTCCGCCGTCGTGGCTATAGCCCCGAGAGCATCGTGAAGTTCATCGACAAGATCGGCTACACCAAACTGGATGCCCTCAACGATATGGCCCTGCTGGAGAGTGCCGTCCGCGACGACCTGAACAGCCGCGCCATCCGCGTCAGTGCCGTGCTGGATCCCGTGAAGGTGGTCATCACCAACTACCCCGAGGGACAGATTGAGCAGTTGACCGCCGTGAACAACCCGGAGAACGAGGCCGACGGCACGCATACTATCGAGTTCAGCCGCGAACTGTGGATCGAGCGCGATGACTTTATGAAGGAAGCCGAGAAGAAGTTTATGCGTCTGGCTCCCGGCAAGGAAGTAAGATTAAAGAACGCGTACATTATTAAATGTGACGAGGAGCATCCCTGTGATGAAGACGAGAACGGCAACGTGACCACCATCTACTGCACCTATGACCCGGAAACCCGCAGCGGACTGCCCGGTGCCAACCGCAAGATAAAGGGCAAGACCCTGCACTGGGTGAGTTGCCAGCACGCCGTGAAGGCAGAGGTACGTCTTTATGACCGTCTTTGGAAGGTTGAGAATCCACGTGATGATATGGCCGCCATCCGCGACGAGCAGGGCTGCGATGCCGTGACAGCCATGAAGCAGATCATCAATCCCGACTCGCTGAACGTGATCAAGGAGTGTTATGTGGAGCCTTACGCCGCCACGATGAAGCCCCTGACCTATCTGCAGTTCCAGCGCATCGGCTACTTCACGCCCGACTCAGACACCACCGACGAGCACCCAGTCTTCAACAAGACCGTCGGTCTGAAGGACTCGTGGGCAAAGAGCAACAAATAGTCAATGGCAGACGATACTGAGTATTTCAGAAGCAAAGAGTTTCAGGACATCCTGAACCAATACGAGGATTCGGTCAAGTCAGGGCATCCCGTCTATGTGGATGCCGATGACTTGGCCGACATCGCTGATTACTATCAATACCAGGGCAGGATGAAGGAGGCCGACAAGGCCATCAACCAGGCCCTGCAACAGAATCCGGAAGCCGTCGGCCCCCTACTCTACAAGTCGCGTGAAGCCCTCAGCAGGAACGACTACGCCACTGCCAGGGAATACGCCGAACGCGTCAGGGCCGTGGATGAACTGGAAGCACTGTACCTGATGGGAGAAATCCTGATATGCGAGGGCAAGACTGACGAGGCAGACAAACTGTTCAGGAAGCACTTCAGGGAAGTACCTCCTGACGAACATGTTGACTACGTCTACGATGTGGCAAGTCTCTTCTCTGAATACAACATCCACGACAAAGCCTTCGAATGGGTGGCCCGGTCACAAGGTGACGACTCCGATGACTTCAAGGAACTGATGGCCCGCACCCTCTTCGGCCTGGGGAAATATGAGGACAGCAGCCGATTGTTCAACGAACTGATAGACCACCACCCCTACTCAAAGACCTACTGGAATGCGCTGGCCAGCGCCCAGTTTATGAATGAAGACTACAGCGCGGCAGTCACCAGCAGCGAGTATGCCATTGCCATCGACCCCGATGACCCGGAGAGCATTCTGGCCAAGGCAAACGGCCTGTACAGCCTGGAGAACTACGAAGAGGCCCTGACCTACTTTGAGCGATATACGGACAAGGTGGACTTCGACGAGTTCGGCTACCTGCACCAAGGCACCTGTCTGATCAATCTGGGACGCTACGACGAAGCCATCGCCCGCCTGGAGAAAGCGGAGGAAGTGGCTGTGGCCGATTCCCAGTATCTGCCGGAAATCTATCAGGAACTGGCTTTCGCCTACAACGAAAAGAAGATGCCCGAAACCGCCCTCTACTACATAGACAGGACTAAGGAACTGGACTGCGACCATATTGATATGGAAGTCATCAAGGGACACATCCTGCTGGCCAACAGACGAATAGAAGAGGCAGAGGCCACCTTCAAGGAAGTCATCCTTGCTTCAGGCAATGCCCCGAAGACGATGCTGCGCATTATGGTGTCGCTCTACGACAACCGATACGTGGCCGCTTCCTATAAGTTATTCAAGAAATTCTTCTCATTCGTCGACAGCGACTGGAAGGATGGCTATGCTTATATGGCCCTCTGTTGCTGGGACATGAAGAACTATGAGGAGTTCCTGCACTACCTGGAGATTGCCGTCAAGAAGAACCCGAAAGAGACGCGTATCGTACTCGGCTATCTGTTCCCTAACGAACTGAAGACCAGCGAATACCTGCCATACATTAAAGAAAAACTGAATATCAAATGAATATCATCACCTCACTACTCAGCAACCTCAACTACCCAACCATCTTCATTCTGATGCTGTTGGAAAGTACGGTGGTTCCTGTCCCCTCTGAGTTCGTAGTCACGCCTGCTGCCTATCACGCAGCCAGTGGCTCGCTCAACGTGTTCCTGATCATCCTGTTTGCCACCCTTGGGGCCGACGTGGGAGCATCCATCAACTATTTCGTGGCACTCTATGTAGGCCGCCCGGTAGTCTATAAGTTTGCCAACAGCCGCATCGGTCATCTCTGCCTGCTGAACCAGGAGAAAGTGGAGAAGAGTGAGCGCTACTTCGACGAACACGGCGTGGCAGCGACCCTGACAGGCCGTTTCGTGCCCGTCATCCGCCACCTGATATCCATCCCCGCCGGACTGGCCAGGATGAACTATGGCAAATTCATCCTCTTCACCACGATCGGTGCCGGCGGCTGGCACTCAGTATTGGCCATACTCGGCTGGTATCTGCACGCCATCGTTCCTGAGGAGCAACTCAACGACAAGATTGCGGAGTATGCTGAGTATATCAAGATCATCATCATCGCCCTCTTGCTGATAGCCTGTGCCTATTTCGGCATCAAATCCTACCTGAAAAAGAAAGGAAATAAAGCATAACTGCACTTTTTCCCCTGAAAATTTGTGTATTTCAGATAATTTGTATATTTTTGCAGATTATTATCAGGAAACATAGAGATTATGGCAAGAACAAACAACCATTTGGTCATTATGGCAGGCGGTGTGGGAAGCCGCTTCTGGCCTATGAGCACCGCAGAGAATCCCAAGCAGTTTATCGACGTCCTGGGCGTGGGCAAGACGTTGCTGCAACTGACAGTGGAGAGATTCGGCAATCTGGTGGCTCCAGAGAACATCTGGGTCGTCACAAACCAGAAGTACGCAGATATCGTAAGAGAGCAACTGCCCGATATGCCTAAAGGCAACATTCTCTGTGAACCTTGCCGAAGAAACACTGCGCCCTGCATCGCTTATGTCAGTTGGCGCATCAAGTCGAACGATCCCAAAGCCAACATCGTTGTGACGCCCAGTGACCACATTGTCACGGATACGGCTGAATTCCAGCGGGTTGTCAAGGATTGTATGAAGTTCACGAGTGAGACTGACGCCATCGTCACACTTGGTATGAAACCGAGTCGCCCCGAGACGGGCTATGGCTATATCCAGGCAGATCTGAGCACCCCGTCACTGCGAAACAAGGAAATCTACCGCGTCGATTCATTCCGCGAGAAGCCCAACCTTGAGACTGCTATGGGATACATCAAGAAAAACAACTATTTCTGGAATGCCGGCATCTTCATCTGGAATATCAACACCATCGTAAATGCCTTCCGCATCTACCAGCCCTCTATGGCCCGGCTGTTCGAATCCATGATTCCATTCTATGGCACGGAAAAGGAACAGGAGGAAATCGACCGTCGCTTCCCAGAATGCGAAAGTATCTCCGTCGACTACGCCATTATGGAGAAAGCGGAAGAGATATTCGTCTGTCCGGCAGACTTCGGATGGAGCGATCTCGGCACCTGGGGTTCACTGCACAGCCAGAGTAAGAAGGACCTGTATGGCAATGTCAGCATCGGCCAGGACATCAACCTGATAGAAAGCCACAACTGCATCGTCCACACCACGCAGGAGAAGCGGGTGGTCATTCAGGGCCTCGACGGCTATATCGTGGCAGAGAAGAACAATACGCTATTAATTTGCAAGATGTCGGAGGAACAGCGCATCAAGCAATTCTCCGGCGAAGAATAGAATATATGGAAAAGAAAGTTGCCCTAATTACAGGTATTACCGGACAAGACGGTTCCTACCTGGCTGAATTTCTGATTGAGAAAGGCTATGAGGTGCACGGTTTGTTGCGCCGTTCCTCATCTTTCAACACCGGCCGTATCGAACATCTGTATCTGGACGAATGGGTCCGTGATATGAAGAAGAAGCGCCTTGTCAACCTGCACTGGGCGGATATGACCGATTCCTCCTCACTGATCCGGATTATCGGCGAGACGAAGCCGACGGAGATATACAACCTGGCCGCCCAAAGTCACGTAAAGGTCAGTTTCGATGTGCCTGAGTATACTGCCGACGTCGATGCGACTGGTGTGCTGCGTCTGTTGGAAGCCGTCCGTATCTGCGGACTGGAGAAGACCTGTCGTATCTATCAGGCATCGACCTCTGAACTTTATGGTAAAGTGCAGGAAGTCCCCCAGAGCGAGACCACCCCGTTTTATCCCCGCAGCCCCTACTCTGTCGCCAAACTCTATGGCTTCTGGATTATGAAGAACTACCGTGAGTCGTACGGTATGTACTGCTGCAACGGTATCCTCTTCAACCATGAGAGTGAGCGCCGGGGTGAGAACTTCGTGACCCGCAAGATTACGCTGGCAGCGGCCCGAATCGCCCAAGGATTTCAGGACAAACTTTATCTGGGTAACCTCAACTCTCTCCGCGACTGGGGCTATGCCAAGGATTATATCGAGTGTATGTGGCTTATCCTGCAGCAGCCTGAGCCCGACGACTTCGTGATTGCCACCGGCGAATACCATACGGTACGCGAGTTTGCGACGTTGGCTTTCAAGGAAGTAGGCATTGAACTGGAATGGCGCGGCGACGGTGTTGACGAAAAGGGATTTGACAAGGCTACAGGTAAGGTATTGGTAGAAGTGGATCCGAAGTATTTCCGTCCTGCCGAAGTAGACCAACTGCTTGGTAATCCAGCCAAGGCCAAGGCCAAGTTAGGCTGGAATCCGCAGAAGACCTCCTTCCCTGATCTCGTGAAGATTATGGTGAAGCACGATATGAAGTTCGTGAAGAAGTTGTTCTTCAAAGCACAGATGGAGGAATAATGTTAGACAAGAACAGTAAGATATATGTAGCGGGACACCACGGGCTTGTGGGTTCCGCTATTTGGAATAACCTCCTGCAAAGAGGCTACACCAATCTGGTAGGCCGCAGCCATAAGGAACTTGACCTGACGGATCAAGTTGCAGTCAAGCAGTTCTTCGACGAGGAACACCCTGATGCCGTAGTTCTGGCAGCCGCCTTCGTGGGGGGCATTATGGCCAACTCGCTATACCGCGCCGACTTCATTATGATGAATATGAAGATCCAGTGCAACGTCATCTCGGAAGCCTACGCCCACGGTGTAAAGAAACTGCTCTTCCTCGGTTCCACCTGCATCTATCCCAAGAATGCCCCGCAGCCGATGAAGGAAGACTGTCTGCTGACATCGCCTCTGGAATACACCAATGAGGAGTATGCCATCGCAAAGATTGCCGGACTAAAGATGTGCGAGTCGTACAACCTGCAATACGGCACCAACTATATTGCCGTAATGCCGACGAACCTTTATGGCCCCAACGACAACTTCCATCTGGAGAACAGTCATGTGATGCCGGCTATGATGCGCAAGGTCTATCTGGCAAAACTCATTCACGATGGAGAATGGGAAGCCATCCGTACCGACATGGACAAACGTCCTGTGGAAGGTGTCAATGGCTCAGCCAGTAACGAGACCATAGAAACAGTACTGGCCAAATATGGGATTTATAATAATAAGGTGGTACTCTGGGGAACGGGCACCCCACTCCGGGAATTCCTTTGGAGTGAGGACATGGCAGATGCCAGTGTCCATGTGCTGCTGAACGTGGACTTCTCTGATATCATCGGTATCGAGAAGTATTCATCGGTTCACTATGGTACCGCCTCAGACGGTGCCGTAGACCGCAACCACTCTGCAGGTCGCGGAGGAGCCATCCCCAAGTTAGGCGAGATCCGCAACTGTCACATCAATGTAGGAACCGGCAAGGAACTGACTATTCGCGAACTCTCAGAACTGGTTGTCAAAGCCGTTGGTTTTGAGGGAACGGTCGAGTTCGATGCCAGCAAGCCCGATGGTACGATGCGCAAACTGATCGACGTGTCTAAACTCCATTCTCTCGGTTGGACGCACAAGGTGGAGATTGAAGAGGGAGTACGGAAACTTTATGAGTGGTATAAAATGAATTAGGGTTCGCAATTGCGAACCCTAATTCATTTTTATTTAGCGTAGAGAGCAACGATTGTCTCGTACTTCTCCTGTTTGCCAGAAGTCTGTTTTGGCTCCTCAACCTTCTTGCCATATTCGTAAACCTGCTCGAGAGTCAACTTGCCATCCTCAAAGTCCTTGCCGATACCACCGTCGAAACTGGCGTAGCGAGCCTTCTTCATAGCGGGCAGTTCTGAGTTCTCAAGGATGTCAGCAGCATTCATCAGGGCACGAGCCATAGCATCCATTCCACTGATATGGGCGATGAAGAGATCCTCCAAATCAGTTGAGTTACGACGTATCTTGGCATCAAAATTAGTACCGCCATTGCCCAGGCCACCATTGCGGATGATCTCCATCATAGCCTGAGTCAGTTCAAAGTTGTCAATGGGGAACTGATCGGTGTCCCAGCCATTCTGAGCGTCACCACGGTTGGCATCGATAGAACCGAGCATACCAGCATCAACAGCGCAAGCCAGTTCGTGCTCAAAGGTATGACCAGCCAGTGTAGCGTGGTTCACCTCGATGTTCACCTTGAAGTCCTTGTCCAGGCCGTGAGCCTTCAGGAAACCGATCACGGTCTCTGTGTCCACATCATACTGGTGCTTTGAAGGCTCCATCGGCTTTGGCTCAATCAGGAAGGTGCCCTTGAAGCCCTTGCTGCGGGCATAGTCACGAGCCATCGTCAGCATCGTAGCCATGTGCTCTTTCTCGCGCTTCTGGTCAGTGTTCAACAGACTCATATAGCCCTCACGGCCACCCCAAAACACGTAGTTAGTACCACCAAGTTTGATAGTAGCGTCAATTGCGTTCTTAATCTGGACAATGGCACGAGCCACTACGTCGAAATCAGGATTGGTGCTGGCTCCATTGGCGTAGCGCTTGTTGCCGAACACATTGGCTGTACCCCAGAGCAACTTGATGTTGGGGAACTGCTTCATCTTCTCCTGAGCATAGTCAGTGATGGCCTTCATACGAGCCTCATACTCAGCGATGGTAGCACCCTCCTCTACGAGATCAACATCGTGGAAGCAAAAGTACTCAATGCCCAGTTTGTCCATAATCTCGAAGCCTGCATCCATCTTATCCTTGGCACGCTGCACGGCATCCTCAGCCTTGTCCCACTCATAACTGCGGGTCTGACCACCAAACTGGTCAGCAGAAGCACCACCCAGTGTGTGCCACCAGGCCATAGCGAACTTCAGCCAGTCCTTCATCTTCTTTCCCATCACAACCTTTTCAGGCTCGTAATAGTGGAAAGCCATTACATTCTTACTGTCCTTTCCCTCGAAAGGAATCTTACCGGTAAACGGAAAATACTCTTTTGCCATAATTCTTAAATATTTGATGATTATTCACTATTCACTTTTCACTCCTCATCAGCGTTTCCTTCCAATGAGCATAGGCAGCCGCATAGGCAGCACGGTCGGCCTCCTTCGGCTCAATCACCTGAAGTTTGTCAAGCGAAGCAAAAGCCTCGTCAGCATTGGCGTAGATGCCAGCACCGATTCCGGCACCCTTGGCTGCGCCTACAGAACCATCTGTATCATAGAGTTCGATAGTAGCACCACTGACACCGGCCAACGTATCACGGAACAGCGGACTCAGGAACATATTGGCCTTACCTGCGTGGATCTTCTGGATATCCATACCCATCTGCTGCATAATCTCCATTCCATAGCAGAAGGAGAACACGATGCCTTCCTGGGCAGCACGCACCAGATGAGCCTTATTGTGCTTATTGAAGTTCAGCCCATTGATGGAACAGCCGATCTCCTTGTTCTCCAATACACGCTCAGCCCCATTGCCAAACGGGATAATCGTCACGCCCTCACTGCCGATGGGCACGGAAGCGGCCAAGTCATTCATCTCAGCATAGCCAATCTCCGGGGTAATATTACGATGCGTCCAGGCATTCAGGATGCCAGTACCATTGATGCAAAGCAGCACGCCCAGACGGGTCTGCTCATCGGTATGGTTCACGTGGGCAAAGGTATTTACGCGGCTCTGCTTGTCGTAGTTCACCTCACCAAGCACGCCATATACGACACCAGATGTGCCTGCCGTTGCGGCAATCTCACCCGGATTCAGCACATTCAGCGACAGGGCATTGTTCGGCTGGTCGCCACCACGGTAAGTGATCGGAGTACCAGCCTTCAGACCCAGTTCTGCAGCAGCCTCGGCAGACACTTCGCTCTGTACGCTGAATGTCGGAACGATATCAGCAATCAGCGACTTGTCGAAACCATAGTAGTCAAGCAGGAAGTCAGCCACCTGATTGTTCTTGAAGTCCCAGAACATTCCCTCTGAGAGGCCACTGACGGTGGTATTGGCCACGCCACTCAGTCGCATAGCGATATAGTCACCCGGCAGCATCACCTTATATATATTATTATAGAGGTCAGGCTCGTTCTCCTTCACCCAGGCCAGTTTGGCAGCCGTAAAGTTACCGGGAGAATTCAGCAGATGACTCAGGCACTGGTCAGCCCCCAGATCCTTGAAAGCCTTCTCACCGTAAGGAACAGCGCGAGAGTCACACCAGATGACAGAAGGACGGAGAGCCTTCAGATTCTTATCCACACACACCAGGCCATGCATCTGATAAGAGATTCCGATCGCCTTGATTTCCTCAGCAGTTGCACCGGAATCAGTCATAATCTTCTTGAGGCTCAACTTTGCATTATCCCACCACATCTGGGGATCCTGCTCTGCCCACCCAGCCTTGACGGCCATTATAGGTGCTTCTTTCTCGGGAAAGAAAGCCGTTGCCACACACTTGCCACTATCGGCGTTAACCAATGATGCCTTCACAGATGAACTGCCGACATCGAAACCTAATAGATATCTGTTTGCCATAATAAGTTGTTTATTTAGTCCTGTTTATAGTACGTTTCTACCGCAAATTTCCCTATTTTTTTTCAAATAAACAATTTTTTTCGGGAAAAAGGTTAAATTTTTACCATATTTTGAACACAATTAAAATATTTTGTTTACCTTTGCACAGAATAATGGCTAAATACCGCATAAAATAATTAATTCATATATGAAGAAAAAAATACTAATACTTGACGACAAGGAGACCATCGCAAAGGTGCTCTCCATCTATCTGATGAGTGATTATGACGTCCAGTGGTTGCCCGATGGACTGCAAGGTGTCAAATGGCTACAGGGAGGCAATACGCCCGACCTGATCATCTCCGATATCCGTATGCCTGGTATGCGCGGCGACGATTTCCTGGAGTGGATTAAGCAGAATGAACTGTTCAAGCACATTCCCGTCATCATGCTCTCCAGTGAGGATTCCACCAGTGAGCGTATCCGTCTCCTGGAGATTGGGGCGGAAGACTATATCGTGAAGCCCTTCAATCCTATGGAGTTGAAGATCCGAGTCAAGAAGATCATTCCCTAATATAATATTATATGATAGGTGTAGTATACTTAGGTAGCAATCAGGAAACTCAAGAACGACTGAAATACATTCCTGGCCGTCTGGTGCAGTTCACCAGCAATTACAGGGACGCAGCATCCATCTGTGTCTCTCATGTCCGTAATGAGCACTTCATCTTGTTCTTCGAGCAGAATGTCCGCAATGAAGATATTACGGCTATCACATATATTAAGAAGAAGTGTAAGAACGTCTATATCATTCTCCTGACTCACGAACTGACCAAAGAAGACCGTGAGACCTATCAGAAGTGTGGAATCAACGATACGATCAGCGTCAATTCTTCTGTGACGGAACTGAACAGGAAAATCCAGTTTATTTCCGACCGTGAAGGAATGTTGTTTGATGAGCAGACGGCGAAGCATAAGATTCTCCGTTTCAAGATTCCTATCTGGAAACGTCTGTTCGACATATTCTTCTCTGCACTGGGAATCATCATCCTCTCACCGGTATTCATCATTACCGCCATTGCCATCCGCTTGGAGAGCAAAGGTCCGATTCTGTTCAAGTCGAAGCGCGTAGGTACCAACTACACGGTATTCAACTTTCTGAAATTCCGCTCTATGTATATAGATGCAGAAGAAAAACTGAAAGAAGTGGCCAAAGAGGCCGGCAACCAGTACGCGGAGATGTCAGCAGAAGAGAAGGCGGAGGAGGATCAGCATGAAGTCATCACCGCCCCATTAGGAGCCGAGGCCGAAATGATGATGATGGATATGGGAATGGAGTCAGGCATGATGATCAGCGACGATGAGGTGATGCTTGTTGGTGACGACTATGTAGTAGCCGAGAGCGACTTCAATAAGGAGAAGGAAGAAGAGATCAGCAATGCGTTCGTCAAGATTGAGAATGATCCACGTGTCACGAAGGTCGGTAAGTTCATCCGCAAATACAGTATTGACGAGTTACCTCAGTTGTTCAACATACTCAAAGGTGATATGTCTATTGTCGGCAACCGTCCTCTCCCACTCTACGAGGCAGAGAAACTAACTGCCGATGCCAGTATTGACCGCTTTATGGCCCCTGCTGGTCTGACGGGACTCTGGCAGGTAGAAGAGCGTGGCAAGGGCGGAATGATGTCTGCCGAAGAGCGCAAGCAACTGGACATCACCTACGGTCAGACCTACAACTTTGCGCTTGATATGAAGATTATCTTCCGCACATTAACTGCCTTTATTCAGAAAGAAAACGTATAAATAACATATAAGCAATGAATAATTTAAAACGTCTATTATTCTTTGTCGCATTAGCCGGAACAGGAGCAGCATCCTACGCTCAGGAGTCCTTTGATGAAAGTGGTATTGCCGCTGGATTCTTTGATTCCAGCAAGGAGAAGACCATCAATTTCTCCGAATTCCACCTGCCCCCTCTGGCTGTATTGTTTGAGAATGCCAAATCAACGCCTCAGGTGATGTCGCTTCAGAAGGCCCAGGAGATTGCGGAAGCCGAAGTGGCAAAACAAAGACGGCATATTTTCTCCTACCTGACAGGTCACGCCAGTTTCAGTTATGGTGTGTCAGATATGTGGGGAAACAGTTCCTCCAGTTACTATTCTATGCAATTGATGCAGTTCACAGGCCAGGAGCAAAGATATTGGAATGTTGGTGTCAATCTGGCAGTGCCTCTGGAAGACATTCTGGATTTAGGAGCAGCAGTAAAGCGCAAGAAGTTGGAAGTGGATCAGGCTGTTTATAACAAGGACTATCAATTTGACCAACTAAAACTTCAAATTGCAAAATTATATACCAGCATTACAAACAGCCTTATAAGACTAAAGACCGCAAGTGAAAATGCAGCAATTTATCAAGGTGCGGGCAACTTAAATTTGGAAGATTTCCATAATGGAAATATGAGTATTGAAGACTTTGCATGGACTAAACAGCGAGAAGATGGAGCTGTCACTTCATACCAAAACCTTCAAACCCAGATCATTACAGATATTCTCACATTAGAAATAATTACTCACACCCCAATACTTACAAATTCAACAACTGAAATTACACTTGATCAAAATATCGAAAAATCTGCGAAACAGATTGCAAAAGAGAATAAAGCGGTGGAGAAACGAATCAAGAAAGCGACAGAAGAAGAGAATAAGAAGTTAAAGGCTCTGGAAAAAGCAGAAGCAAAGGCAGAGAAAGCAGCAAGGAAAGCAACTGCAAAAAATAAAGTGAACTAACGATATAAAATAATAGAATTATGGATTTGTTTAGATATATTGCAAGATTCCTATATAAGATTCGTTGGTATTTAATTATTTTACCATTGATTGCCTTGATTGTGGCATGGTTTATGACACGAAACTTGGAGCGCGTCTATGATACCAATACAACCATCTATACAGGTATGATTACAGGCTATAACCTGGAAGGTGGTACTGGTTCTGCAGGCGGTAACTCGCAGACAAACATAACTAACCTAATGTTGTTAATTACAACAGATGCGACTATCCACGAAGTTTCTCTTCGTTTGTTTGCTCGCTGTATGATGTATGGTAATTCCAGTAAGGACAACAATTACATTTCTGCAGAACATTTCCGTCAATTAAGTGCTGGTGTGCCGGCAGATGTTAAAGCTTTGATCAATCATAATAGTGAGCAGGCGACGTATGCTAATCTAAAAGCATACGAGAAACCTTCCCAAGATAACTATATTTTTAGTATCTTGAATTATCATAATTGGTTTGGAATCAACAATATTACTAGCCGTTTAAAAGTGTTACAACTTCAACATAGTGATATTATTGACATCGCCTATTCAACAAATGACGCAGGTATTGCATATAATACATTGGATATTTTGAATGAAGTTTTTGCCCGTCAATATCAGCAGTTGCGTTTTGGAGAAACTAATGATGTAATCAAATTCTTTGAGCGTGAAGTGGCTCGTCTATACAAGATTTTGACAGGAGCCGAAGATGATCTCATCCGCTATAATGTTTCTAAACGTATTATTAACTATGGTGAACAAACCAAGCAATTAACAGTCCTTGATGCCTCTCAACAAACTTCAGACAACACACAACTGATGAATTATACGACCGCTAAATCGCTCATGGATTATCTGGAACGCCAGTTAGGTGATCGTGCAAAAATCATCAAGGCTAATCGAGATTTCACGGATCAGATTACAGATATATCTCGTATTCAATCTCGTATTTCTAACCTTCGATTGATGACCAGCGAAGGAGGTGAAGATAATATAGAATCACAATTAGAATTAGCGAAAGCGGAAAAGATGTTACAAGATCGAACTGCTAGAGTTCGCGAACTAACTCGAGACATCGAAGCGGGATCATATAGCACAGAAACTGGTGTAAAAGCAAATGATATGATTTCCAGGTGGTTGGAGCAAGTTCTGCTTTTGGAAAAGACTAAGGCAGAAATGAGTGCTCAGGACATAATGCGTGCTAAACTTGATAAGCAAATTCTATATTATGCACCTATTGGAGCGACATTGGATCGAAAGGATCGTCATATTTCGTTTATCGAGGGTAATTATATGGAAATGCTGAAGGCTTTAAATGCAGCACGTCTGCGCCAGCGTAATCTTCAGATGACAACTGCTAAACTTCGTGTGCTCAACCCACCAATGTTCCCAATGAATGCACAGCCCACGAACCGTATGATGATTCTCTTAGGTGCATTTATGTTGGCATTTGTGCTGACTGCTATGTACTTCTTCATTATTGAATTGTTGGATCGTACGCTTCGCGACCGTATGCGTTCTGAGCGTATTACCAAGATTCCTGTTATGGGATGTTTCCCCAAAGAGAGTTCCTTGCGCTACCGCCGTTTCAACAAGACGATTGCAGACATGGCACTGCGCCAATTAAGCAAGTCATTACTACCCCACTTCAAAGAAGGGCAGCAAAACGTGCTCAATTTGCTGTCAACAGATGCTGGTAACGGCAAGAGTTACATTGCTCAGGAACTGGAAAATTATTGGGTTTCCATCGGTCTCCAAGTACGTCGGCTGACCTACGATGAAGACTTCCTAGCAGAAGATAGCCGTTTCATTATGGCCAAGGACATCAAGGATATCTGCCCTGACATTTTGCCCAACGAAATTGCAATTGTCGAATATCCAAATTTGGATGACAACTCTGTCCCCCCAGCACTTTTGAATATGGGAACTATCAATCTATTGGTAACGCGCGCTAATCGCACGTGGAAGGACGTCGACCAGAAAGCATTGAAGGAATTACAATCTCAATTGGAAGACCAAAATACACTATTTATGTATCTGACAGAGGCTCAGCGCTATGCTGTAGAAGAATTTGTTGGACAACTGCCACCATACACAAAATTCAATAATTTTGTATATCGTATGTCTCAAATGGGTATTACTGCAATTGAGAACAATCACGCTAAGTAAATGGCAAAACAAAATACGATAACATTATCCAACGGAAACGGAGGAAGAGTTTTAGGACTCTTTCTCCTATTTTCACTTGCAATATATCAATTAATAAATGCAGGATTTAGTGCTTTTGCTATTATTTGTGTACTTCCACTGGCAATTCCAGCTGTCTATGCCATTTTCAGTTTCCAAATCGAAACTTTTTGGCTACTTATCATAGTGAACTATTTCATTCAATGGGTTAATAAACTCCAGATGCTTCCTCATGGTATACCTGTATCCCTTTATAATGAAATGATTGAGATACTTCTCATAGGAATTGCACTTATTGATGTCCGAAAATACTATCACTTTGAACGCATTCTCAATCTTATGTTCCTAACTATAGGAATGTGGTGTTTATTTTGCACTCTACAAGTCCTTAATGACACATGCGATTTAGGTTTAGATGTAGCAGGTTGGTATGGTGGAGCACGTATGATGGCTTTCCAAATTATGTATGCATTTATAGTCTATACGCTATATATATCATCACCAGAAAGAGTGCTCAAATACTTAAAAATATGGGCCATTCTCTCCATATTTTCCGCTTTTTGGACTTGGAAGCAACAACATATTGGATTTACGCCGACAGAAAGTGCATGGCTTCAAACAGCAGGCAGATCGACCCATATACTTGCAGGAGGAACATTGATCCGTTATTTTTCCACATTTAATGATGCTGCCTGTTATGGAATTCACGCTGCAGGTGCTGCTATTGTATTCTTCGTAATTGCTATAACCACAATAATTAAGAAAGACCGCTATTTTTTTGGAATTGCAGGAATCATAGTAACTTGGGGGATGTTTGCTTCAGGAACAAGAACTGCAATTTTTTGTATGATAGCAGGATTTGCTGTTTTTTTAGTACTTTCACGGTCTGTGAAGATTATTGTTCCATCTGCGATAGTTGGAGGTTTTTTCCTCGCTATATTAATTTTTACAGATATAGGTAATGGTAACCAGCAGATTAGGCGTATGCGTTCCGCCTTTAACAAGAACGATGCCTCATCAAATGTGCGTGATATTAATCAGGAGGCCATAAGAAAATACATTGCTGATGCGCCCTGGGGGCTTGGTTTAAGTGCCAGTTATGATAATGTACCAGCAAACAACAAATATAAGAAATTATCCACGATTCCGCCTGATTCTGAATATGTATTCATTTGGGTGCATACGGGTAAAATCGGCATAACTACATTTGTTATATTAACAATCATAATGATGGCTGGAGCCTGTTGGATTGTACTCTTTCGAATAAAGAGTCGATCTTTGATGGGAGTTGGAGCAGGTCTTTGTGGTGCTTTTGCTTCGATCCAAATTGGAGGTTATGCTAACCAAGTACTAATGCAATATCCAAACTGCTTGATGTTTTATGGAGGTTTGGCCATTGTTTACATTCTACCCTATATTGAACCAGCCTGGGTTGAATTGGAAGAAAAGCGATTGGCAGAGCAAAAAGAAAAGGAACGTATTAAACTGGAGAAGAAACTTGCCTCAAGAGTATGAATTATCTATCATTACAGTCAATTACAATGGGCTGAAAGATACCTGTGCATTGATTGAGACCATCCCCTTCAACGACACGATGGAGATGATCGTAGTAGATAATGCCTCAAAAAATGATGAAGCAAGTATTCTCCAGAAAAAATATCCACATATTAGAATCATCCGAAGCGACAAGAACCTCGGTTTTGCAGGAGGGAATAACCTTGGCATCAAAGCAGCCAAAGGCAAATACCTATTCCTGATCAATAATGACACTGTCTTCAAAACGTTTAACGTGCAGTCACTCATCAATAGGTTGGAGACGTCAGACAAAGTCGGCATCGTATGTCCGAAAATACGCTTTGCTTGGGGAAATAATCCAATCCAATTTGCAGGTTATACCCCTCTCTCCTCGGTCACCATCAGGAATAGTGCGATTGGCTGCGCCGAGGAAGATACAGGCAAATATAACGTAGCACATACTACACCTTACGCACATGGTGCTGCAATGATGTTAAAACGCGAAGTAATAGAAAAAGTTGGTTTAATGCCTGAGTGCTATTTCTTATACTACGAAGAAATAGACTGGTCTATGATGATAACACGCGCTGGTTACGAAATTTGGTATGAACCCTTATGCACTATCTATCACAAAGAGAGCCAGTCCACAGGTCAAGCCAGTCCATTACGTACTTATTACATAACACGAAATCGGCTGCTATTAGTTAAACGTAACATAAAAGGAACCAACAAGTATCTTGCATATTGCTATCTACTCATTGTTGTTGCTACTCGCGACATCCTCAAATATATGATAAAAGGAAAATTTGAGCACTTAAGATCAGTCACTAAGGGAATCACTGACTTCTATAATTCTCAATTCTCAATTCTCAATTCTCAATTTGCTTAACTATGGATTTTTGGCCAATATTATATACCATCGACTGGATATTATTCATCATTACCGCAGGCACAGTATTGTATCTGGGCATCTTTGCATTAACATCGCTTTTATCCCGCACAACAGAAATAACCAGTGCAAGAAGCCAGCGACGTTTTTGCATCTTAATCCCAGCCTACCGCCAGGACAATGTGGTAGAACATACTGTATTATCCATATTAGGACAGACCTATCCTCAACGTTTATTCGATGTAACGGTTATTTCTGACCACCAGAACGAAATGACCAATATGAAATTGGCTCAATACCCAATAACGCTATTAACCCCAAACTTTGCAGAAAGTTCTAAAGCCAAGTCACTGCAATATGCCATACTGAACCTCCCTGAGTTTAAAATATACGATGTAGCAATCATTCTTGACGCAGACAATATCGTTGATCAGGACTTTCTCGCAAATATGAACGATGCATACGAATCTGCTGCGACCAAGGCTATTCAGGCTCATAAAGTTTCCCGTAACCGTGACACAGCAGCAGCCCGTATGGGAGCCATCTTCGAGGAAATCAATAATGCAATTTTCCGCAAAGGACATATCAACGTTGGACTTTCAGCCTCTTTGGCAGGATCAGGTACAGCCTTTGACTTTAACTGGTTCAAGACCAATGTGATGAAGACTAAGACTGCTGGAGAAGACAAGGAATTGGAAGCATTGTTGCTACGCCAACAAATCTATATTGACTATTTCGACAACATTCTTGTCTATGGTGAGAAGGAAAGGACAACGACAAAGTTGAATGAACAGCGCGGTCGCTGGGCTGCCAAACAATTCCGTAATCTGCTCCATAACTTTAAATTCTTACCCGGAGCTTTTTTCAACAAGCAATATGATTTGGCTGACAAAATTATACAATGGATGCTGATTCCTCGTACAACCATGGTTGGTATTATTATGATTATGAGCATCATTATGCCATTCATTTACCTTTCTTTGGCTATCAAATGGTGGGTTCTCGGAGCCGCGTGCCTTTTCTTCTTTGCTTTAGCCACACCAGATTATCTCGTAGATGAGATGTGGGACAAGACATTCCTTCGTTCCCCATTTGTAAGTCTCTGGGCACTTATCAATGTTAAATACCTCAGCAAAAAGTCTGGGAAGTTGTTTAATTTAAGGAAATTCCGTAAATAGTTATGCACATCTGGCTCATCATACATATCATAGAAATTGTACTGTGGTTCATCATTGCAGGCTCTGTCATTTATGTGGTATTCTTTGCAATCATATCACTGTTTTATGATAAAGAAGACAGAGTTGCCATTCACGCAGCAGCCCTCAGCAATAGAATGACAAAATTCCTGATCCTTTATCCTGCATACAATGAGGACCGGGTTATAATCAATGCGGTTGAGCATTTTCTTCAGCAAGAATATCCAAGCGACTTATACACACTGGTCGTTATTTCAGATCATATGCAGCCTGAGACAAACGAGTATCTGAGCCGCCTCCCCATCACATTACTTACCCCAACCTTCGAGAAAAGTTCTAAGGCTAAGGCTATGCAATATGCCATCAGTGAGGTACAAGGTGACTATGACAATGTGGTCATAATGGATGCAGATAATGTGGTTCGCCCTGAATTTCTGTCCCAACTGAACATCCTATGCAGCGTATATGATGCCATCCAATGCCACCGTTGCGCCAAGAATGCGAATAATGACGTGGCGGTTCTTGACGGAGCAAGCGAGGAAATCAACAACACGATTTTCCGCAAAGCCCACAACCGTCTTGGCCTTTCTTCCGCCCTCATAGGTTCTGGTATGTGTTTCAAATACGATCTATTTAAGGAAAACGTTTTTAAACTGACGACAGCGGGAGAAGACCGTGAAATGGAAGCGCTACTACTCCATCAGGGCATTTTTATCAAATATGCACCTGACATCCATGTCTTTGATGAAAAGGTGAGCAACCAAGACAATTTCCAGCGTCAGCGTATGCGTTGGATGACAGCACAAGTCCAAAGTTTGCTGTCACAACTACCAAAAATTCCAGGTGCAATTATTCGCGGTAACATCAACTTTGTCGATAAGACCATCCAGCAAGCATTGATTCCTAGATCAATCCTAATAGTATTATTAGGTGGTATTTCTGTCTTCATGACAATCATCTTCCCATATTGGGCACTTAAATGGTGGATATTATTCGCACTTTTGGGAATGGCACTTTTCATTGCCCTACCCTCACAACTCCGCTTAGGCTCATTCAAGAAAGCACTTGCAATCCCTGGACTTGTCATGCGCATGGTGAGAAATATACTTCACATGGATCGTAAGAATACAGATTTTATACATACAGAACATAGTTCATAATTAGAATAGGTAGGTAAAAAAAATTAGAATATGGCTGATAACAAAAATATCATTACTGTTACATCCCCTCTTTTGCCCTCTTTGGATGAGTTTAATGAGTATCTAAGAGATATATGGGAAAAGAAATGGATTACGAACAATGGATCCTATCACCAGAAGTTGGAAACTGCATTATGCGATTATTTAAAAGTTCCATATATCAGTTTGTTCACCAATGGAACTCTCCCCTTGATCACAGCTTTACAAGCATTGCGCATTACAGGAGAAGTTATCACTACACCATACAGTTTTGTTGCAACCACACATTCGCTCTGGTGGAATGGTATTAAGCCTGTTTTCGTAGATATTGATCCCAAGACTGGCAATCTAGATCCAGAAAGGATTGAAGGTGCCATTTCCCCACAGACAACCGCTATTATGCCTGTCCACGTTTATGGGAGGCCCTGTAGAGTGAAAGAGATTCAAGACATTGCTGACAAATATGGCTTGAAGATTATCTATGATGCAGCCCATGCCTTCGGAGTAGAGGTAGAGGGAAAAAGTATTCTGACAGAAGGTGATGTTGCTACTTTAAGTTTCCATGCAACAAAAGTGTATAACACAATTGAAGGTGGTGCTCTTGTTATGCATGATGCAAAGATGAAACAACGAATAGATTATCTGAAAAACTTTGGCTTTGCCAATGAAGTGGAAGTTGTTGCTCCTGGTATTAATAGCAAGATGGATGAAATCAGATCTGCCTATGGACTAATAAACCTCGAACAAGTAGATGCCGCTATTGAAGCAAGGCATCAGGTAGCCATACAGTATAGAAAAGCATTAAAAGATATTCCGGGAATATCTATTTGGGAAGACATCCCAGGTGTTCGCCACAATTATTCGTATTTTCCAATATTTGTCGATGCCAAACAATACGGCATGAGTCGCGACGAACTATATTCAAAGATGAAAGATCATCAGATCTGGGGAAGAAGATACTTTTATCCCCTCATAAGTACATTCTCCACATATAGAGGATTGGAAAGTGCTTCAAAGGATAATCTCCCCAATGCATATAAAATTGCAGATTCTGTGATCTGCCTGCCTATGCACCATACCTTATCTGACGAAGATATTGAAAGAGTTATCAATACAATAATTAGATAAGATTACATGGAAGAGAATTTGAAAAAACAGACGAAACTTGGAGTATTCTGGAGTGCAATACAAAGGTTCTCTACTCAGGGGTTACAGTTTGTAATCACACTTGTTATAGCCAGATTCTTAACTCCTAGTGATTATGGCATCATTGGTATGCTTGGGATTTTCTTGTCTGTCGCTTCTGTCTTTGTTGATTGTGGCTTTACCAATGCCCTGATTCGTAAACAAGACAGAAGTCAAGAAGATTGTTCTACTGTTTTTTTCTTCAATATCGGCATTGCTATCCTATCATACATTATTCTCTTTTTTTTAGCCCCTTTTGTTGCTTCATTTTACAATATGCCTGTTTTAAAGAATGTACTACGCATTCTTAGTCTAATGCTAATCATTAATTCATTTTCTGCGGTACACGCAACAATATTGACAAGTCAACTTGATTTTAAATCTCAAACACAAATTTCGATTATATCAATTAGTATTTCTGGTATAGTTGGTATTACAATGGCAGTCTACGGAGTGACATACTGGACACTTGTTGTTCAAGGGCTTGTATCAAGTTCTATCAGCAGTGTTTTGTATTGGCGATATTCCACTTGGCGTCCTAACCTCGTCTTCTCACGCCAGTCATTTAAAGAAATGTTCTCTTTCGGCTCAAAACTTCTTGCATCATCATTAATTGATAGCCTTTATAATAACATTTACCCCATTATCATTGGAAAGGTTTATTCTGCCAGTACCCTTGGAAACTATAGCCGTGCGGAATCATATGCTAATTTCCCATCAATTAGCATAACTGGCATTTTACAAAGGGTTACCTATCCTCTTTTGTGCAAAATGCAAACCAACGAGGGACAACTTGCATATACCTACAGAAAGATGCTCAAACTCTCTGCTTTTATTATATTCCCGCTTATGATGGGCCTTTCTTCCTTAGCGCGTCCATTTGTTGTTATAATAATCGGAAAACAATGGGAATTTTGCGCAGTCTTACTACAAATACTTTGCTTTAGTTTGATGTGGTATCCTATTCAGGCAATAAACCTTAGTTTGTTACAAGTCAAGGGAAGAACTGATCTTTCCTTAAGACTTGAAATCATAAAAAAAGTCATTGGCGTTATCATTTTATGTATATCCATTCCGCTGGGCATTTTGTATGTATGCTATTTTAGAATCGTTTTTTCTGTTATTTGTTTGTTCGTCAATACATATTATACAGGAATAATGATTCATGTGGGTATCTTTAAACAACTAAAAGACATAATGCCGACTCTCCTAATCTCAATATCCATGTTTGCATTAGTACTTTTTATCACAAATCAAATACCAAATATATACATTCAAATGATAGTGGGGATATGTGTCGGCAGTCTATTTTATGCTTTAACATCATACTTGTTTAATCGAGATGAGTTAAATACATTGTTGTCATTAACAAAAATACATTGATATGGAAAAATCGGAAGTTTTACTTACTATACGCTGTATCACATTCAATCATTCTAAGTATATTCGGGAGTGTCTTGATGGCTTCCTAATGCAAAAGACGAACTTTGCCTTTGATGTTCTCATTCACGATGATGCCTCAACAGATGGTACTGATCTCATAATTAAAGAATATGCAGACAAATATCCAGATATTATCAGACCGCTTTTCGAAAAAGAGAATCAGTATTCAAAATACGGGAATCTTATGACTGTAAGGAAGCAAATGGATCCGCTATTAAGAGGGAAATACACAGCTCTGTGTGAGGGGGATGACTATTGGACAGATCCGCTCAAACTTCAAAAGCAGGTGGATTTTCTCGAAAGTCATCCAGAGTATTCCATGTGTTTCCACCAAACGACACGTCACTACCAAGACTCTGACAAACCTGATGAATTGTATTATAAGGAATTAGAAGAACGTGACTATTCAGGCAAAGAACTTTATGAGATTTGCCGTCCTGCAGAGGCCTCAGTTGTTATGAGAACTAGTGTTCATCAATCCGAGGTCTACAAGAAATTTGTTCAATCAAAAATGGCATTTGGCGATTTGCCTATATTCTTGACGTGTGCCCACTGTGGCAAAGTTCATGCCCTAAACGAAAACATGGCTGTTTATCGAATTCACGAAGGTGGTGTGTCAAGTATGTTCCGCAAACTGGATGAATCTGTTCTAAGATACGCCAATGATAATCTAAAAATATATAAAATTTTCGGAGATGACTATAAAGGGGAGTCTATTAGCATTTATGTCATGGATCACCTAAATTTCTTCTGGAACTCAAGGAAAATCGGCAAGTGGCGTTTTGACATACTTCTCCGCCCCTTACTCAAATTCCCCAAAACTACTATAAAACTATTATTTGTGAAATATAGATTCAGTAAATACCATCACAGATGGGTGCTTGGAACTAATCTATCTTAACAGGAACTAAATCCTTACACGACCTTACTCCTATCATAGGAGTAAGGATTTTCATATTCGTGTCATTCCCCTGGATCCACTCTACAATTTGTCTGGGGAAATCCACTCCAGCAAGATGAGAGAAAGGATATTGACCACCAAAGCGACAATTCATCTCCAAAACATATATATCACCATTAGGCTTAAAAAAAACATCTACATCCAGATTTGCAATATGTCGAAGACGAGTCGAAATTTTTCTTGCCAGATCTTCATATGGTTTAGAGTCTACTATTTCTGCGATATCCGTCTCACCTGCCCTCATGGCCACTTTCTTTTTGGCTATTACTGTCACATATTCCCCCTTTAAGTCATTTAACACATCGAGACCATATTCTTGTCCATCAATTTTTTCCTGAATAATAATACAACGATCTTTATCTGTTTCTGATTCATATCGCAAGTATGTTTTGAAAATTGTATTCCGTAGTTTTGAATATAACACTTCCAATTCCAAAAAATTATCCGCAAAGTAAATGCCTATTGAACCCATTCCCCATCTAGGTTTCAGAACTACTGGAAATGATAATTCACCCTCATTTAACGCCTTTTGTGCATCTTCTTTTGTAACATATGATAGAGGATGCGGTATACCAATATCCTTTAGAAAAAGAAAGGTTCTCCATTTATCATTACAGATATCTGTGACCTCAGAAGACGATACAATGAGCCTAATTCCTTTGTTCTCAAAGACACATCTGTGGCGTGCCAATACAGGAAGATCTATGTCAAATAGAGAAACGATAGCAGTCACATTTTTTTCTAGACAGAATTCCAACAAAACTGAAATATAATTTTCATCATATATAACGGGAGTGAGCAATACCTCGTCAGCATGAGTCATTGAATATGTCATTATACTATTCGAAGCATAAACTTTACCCCTACCATTTAAGGCAGATTTGAAATAATCAACCATATAGGTTCTTCTCCCTACAGATGTTAACAGAACATTTACCATAAATACTATATTTTTTGCAAAAATACAAAGATTATCTGAAAGAAAAGAATTTTTATTGAAGAAAAAAGAATTTATAAGGGATTCCAAGAAAAAAACAAGTAAAAATGTGTTTATCTCTTGTTTATATCACAAATAAATAGTATCTTTGCATCAGTTTTATAATATCGCCATTGACACTACGACATTTGAGTTGAATCATGAACGATCGAGTAAAAAAGAGTCTGACAAACGTGAAAGTAGGGTTGTTTTTCTATATAGCATCCTTATTGCTTTCTTTTGTCGCCCGAAAAGTTTTTCTTGACTTCCTAGGTGCAGAGTTTTTGGGGGTATGGGGAGTGCTTAACAACATCATGAACTACTTAAATGTAGCAGAACTTGGCATTTCTACCAGTATTACATTTTTTCTTTATAAGCCAATACAACAGAATGATCACAATGGCATTAATGAGATAACCTCAATACTTGCGTTTCTCTACCGTTGTATTGGCTTAGCAATATGTGCCATCGGTGCTGTTGTCAGTCTGTTTTTTCCGCTTTTCTTCAATGATCTAGCAATCAGCCTTCCGCTCATATACTTTGCTTTCTATTCTCTGCTTTTTTATGCTTCTGTTGGCTATATTTTCAATTACAGGCAATTATTATTAAGTGCGAGTCAGAAGCAATATGTTGTAAATGGCTATATACAAACCATCGGAATCGTCCAAAGTCTTTTACAGATTTTATTGGCATTCATTACACAAAACTTGTATTTGTGGGTGAGTGTAACCATCTTTTCCACTATCATAGGAAGTTTGTTGCTAAATTTCAGAATCAGCAGAGAATATCCTTGGCTGAAAACCAACCTTAAAGAAGGCTATCAGAAACTAAAACAACATCCAGAAATTCTCAAAAAGACGGGGCAGGTGTTTCTTCAGAAAATAAAGAACCTGATTCTATATCGTAGTGACGAAATTATGGTGGCAGTCTTTGGAGGTGTCATTATGTCAGCTTTTTACGTCAATTACACCATGCTAGTTAACAAAGTGAATTTCATGGTCAATATTCTTAGCGATGGAATGAATGCAGGTGTTGGCAACCTTGTAGCAGAAGGTGATCAAAGACATACCATGAAAGTTTTCTGGGAACTGACGGCTATAAGATTTCTCATCGTCGGCATCATCATCTTTGGTTTCTTAATGCTAATCCAACCATTTATTGTTTGTTGGCTTGGACGAGAGTATTTGCTTTCGGATCTTATCGTCTATTTGTTTTTATTTAATGTCTTCATTACGCTCTCCCGGGGAGTTGTCGAGATGTATATTGCTGCACATGGTTTATATCAGGATGTCTGGGCTACATGGGCAGAACTATTTGTTAACTTGGGGGTTACACTTTGTTTAGCTCCCTTCTATGGTATTGTTGGTATACTACTTGGCAAAATCTTTAGCGTTTTCTTCATCGCTGTTTTTTGGAAACCGTATTTCCTCTTCACAAAAGGTCTTCAAGTTCCTGTCCAAGACTATTGGAAAGGCATGATGCCATACTATGCATTATTCATCGTATTTACAGCCCTTGCAATTGGACTTAAATATTACTTGGTCGAGCCCCACGTTGACAATTTCCTGCAGCTCATAATCTATGGTGCTGCCGCTGTCATTCCCTTAATGACACTTTATCTTATTTCATTATTGTATTTGACTCAAGGCATGAGGGATTTATTCTTAAGAAAGCCTGCTTTATATAACAAATTAAAGAAATTACATCTTTTAAAATAGTAGAAAGTAACATCAGAAAGAATATGAGAATTATCTGTGATGCCCCCGGACAGACTTGTAACCGCCTATGGACTTATGTGGCTTCTGTAGCCCAATGCGTTGCTGAAAACAAGAAGATGGTGATTATCTTTTTCGATTGGACGATCGAGGACTTCCCCAACTTGCTCCATTCCAAGTATGTCTATTTCCCAATGTGGCACAAATGGTATCTGGAGCGCGGCAACGGATGGAATAACTACAAAGGATTGACCTGGAAAGTCACCCACGACAAACGTTGGGATAAGATATTCAAGTTCTTCGGCTGTACTAAAGGCTGGCAGACACGTACCGACGCCCGCTATCTTGCCCAAACCCTACCCCAGCTTAAGCAAATATTCCGTCCAAGAGAAGACATCATGGATAAAGCCAATGGGCTGATATCTGAGATGAGGAAAGAATCAGATTTGGTAGTAGGAGTACACATCCGCCGTGGTGACTATGCAACCTGGAATGACGGCCGTTTCTTCTATGAACTGGAGGAATACCATCAGTTCATGCTCCGCGTACAAGAATTGTACAAAGACCAACGCGTCTCTTTCTTTATCAGCAGCAATGAAGCTTTTTCACTTGACATCTTCGAAGGCTGCAACTGCCGCCGATTTGGCAAGGAGCCATCTGGTGCCATCCTTGACTTATATACGTTGAGCGTTTGCGACCGCATAATCGGCCCGTTTAGCAGCTATTCCCGTTGGGCATCGTTTATTGGTGAAGTGCCCCTCTGCTTCCTTGAAACGAAGGATCAGGTTTTCACAGAAAACAGCTTCGCAAAGATAGTGGACTTCTTCCATTTTGAAAACGGGAAAGAAATACTTGATTGGTAATTTCAAAACAACAAGACTACAACATCATGAAGATAGCAATCCTTACATCTGGCATAATGCCTGTCCCTGCCGTCCAAGGAGGCGCAGTAGAGAATCTTGTCGATTTCTACTTGGAATACAACGACCGCCATCAAATACATGATATTACCATATATAGTGCATGGGCTCCAAATGTAAAAAGGCATCCTGCACTTAAATCAAACGTCAATCATTATAAATATATTAAGACCAATAGTCTTTTTGCAAGCATCTGGAAGAAATTATTTCGAAAGAAATACGAAGGAGGATACTATCATTATACTATTGAATATTTTTGTGAGCAAGTCATACAGGATCTTCGTAAATATTCATACGACATTATTTTGATTGAGAACCGCCCTGCCTTCGGACTTAAACTCAAGAATAGTTCTATCAATTCAAAAATCGTGTATCATATTCATAATGCAATGCTTGACAATACGATTGACAAAGCAAAAGAGATTTATGATGCTGCCAGTAGAATTATTTGCGTATCCGACTATATCACGCAGTGTGTACAGGCCATAAGGCCAAATGAGCAAAAATGTATGACCATTCATAATGGTATCGATCTTGGATCTTTCAACTATAAGGCGACACTCCCAGTTTCAAGAAAAGAGTATGGATTTTCTACGGATGATTTCATCCTGTTATTTAGCGGACGGCTTACCTCAGAAAAGGGTATTATGCACTTAATTAATGCCCTAAAGATACTTAAAGACCACCCTCAAATCAAGCTTCTCATTCTGGGTAGTACCTTCTATGGCAACAGTTGCAAGAGCGAATTTGCTGATAAATTGATGCAGGAAATCAAAAAGATGCAGAGCAGAATTCTTTTTTCAGGATTCGTACCATACAACAGAATTCCTAGTTTCTTAGCAATGGTAGATTTGGCAGTTATTCCCTCTTTCTGGGATGATCCATTCCCAACCACTGTCTTAGAAGCACAAGCCATGGGAAAACCGATTATTACGACCAAACGAGGAGGCATCCCAGAAGAGGTCTCTGAGAATAATGCTATTATACTTGAAACAGATGAAAACTTTATAGTGCATCTTGCTCAATCTATCTTAGAACTATACAGTAATCCCCAAAAGCGTAACTTCATGGCTGAAGAGTCAGTTAAACGAGCTGCTTTATTCAACAAAGTCGATTATGCCAAGAATATCTTTAATGCGCTTGAGAACATAGATCAGAAATAACAAAATTATGAGAATTGCGATATTAACATCCGGCATAATGCCTGTCCCTGCCGTCCAAGGGGGTGCAGTAGAAAACTTGACAGACTATTATCTGGAATATAATAATTTGCATAGACTGCACGACATTACCATCTACAGCGTTTGGCATCCTGATGTGCAGAAGCATCCAGCACTAAAGTCGGATGTGAACCATTATGTATATATTAATGTTAACAGCTTTTGGGCTAAGACATTAAAGCGATTCTACAAATGGTTGCACCGTGACGGATACTATTTCTATACAATCGAATACTTCATAGACATGGTATTGTTGAAATTAAGGCACAAGAAATATGACATCATTCTCATAGAAAACAGGCCTGGTTATGCACTCAAACTCATTGGCAAAACTGATGCAAGGTTGGTCTATCATCTACACAATGGAAAACTTGACTCAACAATCAAGGACTATCAGGCAATATACGATTCAGCAGGTCGAATCATCACGGTGTCCGACTATATAACAGATAGTGTAAAAACGATCAACCCTAAAGATGCCAAGGCAATCACTGTGCATAATGGTTTAGACCTTTCAGCATTTTCTCCAGAAAAAGTTAAGAAAGAAGATCGTGCGAACTATAATCTTAAGGAAAATGATATAGTGTTATTTTATAGCGGTCGGATTACGAAAGAAAAGGGAATTGCAGAATTGCTCTCTGCAATGGCTCTTCTCAAAGACAAGCAAAATATTAAACTGCTATTTATTGGAGATGTGTTTTATGGTGTTAAAGCAACTTGGGCACCTTATTTGGACAAAGTAAACTCGTTGAAAGAAGCCATAGGAAATCAGGTTATCATGACTGGTTTCGTACCTTATGGTAAGATACCCAGTTTCCTGGCCATGTCGGATATAGCCGTCATCCCTTCTGTCTGGGATGAGCCTTTCGGCCTAACCGTTGCTGAGGCACAGGCAATGGGCAAACCCATCATCACAACCCGACGCGGTGGAATTCCCGAGATTGTATCTGAAGACAATGCTATCCTACTTGATACCGATGAACATTTTGTCGACAATCTCGCTTCGGCCATTATCGATCTCTACGAGCATCCAGAGAGGCGTAAGAAGATGGCTGAAGCATCTGCTGCCCGCTCAAAGATATTTGACAAAGAGACTTACGCCAGGAACTTCTTCAGGGCATTGGAAGGAATTTGAGAGAGGTTAGCAACCGTGAGTAATACCGCGTCCCAGCAGGAGTAAGATGCTTACCGTCATAGGTGATGAAGTAACGGTCTGGCGTAAATACCGGGACTGTCCCATCATCATGCATCGTAAGACTCAACAGGTCGACATAATGGGATTGCCATTCCTCTCGGAGGAGGAGGTTCACTGCATAGAAATTGGGATGTAGGGGCGTCCTTTGGCTATAATAATCGTTCTTATATCGGTTTTTGTAGAAAATGCCATTACTGCTACCGTGATTCTTGGTACCAATACCCCAGATTTCAGCACCAGGCTTTAGGTTCTGCCAAAGAGAATCCGGAACCTGATGCTTCCATCCAAAGAAATAGATACGATCACACTGGCGAATACGTCTCATCGGACAATCCACGAAATCATAGTGATAGGACAGCAGGATATTGATTGAATCTGGAGATTCAAGCAGAATGTTCGCGAAGTCCCTGGCAAAACTATTCCCAATAACAAGTATCTTAGGTAATGTACCATCCACAGGGAAATCCTTATCATATTGATAAATCCTGTCCGTATAACGCTCGAAAGCCATCGGATCAGACTCACCACCACGGATATCAAGTTCTGGCACATCTCTTACCACCCCACCCCGCTGAAAGAAATACAAAGCAAAGCCATTAATAACCAGGAACATAGTTATCAAGCATATCCTCGACACTCTGTTGTCCCGTAATCGTCGTTCCACGACAGAATAAGTAATTAGGGACAAAATGAATGTCACTACAACCACCCCAACAAGTGTCATCCACGACAACTCATCGGCATAGAAGTAGCGATAATATGCGAGTATAGGCTGATGCCAAAGATAGACACTCAGACTCATTCGTCCGAGAGGAGCGAACACTCTCGAACGAGTGGCAAAGTCATTAAACCTACCAAGAAAACTGGAGACGAACAGCAATGTAAATAGAACAGTCAGCAATAGAACCAATTCACGGGGCAGGAAACTCTCGCGAATAGTGTTTGTTCCTCCTACGAGATTATAGGGCATTGTCCGATCTCCGACAGTAAAAGTCCCAAAGAAGATCACCAAAAGGATAAAAAGAAACGAGACTGTTCCCAACTTAGAGTCAACTCTGAATGGCTTTAGTCCAACGATACCTCCTGCTGCTATCTCAAAGAAGCGATATGGCAGCAAGTAGTATTTGTTTCCAATTGTATCTATTGGCATCAGGTAGAGAAGGAGTGATAGTACAGAAAGTATTATCAATCCAAATAGCATCCGCTTTCGCATTAGCAGCATCAATATCGGGAAAACAACATAGAACTGGAACAACACGCCAAGATACCAAGTATGCATCAAGACCTTATGATAGATTGCTGCCCAGTAATTCTGCGTAGTGAGTGCCTGTAGGATATTGTCGGCAAAGACAGAAGTCGCCATCGACTCTTCGCATAGGTAGCGATAGTCGCCAGGAAGCATACCAAAATAGCCAATAAATAGAGATACGGCAGTAACAATCAAAACCAAAGGCAACAATCGGAAAAGTCTTCTTTCTAAATAGCGGAAATAACGAAACCTGTCATTCTCAATATCTCTTACAACCTTCGGCACAATGAAATAGCCACTGATGACAAAAAAAACATCCACGCCAAGATAGCCACTCTTACAAAAACCTGCATGATAAAGCACCACGGCAATAATAGCCAAGCCCTTCAGCAGATCCAAATCGTGACGATAAACGCCTTCTGAATAATCTGTTCGAATCAACATATTTAAACGCACCTAACAGTAAGGTAACTTATCTGGAGTTTTTGCAAAAGTAAAGCATTATTTTGAAATATCCTCCTTTTTCGCGTTAAATATCCACAAAAATGAGACATATCTTATTTTTATTATAGATATAATTATTATATTTGCAATAAAATTCAGCCGCTGTAAAGTCAATCAATAACAATGGAGAAGAAATACGATTTCAAGGAAATACCCCCCGGATGGAAGTTCTGTTTTAATGAAGCCTGCCCGATGCACGGGGAGTGCCTGCGGTATCAGTCGGGTCTGGAGATTCCAGAAGACCGAGTGTGGGGAAGCGCTGTGTTCCCGACAGCGTTGAAGGACGGCAAATGCGAGTTCTATCGGAAAGATGAGAAGGTAAGGCTGGCAACAGGATTCTTGACAAGCAATCCAATGCAAAACGGCCTGTTCATACAAATGCGATACCGTCTGTCTCCATTTCTGGGAGGCAACGGCACTTACTACCTCTACCGTAACGGCAAGAAGTGGCTCACACCAGAACAACAAAGAGGTATCCAGAATATTTTAAGGAAAGTAGGCTATAAAGAAGAGGTGATATATGCTGAATACAAAGAGGCATACAATTTCCTATGAGACCACAAGAGTATCCATGCTGTCATTACATACCCATTGTAATGCAGTTACACATTCATTGTAATTGCATTACAACGGATATGTAATTGAATTACAGCGGCAATGTAACGGCATTACAGCATATCTGTAAAGATGACATAACATATATTTTCGAGTTCGATGAAAGGATATATTCAACTGCTACGCCCGCTGCAATGGATTAAGAACGGGTTTGTGTTCGCCCCCATCTTCTTCAGCAACAACCTGCTGAAGTGGGATTATCTGCTACCGACGATGATCGTATTTTGCTCGTTTTGCTTCATCTGTAGTTCAATCTATTGCTTCAATGACCTGCACGACGTGGAAGCAGACCGTCTGCACCCGAAGAAGCGGAAACGCCCAATTGCTTCTGGGGCTGTGTCTACGAAAGCAGGCTATGCCTTGATGGGACTGTGCACTATCTTGGCATTTATACTTCTCGCATTCACACCGAGTGAGAATACACCTTATTTATATATAATAATAGGTGGCTACTGGCTAATGAACATAGCCTACTGTTTGAAACTGAAGCAGATTGCCATCATTGATGTCTCTATCATCGCCATAGGCTTTGTGATGAGGGTGCTTATTGGCGGACTGGCATCTGGCGTATGGATCTCCCAGTGGTTGGTATTAATGACCTTCCTTGTGACCTTATTCTTGGCCTTTGCCAAGCGTAACGACGACTATCGCATCTACGAACAGACGGGTTCGAAACCCCGTATCAGCATCACAGGCTATAATCAGACCTTCATTAATGAAGCGACAGCCATCATTGCCTCCATAACGATGGTCTGCTACATTATGTACACGATGTCGCCAGATGTCATCCAACGAATGGGTACTCGATATGTGTACTTGACAAGCGGCTGGGTACTGCTCGGCCTCTTACGCTACCTACAAAATATGATCGTTTACGGCCTGAGCGGCAGCCCAACGAAATCAATGGTTAAGGACAGATTTATCCAACTGTGCATCTTGGGCTGGTTGGCATCTTTCTTTGCCATCATTTACCTGTAGAGTTATTTGCCGAAGTCGTAGATTAGCGTATATCCCTCAAAGACCAGTTCCTTACTATATCCAAGTTCCTGAAAAAAACCGCGAATGGCATCTTGCTGCTCTGGTGTTAGCAACTTGTCACCATGCATATAAGCATAGTTCGCTACCGGCCCGCCCAGATAGTTGATGACTTTCGGGCGAAGCACCTGCAAATCCTTCGGTTCCACCCCCTTATAGAGATTTCGGAAGCCCCAGGCACCATGAATGACACGAATCTGCTTGAAATACGGGCAGATACCGTTAGTCAAGGCGTTTGGATAGACTGCAGGGCCGCTCATCTCCGTAGTCGGCAAATGCTGTCCGGCAAAGAAGCGAATACAATCTGCATGCTTCGGACATTGCTCGTTGAAACAGAGTTGATAGCCTTGCGGAACATCCTTGAAATTGAACTTTTTCATCGCGGTTGTCTAATTTGCGTGCAAAGATACGAAATAAAAAACAAAATCCGGCATCATCTGCGGAAAAATCTTCTATAAAAAAGATAGATGCCGACGAAAAGCCCAACTTTCAGCAAAGGACAGAACAGATAATGAAGGGATAGACTGGCCGTCGATATTCCGAAAAGACGAAAGAAGAGTGTATCGATGAAAGACAGGAAAAACACATAATGCGCCAGATAGATAAAATAGGATGCATCGCAGATGATGGAGGGCAATCGCTTGTCGGTATGAGAAAGCAAACGAGCCATCAGGCAAAATGCGGTAACTGAACCAGTCAAACGAAATCCCAGCATCAGCGAAGAAAACGCCGCCGTGTGATAAGTGCAAAGCATTGCCACCATTAACAAGGCAGTAGCACCATAAGCCCACAATTCATAGCGCCTCATAATCGTAAGCAAATCCATCCTGCGAATGGCAAGGAATGCACCAAGACTGAAGAAAAAGACGGCATACATCGAAAGCCCCGGAACTGCAAAGGCACCGATACCAGACAGATAGAGTAGCGTGAGCATTCCTATCATCCACAAGCCACATCGCCGCACTAATATATATATAATAGGTGTAAGCACTGAAATCACAATCAAGTCACGTAGAAACCACAACGGCATATTGGCGGGAGCCGTCATCCAGTTCTCAGAACCCAGCCAGTCGATCTGCATCCCTGCCATCGGATTATATACCCACAGCATTTCCCAACTGAAAGTCCTTAACTTCACAGCCATCAACAGATTCCAGATCAAGTATGGTAACAGGAGTGTCTTTACCCGTCGAAGCATCTTTTGACGATAAATTTGTAAATTCCAAGTCTCAACGTTCTTGAAGAACAGATAGCCAGAGATGATAAAGAAAACCGGAACAGCCACCTTGACAAGCGTCTGGCTGATCAGTAACTTCAGCACCTCATACGTATCCCAAGGCGAAGTCAGCAGCATATAGTCATCCCTCACCTTGCCATAACTATGGGCAAAAGTGACCAGGACAATCAGCGGAAAGCGAAGTTGGCTGATGACTTTTGATGTAGAGATACCACCTACGCCCTGTCGCCTGTCGATATTCGAATGAACCATGGTGCGTAACGACTCAGCAAAGCAAAAATCCCATAGCAAATCGCGGTAACTAATGATACAGAAACAACATAGACCAAAAGATGTACGCTATCTGGCCACTCTAAATGCTTAGCAGCAACACTTCTAATACCAATCATAATTGGGAAATGGATACAGAAAATGAAAAAGGCTGCACGTGAAAGGCGTGGGAACCTCCATCCCCTATCATAGAAATAGGTACCCAGCCAGATCATAAAAAACGTATTCGTCACTAAGGCCAGGCGGTGGACAACTAATGCCGCATTACCCCCAATACCAACTATATGCATATAATTATCTGCCAAGCCGAAGCATACAAAGAAAAACAAGATATGAATCTTGTATTGTCGCCAGAAATCAATAGGATTAATCTCTTTAAGGGGGAAATAGGCACCAAGCGAAAACATAGTTAAGGTTTGAAGGCTAAATGCTACGCTGTGTGAGTTAATCCAGAAAAGACCGCTCACAATGGGAATCATAGGCCCAATCAGGCGTATAGCATAAGCCAAAATAGGGGATAAGATATACATCACCATCAGATTGCGGATATACCACATTGGGGTCATCATTGGCATGGTGTTTCCCCAGTTTCTGTCACCGCGATCCCAGAACACACGAATATAGTCAAGCCAAGTAAAATCATCGAGACTCTTTGAATTGATCTTCGAATCAAATCCTAATAGCCATATTGCGACAAAGACCAACAAAAGAAGGCCGTTCCATAACATATAGGGAATAAAAAGTGTCTTGAAACGACTTCTCAATTGCTGGAAATAGTTCTTGGAACTATAGAAAAGCAACATACCTGAAATAAAGAAGTAAGCAGGAACACCAGTCTCTCCTAACCACAAAGCAGGTGGATATAACACGTCATAATAAGTATTATGCCCTGAGAGAAGGCATGTCGTATAACCATGCAACAAAAGAATTGCAAAAACCAACGGGAATCTCACACTGGCGATAGAATGAGACAGTTGTTTAAAGGTTTCGTCACTAAGTACCATTTGCTAATAAATATCCAATTTTGGCACAAAATTACAAAAAAATTCAGATATTCCAAAATTATTGCTTAACTTTGTATCGTCAAATAGCAATAATAAGATGGACATTGGCAGAATTGTTGATTTCTTCTATAGCAAGTTATTCTGGAGGGGATGTGTTCTCCTTCCAATGCTCATCGCAGGTTGTTACTATCTTAGGCTGTTATATGAAGAGCACTTTTTGCCCGCAAAACAGTTACCTTATTACAAAGTAGATAAAAGAGCAAAAGAGGATACAATTAGGGTCATTATCATCGGGGACAGTTGGGCAGAATTCCATGCCAATCTGGAAGGTGACACAATCTTTGAGATAGAATCGAAAAAGATGACAGATATCCCTATGCGCAGTTGGTCAAGGGGGAAAGGTGGTTCGCTGAGCAAACAGATTTATTACTTTATGTATGATAGTCTAACAGAGGAAAAACCGTTTGAGCAAGACCGATGTACTCAGCCACTAATCGAAAGCCATCCTGACTACGGGGTGCTATATGCAGGCATCAATGATGTAATCTTTAAACGAAGCCTATATTATTATTCGGAAAACCTACGATTAATGATTAGACTATTACTTCATTCTGGCATTCGTCCAGTCGTGATGCAGATTCCTATGGTTGATGCGGCCTCTGCCATCGACTACAAGCCCTTTCTCAAGCGAAGCCCCTACCATATCAGAGCGTTTCTTTTAGGTACAGAGAACTACACTATTCATGACTATCGTGAGGCTCAAGCCAAAATGTTAAAGGAAACGAAACTCATCGATAGCGTATTATTCATTCCGGCTGACAAATGGGACAAGAAAGGAGGTTGGGACGCAGATATCTATACCTACGATCGTATACACCCAAATATGAGAGGGTATCACGTATTGGACTCCTGTCTTGCATCTGAGATTCTAAAAGATTGGAAGAAACATCAAAAAAACAACAAAAATAGAACAATAAAAACAAATGCATTATGAAAATATTCAAAATTATCCTGAAGACTTTATTTATTAGTCTATGTTTTGTGGCTATTGTTATAGGAGCCATTGCCCTTTATAACCACATTGTTTATGGAGACAAGATTTCAGATGGGCACAAAGTAGTTGTTTGTATTCCTGTATATGGCCAAAGTCTTGCCTTAGGAGAACAGGCAGAACTGGTTACTAATTTCGACAAGATGGTTACGCAGGCTAATGGTCGTATTCTATCTGAATACCTAGACTATGCCTTTGGTTTCTATGACGCAAAACATATTGATAAACAAGGTTGGAAGAAATTCCTCCATTATCGCGCCAGATCATACGAACTTTCTATTTATGGTATGTCAGAATCTCTAGTTTCTAAATTAGACGAAGATACGGTTATTTGTATATTCCCAAGTGGGGCGGGAATGTCTGCAATAGACGTCATCAACAAGCCTTGCCTCGAATACAGCAAATTCATATCTGAAATGAGAAGTGCTTACAAAAAAGCAAAAAACAGAGGATGGGATTTTTATGTTCCAGCCATTTGTTGGATGCAAGGCGAGTCTGATATTATTGACTATACTACCTACGACTACCAATCATTATTAAAACAATTCCAGCAAGATGTGGAGAATGACATCAAGGCAATAACCCAACAGAAGAACAGTATACCATTAATATGCTATCAGTCCAACGTGCTAACAATGGCAAAAAAATTCAGCCCACTGAATTACAATTGCATTGAGACGAGGGTTGCCCAAAGCTTTGTAAACCTAATAAAGAATGATAGTCTATTCTGGGCAAGCGGTCCAACATATCCCTACAACTTTGTGGGAGAAGCACTTCACATCGACGGTTTTGGACAAAAGCAAGTGGGTAACCTTGCTGCCATTTCTGCACTAAGAATCATACGTGGAGAAAACAAGTTTAGGGGACTGATTCCATTGGAAATTTCAACAGATGGGAATAATGCCGTCATCCATATGAACGTACCAGCCCCGCCACTGAAGATTGACACAGTCAAAGTAAAATATATTAAGAACTATGGCTTTAGTGTTATTACAAAAGAAGGGAAAGATATCGCCGAAAGCATTTCCATCAAAGGCGATTCGGTAATTATCGCCTGCAGCCAATCGCCAACCGGCTGTAAGGTTCGCTATGCAGTGAATGGCGAGAAGATGAAGAGCGGCTATGAGCACGGGCCAAGAGGCAACCTAAGGGATTCACAGGGAGATACCAAAGTAATCACTATAAAGGAAAAGGAGTATCCCCTGTATAATTGGTGCTATCAGTTCGACTTGCCCTGCACTCCAAACAAATAGCGACCAAGGAAAGGACTCAGCCTAATCAAATAGCTGACCACCTGACAGACAGCAATGACAGATATGGCAAGCCCCAGGACAACAACTATGTCCAAAACGATATTGCCTTGGCGGATCATCCCACTATAGGGTAATAAGAATCGAGGCAGGAAGAAATAGTGTAACAGATATATATCTAATGTTCGCGTACCTATATATTGCAGTCCTCTGCCAAGTATCTTCTCTTTTGTAAAAGCTAAAGCAAATATACGGAAGAATGTGAAGACAAGTATGACACCCAAGATTCCACCGACAGAAAACCTGAGGTACTCTTGCCAGGCTATTTCCGAATGAGGCATCAAGGCCATTCCAATAAAGCCCAAGAATATCAAAAGCATCAGCAACCAGTTACTGGTCAACTGCAGGAATGTGGGAAAATGCCTTTTAACAAGTGTACCCAGATAGAAAAACAGATAATAGCGCCACGTCATAAAACTCAGGGCACCTAATATATCTGTCAACCATCCAGAACCGGAGAATATACGGTTATAATAGACGTCGTAATAGAAAGATGAGACGGAAATGACGACAGCGAACACCAGTCCCCACCTACGGCAATAGCGGGCAGACAGAATATACAACACAAAATATTCAAACAGGGCAAACGTGAACCAATAGCCTCCCTTCAACCCGCCCAGACGAGTAAAGAACAATGGAGGAGGAGCCAACAACAGAAGGAAGATAAAAGTCGGAATAATCTGAACCATGAACTTCTTCAGAATGACGCCCTTCATCGTCTCACGATTCCATGCCCTGTCGAGTTTCTCGAAAAGCCACCCGCTAATAAAGAAGAAACAGGGCATGCGGAACAGGAAGAACACATCATTGAATGCCATCCACTTATCGCCCAGGCAATAATTGCAAATATGTGAATAGACCACGAGAATCATCGTGAATCCACGCATGGCATCAATATATTCAATCCGCTTACCCATTTATATCGAATCTATTTCCGCTTGATTCCGAAGAGGAACATAGCCAGCCAATCGTTCATCATCAGCAATTTAGAGATTCCTATTGTAACTGCTATCAATGCTGATGCCACAGCAACAAAATACGGGAACTCCAGCCACCTATTTTCAACCATCGGTAGTACCTTGACTAACGGGAACAACAGGAAGAAATGCACCATATAGACCTGCAATGAGTTAACACCAACCATTCCAAAAATATCTTTGAGTGGCTTAAAGTTGCTGGAGAATACGGTCATGATAAAGAACAGGCTCGACACATTGCATACCGGTGACATGGCCCTCATCCCATTCTGATAGAAATAGAAAGAAATCACATAGAGAATGAAATAAGCAGGCGCATACTTCATCACCAAGAACTTGTCAAGACGATATGAATAATAGCCCATCATGAAGAACGGATAATAGTGCCAATAAAGGTTGATGCAAAGCAACTGGTTGAACTGGCTTCCCTTCGGCAGGATAAACAAATATAGAGTAACTAAACCAAAGATGAAGCCATTGACCAAAATAGACTTGATATTGAGTCGCAGGGATAGTTGTCTGACTAATGAAAGGGTGACCATCAATTCAAAAAGCACTAACATAAACCAATAGCCTTTCTTGAACTCTGCCTCCCAAAAACCCAACCAGTTGGAAGAATCACAAAGGCCCCAAATGACGTAGAACGAGAAAAACGGGAACAGCAATCGGACGATTCGGCTTGAAATCAGTTTCCTAAAGCCATACTTGTCAACCGAGACGTGAGCCAGCAAACCACTGACATACATAAAGACGGGAATCTGGATCGTGTCACAAATCTGGAATACCAAGGATTCCACATACCTGCCTGAATAGAAGTACAAATGGCCAATGATGATTGAAAGCATTGCCAATCCCCTGACATAGTCGAAAGTTAAGTTTCTTTTCTTTTCCATATTTCTGTATTATATTAATTTTTTCCTTTTCGTATTTTGTAATCTTTGATAATCTCTGTAGCCATACAAGAGTCCAGGACATGATAGCCATCAAGATTCAAATGGAAGCGGTCGTCAAGATAGATAGCAGGATTAGCATCCACTCCTCCTGCGTTCCATCGGGAGGCTGGGATGAACAGGACCTTATCCATCAGCCCCTCATCCTTCAGCATCTGCCGCATAGCATCTCGATAAGTTTGGGCACTATGACTATCCACTTTAGTCCATAATGAAAGAAGTCTATATGCCCATTGCATATAGAAAGGTCGATGTCCATTAAAAAACACGAAGTCTACATCTGGCATTTCCATCACAACAGGACGGATGCCATTATGAAGCAATAGTTTAAGAATCAATCTGTAATTACCAGTATAATAGTCCGTCGGCTTATAAAGTCGCATATCATTGATACCGGCCATCACGATACAATAGTCAGGAAGCTCTTCGATCAAAGACTGGGAACAATAATTACGCTCCCACTCATACTCAACCTCGCGATCGACGAACATTTCTTTATAAATACTTCCAGACGGCATACCACTATGTCCCGTTGAAAAGCACTTCACAGGGACTGCCGTCAGGCTCCTAGCCACACGACAGAAGATAGTATCGCATTCAAGAGTGGTATGATACTCTGCCCAACTGTCGCCAAGGACTGCGACACGAAGGGTATCATCATTATGTTTCGGGGGGATTGAATATGGTGTGCGCTCTGGCCCTGGCTGCAGAGCATTGTCAACTAAATCAGAAAGCCAAGACCAGGCAACAAACAACAATGGGGAACACAACAGAAGAAACAATCTTCCCCTGTGATCATAGAGCCAAATTATCACCCGATCTATCATCAGATATCAGTCAAAAGCCATTGACATAATTACTTAATCGCTGCAAATTTACATAAAAAAGACGGAAAATATAGTAATTCTGACGAAAAATAATACTTATGCATTGTGAAAAAGCGTGGAATCGTCAGTAGTATTTGAGTTTAGACTTCGATTACAATTTTCTTTTAGATTATTTGGCGTTTTGCAGAATTTTCTGTATTTTTGCAAAAAATATATCTTTATGGAAAAGTTTAAACGTATCCCTTACGGCATTTCAAACTTCAAGCAATTGAGGCGAGAGAATCTATATTTTGTAGATAAGACGCCTTATATCAAACGGTTAGAAGATTCGGATCATTTCCTCTTCCTCATTCGCCCCCGCAGGTTTGGTAAGAGCATTTTCCTGAATATGCTCTGCGCCTATTATGACCTGAATGAGAAAGACAGTTTCGACACGCTCTTCGATGGTCTATGGATTAAAGAGCACCCGACACCTGAGAAGAATGGTTTTCAGGTACTGAAGTTGGACTTCTCACGCATTGTAGGTGGCCGTGAAAAACTGATCCAGAGTTTTGACGGCTATTGTGGAACTATGCTCGATGGATTTGCAGAGCGATACAAAACGCTCTACCCTGACGGTTTTGTGGAAGGGGTGAAGGCTGCTTCTGATGCCAGCCAGAAACTGAACTATATTGATCGTATGGCCAAAGAAACAGGTGCCAGGCTGTATTTAATCGTCGATGAATATGATAATTTCACCAACGACGTATTGAACGAACAAGGCGAGAAGGTGTATCATGCCCTGACCCATGCAACGGGTTTCTACCGTGATATCTTCAAGCAATTCAAGGGTATGTTCGACCGCATCCTGATGCTTGGTGTCAGTCCTGTCACTATGGATGACTTGACCAGTGGTTATAACATAGCCTCCAACATCACTATGAGACCAGAATTCAATATGATGTTAGGCTTTTCGGAGGACGATGTACGCCAGATGATCAGATATTACCAAGGCAAAGGAAAGATATCACGGGAGGAGGAAGACATCGTGGCCGAGATGAGACCCTGGTATGACAACTACTGTTTCTCGGAAGATAGCCTATCCACGGATCCGAAAATGTTTAACTGCGACATGGTACTCTATTTCCTCAAGAATTTGATACAGTCAGGGCACTCTCCTAAGCAGATGATTGATCCCAACACGCGTACCGACTACGGCAAACTGAAGAAACTGATTCGCCTCGACGGAACAAATACCTATCGAACAGGGATTATCAACGAGATAGCAGAAAAAGGCTACACCATAGGCAATATTGAGGAATCGTTCCCTGCTGAACACCTCACCCAGCCTGAGAAATTCAAGAGTCTACTTTTCTACTATGGCATGCTGACAATCAGCGAACGGTTTGGGGCGCGGCTGAAGTTGGGAATACCTAACCTTAATGTGAAAAAGCAGTATTACGATTATCTGTTAGAAGAATATCAAGCCATCAGGCCTATGTTCCTCAGCGATTTGATGGACTCCTTTGATGCTGCAGCGCTGGATGGAGAGTGGCATCCAATGCTGGAATATATTACAACCAACTATAAAGAAACCACTTCTGTTCGCAGCCTTATAGAAGGAGAGCGCAACCTACAGGGATTTATGAATGCATTGCTTAACTTGAACCCATATTACCTGACGGCCCCCGAGGTAGAACTGAGCCACGGCTACTGCGACTTTTTCCTTATGCCTGACCTCACTCGCTATCCGATGATAGCACATAGTTACATCCTGGAGCTAAAGTACCTCAAGGCTGATGCTACTGAAGCCGAGGCCGATAAACAATGGACGGAAGCCAGAGAACAAATCCGGCAATACGGGCAAGGCTCAAAAGTGCAGATAATGACGCATCACACTAAACTACACCTCATCGTTGTACAGATTCGAGGCTACGAACTAAACAGGATGGAGGAATGTGTATAGAACAAATTGATTGGAGATTGTGACAGAGCGTATCAACTGGATAGACTGGGCAAAGGCTATAGCGGTAACAACCGTTGTATTTTGTCATTTGCCCCAATCGCAGGAATGGTTTTATTATCGTTATCTGCAGGCAGTCATTATTGTCATTTTCTTCTTCCTATCAGGCTATCTTAAAAAAGACAGGGGTAGCGATAAAGCAAACTGGCAAAAATATTGGCAAGGGCTGGTAGTTCCCTATTTCCTCTACAATGCACTTATCTATCCATATTGGTACGCAAAATTTTACCTGATGAATGGAGGAACACCCTCTTTCTTTGAGGCGCTAAAGCCTGTCATTGGGACTATCCTGCTACAACACGAAAATGCCTTCTGCGAACCACTCAACGGCCCACTCTGGTATCTACCAGCCATTCTGATCATGCACGTCATCGTTGATCTTTGCAGGAAAACGAAATATCAGCACCAAATTCTGATTTCTCTATGCATCATTTCCTTTTTCCTTTATGCAGCAAACAAATACTGGTACTTTGCCCCAAACCTGACGCCAATGGGGTTGATGAGAAACCTGCCATATTACTACTTAGGATATTACTTTGGGCAAAAGAAACTCTATAGAAATGTCAGACCGTCAAGAGACATAATATGCAGCATAACCTGTCTCTTTATCAGCATATTGTTATTTAACTGGCACCTGACTTCCTTCTATGCAGGAAAACATCTGTTACACATTGTTATCTTTTACCCTTTCAATATCAGTTTCCTGTTTTTTGTGCTTTATGCCTGCAAAACGCTTAACAACATAAAATCAAACATTGTCGTCAACCTATCCATTGGCACATTAGTTATTATTGGACTACACATCGCTGCTGTCACTATCACAAACTATGTAGTAGAAAGATTCGGCATACTGCATGCCCCTATCTGCTATCATTGGTATGAAGCATTGCCAGCAGCACTCTTTATTGTCTTCGTATTATATCCAATCATTATCTATGGGAGAAAGCACTTACCGATCCTTATAGGGAAGCAAGTATAAACTCTTTTCGCGATTCAAAAACAAAACACATAAAAAAAGACAGCTAAATTTGGAACTTCAAAATAATTATTGTAAATTTGCAGAAAAATTAAATATGAGTGATATTTCTATCATTGTACCCGTATTCAAGGTTGAAAAATACATTGAAAGATGTGTTAGGTCTATCTTAATACAGGAAGTAGAAGGTGTCAATATTGAGTGCATCTTCGTAGATGATTGTTCTCCCGATAAGAGTATCTTAATTATACAAGATATTCTTAAAGAATATACGGGCAGCATTAAATGCATCATTATTAAGCATGAGATAAACAGGGGGCTATCTGCTGCACGTAATACAGGTCTTAAAGCTGCTCATGGTGATTATGTCATATTTGCAGATTCTGATGATTACTTTGAGCCCAACAGTATTGAATATCTCTATAATATCACCAAGCTATATCCTGACGTAGACCTGATTATTGGCAATGCTTTTGAATGCAAAAGCCAGAAAACCCAGATAGACCAGAGGATGCAGTCACCTACGCTTCTGACTTGCGGAAAACAAATACGTCAGGACATGCTAAGATTGACTATTTATCACAATGCGTGGAACAAACTTGTATCACGTCAACTTTTGTTAGACAATCATATACTATTTGAAGAGGGAATACTATTTGAAGACATCTTATGGACTTTTCTGCTATTTGCCAAAATAGAGAAAGCAATACTAGCACCCAAGGTCAGCTACATTTATGAGAATAATGCGACTTCAATTATGAACACCACTTCTCAAAGAGCAGACTATGCTATTCATAGTTATGTAGTAACATGCAATAAGATACTTGATGCGCCATATGAGGATCTGCAAGTTGATCAAGAGATCTATGTACTCAATGTTTTGATGCTTGCAATTGATATCGCCATGCAAAACGAGGCATCTCCCCAAGTGAAAAAGGAATTGTCTCATTCCAAAAAGAGGCTTCTTCAAAATAGTATAAAAAATGGGCATGTTGTTTTGGCATTATTTTTGCTTGTAATGTACCCCCCCATAAAATATCTATTGAAAATTCATCTCTTCCGGCGCAATTTTAATAACATTCTAAACATTATAAGGAAAATTTCTATATCTTAAATAATGAAGTAACATGAAGATTATAGTTTTTCAAGGAGGACTTGGCAACCAGATTTTTCAATATGCCCTATGTCTATACTTACAAAAAAATCGGAGCTACAAATTGAAATACATTTTCACAGGTAATGCACATAATGGCATGGAGATAACGAAGTATTTTGATGTAGAACTTCATGAAGCAAATCTTTTTTGGAACAAATTATACACCATTCTTAATAAGCTATCCCATAGAGGCTTTAAGCCTCTTACATCCTATGAAGGAGATACATACCCGTTCAAGAAATTATTCATAGAAGGCTATTGGCAAGACAAAAAATACTTTTGCGACAAGTTCATTAAATTCAAGAACTTAGAACTCTCTGAAAAGAACCGTTTTGCACTTAATCGCATTCAAAGTGAAAATAGCGTTTGTATTCACATACGCCGAGGCGACTACTTGCTGCCATACTATCATAGGATATACGGCAACATCTGCACAAAATGGTATTACCAAAAAGCAATAGAAATAATCACACAACGTATTAACAATCCATCATATTTCATTTTTTCTGACGACATTGACTGGGTAAAAGAAAATCTTATAATTGACAATGCCACTTATATAGATTGGAACACAGGGCATAATAGTATTTTTGACATGTTCCTTATGGCGAATTTCAAAGCAAACATTATTGCCAATAGCTCTTTCAGCTTTTGGGGAGCTTATTTGAATCCGGGGTCTCCTATCGTTATCTATCCCCAAAAGTGGTTCAATGCAGTTTACCCTGTCCCCGATATTTTTCCAACATCGTGGATTGGCATAGAGTCTTCTTCCTCATGATTTCGCAATTGACAAATAAGCCTCTTCCCACTCTTTCATAACGACATCCTTTCTATATCTTGCCGCTGAAACATAAGCATTTTTTGCTATTATCTTACGCTCTGTCTCATGTGAAATGAGCCAATCTATCTTTTCTGATAAATCATGAACATCCATGTCTGCAAGTAGGCCATTTACCCCATCATTGATAACTTCATCAGGCCCAAAAGGACATTTTGTAGCAATAGGAGCTACTCCACAGGCCATTGCCTCCAACAACACCAATGGAAGACCTTCATAATCAGAACTCAGAACAAATATCTCACTATTAAGGTATTCCGACATGATATCATTAGTCGGTTGATGTAAACTTACTCGTTCTGATAAGCCCTTTCTTATTACAAGTGCCTCTAATTTTTCCCTATCTTCACCATCTCCATATATATCCACAGTCCATTCATCATACTTATGGGCTATTAATGCAAACGCATTTATCAATCTGTCAAAACGCTTTTGGGAACACATCTTACCTACTCCAATAATTCGCTTTTGGGGGAGTACTCTTTGTTTATTCAAACCTTCATAATAGAAAGAAACTGGATTCACAACAGAAATAACATTTTTGAGATGTTTCCTCCAGCATTGAGCATCTCTTTTCGTCAGCGTTATCATCATATCACTCTTCTTTAGAGCATTTATATAACCATGCGTTTTAATCTTTCTAAAAACAGAACCTCCAACCATCTCTACAGGATATGCAGTATGAGACTCTATAGCAATCTTTGTAAGGGATGAAACAGACATAATTTGCCATATAAAATCGTAGGAATAGGTTGTCGCCACAAGAATGTCCGGACTGAATTCTTTAATAAGAGCAAGCAACCTCTTAGCAAACAATTTACGCATTTCCCTTGTTTTTATATACTGTTTCACAAAAGAATATCTATACAATGTGAAAAATCGGCAATTAATATCAATATGACGAATATGCTCTTCCAAAGGGAATGCCAATGGATGCTGGCCTTGTTCATAAGTCAACATCATGACAGAATGCCCTTGCCCGGAAAGATAATTAGCCTTGTCTGTCAAGGTATGTTCCACACCATGAGCATGTGCTAAAGAATTAATGATAAAAACAATTCTCATATGAACCTATTTAACGACTACAATATCATTTGACTATATTATCCTCAGAATCCTCATAATGATCTGTCTTGTAGAAGATACGCATGATACCTCTGCACTGTATTTTCACATGATCAACAAAACTCCGCCACATAGACTGATTCCCTATAGTCCCATAGCCTGTTATAGCCCGGGCACGCCGGTCATAGAGGAATGCGATCTTTCCGTACTTCTTGAGAGATAATGCCATTGACCCGTCTTCACCTCGGATGATATCCACACGGTATTCTTCCTTCTTACCCAGTTCTGCATTGTAGGCGAAGACCAATCCTCTAACACTCAACTCCGGACGTTTAAAATGCTGAATCCAAAGAAACAAGTCACGGCATAACTCGAACATCTTCAATCCTAACTTACTATGATTCTCATCAGGAAAATAACTCCATATTGAGGAAACCGCCACTACGCCTGGTTTCATCAACTGCTCCAACATCAGTTCATAATACATAGGAGGATAGAGCGTATCACTATCTACGTCGAAATAATACTTTCCCCGAGAGTGCTGTAGGCCGCATCGGCGCGCATAGCCACAGGAATGCTGATATTCCGTATAATATGGTATACCTGACTTTTCATAGATTTCTGCAGTACGATCCTTAGAGTCGTTATCTACTCCAATAACCTCAACAGGGTACTTACATTTAATCTCACTGATTGCCCATAGACATGCCTGGAGATGTGTCTCTTCATTATAACCAATTACAACAATGGAAGCCAAAGGCTCTTCACTTTGCATGGCAGCAAGCCTATCACGTGTACCATCTATAATCTCCTGAGGAACCTCACTAAAGGGTTTTCCGTAAATCGTCAGATACTTATCATACCAGTTCGCCATAATCGTATCATTTAGTATTGCTAATTCGTTTAAACAATTTATCCCATATAGGAATGATATTATCTTTGGAGAAGCGTTGCGATGAAATCACCGCACGACTTCCCATAGTTTTGCGTAAGGCCTCATCTTCCATCAAGAGGCAAACCTTCAGTGCAAAGGTTTTCACATCAAAACATGGAACCAGAAAGCCATCTTCACCATCACTAACAATATCAGATGGGCCATAGGGACAATCAAAAGCGACGACAGGTACGCCACAGCTCATCGCTTCTGGCATAACTAAACCGAAAGGTTCGTATACTGAGGTCAGAAGCAGAATTGAACTTTCCTTATATCGCTCCATAATATCTGCTGTTTGGGGGTGAGCATACACATTGTCCCCCTGTGGGATATACTGGGAGTTCTCCAAGTTATCAGCCCCCTCTCCATAGATATCCAAACGCCATTCCGGATGCCGTTGAGACACAACCTGCCATACTTCCGAGAGATAGTTATATCCCTTCTGCCTATCCAGTCTGCCAACAAAGATAACACGCTTATTATTACAACTACTGAAGGTATTACTATTGTTCAAATGTACAATATCAGGTATAGCCACAGACTGTTTATTAACCCTTTTCCAGTTCTTTGCATCCTTATTCGTCAAAGCAACAACAGCCTGAGCTTTCCCTATACACCAATACTTATACCAAGACTGTATCCGCTTGTGAAATGTCAACTTATCCATATGGACAGGACGATCCCACGTTCCATGGCTTTCTACGATTAATGGCACATTGCCCTTCCATTGAACAAGTGCACTGACATAGGAGGATGTGTTACATATCAATATATCGGGCTGTATCTCATCTATCAGGCGACGTAACTCTTGTCGAAAGAGACGTGTCAGACGGTATTTTGTATAGTACCGTTTAAGAAAACTATACTGATATTGTTTAGTAAAACGTATATTCAAATCGTAACAATGAACCTTATCGCTAATGGGATATGGATATGGATGAGAGCCTTGATCCGTTGTCAGGAGCCATACCCCATAACCATCCAGTTCGGAAAGGGCATTCATCTTGTCAGTCCAGACCCGTTCCAAACCTCCCCATTCTGCAAAGACCTTACAAACATATACTATTTTCATAGGTCTTTGCCTGCTAATGATTCATATAAGTCATGCCATTTCGACATAATCTTGTCTATATTGAACTGCTTCGACTTCTCAACAGCGTTTTTACCAAGCCGCTCACGCTCTTCTGGGTGACAGATCAGATAGTCAATACGCTCCGCTAAGGCTTCCACATCACCGGGAGGTACAAGATACCCATCCTCTCCATCAGTTATTATCTCTCTCGGGCCAAAATCACAATCAAAAGCCACGCAGGCTAGCCCAAACGACATGGCTTCAAGGAGAACTAAGCCGAAACCTTCGAATCGGGAACTGAACACATAAATACTTCCATATTGGTATCTCTCTGCTATTTGAATGGAAGGAGAGACAATTCGCACCTGATTCATTTTCAGAATTTGCTCCTGTAAACTATTTTCCTCTTCCCCTTGTCCTGTTATCTCCAACTCCCAATCAGTATGCGTTTGGTAAATCAAAGACCAAGCATCAAGAAGCAAGTCAAAACCCTTTGACAAATGAAGATTGCCAATTGCCAGAATCTTATTCTTTCTTTGTATATTATGTATAGGAGAAGTAACTGCAACAGGATTAGGGATGACACAAACCTGGGGCCTCCTCCATTTTGCAGCATCACCTTTAGTCAAGACTACGATTTTATCAAATTGCCGCACCAAAAACACAACTATATAAAAGGCTACATAACGACAATACAAACGACGTAACAAACCTTCGCGATTGTGACGTTTGAGTCGTCCCCCACTTTGATAATAATTGGAATGAACTTGAACAACGTTTTTTATTCGTCTCAAAAAGAGGACAAACAACATTTCCGCAATGCTATATGATGAACAGACCACAATATCTGGACGCAATTCCTTAATAGTCACTCGCATTCTCTTCCATAAGCCTAATTGCCATTTTGACAAAACGAAAATACGTCTTAACAGAGAGAACTTGTATGATTTAAACATTTTTACATTATAATCAACATGCTTAACCCTAGACGATACATTATATATAAAAGGTGCATCCCCTTGCTCATAAGTAAGTATTGTTACATCATATCCAAAATGGTTTGCCAAATAATTGATTTGACTAACAAACATCCGTTCGATACCACTCATCTTACGGATTGATGATATGATATAGACTATTCTCATTTCTTATTAATCAGTCCTTTTCTTTTCCCAACAAATTCTATGATTTTCACAGTTAAGAATGGTGGTAAGTTACCTAAAACGTACAAGAAAAGATTAGAAGTCCTATTCGCCTTAGACATCAAGATTTCAGAGAAATTCATTGGTGATTTCATAAAATCTCGAATCTCTTTATTAGTAAAGGATGGCTGAATCAAGTCTATATCTTTCAGAATTGTACAGTTGATAAAGAAACAAGTCATCATCAGTTTGTAACATCGTCTGGAGAAATAAGGTTTCCCTCTTAAACGATCTGTCTTGGATTTAATCTCAGATATGGCATCCATTGTCTTAACGATTTCATTCTTTGAAATGGAATCGCGTTTTTGATAGTTCGACATAGTGCCTTCCCTACAAATATATAAATAGGTCATATCAGACAAAAGAACAGCCCGGTCAATATATGTTGGCAAATCCATTGTTGTGGTGAAATCCTCCCAATAATTAATGGCTTTATACTTCAACCCATTTTTACGATATACGTCAAGATTAATTAAGAAATTGCAAGTAGACGCCTGAATACCATCATAAGTTCTATACACATAATTGGCAAACTCATTCTCTTTCAAGAATGCCACTGTGGGATAACTACGGTAATGAAAGCGTCTATCATTCTCATATGTCAACAACTTATCCATAGAACCATATACAATATCCGCATTATTCCTAATTGCATTGGAATACAACAATTCTATAGCATTTGTCACTATAACATCATCTGAATCCATAAAGTAAATATACTTACCCTTTGCCTCTGCTATAAGCCTATTCCTTGCTTCACCTAAGCCCATATTATGAGGCTGGCGAACAATTCGGATATCAGCACCACGTGAGTGTGTCGTTTGGTATCCCTTTACGATTTCCATAGAAGAATCCGTGCCGCAATCATCACATATCAAGAACTCTATACTCCGAAAAGTCTGAGCCAAAGCAGATTCTAATGAGGAACGGATATACTTCTCCACGTTATACACGGGTATGCCAATTGTTACTTCGTATGCCATTGTTACTAAAAATAATCGAATTTGTGTGCGAAGATACACATTTTTGACCACATATCCAAATTTATCTATACATTATTTTGCAAAATCAAAAAATAATTCGTAATTTTGCCCAAAATAAATGAATTATGGCAGAAAACATAGTAACACGCAGACGAAGATACCCGGTTGGAATACAGACTTTCTCGGAGATTATCAAGAAAGGATATGTATATGTTGACAAGACCGACCTGGTCTGGCTTCTGGCCGACTACGCCAAGTTCATTTTCTTGAGTAGGCCACGCCGTTTCGGCAAGTCGCTCCTCTCATCAACAATCCACTCCTATTTCGCAGGTGAAAAGGAACTGTTTGAAGGGCTGAAAATCATGGAATACGAACAGGAGTGGCTACAGTACCCCGTGCTACACTTCGACCTCAGCGGTGCCAAACACCTGCCAGTACAAGGAGTGAAAGACGAACTTGACCAACTTCTGAAGCCATACGAGAAACTGTATGGCAGCGACAATGGTGAAACTTCTCCCGGCATGCGGATGGCTGGACTTGTGAACCGTGCCTTTGAACAGACTGGCAGACAGGTCGTCGTAATTATCGATGAATATGATGCTCCTCTACTCGATGTCCTTCACGATGACGAACGGCTTGCCGATATTCGAGAAGTGATGCAGGAGTTTTACCAACGTCTGAAGATGCTTGAGCCGAAAATAAAGTTTTGCTTTGTCACTGGTATCACCAAGTTCTCACAACTTAGCATCTTCTCCACCATCAACAACCTGATGAATGTCACCATGGATCCACAGTTTGCAACTATCTGCGGCATCACAGAGAACGAACTTGTCACAACACTCCTTGAGGACATTAAACTCCTTGCCCATAAGAATGAAGTAAGCTTTGAGGAAATGCACGATCAACTGAAACTACAGTATGATGGTTATCACTTCTCTGAGTATTCGGAAGAAGTCTACAATCCATTCAGCCTCATTAAAGCCTTCATGACGGGCAAGGTGGACTACTACTGGTTTGACAGCGGTACTCCGACGTTTCTCATCCGCCAGATGCAACACTTCCGCACAGACATCACATCCTTGGATACTTTAGATGTGCCTGCTACAGCCTTTGACAAGCCGACAGAGGCTATGACAACCGCCCTGCCACTGCTTTACCAGAGTGGCTACCTGACTATCAAGAGCTATGACCGACAAACCAACACCTACCATTTAGCCCTTCCCAACCAAGAGGTGCGCGTGGGCTATACAGAAGGATTGTTGCCTGCTTATGTCGGTCTGGACAGCACCGATGTGCAGATGGGATTCGCCTTGAAGTTCTGGAAAGCCCTTAGGCAGAACGATATAGATTTGGCCATGCGGGAGATGCAGAGCTATTTGGCTGGCATTCCATACGTTGAGGGTTTTAAGAGAAAATTGGAAGAAGTATCAAATGCCGAAGGATTCTACGAATACACTTTTTACCTTATCTTCTCTATGCTGAATGTCTATGTCAAGACTCAGGTCAAATGTGCCGGAGGTCGCACTGACGTTGTGGTGTGGATGCCCGACACCATCTACGTGATGGAATTGAAAGTAAACGGTACAGTACAAGATGCCCTATGCCAAATTGAAAAGCGCGGCTATGCCCTCCCCTATGAACAGGAAGGACGCCGCATCGTAAAGATTGGCATCAGTTTCTCCTTAGAAACCAAAACGGTGGACAACTGGGTAGTCCGTAAAAATAGCCATTAATCTTTGAGCCGCAGTGACATTTTAATCAGACCAACTGCCAACTTTGGGGGTAGCTTTGAGAGGGTCCATGCTGCAAGATTCTTCAGTCTGGCTGATTGAGAACAAAGGATTTCTCTTAGAGTCATAGGATGCCACAAAATATGACGAATATCTTTATTGGAATACGGTGGATTGATTTCATTTCGCTGAGATAGGATTATTCGAGCAAACGAATAGTCATACATCATCAGGATTGAACAACGTTTCGCATAATATGGCCTATTCTTCAATTCCGCCCTACGCTTCTTTTTGTCTATTGCATCAATGGACAAATCCATCTGTTGCCTTGACAAGACTTTATGGCGCTTAGATACCTTTTCCTCTATAATATAATAATAGGTGATGTCCGGCAATAAAACTGCACGTGTAATATAGGTAGGAAGGTCAACCGTAAACGTGAAGTCCTCACCATAGCCATGACCAACAGGGGTAACTTGCAAATGATTTCGCCTCAGTACATCGATATCTATCAAATAGTTCCAGTTCTGTACCTGAATACCTACATTATACACATAGTTGGCATATTCATCTGGCTCAGTAAACACCTTGAAAGGATAAGGATACTGTATGGACTCCCTCCTTTCACCATCAATGATAACATGCTCACGACTGCCATAGACAATCTCTGCATGATACTTCAGAGCATTAGCATATAATAACTCTATGGTATCTTCCCGAATTACGTCGTCAGCATCCAAAGAGTAGAAATAGCGTCCTTGAGCCTCAGCTATCATCCGGTTACGCGCTGCTCCAATGCCCAAATTATGGGGCTGGTGTATAATACGGACATCTTTACCCCGTGGATGATTCTGCTGATACGACTTAATGACATCAATGGAACCGTCTGTACCACAATCATCACAAATCAGAAACTCAATCTCTGGAAAAGTCTGTGCCAATGCAGAATCCATAGTCTGCCGAATATGCCTCTCCACATTGTAGACAGGAATACCAATAGTTACCTCATATTTCATCATAATCCACTTATTATTAATATATTATAAACTACGTTACAAGTCCTTTTGCCTTACCTATCCTTTCCATCAAGAAAACAGAGAAAAAAGGAGGCAACACACCCAAAATGTACAACATAAGATTTGAGAGACGAGCCTGACGAAAGTGAAGAATATCCCTCAACGTCAAAGGGCAACTCATCATATCACGTAATTCCCGATTTGTAACGGGCGGAGTAATAACAGAATGCTGACGGAAGACAGTACAAACAACATAAAAGGAAGTTGTCATCAACTTTTTCATCCTTAAAGAGAAATATGACTTATGACGAATTCGATTGCTGCCATCCTTAAGTTTAGTAAGAGAGTGGGCAACGTGCATTATCTCATCTTTAGAGATAAAGTCCCTCTTTTGAAAATTGGAAAGCGAGCCGTTTCTACAGTAATAGTGATAAGTGACAGTTGGAAGCGTCACGACACGTGTAACATAGGTCGGCAAATCCATTGTCATCATAAAATCCTCCCAAAAATTCAAGTCTTCAAATCGCAAATGATTCCTTCGATAAATATCTATATCTATTAAAAAATTCCACACCTGAGCCTGTATATTATCGTACCGTTGATAAACATAATTAGCGAAATCGTCCTCATTGAGGAATTGTTTGGCTTCATAAATATAAGATACGACCTTTTCCTTATCAGCCTGCGTATATACATTCTCGCGAGAACCATAGACAAGTTCTGCATTATAACGGACTGCTGCATTATGCAACAACTCAATAGCATCGGGTGTTATGGTGTCATCCGCATCCATAAAAAATAAGTATTTACCCTGAGCCTCATCAATCAAACGGTTACGAGCATTGCCGATACCCATGTTCTTCGCCTGCCTTACAATGTGTATATCCTTACCCCGAGGATGATTTTGTTGGCAATCTTTAACTATATTCATTGATGAATCCTTCCCACAATCATCGCAAATCAGGAATTCTATTTTTTGAAATGTCTGGGACAAAGCGGATTCCAAAGAAGTACGAATATACTTCTCTACGTTATAGACAGGAATTCCTATTGTCACCTCATATTTATTATCAGCCATAAATGTCAGGATTACCTTTCATCTAATCATAAAAATGTTTATACCATTCTGCAAAACGCCGCAGACCTTCACGAAGTGACGTTGATGGTTTATATCCAAAATCACGCTCCAAAGCCGAAGTGTCTGCATAGGTCATTGGCACATCGCCTGGCTGCATAGGAACAAGTTCTTTATGAGCCTCAAAATCATAGTCAGCAGGTAAGACCTTTGCCCGAATCAATTCCTGCTGCAGAATATCTACAAAATTGAGTAAATTCTCCGGCTGGTTATTACCTATATTATATACAGCGTATGGCGGCAGCGGCAAGCCGTCCTCTCCATTTCTTTTCTCAGGAGCACCCTGCATAATACGCACAACACCCTCCACAATATCATCCACATAAGTGAAGTCACGCATACAATAACCAAAGTTGAAAATCTTGATAGTCTCGCCTTTTACCAGTTTATTGGTAAAGCCAAAGTATGCCATATCAGGCCGCCCCGCAGGGCCATAAACTGTGAAGAAGCGCAGACCTGTCGAAGGAATATTGTAGAGTTTTGAATAGGCATGTGCCATCAACTCATTGCTTTTTTTCGTTGCTGCGTACAAACTCACAGGATTGTCGACCTTATCTTCCGTAGAATATGGCACCTTTTTATTGGATCCATACACGCTTGATGAAGAAGCGTATACTAAATGTTCAACAGGCCAATGCCTGCAAGCCTCCAAAATATTAAAGAAACCAATGAGGTTTGACTGGATATAAGCATCGGGATTTGTAATCGAATATCGAACACCAGCCTGGGCAGCCAGATTCACCACAATCTGTGGATGATATTCATCGAAGATATGATCTATTGTATTCTTATCTGAAATATCCCCTTTCACGAACACGAACCGATTGCTGTTGGAACTTAACTTCTCTAATTCCGTGAGTCGCCATTCCTTCAGGCTCACGTCGTAATAGTCGTTCATATTGTCTATCCCAACAATAACGGCATTACTCACATCCTTAAACAGCCGCTTCACTAAATTCGAGCCTATGAAGCCTGCTGCACCTGTTACAAACATTGTTTTCCCATTCAACTCTATTCTTTCCATAAGCAACAAAATATCAATATTTTATATAACTTTCTTCATTTTTCCCATCAACCTCATTAGAGGAATGAACATACCTATTGGAAGATGAGCAATCAACCACATCCCAAGATTCGGCACAAACCGTTTTCTACAATGCAGTGCCTCTAAAAGTGGTACAGGGAAACACATCATCTCACGTAATTCCTGATGAGAAATAGGAGGAGTGATGCGCTGGAAATGTTTCAACACGTGGCACGCCACATAGAAACTACTCATCTCCAGATTATAGCACAAATAAGGCAAGTAACTCTTCCCTATCAGATCAGAGCATTTTCCTTTAAGATAGTTTAAAGTAGAGACATTCTGCATAATCTCTTCTTTCTGCAACTGAGCCCGATCCTGATAATGAGACAGGGAACCTGGCCGACAAAGGTAATGATAGGTAATATCAGAAAGGAGTACTGCCCTGTTTACCTTTGTCACCAATTCGTATGTGAATGCCATATCCTCCCAAAACATGGCATCAATGAAACGTAAGCCTATCTCACGTAAAAAAGACACATCCATCAAACAATTGCAGACGGACACATGAAAAATACTATTGTTCTTGAAAGCAAATGTTGCTAATTCGCCTTTCTCTTTAAATAAGAGGTCGGGCTTTTGGAACACACGTGTTGGAGACTGATTCACCTTATCAATAATCTCATAAGAAGCATATACAACCTCTGCTTTATTTGCTTTTATATGAGTATAGAGTAATTGAATTGTGTCAGGTTCAATTATATCATCAGAATCTAAGAAATACAGATATCTACCACGAGCATTATCGATAATACGGTTTCGTGTATAACCTACACCTTCATGATTATTATTTCGTATGATTCGTATTTGGTTCCCGCGAGAATGTTCTTTTTGCAGGCACTTTATCTCCTCCAGAGTATCATCTTCACCACAATCATCTACAACCAAAAATTCTATGCTCGCAAATGTCTGTCCTAATGCGGACAGCATTGTACTTCGCACATAATCTTTAGCCTGATAAACAGGAACACCTATCGTTACTTCATAATGTACCACCTTAGACGACTTTATTCAAAATACGACATTTTCTGATGCAAAATTAATAAATAATTGCATAAAATGATAAAAAAAATCCATTTTTTATGTTAAAAGCAAAAAAAAAGTGTAATTTTGCAGAAACAAATTATACAAATATGGAAATTGCATATATTATGTATCCCGGTGCCTGTTATATGGGAAAAGGAGATGGCTCAAAGATGCAGGCAGAGATCTGGATAGAAGAATTGGAAAGGAGAGGGCATCATGTAGAGCGAATAAATCCCTGGGGGCACTATAATTGGAAACAATATGATATTATACACGTTTTCGGTATGGGGCTTTGGGATTATGATATCATTCACTGGGGAAGAAGGCTCAATCCAAATTTCGTTTTCTCACCGATTATTGACACAAACGTCCCTATATGGCTTTATAAAATGGCTACATTTTGGGGGTGCAGAAAACTGCGATTATTTTCCAGAAATTATGCTTTAAGAAAGTATCGAGGTGACATTAAATTATTCTTAGCGCGATCGAAATTTGAAGCCTCTTACCTTAATAAGGGATATGATATTGAAGACAACAAAATTTCTATCATTCCACTTTCATACAGAACAAATCAATATAATCCAAACATAAAAAAAGAGCCATTCTGTTTGTTTGCGGGAACTATGACTCAACCCCGCAAAAATGTACCAGCCCTCATTGAAGCAGCTAAGAAATATGGCTTTCAACTTGTTTTAGTGGGAAATAAAGGCAATGCAGAATCAGAAGCCAAACTCAGATCAGCCATTGGTGACCACAAAAACATTGAAATAAAGGGTTTTGTTTCTGATGAAGAACTCATCGAACTTTATAATAAAGCAAAGGTCTTTGCACTACCAAGTTTAAACGAAGGTGTTGGACTTGTCGCACTCGAAGCAGCCATTCATGGCTGTAATATTGTTATTACAAAGAATGGCGGTCCTAAAGAATATTATGAGGGGGACAGTGCACGGCTAGTAGATCCTTATGACATTGACGACATTGGTAAAGCCATTCTTGAAGCAATGAATGACAATGATAGCCAACCATCTTTGAGAGATAGGCTCATAAGGGATTACAATGTAGAGAAATGCGTTGACCTCTTAATTGAAGCATATCAGAAGATATTGCATAATTAAGATGTTTGAACAATCTCATCAAAAAGCGACTGCCATAATTTGGCTATGTATTCAATTTGAAACCAAGACGCATTTCTTTTTGCAGCAGAAGCCATCTCTGCTCTCAAATTGTCATCTTCCATCATTTGCTTAAGAACAGCAGCAAATTTAATAATGTTTCCATCTTGGACCAGTATACCATCTTCACCATCAGAAATAATAGAGCGAGGCCCAAAAGGACAATCAAACGATACGACAGGCAATCCACAAGCCATTGCTTCCAATATAGACATGCCAAATCCTTCAAATCTGGATGTACATACAGCGATCGAACTTTTCAAATATTCGGTTTCCACATCAGACGTACGCCCATGTAGAATACAACGTTTGGGATCAATATGGAGTTCGTCTAACATTTTCGCATACTCTGTTTGGTCACCATCCCCAAATATTTCAAGACGCCACCGCAAACATGATTTTTGGACTACAGACCATGCTTGGAGCAAACGATCAAATCCTTTTTCCAAACTATACCTTCCAACAGCAATAACACGTTTCTCGCGTTTCTGAGTATCACCAGAGACAACAAAAGACAGAGGATTAGGAATAAAAACAATATTATTAAGTTCCGGCCATGCTGTTAAATCTGTTTGAGTAAGGACTACAAATCTATCAAGTTTCTTCAAATGTCCCAATAGGTTACTCATCCACAAACTCGCAAAAATCGACTTGAAAGGATTAAAACCTTCCGTCTTGAAATTCCGATAGTTAGCCCTATTAACATGCAATTCACCAACTTTACGGCTACCATCTCTGATTTTCGTAACAAAATTTATCTCACGTCGCAAAAGGCTGACAGTAATATCAGGACGCATTCGCATTAATTCTGTTTTCAACTTTTTCTTATATAAACGCTGCTTTTTTAAATATACTAATATTTTTTTCACAAAAGAGCATTTCCATAATTCTTCAAAGTTGATATCAAGATTGACAACTTTTACGAGACCTGACAAAGGGTAAAAAAGTGGTTTTCCTTTCCCCTCTGTCAAAATAATAGTTATATCATAATTAAAATTCTCGGCAAAATAATTTGCCTTAAGCGTTAAGACACGCTCAACACCACCTGCCATATACAAAGCAGGTGTGCAATAGACTATTTTATATCGTTTCTCATTATCAATCACGCTGCAAATATACAAAAAAAATGGCAAACATCTTTGTTTATTAGAAGAAATTTACTAATTTTGCGCAAAATATTCAGAATGAAACGGATTTGCTTTGTTGTTGACAGCATCTTTAGCATTGGAGGAGTCCAACGTGTAACTGCTGTGATTGCCAAGGAATTGGCAAGAACGTATGACGTGACTATACTTACGTTCGACAAGCCAGAAACTGAGGACACATCACTTTATGGACTCCATGAGGCGAATATAACTTATCGTTTTTTCCATTATCCGCAGGTTAACGGTCTGAAGTTGAAATGTTACAGAGCCTACAGTGGTATATACCGCAAATTACGTCCCACTGCAAAATGGGCCTCAGACCTCTATGCATATAGTTCCTTCCCTCCAGAACTTCAGAATGCATTGGCAAAAAAACTAAATGAAGATCACTATGATGTGATTGTTGGTGTCCACGCACCATTGGCTGCCAGATTAGCCTCTTTACGAAAACATCTGCCCGAAGCCAAACTGATCGGATGGATTCACAACTCGTTTGAAGCCTTGTTTGGTGACACCTCTTTATATATAGGACCAGACAGGCAGAGACACTATGTCTTTCAGTTCCGAAAACTGGATGAAACCATTCTGCTTTGCCGGCATGACATTGAAAGTTATCAAGCATACGACCCGAATTTCCATCCTGTATACATTTACAATCCACTGACACTTCAGCCAGGCATTCCTTCCGATGGTAACAGCAGACGGTTTTTGGCTATCGGCCGTTTCTCACATCTACACAAAGGATTCGATTTATTGATAGAAGCCTTCCATCTATTTGCCCAGAAAGATAAAGAGTGGAAGTTAGACATAGTCGGCGAAGGTGTTGAAGAAGGAATGTACAGGTCGCTGATCCAGAAATATCAGTTAGGAAATAGAGTAATTATCCACCCTTTTACCAATACTATCCAAGATTACTATTCAAGGGCTCAAGTCTACGTATTAAGTTCCAGATGGGAAGGCTTCGGACTTGTACTGGTTGAAGCGATGGCGCACGGATTGCCCATTGTGTCTTCAGACCTGCCTACCAGCAAAGAGATTCTCGGTGACTTTGGCATATACTTCAAGACTGGCGACATCAGAGACTTATGCGAAGCCCTGGAAGAGGCAACAACAATTGACTGGCAAATGAAATCTAAAGAAGCCAAGAAGATTGCCGAACGTTTTGACATCAGCAATATTACAGAACAATGGAAACAAATAATTGAACAATGATTGAACGGGAAAAGATCATAGAATTCATCAGGTTCGGTATTGTTGGCTGCATTGCCATCGCCATTCAATACACCATCTATCTATTATTGATAGACTATATGAACGAGTCGATAGCCAATACTATCGGCTACCTGATCAGTTTCTGCTGCAACTTCCTGATGACCACTTACTTCACCTTTCAGGTAAAGCCTAACAAGAAAAAAGCAGGCGGATTTGCGCTGAGCCACCTTATCAACTGGGGAATTCAGACGGCACTGTTGAATTTCTTCATTTGGATAGGCATAGACAAAGTGTGGGCACCCTGGCCTATGTACGCCATCAGTGCCCCTATTAACTTCCTGTTTGTCAGGTTCTTCGTTAAGACGAAAGGCAATTAAGCCTCGTCAATGACCTTCTTCATCTGGATTTTCCACGTCAGGTGTTCTACCGTTTTACGTATCTCCTCAGGTTGGAAATGACTTCGGTCGATGAAATCAAGTATCTGCTGTACGTCAATCGGTGACTCATCAGGGACAGCCTTCAGGACATACGGCTGATTATCAAAGTCACTATCCTGCTCAGAATAGATAAACGGAATGCCTCGGGTGGCATATTCACGGTTCTTCAGAGTCTTAATAACCGTGATGCCACTACGGTGACGAGCCAAACTGCCAATGGCAAAACAACTCATATTGAACACCTTATCAAGTTCCTTGCCAAACAATTGACCATGGAATATCACCTTATCCTTGATTCCATATTTATCAATTATCGGCTGGAAAGCCGTCGTGCGCTGACCATCTCCTATCATATCGTATGGATGAACACCTCCCACAATGTGGAAGAACACCTTACGAGGGTTCGGGTGGTTTTTGTAATATTCGCCTAAACCTGCCATCAACCGATCATAACCATGCCAGATATGCACTTCTGCGACACCTATCAAATGTATCTCATCATTGGTAGGAACATATTCATGGATCGGGATACTATCAAAATCCACGCCATTGCTTATTCGAATGGTTCGCTGGCCAAATATCTGCTCCGCATCAGAGAAGGTAACAATAGCTGACATCTCTTTGGAAAGGCGATTTCGGAACAGTTGATCAACTTTCAGCCCCATTCTTACTTTTAAAGGAAACGTCTTAAACTCCTGATCATAGGGATAAGTGGGAATTTCAGTAACTGACTTAATGCCAAGCATTCGCAGTTTTCTGAAGAAGTGAATCAAGAAAGGATTCGCATTCTGGAAACAACGAGCATAGACAAACTGAATGCCACTCGACTTACAAAAGTCATATACACAATCATAGTCCGTACGTTGCCGCACACCTGCCCACACACCAGTTCCATAATCCTTGATGACATTGTCATCAATATATCTGCAACGATGGCCGTTTTCTGCAAAGCCATAGTAACAGAGATGGACTTCATAGCCGTTCTCCCTGAGTCCTTTCACCTGGTAATGAATCTTCTTACTGATGCCACTGACATCAGAAAATCCGTGATAAACAAGGAATAATATCTTCATTCAAACATATTTTTGGCAAAAGTACAAAAAAAATTTGGATTTAAACAAATAAATTCGTATTTTTGCACAAAAGAATGTAAAAATGAATACCGAGAGTATCAGAGCGAACTTCAAAAACAACCCCAAACTGAAAAGGTTTGTTGACTGGTTGATTATGAATCAAGTTCAGACGCGTCCTCGCTGGTATATGCGATGGCTTGCCCCTTTGTATCAGCATCGGGGCAAGAAATCTGTTATCCATCTCTCGGTACGTATGGACACCCCACCCTACCGGAAATTCCGCTTGGGAGACTATAGTGTCATTGAATCATATAGTTGTATCAACAATGCCGTGGGCGATGTAATCATTGGTGACCATACAAGAGTTGGACTGCATAATACCGTCATTGGCCCTGTCACGATTGGCAGTTACGTGAATCTGGCACAGGGTATCACCGTGACAGCCCTGAACCACAATTTCTCGGAAACAGGCAAACGAATCGACGAACAAGGCGTTTCCACCACTCCCGTCACTATTGGAAACGACATCTGGATTGGTGCCAATGCCGTTATTCTGCCTGGCGTTACTATCGGAGACCACTCGGTAGTAGCGGCTGGAGCAGTTGTAACAAAAGACGTTCCACCACATACCCTTGTGGCCGGAGTGCCTGCAAAAATCATCAAGAAAATATGAGAATCGGAATTGAAGCACAGAGGATTTTCAGGAAGAACAAGCATGGGATGGACTATGTGGTTCTGCAGGAAATCAAGGAACTCCAAAAGTTAGACACGAAGAACGAGTATTTCGTGTTTGTTGCCCCCGGTGAAGACCGTTGTCTTGAAGATACCATCAATGTCCATATTATGGAAATTGGAGGTAACTTCTATCCCATATGGGAGCAACGTACCCTCCCTCAGTTCATTAGGGAACTGGATCTAGACATCCTTCACTGTACTAGCAATACTGCACCAATACGCTGCAACATACCATTAGTACTCACCCTTCATGACATCATCTTCCTGGAACCGAGAGATAAAAACAATAAGTCGCTCTATCAGAACATGGGCTGGCTTTATCGAAGGTTTATCGTTCCAAAGATTTTGAAAAAATGTCGAAGAATAATCACGGTCTCCAATTTCGAACTGAACAACATTATACAGAAGTTGGAGATTCCCAAGGAACGTATGGCCATGATCTACAATGGCTATAACGATTGGTTCAAGCCCATTCAGGATACTACTCAGACTTATCAGAAGTATATCGACACCCCAGGCTACTTCTTTTTCCTTGGGAACACAGACCCCAAGAAAAATACAGAACGTACGCTTATCGCCTATTCAAAGTATCTTGAGCAATCTGAAACCAAGCGGAAATTGCTGATGGCGGATCTTGACAGGGAATACCTTGATGATATCATCACGAGAAATCACATCGAGAACATCCGGGAGCACATTGTCATACCAGGCTACATCGTCAACAGCGACCTACCTTATATATATAATAATGCTTTTGCATTCCTCTATCCCTCGCTGAGAGAGAGTTTCGGCATTCCCCTGCTTGAAGCAATGGCATGCGGAACGCCTGTCATCACGTCCAACACTTCATCGATGCCTGAGATAGGAGGTCCATACGCCATCCTGATCAATCCGGAAAGTTCTGACGAGATTGCAGAGATGATGCTCAAACTGGAAACTGATGACGAGTTCTACCGCAAACAGGAAGAAGTCGGTCTGCAACGAGCCAAGTTGTTCTCTTGGCGGAACACAGCAGAGCGTTTGCTGGAATTATATGAGGATGTCTATAAGGAAATCAAGAGGTCAGGCAAATAAGTCAAGGGAATAATCCTGTTGTGGAGTCGGTTCGGCATCCTCTTCCTGCGCCTGCGTATTCCTGAACTCCAGCATCAATTGACGGGCATCGGCATTGTTGCTGGTGTTCAGTCGATAGTAGCCACGCTTGCCTGTGCTCTCAATCAATGACTGCGGCGACTTGGAGTTCTTCAGAAGATATTGCTGAACATAAGACCTAATTTCATCAATATCCTGGACGGCAAAGAGACTCACATTCAGATTATACAGATGCTTGGACAGCAGTTGAACACTGATGCCCTTCTCTCCCACATCCGTGAGAATCTGCAATATCTGCCGCTCGTAGGTCATTATATTAAAAAAGGTCGGTAAAACCAGTGCTTACCGACCTTCTTTATACTTTACAATGTCTTATGCCAATGTAACTTTCTCTCCGTCGTTAGCGAGTTTGCCCTCCTTGAAGAGCCAACCCAGACCGAGAAGAGTCTCCTCCTCAGAAATCTTTGCAGCCTTGGCAATCTCCTTAACGGTGAGAGCCTTCTCTGCTGCTGCCAGTGCCTGATAAACATCTCCTGCCTTGAAACCAACGTTCTCAGCATTCACTGCGAGAACAGACTTAGCGGCTGCCTTAGGAGCGGCTGCCTTCTTAACGGTTGCGGTCTTCTTAGCTGCGGCTGCCTTTGTTTCAGTAGCCTTCTTAGCTGTTGCTTTCTTTTCTGCCATAATACTTAAAAAATTAATACTCTGTTTGAAGATTTATACTTCTCTTAAATTTTCGGGTGCAAAATTACCGCAATTATTTCAGACAAGTTACTGATATTTAGGCATTTTTAGCAGAATTTGAACTATTCTTGATGTAAGTCAATCTTCAATTGCAGTTCTTCCAGTTGTTTTGGGTCTAATTCGCCAGGCGCATCCAGCATCACGTCGCGACCAGAATTATTCTTCGGGAAGGCGATACAGTCGCGGATGCTGTCAAGACCGGCCATCAGGCTGACGAAGCGGTCGAGACCGAAGGCAAGACCAGCGTGGGGAGGTGCACCATACTTGAAGGCGTTGATCAGGAAGCCGAACTGAGCCATCGCCCGCTCGGGGGTGAAGCCCAGAATCTGGAACATCTTCTCCTGCAACTTGCCATCGTGGATACGGAGTGAACCGCCACCAACCTCTACACCATTGCAGACGAAGTCGTAGGCCACGGCACGAACCTTCTCTGGTGCAGTATCCAGCAGAGGAATATCATCAGGATTAGGCATAGTGAACGGATGGTGTGTTGCCATCAGACGCTGCTCCTCGTCACTCCACTCAAAGAGCGGGAAGTCGACAATCCACAGGCAGACGAACTTATCCTTATCACGAAGGCCAAGACGGTCGCCCATCTCCAGACGAAGGGTGCAAAGTTGGATACGGGTCTTGTTGGCATTGTCGCCAGAGAGAATCAGCACGAGGTCGCCATCCTTGGCACCACAAGCCTCCTTCACCTTCTGCCAGACTTCCGGTTCATAGAACTTATCAATGCTTGACTTGACCGTACCGTCCTCGTTGAACTTCACATAGACGAGTCCCTTGGCACCTACCTGCGGACGCTTCACGTAGTCGGTCAGTTGATCCAGTTGCTTACGGGTATAGTTAGCACAGCCCGGCACACAGATACCACCGATATAAGCAGCCTCATTGAAGACGGGGAACGTACCCGTACCCTTCAACTGATCCATCAGTTCCACAAACTCCATACCGAAACGAAGGTCAGGCTTATCACTTCCGAAACGACGCATCGCCTCGTGCCAGGTCATCCGCTGAAGTGGCGGCAGTTCCACGCCACGTACCTCCTTGAACAGATGACGGGCCATATCCTCAAACAGAGTCAGCACATCCTCCTGCTCCACGAACGACATCTCGCAGTCAATCTGCGTGAACTCCGGCTGACGGTCAGCACGCAAGTCCTCATCGCGGAAACACTTGGCAATCTGGAAGTAGCGGTCGAAGCCAGACACCATCAGCAACTGCTTCAGCGTCTGCGGTGACTGGGGCAGCGCATAGAACTGGCCCGGATTCATACGAGAGGGGACCACGAAGTCGCGGGCACCTTCCGGCGTAGAGCCAATCAGAATCGGCGTCTCCACTTCGATGAAGTCCTTTGCATCCAAGAAGTTACGAATCAGGATGGTCATACGGTGACGCAACTCCAGATTCTTACGCACGGCAGCACGACGAAGGTCCAGATAGCGGTACTTCATTCGGATGTCATCACCGCCGTCGGTATTATCCTCAATGGTGAACGGAGGCGTCAGGCTCTCGCTCAGCACATTCAGTTCCTTCACAAGAATCTCGATGTCACCCGTAGGCATCTTCGGATTCTTCGACTGACGCTCGCTAACCTCACCTTTAACCTGAATACAGAACTCACGTCCCAGTTTGTTGGCACGCTCACACAAATCTGCATCGTCGGCCTCGTTGAACACCAACTGAGTCAGTCCATAACGGTCGCGAAGGTCGACGAAGGTCATACCTCCCATCTTACGGCTTCGCTGCACCCATCCGGCCAGTGTCACCACGCTGCCGGCATCTGAGAGTCGTAACTCTCCACAAGTCTTACTTCTATACATATTTATAATAATTCTATCCGTTTGAGGTGCAAAATTACAAAAAAAGCCACAGATTACACCGATTTTCACTCTTTTTTATCATTAATCTGTGTTAATCTGTGCAATCTGTGGCCGATTTTTTGTATCTTTGCCGCCGAAATTAATCAAAATTGGTTGAAATATGAAAAAGATTGTACTTGCAACACTGATGCTCATCTGCGGCATGACTGCCGCTATGGCACAAAAGCCTGCCGAGATCAAGTTCGACAAGCTGACCCATAATTTCGGGACTTTCTCTGAGAAGGATCCTGTTGTCACCTGCGTATTCACCTATACCAACGAGGGCGAACTCCCGCTGGTCATCAATCAGGCAGTTGCATCCTGTGGCTGCACGGTGCCTGAATACACCAAGACGCCAGTAAAGCCTGGTGAGAAGGGACAGATTAAAGTGACCTACAATGGAACAGGCAAGTTCCCCGGACACTTCAAGAAGTCCATCACCGTCCGCACCAACGGAGCCGTGGAGATGACAAGGCTCTATATCGAAGGAGATATGACTGAAGCGAAATAACCAACAAAAATCCCCGCCTGATCAACCGGCGGGGATTTTTTATTAGAATGTGTAGTTGAATCCAAGGCTGGAGTACTCCTTAAACTGCCAATAGCCGAGATCCACATCCCTGACACTGGCATCGTCGAATCGGGGATAGAGGAATATCTGAGCCGAGATGTATTTCGACACTTGAAGGGTAAAGGTGTTCTCCCACTCTATCTCAGTACGCTTATAGGAAGTGAAGGCATAGAAGCGGCTCTTCCACTTCACCATATCCGAGATTTTCCATTCCACATCAGCCGTCACCTGCGAACCAATGTCGAGAAGATGGTGCTTGCCTTCGTCAATACCATAGCGGCTGGGGAACCACTGGTCATCAAAGTGACTACGGTCTACATATTTATAGTTGACGGCAATCGGCGACAGGTTGACAGTTCCCGTCAGTTTCTTGTTGAAAGCCTCAACCTTGTAATCCATACCGACACCGAGATTCAGGTTCAACGGCGACATAAAGTCAGAATAGACATGTGTATCATTAGCCTTCAGACCGCGCGTGAACTGGGTATAGGCAATCAACTGCAGCGTGTAGTACCACTTCTTGGTTGCCTCCAGTCCCACCTTACCCGTATAACGGATCAAGTCTTCGTTGGCCTTGAACCGGTGCATCGAGTCGGTGCGGGTGCGCTGGAATCCGAGTTTCATCTCCAGTTTGTTGTCCCACTTCCACTTATTCTTGTTGTCGTAGTTGGCCTCGAAGGTCAGGGCACCCACCATTGAGTAGTTGCTCTCACCGCCCTTATACCAGTTGCCCGACACGTAGTTCTGCATAAACTGCAGGAAGCCGTCACCCTTGAGCGTCCAAAACTTAGGTTTCTGCACCATTACCTCCACGGGCACGTCATCCTGGATAACCACTTCTGGTGCCGCAACCTCTTCCACCAGCGAGGTGTGGGTGTCTATCGGCTGCTCGAGATCCTGCCTGACCGTTCCGGCTTCCTGCAGGTTAGACTCTGTCGTACTCACCAGGTCGGGACGGTTCAGATAGACATTCAACAAGGCGGCATCCACTGCCTCCGTCACCTGATCGCTGCCTTCATCATTCAGGCTCAATGCCCTGTCGGCCACATTGTGATAGAAGGTCGTCGGGGTAAACAGGCGATAATAACCGCCATTCAGACTATCATTCTTCTGCGCGGCACTTGCGCTGAGCGCAACCATAGCCGCAATAAATAATGCTTGTTTTCTCATAACTGCGTGCAAAGTTACGAAAAATTTCTCTCTTTGTGCCGATATACCAAAAAAAAGTTGTAATTTTGCACCTTGATTTACGCGAACATAATATATAATAAAGAAATAGAAACAGAAAAATGAACAGAGACACGATTATTGGCTTCGTCCTCATTGCACTGGTACTGATTGGATTCAGTTGGTACAACCAGCCATCGGAGGAACAGATAGAAGCCGCTCGCAAACAAGACAGCATCGCTGCCGCCATCAAGGAGAATGCCGCCAAGAAACAGCAGGCCGAGGCCGCTGCACGCAAGGCCCAGGCTGAACAGGCAGCAAAGACGGACTCCACAGCCCTCTTCTTCCAGGCCCTCAACGGCTCGGCACAGGATGTGGTGCTGAAGAATGACAAGATCGAACTGACCCTTTCGACTAAGGGCGGCACCATCTCGAAGGCCGTCATCAAGGGCTTTGAGAATGTCGATAACTCCAAGAACGAGGTAACGCTCTTCGACGCGAAGACACAGCAAATGAACTTCCTGCTCGCCGGCAAGTCGGATAACATCATCACCCAGGATCTCTACTTCACGCCATCGAACATAACCAACAACACCGTCACGATGACGGCACAGGCAGCCAACGGTGGAAGCATTGTGCTCGACTATACCCTCGGGGCAGACTATATGCTTCACTTCTCCCTGCGGGCCAATGGTCTCAGCGGTATTTTTGCACCCAGTTACAAACAGATGGACATCGAGTGGAACGATCTTGTATATCAGCAGGAACGAGGTTTTACTTTCGAAAACCGCTATACTTCTGTCACCTATAAGAAGGCAGATAGCGGAACTAAGAATCTGGACGAGTCATCTGAAGAGATAGACAAGCAAATTGAAGAGCAACTCGACTGGGTGGCCTTTAAGAACCAGTTCTTCTCTGCAGCCCTTATCTCCAAGGACAACTTTGCTGGGAATGCCCTCCTGACGAGTATCCCTCAGCAGAAAGGCAGTGGCTACTTGAAGCAGATGGGTGCAAAACTCAAGACAAACTTCGACCCCACAGGCGCTACGGCCTCAGAGTTCGAAATGTATATCGGTCCTAACGACTTCCGTCTGATCAAGGATGTGGAGCAGCAGAGTACGTTCGGCAAGGATCTCGACCTGGAGCAACTTGTCTACCTCGGCTGGTGGCTGGTTCGCTGGATCAACCGTTGGTTCACCATCTACGTGTTCGACTGGCTCACCTCTTGGGGCTTTGGCATGGGCATCGTGCTCATCCTTATCACCTTGCTCCTGAAGGTTATCACCTTCCCGATGGTAAAGAAGAGTTATATGTCATCGGCCAAGATGCGCGTTCTGAAGCCGAAACTCGACGAGGCTACCAAGCAGTACGACAAGCCTGAAGACCAGATGAAGAAGCAGCAGGAGATGATGGCGCTCTACTCGAAGTATGGCGTATCACCCCTCGGCGGCTGTCTGCCGATGCTGATCCAGTTCCCCATCTGGATGGCCATGTTCTTCTTCGTGCCGAACGCCATCCAGTTGCGCCGCGAGTCGTTTATGTGGATTGACGACCTCTCGACCTATGACCCCATCATCGAATGGGGCACGAACATCTGGGGAATCGGCGACCACCTCTCACTGACCTGTATCCTATTCTGTGTGGCCAACGTGCTCTACAGTTACATGACAATGCGCCAGCAGAAGGACCAGATGGTAGGCCAGCAGGCTGAGCAGATGAAGATGATGCAGTGGATGATGTATCTGATGCCTGTTATGTTCTTCTTTATGTTCAACGACTACTCCAGTGGTCTGAACTTCTACTACTTCATCTCCCTCTTCTTCTCGGCAGCCATTATGTGGACGCTCCGCAAGACCACCAACGATGCGAAACTGCTCGCCATTCTGGAGGCCAAGTACCAGGAGAACAAGAACAATCCGACGAAGAAGACCTCTGGTCTCGCCGCCCGCCTTGAGGCGATGCAGAAGCAGGCAGAGGAACTACAGCGTCAGCGTATAAACCAGCAAAAGAAATAAAAGATGAAGAAGAGTATAGTTATTATAGTATTACTAGCCAATCTAGTATCACTAGTTAATGCAGAAGAAAACGTGAAGATAGGAAAGCAGAACATCAAACTGACAAGTGAGTTGATGACACCTGAAGCCCTTTGGGCGATGGGCCGCATCGGTGCCGCCGAGGCCTCAGCCGACGGTCAGAAGATTGTCTATCAGGTAGGCTACTACAGCGTGAAGGCCAACAAGAGCCAGCAGAAAATCTGTATCATCAATGCCGACGGTACGGGCCAGCAGACACTGACCACCGGCTCGAAGTCGGAAACCGATCCCACCTGGTATCAGGGCAAGATTGCCTTCCTTTCCGGCGGACAGATCTGGACAATGAATGCCGACGGTACGGACCGCAAGCAGATTTCCAAGACCTCGAAGGACATTGAGGGCTTCAAGTTCTCGCCCGACGGCAGCAAGGTCATCTTGCTCCACAGCCTCGACTTCAACGAGATCATCAAGAAGAATCCCTCTGACCTCCCGAAGGCAACGGGCCGTCTGGTGACAGACCTGATGTATCGCCACTGGGATCACTATGTGGAGAGCATTCAGCATCCCTTCGTCTATGACGTCACCGGAAATTCCGGATTATCCATCTCCGGCGACGGCAACGACCTCCTCGAGGGCGAGCCATACGAATGTCCGATGGA
>FLNX01003310.1_pt1 | contig 83316 bp, 66 predicted proteins | sample 1140341 | NCBI WGS metagenome assembly FLNX01 (sample SAMEA3878208, study PRJEB12797) | bioreactor metagenome | biome: Moose rumen | place: Sweden | collected 2011-10
AATGTGGTGAACATAACCGAGACAGTTGATGAAGAGAGCGGTTTGAATCTGATAACGAATGCGCAGGTTGCACCGGCAACAACGGCAGACAATAGTTTTGTAGAGGATGCGGTTGCCCAAACCGAGGAACTGACAGGAAACTCCGTGGAACGCATATATGCTGACGGAGCTTATAATAGTGAAACGAATCAGCAGTTAGGAGCAGAACTTGTTCTTACCGGCATACAAGGAAAGCAAGGACGTTATCAACTACGCAAACAAGGTACAGACCTGATTGTTACGGACACCGAAACAGGCGAGGAGATTACAGCAGAGCGGATGGACTAGGCAAAGAAGTGGCGGATAAAAACCGATAAGGGTTATAGGTACTTTACGGAGGAAAACATAGAAAAACAAGCGATTAGATTGAAACAAGAAAACACTCCTCCTGATTTATTAAAGAAACGCAACAATGTTGAGGCAACAATTCGACATTTTGCTTGTTGTTTAGAGAAAAACAAAAGCCGTTATCGAGGATTACTCAAACATAAATTTATGACTTGGGCTCGTTGCTCATGGATTAACCTTGTCCGAATTATGAATTTTGAGGTGCGAATGGCTACCAAATTAGCATAATTAAGTCAAAGAACACATTTTTTATATTGTTTTTAGGTCAATAGACCTCCATTAAGGCGATTTTCAGTGATGTGTCGCTTGCGAATAACGATTTTTGGAACTTGACATCTTTTCTTGTCAATTTTCGCACCCGAACATCGCGATAAATATAATTTACCAAAACTCTAATTTTAAAGTTGACTCATATATATGACATCAAAAGAAATTCGTCAGTCGTTTCTCGACTATTTTGCTTCCAAAGGACATAAGATTGTGCCTTCAGCTCCTATGGTTATCAAAGATGACCCTACTCTAATGTTTACCAATGCCGGTATGAACCAATTTAAGAATATCATACTCGGAAATGACCCGATTACATTTCGTCGTGCAACCGACTCACAGAAATGTCTGCGTGTAAGCGGTAAACATAATGATTTGGAAGAAGTGGGACATGACACATACCACCATACAATGTTTGAAATGTTGGGCAACTGGTCGTTTGGTGACTATTTTAAGAAAGAAGCTATAGGTTTTGCATGGGAATATCTGACTGAAGTTTTGAAACTTGATAAAGACCGCTTATATGTTACGGTGTTTGGTGGTGACAAAGCAGAGGGTCTGCAACGCGATGATGAAGCAACCGGCTTCTGGTTGGAGCATGTGAGCGAAGACCGTATCATTGACGGTAATAAACATGACAACTTCTGGGAGATGGGCGATACGGGTCCTTGCGGTCCTTGTTCAGAGATACATATTGATCTGCGCGATGAGGTTGAGCGTAAGAAAATAAGTGGTCGCGAAATGGTTAACAAAGACCACCCTCAAGTTATTGAGATATGGAATATAGTATTTATGCAATACAGCCGCAGAGCAGACGGAAGTCTTGTTGACCTGCCCAATCGCGTCATTGATACAGGTATGGGTTTCGAGCGTTTATGCATGGCAATGCAGGGCAAACAGTCAAACTATGATACTGATGTTTTCCAACCAATGATAAAACGGATTGGCAGTTTGTGCGGTTGCGAATATGGCATAAAACACGAAACAGATGTGGCTATGCGTGTCATAGCAGATCATATTCGTACAATTTCATTTGCAATAACCGATGGTCAGTTGCCAAGCAATGCCAAAGCAGGTTATGTGATTCGCCGTATATTGCGTCGCGCAGTGCGCTATGGTTATACGTTCCTGAACCAACGTGAAGCATTTATGTATAAACTTGTGCCACAGTTGGTTGCTGATATGGGAGAAGCCTACCCTGAATTGAAAGCTCAACAGAGTCTGATTGAAAAAGTAATAAAAGAAGAGGAAGAGTCATTCCTACGTACATTGGAGACAGGTATCCGCCTATTGGACAAAGTGATGGAAGATGCGAAAAAGCAAGGCAAGACCATAATTTCCGGTGTAGATACATTCACATTGTATGACACATTCGGTTTCCCGTTGGATTTAACAGAGTTGATACTTCGCGAAAACGGCTTCACTGCTAACGAGGAGGAATTCAAAGTTGAGATGCAGAAGCAGAAAGAGCGTGCACGCAATGCAGCAACCGTTGAATTAGGTGATTGGGTTGTTCTGCGAGAAGGTGAATCGGAGTTTGTAGGTTATGACACATTGGATTGCGAAACACGTGTATTACGATATCGCAAAGTTGTCCAAAAAAAGATGGAACTATTCCAGATTGTTTTGGAATACACACCATTCTATGCCGAAATGGGTGGTCAAATAGGTGATCGTGGTACATTGGGCGACGTTGATGTGATCGACACAAAGCGAGAAAACAATCTTGCAGTACATATTGTTACCAAACTGCCGACCGATATTGAAGGCGCACTTGCAGCAAAAGTTGATGCAGTACGCCGTCAGAAGATAGCCAATAACCATAGTGCCACACATATCCTTCATGCATGCCTGCGTCAGGTTCTTGGGACACATGTTGAACAAAAAGGTTCGTTAGTGACAGATGAGTCATTACGTTTTGACTTCAGCCATTTTCAGAAAGTTACACCGGAAGAATTACGCAAGGTAGAGCGACTCGCCAACGAATGGATTCGTCGCGATGACCCTTTACAGGAAAGTCGTCACACACCAATAGCGGAGGCTCGTGCGATGGGTGCTATGGCTTTGTTTGGAGAGAAATACGGCGATGATGTCCGTGTTATTAAGTTTGGTGAAAGCATCGAGTTGTGTGGTGGCACCCACGTTGATTCATTGGGTCGCATAGGCAGCGTCCGCATTTTGTCAGAAAGCAGTGTGGCAGCCGGTGTACGCCGTATAGAGGCGGTTACCGGTGCTCGAGCAGACGAGGTATATTATGTGCAACAAGACCTGCTTAGCCAAATCAGAGAGATGTTCAACAATGCCCCTGACCTACCCGGCAGTTTGCGCAAGTTTATTTCCGAAAATGAGACATTGCGTAAACAAGCAGAGGAATTTATTCAAGAAAAAGCATCTATGATGCGTGAACAGCTCTTGTCATCGGCTATAGAAATCAATGGCGTCAAGATTGTTCGTCATGAAGGGAGTTCTGACCCTGAACTTTTGCGCAACATTGCAACACAGCTACGCAATCGTTTTACAGACCAAAAATTTGCCCTTGTATCAGCCACGGAATGGAACGGGAAACCGTCACTGACACTTTTCCTGAGCCAACAGATGATTGATGCCGGTTTCAATGCCTCAACAATAGTCAAAGCCGCCGCCAAACATATCCAAGGAGGCGGAGGCGGTCAGGCATTTATGGCTACCGCCGGAGGTCGAAATATTGACGGTCTGAAAGCTGCTGCAGATGAGATTATTGCAACAATAGCAGAATAATAAAGTATAAAGCAGAAAGATAAATGGAAAACGAAAGAAAACCACGCATAGCAATAACCGCAGGAGATCTGAACGGCATAGGTTACGAAGTTATTCTAAAAGCTTTAAACGAACCCTATTTTACCGAAATCTGTGTGCCTATAATATATGGTAACCTGTCGATAGCGGAGCGTGTAAAAAGCACTTTGGATGAAGTTACGATAAAACTAAACCCGTTATCGGCTGTTGGTGAAGAAAAGGAGAACCATGTTTATGTGGTTGATTGTTATGCCGACAATGTGCCTTTTGCTCCGGGAAATGCATCGCGCGAAGCCGGTCAGTGTGCCTTGGCAAGTCTCGCAAAAGCCACAGCAGACTTGCGAAACGGCAAAGTACAAGCATTGGTTACCGCACCTTTTAACAAAGATACAGTGCAGACCGACAAATTCCAGTATCCCGGTCACACAGAGTTTTTGCAGACTGTTTTTGGCTGTAAAAGTCTGATGATGTTTATTGGCGAAGGAATGCGAGTTGCTTTAGTAACCAACCACCTGCCGGTTTCAGAGATTTCCGGTGCAATCAGTTCTGAATTGATAGTAGAAAAGCTGACAATACTGAACAACACACTACAGCGCGATTTCACAATCCGCAAACCGCGTATTGCAGTTTTGGCACTCAATCCCCATGCCGGAGACAATGGTTTGTCAGGCACAGAGGAAATAGAGATAATAATTCCTGCAATCAAAGCTGCTAACAAGAACGGCATAATGTGTTTTGGCCCGTTCGCAGCCGACGGCTTCTTCGGAGCAGGTAATTACAAACACTATGATGCAGTATTGGCAATGTATCACGACCAAGGTCTTGTCGGATTCAAATCGCATGATATGTCAGGAGTAAATTATACTGCCGGACTGCCTATAATCCGCACTTCGCCTGACCATGGTACGGCATACGATATAGCCGGTCAGGGGACAGCAGATGCCGAGTCAATGCGTCACGCGATATGGAATGCCGTTGATATATGGAAAGCCAGACAGATTAATGACAAAGTGAGTGCCAACCCGTTAGAGGTAACCGACAAACACAACAATAAAAAAGAAGAAACTTTATAAAAATTCAGAATAGATTATGCAAAAAAAAATCCTTATATTCGGATTGTGTATTATAGCCTTATTCGGATGTAAAAACTCAAACAAACGTGTATTGACAAGTGCTACCGGCTCTATCTACGAATTATTGGTGGTTATTGACAACCGATATTGGAATAGTGCTGCCGGAGATTCACTTCGGGAGTTGCTCGAAGCACCTACCCCGTGTCTGCCGCAAGTTGAATCATATTTTACTGTCAACCAAGCTCCATTGAACACGTTTGACAATTTGCTGATGCCTACCCGCAACATATTAATTGTTGACGTGGATGCGGAGAAATACACTCAAACCAAAATAGGCTATAGTACAGACCGATGGTCACACCCTCAGGCTGTAGTCCGTATTTGCTGCCCTAACGAGAAAGCATTTGCCGATTGCGTTGACCGATACGGTGAAAAAATACGCAAGTATTTTGTTGACGAAGAATTGCACCGTCAGGCCGATTTTTACAGGACTTACTGCAACCATAGTGCCTCCAAAGAGATTGAAAAAAAATTCGGCATCGAAATTCTTATTCCCAATGATATGGTAAAAATAGACGAAACCGAAGATTTCTACTGGGTATGCGATGCACGTGGACAAGTGAGAAAAGATATTGTTATATATTCCTATCCTTATACCGACTCAAACACATTTACTCTTGAGTATTTGCTAAACAAACGCGACAGCCTATTAGGAAACCACGTAAAAGGCAGCATTGAAGGTTCACGCATCACAACTGAACGGAAACATATTCTACCTGAACTGAACGAGATATATGTAAATGACAAAGGATATTGCGCTGAGGTTCGTGGATTATGGAAGATGCAAGACGGTTTGGCAATGGGCGGACCATTTGTGAGCCACAGCCGAGTTGACGAAATTAACCATCGTGTGATAACTGTTGAAAGTTTTATCTATGGAGCAGGAACCAAGAAACGTAATCCAATGCGCCAGATGGAAGCAGTTCTTTATACGGTAAAACTCCCTCAAGAACAGAATGCACTGCCTACCCTCGAAGTCCAACCGAGCAAATGACAGATTTAGTAATTAAATATATAGAAGAAAACGGGTTACTTACAAAAGACAAACCTGTATTGGTAGCTTTGAGCGGAGGACGCGATTCTGTTGTATTACTTGATATTTTGAATAAAATCGGCTACGAATGTATTGCTCTACATTGTAACTTTCACCTTCGCGGAGCCGAATCGGACAGAGATGAACAATTTGTACGTTCACTATGCGAGCAAAAAGGAATAAATCTGACGATAAGGCATTTTGACACTGTCGGATATAGTAAAGAGAAAAATATCTCCGTTGAAATGGCGGCGAGAGAACTACGCTACGCATGGTTTGAAAAGATGCTTCTGCTACTCAAAGGACAAGCAATTGCAGTAGCCCATCACAAGGATGACCGAGCAGAAACATTGCTGTTGAACATAATCAGAGGTACAGGATTGAGAGGATTATGCGCAATGAGATGCAAAAACGGCAATGTAATTAGACCCCTATTATGTGTTTCCAGACAGCAGATTGACCGGTACGTCAATGATAACAACCTGCAATATACCGATGACTCTACTAACAATGAAACAGTGTTCAAGCGTAACAAGATACGCCACGATATACTGCCTACAATGGCAGAAATCAATCCGGCTATAATAGACACATTAAACAACGAGGCAGAAATATTTCGGCGAACCAATGCTTTGATGGAATATTATGTGACTATAGAACAACAACGTATATGCAAAACCGAAAATGACTATATAGAGATAGACACTGAACTCTTGCAACAACACCCGTTGGCACAAGATTTGCTTTATGAAATAATACGCGACTACGGATTTAATTACGAACAATGTTCGCTAATTTACGAAAATATAGACGAACAATCCGGAAAACGCTTTTTATCAGCCGAATATAAATTACTCAAAGACAGGAATACTCTCATAATATATCCTCGGAAGCAAGACAAAAAAATACCACAGATTGAAGTATTACGACGTGAACGAAACAAGCAGGAACCATTTCCACCGACAAATGCCAATCATGCATTTTTTGATACAAGCATATTAGACCATCCACTTACATTGAGACATTGGCAATACGGCGATACATTCCACCCTTTAGGCATGACCGAAAGCCGCAAGTTGAGTGATTTTTTCAACGACCGGAAAATATCGGTGAAACGAAAACATGAACTTTGGCTTCTGACATCAGGTGAAGACATAGCATGGATAATAGGCGAAAGGATAGACAACAGATTCAAAGTTGGTAAAAAAAGTACTGAAATCGTAGAGATAAAGATAACCGAAGACTGACAGTTTAAAAACGAATACAGCATTCCACACCTCGGATTACAATAAATTATGCAAGATTTTCTAATATTATTACAACACAGACGCAGCATCCGCAAATATTTAGACAAAGCGGTTGAGCGCGAGAAAACAGAAAAAATACTACAGGCTGCACTTATGTCACCGGCCGGCAAACGGCTTAACCCATGGGAGTTTGTCGTTGTTGAGGACAGAGAGATACTCAAGCAAATGTCATCTTGCCGGACTTACGGCAGCCGGTTGCTTGAAGGCAGTCCGTTAGGCATTGTTATATGCGCCGACAGCGAGTTGTCAGACACATGGCAGTTCGATAGCGCAATTACAGCAATGAACATGATGCTCGAAGCTTCAGACCTTGGTTTGGGATCATGCTGGGTACAAATATACAACCGAGCATCAGAAGCAAATATATCGGCAGAGACAATGGTACGCAATCTGCTTGATATACCCGAAAAAATGTCGGTAGTATGTGTTATATCCATCGGATATATAAACGAGGAACGTAAACCATACGATTTTGAGAAACTACCCTATCAAAAAATACATTACGGAAAATTCTAATGAAAAGATTTGGGATCATAGGCTATCCTGTCGGACACTCGTTTTCTGCCAATTTGTTTAACGCAAAATTTGAGCAGGAGCATATTGATGCCCGTTATGATTTATTCCCGATTGACAGCATCGGAAAATGTAATGAGATATTCGAGTTACCGAATATGACAGGCTTGAATGTGACTATACCATACAAACAGGCGGTAATACCCTATCTCGATGAACTTGCAGATGAGGCTGAAGCAATTGGTGCCGTAAATGTAATCAAGATTATGCACCGAAATGGCAAGCGTTGGCTAAAAGGGTATAACACAGACGTTATCGGTTTCAGAGAATCAGTCAGACCATTATTACAGCCTCAACATACTGATGCTTTGGTTTTCGGTACGGGCGGAGCATCCAAAGCTGTGTCATACGGACTGAAACAACTCGGGCTGAATGTACAACTCGTATCTCGTAATAAACGTCCTGACACGCTGACATACAACGAATTGACACCTGATATAATACGGCAACACACAGTTTTGGTTAATGCTACTCCGCTGGGTATGTTTCCGGATGTTGATGTATGTGTGCCGATTGATTATAGCGAAATAACAACGTCTCACTTGCTTTATGACGTGATTTATAATCCGGAAAAAACACTTTTCCTGCAACATGGTGAAGAAGCAGGAGCAATTATTAAAAACGGATTGTCAATGCTTGAAGGTCAAGCCAAAGCAGCATGGATGATATGGAATACAAAACAAGAAATATGAAAAAAGAAACTATTCTTCTTGCCGCAATAGCATTAAGTATTGCCGCAAATGCACAGCAGATTGACAAAAACGAATCTGCCCTTGTATATTATCTGCCGAAAACAGAAGTAATGTTGGAGGTTGAGTATGAACGCGTTGACGCAAAAGTCGGTATGTTCTACCAATATGCTCAACGCTATCTCGGATTAGACGACATTGTAAAAGAGAACAAGGTTACCTATAAAATCAAAAACATCAGTTTCCAGACACGTACCATTCCTGACAAAAGTCGTGCATACGCAATCAGAAACTCCAATTATAATATAGGTATCAGTCTGACAGAAGACGGCATACTTTGCGGTATAAACGCTCGCAACAAAGATGCTGTAAACAATAAATTCGATTATAAAACAGGTGTTTATGAAGAGACTCGACCGCAAAAGACATATGTTCCACTCGGTGAGGAACAGATACTATCTGGTTCGCAGGCGAAAATGGCGGAAAGTACCGCTAAACAAATTTATCGCATTCGCGAAAACAGATTTAATCTTTTGTCAGGCGAAGTAGAGAATATGCCTACAGAAAGTGAGGCGGTAAAACTTATTCTCGAACAAATGCAACAACAAGAGGATGCTCTGTGTGAGCTGTTCACCGGAACAAAGACTGTTACTACCCACTATGCATACTATCCGATTGATTTTAACAAAGAAAACAACAAGACGACATTATTCAGATTTTCAACTCTTTCAGGCCCTGTTGATGCAAGCGATTTGAGCGGCTCACCTATAACTGTTACCATTGAACAGCGCAAACCCGACTTCCTGTCAACACAGAAAGAAAAAAAGGCATCAAAAGATGCTATATATTATAATGTCCCCGGAGATGCCTCCATTACTGTAATGCAAGGAAACCAGATTCTTGCACAAAAAGATTTGAAGGTGGCACAACTCGGAATTGCTGTCCCTCTGGAAACAGCATGGCTCTTCAAAAAAATACTTATCAACCCTGAAACCGGACTCGTAAGTCAAGTCAACTGATGAGAAAAATACTTTATATAATATTTGCAACTCTTGCGGCAACAAGTCTTTATGCACAAGAAATAAATTGCAATGTAACCATCAATTCCGAACAAATTGAGGGTTCCAATAAATCTGTATTCAATACTTTGCAACAGTCGATATCAGACTATATGAACAATACCAAATGGACAAGTCTGAACGTTAGTACTGTTGAACGTATTGAATGTAACATGAGTATCATTGTGCAATCGGTGGTTGACAATCTGTTCACCTGTCAGATGACAATTCAGGCTCGCCGCCCTGTGTTTAACACTTCATATAACAGCATCATTCTCAACTATCAAGATAATAATTTCAATTTTGTTTACCAAGAATACGACAGGCTTGACTTTCAGGAAACAGTCATCACTTCGAATCTTGCTGCAATGCTGGCATATTATTGCTATCTTGTCATCGGTCTGGATATGGATTCATACACCCGACTCGGCGGTCAGCCATGTTTCCAAGAGTGTGAGAACATAGTTACCAATGCTCAAACAGCCAGCATGGAAGCCACAGAGGTAACAGGTTGGAAAGCCTTTGACAGTAACAAAAACCGATACGCAATAGTACATAACCTGATGGACGAAGCGTTCAAAAAATTCCGTGAGTATTTCTATGAATATCACCGTTACGGGCTCGATGAAATGCAGACTAACGTTGCTAACGGCAGAGCGCGAATCGCCCAGGGAATACCCGTACTGAAAGATGCCAACCGCGCACGTCCGGCAACATACATTGTCGGAATGTTTCTTGATGCAAAATCAGACGAACTGATTAATATATTCCAAAAAGGTACATCTGAAGAAAAGAAGACCGTTCTTTCCATTCTGTCAGATGTTGACCCGACCAGACTTGATAAATACGAAACTGCCTTGCAATAGATTGTATGTTGTTGTCTATTAGAATATCGGATTACGCATTAATATCGCATTTGGATATTGATTTCAACACAGGTTTTTCAGTGATTACCGGCGAAACAGGTGCCGGAAAGTCAATTATTCTCGGTGCGTTAGGTTTGGTTATGGGCAACAGGGCAGACACCAAGGCTATTCGTGAGGGGGCTAACAAATGCGTTGTAGAAGCTGATTTCAATATCAAAGGTTATAATCTGGACGTTTTTTTTGCAGAAAACGACTTGGACTATTCCGAAATATGTACCATACGGCGTGAGATGAATACTAACGGCAAATCACGCTGTTTTGTCAATGACACTCCTGTCAGCCTTGTTACTCTCAAAGAACTTGGTAATAGGCTGATTGACATCCATTCACAACATGAAAACCTGCAACTCGGTAACGATACATTCCAACGTTCCATTATTGACGGACTTGCTGACAACGTAAGACAACGGGACGAATACACCAAAGCCTACAAAGAATATGTTTCTACCGGACAGATGCTTGAACAATTAATATCTAAAGCCGCAAAAGAAAAAGCTGACGAAGACTATTTGAACTATCTATTCCGCCAATTGGACGATGCTAAACTTAAAGTTGATGAAGATAAAGAACTCGAAACTGAAATCAGTACTCTGGCACATGCCGAAGAGATAAAATTACAACTTTCAGAATGTGACAGTTTTCTACATGGTGAAAGGGCTACTTTAGATTTGCTGCGAGATGCAGAGCAAAATCTTCAAAAAGTTTCACGATACAATGCTGATACCAATGAATTGCTGCTACGTCTCAAATCATCACTTATTGAGCTGAAAGACATTGCGAGGTCTGTTGACGAACTACAGCGCAACATTGACTATGACCCTCAACGTCTGCAACAGGCAGAAGAGCGTTTGGATTTGCTTAATTCACTATTGGCAAAACACCATGCCGGTTCATGTGCGGAACTAATCAATATCAGGGAACAGTTGAGCTTGCGTCTGAACCAAATAAATTCATACGATGAGCAGATTATTGAAGCTGAAACAAATTATAAGAAGTGCAGAGATATACTTGAGAATAAAGCAGCTGAACTTTCCAAGAGCCGCATAGCGGTAAAACCCGCCGCCGAAAAACACATAACAAACATTTTGCTGCAACTCGGAATCAAACATGCACAGTTTGAAATCATGTTTGGGAAACTTAATGATTTCATGCCTTACGGAACTGATAGAATAGACTTCCTGTTTGCTGCCAACAAAAACCAACAATTGCAAGATGTCACCAATGTTGCATCAGGTGGTGAGATTGCGAGAATAATGCTGGCAATCAAATCACTGACTGCCGAATCCGGCAACACGTCACTACCGACATTGATATTTGACGAGATTGATACCGGTGTTTCCGGCGAGATAGCTGACAGTATGGGTAAAATAATGCAGGATATGTCACGTATCCGCCAAATAATCAGCATCACTCACTTGCCTCAAATCGCCTCACGAGGTAACTCGCATTACAAAGTATTTAAAACCGACAACGACAACTCAACAGAGACCAATATACGCAAGCTTGCGTATGACGAACGCATTAAGGAAATTGCAACAATGTTGAGCGGCAACCAGATAACTGATGCCGCCATTGCCAATGCAAAAGAACTTTTAAAATCAGAAAATTGAAAGGATAAAGAATAGATGTTACCACTTGCCGAACGAATGCGTCCGCAGACACTTGATGACTATATCGGACAACAGCATCTTGTAGGACAGGGTGCCGTATTGCGTAAGATGATTGAAAGCAGACATATATCCTCATTTATCCTATGGGGACCACCGGGTGTGGGTAAAACTACATTAGCGAAGATTATTGCAAAAAAATTAGAAGTGCCATTCTTTACATTGAGCGCAGTAACTTCAGGCGTAAAAGAGGTACGCGAGGTCATTGAACAAGCCAAACGCAGCACGTTTTTCAATACAACCAACCCTATTCTATTTATTGACGAGATTCATCGTTTCAGCAAATCACAACAGGATAGTCTGCTTGGTGCCGTTGAAAACGGAACTATAACACTGATAGGTGCTACAACGGAAAACCCTTCATTCGAAGTAATCACCCCTCTGCTCTCACGCTGTCAGGTCTATGTGCTGAAAAGCCTTGAGAAGGACGACCTTCTCAAACTGATGAATCATGCTCTCGAAACAGATTTTGAGCTGAAGAAGAAACATATAGAGGTAAAGGAATACGATAGTTTGTTGCGATATTCCGGCGGTGATGCACGCAAATTGCTGAATATAATCGAATTGGTTTGCAACACTGACGATAACAATGTGATTATCGACAATAAGACAGTAGCCGAAAAATTACAGCAGAATCCGCTGGCATACGACAAGGACGGCGAGATGCATTATGATATTATCTCCGCATTTATCAAGTCTATACGCGGGAGCGACCCTGATGCCGCAATCTATTGGCTTGCCCGTATGGTGGCTGCCGGTGAAGACCCTAAATTCATTGCTCGCAGGTTGGTTATCTCCGCGTCCGAAGATATTGGTCTTGCAAATCCAAATGCTCTGCTTATTGCCAATGCCGCTTTCGACGCTATGACAAAAATAGGCTGGCCTGAAGGCAGGATTATACTTGCGGAAGCCACGATTTATCTTGCCACTTCGGTTAAAAGCAACTCTGCTTACCTTGCTATAGACAACGCTTTGGCTACGGTCAAGGAAACCGGCAACCTGCCTGTTCCTCTCCATTTGCGCAATGCTCCCACCACACTTATGAAAGACCTCGGATATGGCGATGAATACAAATATGCTCACGATTTCCCGAACCATTTTGTGATACAGCAATTCATGCCCGACCAACTAAAAGACACACGATTCTGGATTGCACAGGGCAGTCCGGCAGAACAAAAACTTGACGATTGGATGAAAAAACTCTGGGGAGAGGAAAAATACAAAGCAAAAAGTTGATAGCAGAAAGCTAACTTTCAACTAATATCTTCCGACTAAACAAATGGCAGGACTTTACGTACATATTCCCTTTTGTAAGTCAAGATGTATTTACTGCGATTTTTATTCGACCACACAATCTGACTTGCAAAAACAATACGTCATTCAGTTATGCCGCGAATTGGAACAGCGCAAAGACTACCTCAATTCAAAAATACTTGACACAATATACATCGGAGGCGGAACACCAAGCACTATAGAAACAGATGATTTGACACTACTTGACAACAAAATAAAAAGTGTTTTTTTACTTTCACCAAACTGCGAATTTACCATCGAAGCCAATCCGGGGGATATTACAATAGAAAAACTACAAGCATGGCAAGGACTCGGAATCAACCGATTGAGTATAGGAGTACAAACTTTCGATGATAAACAACTCCGATTTCTCAACCGCAGACACGACAGCAAAACAGCTATCCAAGCCATACAAAACGCACAGCGGACAGGGTTCAATAATATAAGTATTGACCTCATATACGGACTTCCTAACCAGTCAATTGATATGCTGAAAAGCGATATTACCACTGCAATTCAACTTGATGTACAGCATATCTCAACCTATTGCCTGACATTTGAAGAAAACACCCCACTCTACAAACTGCTACAGCAACATATTGTAAAACAAACAGATGACGACACTCTCAATGAAATGTACGACCTGCTGAAAAGTGAACTGACAGCCGGAGGATTCAGACATTACGAAGTATCGAATTTCTGCAAACCGAGATTCCACTCGCGGCATAATTTCTCCTACTGGACAGGTGGACACTACCTTGGAATCGGAGCAGCTGCCCACTCATACAACGGATTGTCAAGACAATACAACGAGAGCGACCTCAATAATTACATCAACGGAACTTACCTAACAACTACGGAAACACTCACGGCACAAGACAAATATAATGAGCATATTATGCTCGGATTAAGGACAGAAAAAGGCATATCTCTTTCGCAACTTGATGAGACACAGCGTAATTACTGTCTTTCGCAAGCACAAAAATATATTAAACAAAAACAACTTGTTATCAACGATAATCATCTGAAAATCAACAATTCCGGATGGCATATATTAGACTTGATAACATCAGAACTGATGAAAGTTGAAAGGTAAATCAACTATATAAACCAAATAAACGTAATTAACTCAATTAACATATCATGTCAAAAGAAAGCACAAAAGACTACAGTCGGTTCAACCGCTGGTTTGCAAGTATATTCTGGACATTGTTCGCTTTGGGTATAGCAATAGTGATACTCGTGTTTGTCCTTATCGGCAAAGGTGCAATAGGCTACTTGCCTCCGCTTGAGGATTTGCAGAATCCGAAAAACAACTATGCTACCGAAATATATACTGCCGACCTGAAACTCCTTGGACAGTATTATAGAAACGAAAATCGCGTAAGTGTCAGTTATGCAGACATTTCACCATATATGACCGATGCACTTGTGGCAACCGAGGATGTGCGTTTTTTCAAACATTCAGGTATTGACGAAAGGTCACTTCTGCGCGTTTTACTCAAATTTGGTCGTGCTGGAGGCGGTTCTACTATCACACAGCAATTGGCAAAACAACTATACTCCCCACGTGCAGCCAATATCTTTGAACGCGCCATGCAGAAACCTATCGAATGGGTTATAGCCATTCAGCTCGAGCGGCTCTACACCAAAGAAGAGATTATAATGATGTACCTCAACCAGTTCGATTTCTTATACAATGCTGTTGGAATCAAGTCCGCCGCACGGGTTTATTTCAACACCACACCCGACAAACTTAACATCGAACAATCCGCTATGCTTGTAGGTATGTGCAAAAATCCGTCGCTTTACAATCCGATAAGACACCACGACCGAACTCTCGCAAGACGCAATACCGTCCTGCTTCAGATGCAGAAAGCCGGCTATCTTGATCCGGAAGCATGCGACAGTCTCAAACAGCTGCCGATGGAAATCAACTATCAGCGTGTTGACCACAAAGAAGGTATGGCGCCATATTTCCGTGAATACCTTCGACAGATTCTGACAGCACCTGAACCTATTGAATCTAACTACCCCTCATGGCTTCACGACAAATATGTCATGGATCGTCAGCAATGGGACGAAAATCCACTGTATGGTTTTTGTGCAAAAAATATAAAAGCCGACAGCACGCATTATGATTTATATACAGATGGATTGCGTATTTATACTACAATAGACAGCCGTATGCAACAGTATGCGGAGGAAGCAGTAAATGAACATATTCAATACCTCCAAGGTGAATTTTTCAAGGAGAAAAAGGGGAGAAGCTATGCCCCGTTTAACCGCAAAGTCAGTCAGAAAGAAATTGACGACATAATGAATCGGTCAATGAAACAGACCGACCGCTATCGTGGACTTAAGAAGGCCGGAGCTTCCGAGAAAGAAATTATTGATGTATTCAACACACCGGTTGAAATGGAGGTGTTCAGCTATTCGGGGATTATTGATACTGTCATGTCGCCTATGGATAGTCTGCGATACCACAAACATTTCCTTCGCTGCGGGTTCATGTCCATGGATCCTAAAACCGGTTATGTCAAAGCATACGTTGGAGGTCCGGATTTCACGTTCTTTCAATATGATATGGTCAATACCGGTCGTAGGGAAATAGGCTCAACAGTCAAACCTTACCTTTTTACCCTCGCAATGGAAAACGGAAGATGGCCATGTGAAAAAATAGTATATGAGCCGGTGACCATTATCTCCAACAACAAAGAATGGACTCCCAAAGAGTCACACAAAGTTAATAACCAAGGGCAACTCGTTACCCTCAAATGGGGACTTGCTCAATCCAGCAACTGGGTCAGTGCCTATCTGATGAGCGAACACACACCGCAGGCATTGGTTAGAATGATGCGCGATTTCGGAATCGGCGGAACACTCGAAGCCGTTCCCGCTCTATGTCTCGGTCCTTGTGACATATCCGTTGCCGAAATGGTCGATGCTTATACTACTTTCCCAAATAAAGGCATACGTATCAACCCTGTCTATGTCAGTCGTATAGAAGATGCCAACGGCAATGTTATCGCAATGTTTACACCTAAATCCAAAGAGGTTATCAACGAATTAACATCATATAAGATGATTGACATGCTTCGCGCAGTTGTCAACGGTGGAACAGGTAGCAGAGTAAGGCGTAAATACAAAATAACTGCAGACATGGGCGGAAAAACCGGTACATCTCAACATAATGCCGACGGATGGTTCATGGGTTTCACACCGAGTCTTGTCAGCGGATGCTGGGTAGGCGGCGAAGACCGCTCCATACACTTTGATGGCATGGCTATGGGACAGGGAGCGTCAATGGCTCTGCCAATCTGGGGTCTATATATGCAAAAAGTTTATGCCGACCCTGCTCTCGGGTATTCGCAGGAAGAGATATTCGACATCCCAGCTAAATTCGACCCTGATGAAGGCTGCAAAAACTTGAACGACAACAACTATTGAGAAAAATTATTAATAATACCACTCTTGTCATTGTTTTCCTGTGCGCCGCTTTTCATGTTCAGGCTCAATGGAATACCGACCGCATTACCGCTATCGGACGTAATGCTTTGTATTTCGATGACTATGTACTTTCGATTCAGTATTTCAACCAAGTTATCAAAATAAAACCATATCTTGCAGAGCCGCATATCTACCGTGCGATAGCCAAAGTACAGCTTAGCGACTTCAGCGGAGCCCTTTCAGACTGCAACACGGCAATCGAACTTAATCCGTTTCTGCCCGGAGCCTATTATATAAGAGGTTATATCTTTCGCGAACTCGGCGATTATGCCAAAGCTGAAATTGATTTTACCCAAGCACTGCTTTTTTCACCGGAAAACAAAACGTATATCCTGCTCCGAGCTGATGTCCGTGCAAGGCAGAAAAGGTATGACGAAGCTCTTGCCGATATAGACGCACTGCTCAAACGCGAACCAAATTCGGCACAGTTCCATTTCGAGAAAGGCACAGTCCAGCTCTCCGCCAACGACACACTCGGTGCTTTCAACAGTTTTGACAAAGCTGTTATCTACGACCAACGAAATGCCACCAACCGAAGTGCGAGGGCACTAACCAATATTCTGCTCGGTAGGGACGACAAGGCACTTGAAGATTTGAATACAGCCATCGGATTAGGCTCTAAATGGAGCGGAGACTACATCAACCGAGGCATGCTTCATTATAAAAATCACAATTTCAGAAATGCCCTATCAGATTTCGACAAGGCTGTTGAATTCGACCCGAATAATATGCAATGTTGGTACAACAGAGCTATACTTCGCAATGAATTAGGTGATTACAATCGTGCGTTGGACGACATAAGCCATGCCATTGACCTTGACACATCACGTACCGAAGTTTATTATCAACGCGGACTGATTAACCTGCAACTCCGACAATGGCAGGCAGCCGTCAACGATTTCAAATACATTATCGACAAATATCCCTATTTTCTGCCGTGCTATTACCTTGCAGCTCAAGCATTACGCTCTGCCGGCAAAATAAAGGAAGCGGACAAATATATCTATACTGCGCAACAATTGGAAAAAGACAAGGAAAAAATCAGACAACAACAATTGCATACCGACATACAGGTTGCCGACAACCGACCTGCACAGAAAAACCGGCGCAAGGAATTCAGCAACAATGCGGCACAAAATATCCCCGATACCAACGAAGACCTTGCATACAAAAGTGAAACGCGCGGAGCTGTTCAGAAAAAGTATGCCGACATAATTAATGAACCTAATATTATTCTGACTTACTACTCGCAAGCTGCAACCTTACGGCAGACTAACTACTCGCACGTGATTGTTGATCAATACAACCGGCTCAGACATCTCAATGCCAAACTTAAACTCACATATCAGGAATATGCGCTCGAAGCCGACATCATTCAACAACATTTCGAAACCATTAACCGATTGACACAGAATATCCTGTCGCAACAGAATAACGATAGTACTACAGCTGACATATTCTTTGCACGGGCAATGGAATTTGCTCTCGTTCAGGACTATAATAGTGCAATCGAAGATATTAATTCCGCCATTGCACTCCGACCTGATTTCACTCTCGCCTATTTCTGCAGGGCTAACTGGCGGTACAAACTCCTTCAATATATCAATTCAACCGATGACCATGAACTCCTGTCAACTGCCAACACCCAAAATATACCGCTCGACCAACTTATTTCCACAAACCTCGAACTCATACTACGCGATTACGATCAGGTTATAAGACTTGCACCCACATTCAGCTACGCATACTACAACAAAGCCAATGTACTCTGTTCAAAGCAAAACTATGATGCCTCAATCCGACTATACAATGAAGCCATACAACTCGATTCAGATTTTTCCGAAGCATATTTCAACCGAGGACTCGTGTATATCTATATAGGACAAACAGAACAAGGCATCAACGACCTGAGTAAGGCGGGCGAATTAGGCATCTACCAAGCTTACAACCTTATCACCAGACTACGATAGCAATAATATCTCATTAAGAAATTTATAAAAAACATACATGAATAGATTCGCAATTGCAATATCAATCCTCTTCGCAGCATTACCTCCCGTCAATGCACAACTTTTGTGGCAGATTTCGGGCAACAGTGTTGAAAGCAAATCCTACCTGCTCGCAACAGATATGCTCACAGATGCGGCGTTCTTCGACTCCATACCCAACGTGTTCAGACTATTCAACTCGGCTAACAATATAATCACAGAAATGACCTATACCGACAGCCTGCTCCAAAAAGCTATACTCCAAAACGCCCTACTCCCCGACTCGCTCACGCTGAAGAAATTATACTCTAACAAAGAATACAACGAAATAAGACAGGCGGTTGAACAATATCTACAAATCCCGATAACACAGATTGAACGACTCAAACCGGTCTATATCAATGAACTCATCCGCCAACAACTCTTACGCCGGTGGGCGGGCTATCAATCGGACAGAAGTTCCGACAATTTCTTCCAGTCTCTCTGCCAACAGACAAACAAAACATTAACAGGATTGGACAACACAGGTGAAACAATCTATATGCTTTTTGAACGCGAACCAATCGAGTGGCAAAAAGCAGAATTACTTCGCATAGTTCGCAACCCCGAAAAAGAAATAAAACAGCAAAAAACCATTTCCACTTTTTACGTTAACGGCAAACTTAATGAGATAGCCTATCAGGTGTCTATGCCGGACAATCAGACCTCCATAAGTTATTCTGACTACAAAACATATTGCGAACGCAACCGCGAATGGGTAAAAAAACTAAACCCATACCTCAAGCAAGGAGGACAGTTTATAGTGCTTAATTGCATTTATCTCGGAGGAGATGACGGACTTATCTCCCAACTCCGCAAGGCAGGCTACAAAGTCAAACCCGTCAATAGGTAGATAACTATGACCGCACACCTGCGCATTACTTACAGAATTGCTCAAATGTATTGTCAGAATAATAAACAATAATCTTCGTAATATGAGGACGTGAGCTTAATTGCGATACCTCACTAACTACCGAAGACTCCAAAGATGCCGGAGAAACCGATATTTCAGGAACTACAGACGAATCTGACCCCCCAAAATTATTCGACTGTACCGACGATTCCGGCAGAACTTGAGTTCCTGTCGTTTCAGACGATTCTGCCCCCCCAAAATTATTCGACTGTACCGATGATTCCGGCAAAACTTGAGATCCTAACGATTCAGACAAATCTGAACTCTCCAAGTGATTCGTATGTCCCGATGATTCACGCTTTAGAGGAATTTCCGAAGAACGACGTAATTCCGATACTTCAAGATGTTCCGAAGTACCGGAAATAACTGAACCAACCCCGGATTCTAAAGAATCTGTAACTTGCGGAGCTTCCCCGCGACCCAAAATAAGCCAATCAGCATTAACATAATTAAAACGGCGAAGGATACGCTGCATAATATCCAAACTCGGATTGTTACGCCCGTTAAGTATGTGCGACAAACTACTGATTTTTATACCAATAGCCGCAGCAAATTGCGAAAGATTCATACCCTCTCGCCTCATTACAGCCAATAAACGCTGCGACTCATCGGATAACACACTCTGCTCATCATCAACTGCTGATGACATAGTGCCCTGACTCAAATACTCAACACCGCTTCCCGCCTCTTCACCAAATAATGTATTCTCAGACATAAATAGATAGTTGTTTATTGTTTGTAGTTATATTTTTACAATTGACAACACAAAATTAATATATTTTTGTTAAACTACCAAATTTACTGTACAAAAATATATTTTATACAAATGTAAAAACAACACAATCCATTATACAAAAATAAAAACGACGTATTCTAATTGCGAATCCATAATAAGAATAAATCTATATTTATTAATGGGTTAGCACGATTACCTAAAGCATGTGATTGAGGTAATTACACTTTAGTTATTACACAGAAGTCGTTTGTATGCAGCTATTTACATTATTGCATGTTAATATTTAACAGAAATTAAACAATGGTTATTTTAACCACTGTTCATTCTAAAGTAAAACTTTTGATTAGATGATTAAGTATCTAATTATAAGTGAATAGCAATGGTTTAGTTTTATACACAATTAACAGTAATAATTATATGTATAAATGTGAATTAAACGGCAATTATACTTTTGTAAAATCAATCGTTTAGATAACTCTCGATTGCTGCTTGGGACGCAGACGGCTCGTCTGCGATTGCAAGATGACTCTCGATTGCTGCCAGGGACGCAGACGGCTCGTCTGCGGTTTCACGATTTACCCTACCCTACCTACTTCGACTTACAAAATATTTAGTTTACTTTTGTAAAACGTACATATTGTTTACTTTTGTAAACAATATGTTATTTACTTTTGTACACTGTGCATTATTTCACTTTTGTAAACTATGAATTGGTTTATTTTTGTAAAACCAATTTGTAACTTACTTTTGTAACATAAATTGATTGTTTGCATTATGATTATTCTTCACACACTACTCCGTGCATATTATTAGACAATGATAGTTAATGATAGCAGAATTCATTATAGTTGAGGTTATGTTGTCATATTTGCTATTTTTAGATAAAATGTACATTAATTTGTATATATCAAAAAATTGTAGTACCTTTGCATTGCAAATGTGAATAAACAATGCCGTTACTCTTTGACGTTATAAAAGAGGACATAAAAAGAAAGCGTCTTACGCGCTTTGTTTTGGCTAACTGGAATCTGGTAAATTCATAACATGTCAGAGCATTGCAGCACAAAGATGCTCATAGTGTGTGTATAAATAATGTATGCCCTTAAGGGGTGCATTATATATATGTGGCGTGGGCTTCAGTGTTGTCTGTTTTACATGTTAGGGCAATACCAGAGCCTCAGTTAGCGGAACAGCAATATTGCAGTCCCGCTTTATTTATGTATATGAATTATCGTACGCATTTATAGGTATGATTGATGGTGGAGAAGATTTTCGGGATTGCTATGAAGAAAGGTTTGTAATATAAATGGAGGATGCCGAAAAGCCATAAGTGAGTAGGCTCAACTAAAATTATCAAACAAATGAAAAAGTTTTATGTATCATTGCTTCTGTTCCTATTGGAAACAAGCAGTCTTTTTGCCTCTGAGACAATCGATGGCATCAATTATGAGTTAAACACCACCAACCGTACAGCAACTGTGGTTTCCGGAAGTTATTCCGGCGCAATTGTTATCCCCGAATCTGTTAATTACAATAACAGAGAATACACAGTCACAGAGATTGGAGAAAGTGCTTTCTCGAGCTCTTCTCTTACATCAATAGAAATACCATCATCAGTTAAGTTGATTGGACAACACGCCTTTAATAATTGTTTAAAATTATATAATGTGGTTCTTTCTGAAGGTGTCAATATTATCGGGACAGAAGCATTTTCAATTTGTAGCTCACTAAAAAAAATAACTATACCAAGTAGTGTGCAAAGGATAGAACGCTCTGCTTTCAATAATTGTGGGCTGACTTCTGTTATTTTACAAGAGGGCTTGACCTATGTAGGAGAATATGCTTTTGCCAGTAATAATATATCTAATATAACCATTCCTTCTACTGTTACCGATATGGGATCGTGTGCTTTTTATCATTGTAAAATGATTAAGAACATCAACTGGAACGCAAAAAATTGTTCTGATTTTTACTCAAACGTACAAGCTCCTTTTTCTCGTCACAGCAATAGTACGGATCCTTATTTCTTTTATCATAGCAATTATCAACTATATTATAATGATTGGACTACATCCATTACTTTTGGTGACGAGGTAGAACATATTCCGGCATATTTATGTTATAATTTTAGAGGAGAGTTGAGAAATATTGTCATACCGGATAATGTCAGAACTATCGGGGAATGTGCATTCGAGGGATGCACGAATCTTACCTCTATCAAACTTGGTAATGGATTAGAAGAAATAGGTAAATATGCTTTTAGCGGTTGTAATGCATTAAATTCTATTACAATACCTGACAATGTTACGGCTATCAACCAAGGAGCCTTTCAACAATGTTCGGGACTTAAAACCATTACATTGGGAAAAAACATAACTACGTTAGGCTCACAGGCATTTGATCAATGTCCTAATATAACTACAATCAATTCATATGTCGTTAATCCCCCTTCTATAGAAAGTTCTGTATTCTCGGTAAGTGACCTGACAGCCATATACCTGAACGTCCGAGAGAAAGCTCTTTCCGCTTACAAAGCTGCAAACATCTGGAAAGAGATGAATATTGATTACTTTGCTAATGATATTCGCACTTATTCACTGACTGTAATTTCTGCGGACAAGAGTATGGGAACAACTTCTCCAAATGGTGAATTCGATGAGGAGGAAGTGGTACTTATCTCTGCACTGCCCAAAGCCGGTTATCAGTTTGACCATTGGAGCGATGGCAGTAAAGAGAATCCTCATGCCGTAACTATTAACGGCAATCTTACCTTTACCGCATACTTTACTCTTCTTACACCACAATACACTCTCACAACCACTGCTAACCCGTTGGAAGGCATGGCTGTCGGTGGTGGAACATTTGAGTCAGGTGTGCAGGTGACATTAGCCGCAGTGGCTAACGCAGGCTATCATTTCACGCAGTGGCACGATGGCAATACCGATAACCCGCGTATAGTGACGGTGTCAGCGGATGCCATGTATTTCGCCAACTTTGCGCAAGACCCTGTGGTTCCTACTTTGTATGAGTTGAGTGTTTCTTCTGAAAGTCCTGCAAAAGGATGGACGACAGATGGCTGTGCTTACGAACTTGGCGCACAAGTGATGATTTATGCGCATCCGGCAGTAGGGTTTGAGTTTAGTCGTTGGAGTGATGGTAATACGGATAACCCGCGTTTCATTACGATTACCGGAGAAGTGAATCTGACCGCACAGTTTGTTGTCCAAACAACAACCAACGTCAGCGCAGCAAATGTCTCTGTAGCTCCGGCATATAAGATTATCCGCGATGGACAGGTGTATATTGAACGGAATGGGAAGGTCTATACCGCAACCGGCGCAGAGGTCAAGTAAAATAACAAGTGATTCAACGTAACCATCCGATAAAGTGCAGTTACATAGAGTTAGGGCTGTAACCGGTTGTGGTTACAGCCCTAATGATTGCAGGTGTAAATTAAAGATTATTGTGGCATCGACTCTAATAGAGCCTCAGGATGTTGCTTGACCCACTTGTGTGGCAGCAGTGGCAACACTTCTTCAACACGAGGCTTCTCCAAGGGGTTCGTATGTATAACATACGGCATCTTGGCAATGACATCATTGAGGTATAGTCTTGGGTTGACATTTTGTTCCTTGCACGTCCCAATCAGTGAGCAGATAATTGCCATCCGACCGGCTGCCTCATGATTGCCGCAAAACAGGTAGTTCTTCCTGCCCAAAGTAATCGGACGAATGGCATTCTCCGCAAGGTTGTTGTCTATCAGCAATGCACCATCTTCCAAATACCGCATCATATTGTCCCAACGCGTGTAAGCATACGTCACCGCCTTCCCCATCAGACTGCTCGGACTATATCGTACACCCTCCGTTTCCATCCATACCTTCAGATGTCCCATGATAGGACGCGCCAACTCCTCACGTTTCAGCCTGCGTTCTTCGTCATTGAGGTTCTGCTCCGTGCAGATCCGCTCTATATGATACAGTTTCTGTATCTCGCCCAATGCAAACTCTGCCGCAGAACGGTTCTCCTCCAACGCCTGCTCAAAATGTCGACGGATATGCGCCATGCAATTAACTAATTGCACGTCCTGATTGTCCCTAAATGCCGATTCGTACCCCGAAAATCCATCACATTGTAGATAACCTTTGTAATGATACTCATTTGCCAACCCCTCTATCACCGCCCCCGCTCGAGAGCCATTGTCGTAATAGAAACATCGCAATCGCTCCTTCACCGCTCGTGCCATCCATAGGTACTCCTTATCGGTCTTGTGCTTTTGTTTGTCCACCACAGGAGTGGTCGTCTCATCGCATTGGATGTACCGTGAGGCAAATATCTCCGCCATAAGTGCTTCATATAAAGGTCGGAGCAACTCCGCTGTGGGCTTAATCCAACTGTCAATCGTGTTCTCGTTCACCTTAAAACCTAAATGACGGTACTGCTGCACTTGGCGATACAGAGGCAGATGATATTCGTATTTGTTGAGAAGAGTCTCTGCTAACAGAGTCGCATCGGCAATGCCCTTGTTGATTGGGAACAACGGCATCGGGGCTATCTTGATGTCGGTTCTTGTGTTGTCTGCATTATTCTTGGCATACTTCTCACGAACGTACTCTATCACACCCAACTTGGCTGGGATGATTTTCACCATGCGGGTTATCTCTTCACCTATCTTCTTGTAGGTCTCGTCTATACCTTCGGGTTTAAGTATGATGCGTTCTATCACCGGCAGGTTCTCCATCATCTTGCGGTTCTGACGTTTCTGCTTCTTGTCTTCCGGAGTCTCTTTCTCTATATTCTCGGTGGCTTCCTCTTGGGCTTGCACTACCGTTGGAGGTATCTGCTCCTCAAACAGACTTAACTGATTCGGATCAATCAACGGCAGCTTCTCGCTCTTGCGACCAAACATCGAACGAAGAAGGTAGCGAATCCTATCTGACAACTCTTGTACTTGAGTCGTCAATTCTTGATTTTTGGCTGCCAATTCTTGGTTGGCTTGAACCAACATGTCCACCATTTTTTGTTCCTCTGCGGTCATGGATTTTCCCTTTCAATTACAATACAAAGGTACAAAAAATCCATGATATACGCAATTTTTTTTTGCAAAAAAATGCAGAAAATCAACATTTTTACACGTGATATTCATGCCTCTCGGCGCGAAGTCTGCGAAGACGGTTGCCAGGGTTTTCAATGATTCCTTCGACCAACATAACCAAGTCGCGCCATTCCATAAAATACGTCTTGGAGGACGCATCGTACTCCGGCAAACGGAAGCGACCTGCCTCCAAACGCTTCACGTACATCACCAATCCGCCGTCTTCGGCATGGAGCAACTTCATCAGCTTGCGCTCTTTGTTGATGAAGATAAACACATCACCGTTTTTGATGTCAAAGCCCATCTGCTCGTGGACCACACCACACAGACCATTAATTCCTTTGCGCATACATGTCGGGGTAGGACACAGATAGTAGCGCATCGTGTCATTCAAACTGAACATAATATTTTAGGATTTGTTTCGACTGCAAAATTACTGCCGCCAAACAAATCCTAAAATATGTACTTTAATGGAGGGTTACCATCCTTTCATCATTTCATCATTCCATCACTTCATCATTCCATCACTTCATCATTTCATCCTTTCAAACCTTCAAACCGCAGACGAGCCGTCTGCGTCCCGGCAAAAAAAAGAAAGGCTGTCTCACGACAACCCAATCTTCATTAACCTTAAAATCTAATACCATGAAAAACACATTGCAAAATTACTGGTTTTTCCGATATTGACCAAATAAATATGTTATAAAACATAATTATTTAACATTTTTTAGAGTTTCAGCTATCGTTAATAGTCAAAAGTCGTAATCAAAGAACTATCTGAAATTGGATTTACATGTCTCAACCCTAATCTGTCTTATAACATTCGTTTTTTTACAGAACTCCCCCGAGAACTGCACTGACAAGCATAGAGACGGCAAATAATTTCAAATTATCGAATCTTCAAATAGTTAAATTAGCAAATCTTCAAAGCTTCAAATCTATGAGAATTATCTAACTTTTAATCCCTATTTTCAGTTCGTCAAGCTGGATTTGGTCGATAGAACCGGGAGCATTCAGCATCACATCTCGACCTTGGTTATTTTTCGGGAAGGCGATACAATCGCGAATACTGTCCAAGCCGGCGAACAATGACACAAAGCGGTCTAAGCCGTAAGCCAAACCACCGTGAGGCGGAGCACCAAACTTGAATGCATTCATCAGGAAACCGAACTTCAATTGAGCCTGTTCCGGAGTGAAACCGAGAATCTCAAACACCTTCTGCTGCAAAGCTGCATCATGGATACGAATACTGCCTCCTCCGACCTCTACACCATTGATAACCATATCGTAGGCATTGGCTCGAACAGATGCCGGATCAGTATCTAACAACGGAATATCCTCCGGTTTGGGTGAGGTGAACGGATGATGCATAGCCATCAGACGCTGTTCCTCATCGCTCCATTCATACATCGGGAAATCGACAACCCACAGGCACGAATACTTATTTTTGTCGCGCAAACCGAGCTGACTTCCCATCTCGAGACGAAGTTCGCATAGTTGTTTACGGGTCTTGTTGGCATCATCGCCCGAAAGAATAAGAATCAGGTCGCCCCCCTCAGCGTTGAACGCAGTTTTAAGCTGTTGCAGCACATCCTGCGTATAGAACTTATCAACACTTGACTTCACTGTCCCGTCAGCCTCAACACGTGCATATATCAAACCTTTGGCACCAATCTGCGGACGTTTGACAAAATCTGTCAGTTGATCCAACTGCTTGCGTGTATATGACGCAGCCCCCTTTGCACATATACCACCGATATAGGCAGCATTGTCAAACACGCTGAAACCATAGCCTTTCAATATATCCATCAGTTCTACAAAACGCATTTCAAAACGAGTGTCCGGTTTGTCTGAACCATAATATTTCATTGCATCAGCCCATGTCATTCGCGGCAATTTAGGTAGGTCAATACCCTTAATTGTTTTAAACAAATGACGGCTCATGCCTTCAAACATATTGAGAATATCTTCTTGTTCTACAAATGACATTTCGCAGTCTATCTGCGTAAATTCCGGCTGGCGGTCGGCACGCAAATCTTCATCACGGAAACATTTCACTATTTGGAAATAACGGTCGAATCCGGAAACCATAAGCAACTGTTTCAGTGTTTGAGGACTCTGCGGCAGAGCATAGAACTGCCCGGGGTTCATTCGGCTCGGAACGACGAAATCCCGTGCACCTTCAGGAGTGGAATTGACCAAAACCGGTGTTTCAACCTCCAGAAAGCCGTGCTCATCCAAATAACGTCGAACCTCGAAAGCCATTTTATGACGAAGTTCGAGATTCTTACGCACACACTCACGGCGCAGGTCAAGATAACGGTATTTCATTCGCAAATCGTCACCACCATCGGTCTCATTTTCAATAGTGAAAGGCGGTGTTGCAGCAGCGTTAAGAACTTTAAGTTCTGTCACATTGATTTCAATATCGCCTGTCGGCAAATTGGCATTCTTGCTGAACCGCTCGGCAACCACACCGGTAACCTGAAGCACATATTCGCGTCCGAGATGATTAGCATTCTCGAACACCTCGGCATTTGTTTCTTGACTGAAAGCCAACTGGGTTATACCATAACGGTCACGCAGGTCAATAAATGTCATACCGCCCATTTTTCGAATGCGCTGTATCCACCCTGCAAGGGTCACAGTTTGATTAACATCGGCAAGTCTCAACTCACCGCAAGTTTTCGTTCTATACATATATTCAGTTACAATTTATTTAGTTGAAAGCCAACAGAAAATTATTCCTGCTCTTATCATTTCTAATTCAAAATCACTTCAGGATTGATTTTGCGAATCAGCCCTTTAAGGACATCACCGGGACCAAACTCATAAAATTCCGTAGCACCATCGGCAATCATATTACGTACTGTCTGTGTCCAGCGTACAGGCGAAGTGAGCTGCTCTACCAGATTTTGCTGAATTGTTTGCGGATCGGTTTGAGGATAAGCACTCACATTCTGATATACAGGACAATGTGTTGCATTAAAATGTGTCTGCATTATTGCTTCGCGTAAAGTATTGGCAGCAGGCTGCATAAGAGGAGAATGAAAAGCACCGCTAACATTTAGTTTCAGAGCACGTTTAGCCCCATGCTCCTTAAGCAAAGCACATGCTTTGTCCACACCTTCTATATCGCCTGATATGACAACCTGTCCCGGACAATTGAAATTTGCCGCCCTAACTACATTGTCATGAATCGAATCGCAAATATCGTCAACGACCTCATCAGGCAAGCCTATAACAGCAGCCATAGTCGATGGTTGGAGTTCACAAGCTTGTTGCATAGCTTCAGCCCGCTGACTGACAAGCAGCAGAGCATCCTCAAACGACAATACTTCAGCAGCAACCAAGGCACTATATTCGCCAAGCGAATGACCCGCAACCATGTCGGGGAGTTCCAAAGTACTGACTTTATAGGAAATAACGGAGTGGATGAAAACGGCAGGTTGTGTAACGCTCGTCCGACGCAAATCATCGTCAGTACCATCAAACATAAGGTCAGAAATACGAAAACCAAGAATCTCATTGGCATGCTCGAACATCTCACGAGCTGCGGGATAATTGTCGTATAAATCACGACCCATCCCAACAAACTGGGCACCCTGCCCGGGAAAAACATACGCTTTCATTTATAGAATAGTATTACATGCAAAACCTGCATATTAGCCTGCAAAATTACTGCTATTTTTTCATTTACACAAATTTTTAACAATATCTTTGGACTCAAGATTCTTCAACTTTCCATAAACCAAGTGGCTCTGATAGACTATGTCCTATGGAGACTTTATCGGACACTAAAAAAATACTAACTCGTGTTTGGTTAGTATTATTATGGTATAAGAGCAAGTCGGAAGCCGTTGTAACTGCTATAGTTGCGCGGGCGCATACTTCTGTACGACACACGGCAGCCGGCAGCATAGTTGTGCCAGCAACCACCTCTTATTATATGAAATCCGCCGGTAGCAGGACCTTGGGGATTAGTTTGAGATGTGGAAGAATAAACGTCAAAAAAATCATAACACCACTCCCATACGTTTCCCGCCATATCATACAACCCCAGTTCATTTGGTTGTCTGGAAGCAACAGGCATAGTTGATGATGCGTTGTCAAAATAGTATGCCACCTGAAGAAGATTGTTGCTGCCCGCATATTTGTAATTTCTACTCTTATTCCCACCTCGTGCAGCATATTCCCATTGAGCCTCTGTCGGCAAAGAGAAATTACGCTTGGTGATACGATTAAGCTCTCGCACAAATGCCTGACAATCATTCCATGACACCATTTCAACCGGCAAATTTTCATCAGACTTGTTTGACGAAGGATTACTACCCATAACCGCCTTCCACAATTTCTGAGTAACTTCCGTTTGTCCTATGTAATAACTGTCAAGGGTCACACTATGAACCGGTAGCTCCTCATCATTACATCTTCCGCCTTGTTCTGAAGTACATCCCATATCAAATGTCCCGCCCTCAACCAGTATCATATTGAAATCGACACCTTTGATTGAAAATGATAGCATCTCTTTACCTCCGGGAATAATCTTGAACACAACATTGTCAGACACGATGCCGTCACATTCCTCAAGAGGCGACCATATAGCTTTCTTCTGTCCGGGTTCAACATTTTTTCCGACATCTCCGGCAAGAGCTTTCAACGGCTCACTGTATGTTAGTCCGCCGTCAGTTGAAATACAGATAGTTATATCGGCTTGTTTGTCAAGCGTATAGTATATTTCAACATTCCTCCCGACCTGCTCAAATCTGGAATTTGTAATCTGCTGAGCATTAACAATTTGGACAAAGAAGAAGAACAATAGTATTACAGGCAATAGTCTGTTCATAGTTCATGCTTATTTTCAATAACCGAATCACATTCACCGGGCATCCAAACGCTATTTAACGTAATATCTTGATATTGTGCTAAATAATAACGTAAAAACACAAAATAGTAGTAAATTTTTTTCAGTATAGAAATTTATTAAAATAGAGCGATACTTACATGTAAGTGTCGCTCTATTCAGATATTACATATTTTATCCCAACATATTGAGCAGGAAACCTGCAGCAACTGCTGAACCAATCACACCTGCCACATTGGGACCCATGGCATGCATCAGAAGGAAGTTGCCCGGGTTCTCTTCCTGACCTACAGTTTGGGAAACACGTGCCGCCATAGGAACTGCAGAAACACCGGCCGAACCGATTAACGGGTTGATTTTCTCTTTCAAAAACAGATTCATAAATTTGGCAATAAGCACACCCATACCCGAACCAAATGAGAATGCAATTATTCCAAGGAACAGGATACCCAAAGTCTTAAAAGTCAAGAATGTAGTAGCTGTAGCTGTAGCACCGACCGTAATTCCGAGGAAGATAGTCACAATATTCATCAACTCGTTCTGGACAGTCTTGTTCAGACGTTCTGTCACACCCGATTCTTTCAGCAGGTTACCCAGCATAAGACAGCCGATAAGAGGAGCTGCCGACGGCAGAAGCAACGCAACAATAATTGTAACCACAATCGGGAACAGGATTTTCTCGCGCTTTGACACACTGCGCAACTGTTTCATCTGGATTGCACGCTCTTTCTTGGTGGTCAGTGCACGCATGATAGGCGGTTGGATAACCGGAACAAGAGCCATATATGAATAGGCTGCAACAGCAATTGGTCCTAATAATTCAGGAGCCAAACGCGAAGTCAGGAATATGGATGTAGGACCATCAGCTCCGCCTATAATACCTATACTTGCGGCTTCGTTTGGAAGGAAACCCATTGCAACTGCACCGAAATAGGTCGCGAAAATGCCGAATTGGGCAGCAGCACCAAGGATAAGACTCTTCGGATTAGCAATAAGGGGACCGAAATCTGTCATTGCCCCTACTCCGATAAAGATAAGGCAGGGATAGATACCGAGTTTCACACCAAGATAAAGCCAATCGAGCAAACCTGCGGTTATCGATGGGTCGGCACCTTTCATTAAATCCCAGTGGACATGACCTCCCGCAAAAATAGCCTCATGGAACATATCAGCACCGGGCAAATTGGTAAGTAACATACCGAAAGCAATAGGCAGAAGTAACAGAGGTTCAAATTTCTTGGCAATAGCAAGATAGAAAAGCAGACATGCGATAAGAATCATCACCGCATAACGCCAGTCATCTCCGAATTTGTATATACCTGTATCGTGCCAAAACTTGAGCATTGATTCGCCCACATTGATGTCTTCCTCTGCATCATCGGCTTTCTGCTGAATAGGCTCGACAACAGCCGTCTCTTCAACAAGCACATCGATTTCGGTACATTCAGGCGACTGGGAAACAATTACAATCTGCTCTTCAGCCTGTTGTACCTCGTCTTGAGCCATCAGAGGCATGCAGAACATCAAGGCACTGAACAAAAATGATAATAATGCAATTTTCTTCATTGTTGTAATGATTTAATTATTCCAAAACAACAAGAACATCGTCCTGCATTACGTTTTGTCCCTGGTTTACAAGTATTTGTTTTACCACACCCTCGCGGTCAGCCTTGATGGCATTCTCCATTTTCATAGATTCGAGGATGATAAGGTCATCACCGCGCTTCACGGTCTGCCCTTCGCTTACCGGAATGCGTACTACGCTTCCGGGAAGCGGACTTTTGACTTTTGTACCTCCGGCAACGGGAGCTGCTGCAGGTTTAGCTTCAGCCTTTGGAGCAGCAGGTTTGGGTGCGGGAGTCGGATTGGGAGCCGAGGTTGGTTCCGATGCGACTACAGTAGCTGCACCCTCAAGTTCAAGCAGTTTGTCGTCTTGCATCACATTGGCACCTTTCTCAACGAAGATGTTTTTAACCACACCATCCTGGTCTGCCTTGATTTGGTTCTCCATCTTCATAGATTCCATTGTGAGCAATGTGTCACCGCGTTTAACTGACTGACCTATGCCGACCAGCACATTTACTATGCTACCGGGAAGAGGTGATTTAACAACTTGTGTTTTGCCGGTAGCGGAAGGAGCTGCAGCAGCCTTCTGGGCTGTAGCACGACGGAATATAGGCATTGCCGGCTCTTTTTCAGTTTTCTCAATCTCAACCTTGAATATAGTACCGTTTACAACAACTTCGGCTTGCTTCGGCTCTACCTCGTTGACCGAGACTTCGTATTTATGACCGTCGATTATAAATTTAAATTCTTTCATTGTTTTATCTGTGTAAATTATTAATACCGTACATCTTCGAATTCCACGGAGTATCCATACGTGTCACATGTTTGATATGGATATCTGTCGGCTCTTCGTCATGCAGGTCGTTATAGTAGAGATGCAAAGCCATAGCTATTGCAGCCGTTTCATTGGCTTTGAGATTTACCTCCTTGAACTCTGTCTTGACCTCTGATGTCTTGCGGTCAGCAACCGATGTGGTTGCTTTGACCTTAGGTTGCATTGCCGCCCCGAAGCCCATAAGTATGAATATGAGCAAAATCAGAACAATAAACACAACCGAAAAACCCAACAAAGTGATTACTGTGGTATTAAACCAATTGATTGCTAATAACATAATTTCAATTTGAAAAATTTAAAGCGGTATATTACTATGTTTCTTCAGCGGATTGGTCAATCGCTTTGTCTGCAGCATTTCAAATGCACGGATTACGCGTACGCGTGTGTTGCGCGGTTCGATAACATCGTCAATATAACCGCGTGATGCAGCCTGATAAGGAGAAGCGAATTTATCCTGATATTCAGCTTCTTTTTCAGCAATAAATTTCTTCTTTTCTTCAGGGTCTTCGATAGCTTTTATAGCTTTTGCCTGAAGAACTCCTATCGCACCGCTAGCACCCATTACAGCTATCTCTGCATTTGGCCACGCATAGCACAAGTCACCGCGAAGCTGCTTGCAGCTCATAACTATATGGCTTCCGCCGTATGATTTGCGAATAGTAACTGTTACCTTTGGCACTGTAGCTTCGCCAAAGGCAAACATAAGTTTTGCACCATGGTCGATAATGCCTGCATATTCTTGACCTGTACCGCAAAGGAATCCTGGAACGTCAACGAGAGTGAGAATCTGGATATTGAACGCATCGCAGAAACGTACGAAACGGGCTGCCTTGCGTGAAGCATCGCAATCAAGCACACCTGCAAGCCAGTTGGGTTGGTTGGCTATAATACCTGTAGCACGACCATTGAAACGGGCGAAACCGCAGATGATATTTTTTGCAAAATCTTTCTGAACTTCCATGAAATCTCCGTTATCTACTATAGTATAGATAATGTTTTTCATGTCATAAGGATGGTTGGAATTGCTCGGAACAAGTTCGTTCAGACTCTCTTCAACGCGGTCAACAGGATCGGTACACTCCATTACAGGAGCTTCCTCCATATTGTTTTGCGGAATGAAAGATATCAGACGGCGCACTTCCTGCAAAGCTTCTTCTTCGGTTGCAGCGGTAAAATGCGTAACACCTGATTTGGTGGCATGAACACGTGCACCACCCAATTCCTCGACAGTCACATCCTCGCCGGTAACTGACTTTACAACCTTTGGACCGGTGATGAACATATATGAGTTTTGTTCGGTCATCATGATAAAGTCTGTAAGCGCCGGACTATAAACCGCACCACCGGCACAAGGTCCGAAGATAACTGAAATCTGGGGAACAACACCGGATGCAAGAATGTTACGCTCGAAGATTTCAGCATAACCTGCAAGAGCGCATGCACCCTCTTGGATACGTGCACCACCCGAGTCGTTCAAACCTATGATAGGAGCACCGAGTTTCATTGCCATATCCATAACTTTACAGATTTTTTGAGCCATAGTTTCGGACAGCGAGCCGCCAATAACTGTTGCATCCTGCGCAAAAACAAAAACGAGACGTCCATCGATAGTTCCGCTACCGACAGCTACACCATCGCCAAGAAATACTTTTTTCTCCATACCGAAGTCATTACAACGGTGAGTGAGAAACATATCCACTTCTTCAAAACTGCCTTCATCAAGGAGCATATTTATACGCTCGCGGGCAGTCATCAAACCTTTGGCATGGTGTTTTTCGACAGCGGCTTGACCGCCACCAAGCAGAGCTTCACCACGCTTGTCAATAAGTTTTTTTAATTTATCTTGATTATCCATAATTTCAATTTGGAATTTGAAAATCGGAATTTGTACCTAATTCCTAATTTCTAATTTTTATTTAGGTTGTTCGCAGAGTTCGGTCAGCACACCGCAAGTTGATTTCGGGTGGAGGAAAGCAATCATAAGATGCTCGGCACCTTTGCGCGGAGCTTTGTCAATAAGTTGCCATCCATGAGACTCTGCTTCTTTAAGAGCTTCTTCTACATTTTCAACATTGAAGGCTACATGGTGAACACCGCCTCTGCCGCCGTTTTTCTCGATAAATTTAGCAATTGTGCTATCGGGACTTGTAGGCTCGAGAAGTTCGATTTTTGTCTGACCTACTTTGAAGAATGCTGTCTTGACCTTTTGGTCCTCAACAACTTCGATACTATAACACGGAGCACCTGTCAGGGCTTCGAAGAAAGGCATTGTAGCCTCCAAACTTGATACTGCAATACCAAGATGTTCAATATGAGTTGGTTTCATATAATAAAGAATTTAAAATATAATAATCTAACCATAAACAAAAGTGCAAAATTAGTAAAAGTTTTTTTATCAAACAAATTTTTATCGGGATTTATTCATAGTAACTTATTATGCGATATGTGACAAGTATAGGGTTGTCACTTTCCATCGGTTCATAAACTTTTTCTTCTATCCAGTTGCCGGATTTGTCACACAAACGTTCGGTGCGAAGTATAATAACATCTTCTCCATCAACATTTTCCGATTCGTATATTACCTCCGTCTGCATATGACCATCAGCATTAGTAATTACATAAAGCTGATCGTAGATATTTGTTCCTTTTCTACTGCGTTTTACAGGAAGGTTATCCTCATATTCTGTCTGACTGAGATAGAATTCAGCACCTTCGGAATTGACGTATCGCTCTTCAATCTCGTTTCCTTGAGAATCGTATTTATAGGTCTGATGCTGTATGAGCATGTCATCAGAGCCATAAATCACTACGTCAGACAATTTGCCTTTTCGCGTGTAAGTATTATGGATTATCATGCCGACCTGACCGTCACTGCCCACTTCAGTCTGCATAGAGAGCAGTCCTTTCTTATCATATAAATACTGCGTCGCGGAAAGCATTTCGTTGTCTGCATTAAGTGAGGTTTCGAGAACCACCTGTCCGTTGTCGTTATAATTGTAATACGTACCCCATTCCTCACCTGATGCCAATTGGGTATATTCTTCTTCTATCTGCCCGTCAGCGTTTAGCGTTATATATGTTATCCATTGCAAAACACCATCAGATGATATTTCGTATCTCATTGAATCGTTATATACGGCTTGTCTTTCAATACTGTCTCCACGATAGAATATGCGATTAGTTATCATACCACTCTCGTTAAACAAAATATCTTGACGGGTTGTGTCGTTATATTTTATGCTGTACGAAATTTCGGAAACAGATTTCACTTTTCCGTTAAGTTCTTGTATTTTCCAGTCGTTGTCCGTCTGTTCAACATTCTTTGAAGTACAAGCACAAAGAATGGCACAGACGAGTGCCAGACTTTGCATAATATATTTTGTCGTTTTCTTCATTCTATGGTTTTAGAATCAATCAAAACTATTATTTAGTCAATGTTTTTGAATCCATTCAACGACAGCGCGTTCAAAATCATATCTATTCGGGAAATTGCGTGTAAATCCCCATCCGTGTCCACCTTGCGAATAGATGTGTAATTCAGCTGGTACATGGTGAGATGTCAGTTTTTCATAGAACAACATACTGTGTTTTATCGGCACGGTATTATCGTCCTGACAGGCGAAAATAGCGCATGGGGGTGTTGCGTTTGATACAAAATTAACCGGAGAATAGCGTTGCGGGTATTGCACAGGTGATTGTTTGTTGAGCAGATGTTTGCGTGTGTTGGTATTAACAATCAGTGCGGAATCCAATGTCACCACCGGATAGACCAATATTCCGAAATCGGGTCTTGATTTGGGGCTTTTGTATTTGGTCAACAGACAGGCTGCGAGATGCCCGCCTGCGGAAAAGCCTATAACTCCTATTCTGCTGCTGTCAATCCCCCACTGCACGGCACTATCCCTGAGTATTTCCATGGCACGCTGTGCGTCTGCAAGCGGGATATCGGGATGACCGTTGGGTAAACGGTACTTTAATACAGCAACGGCAATACCGTCACCGAGCAGACTTTCAGCAACTGCACTACCTTCGTTTCGTGCCGACACGAATTTGTATCCGCCGCCGGGAACAGTCATAACACATGGGAACGGTGCTTTCTGATTATCCGGCAGATAGATATCCATTCTCGGGTCTGTAAGATTGAAAATATCGCCGTGACTATTGGTATATTCTGCCTCTGTTATACCGCTTGAGCGTGAGGGCTGGTAATCATAAAGTTTGACGCTAAACGTACGTGAAAACGCATTTACCGACAATATCAATATTGTCAATAGAGGAATTATTCTTTTCATCGTTTCAATATTTGGCGGATTACCACTCCTTGTGAAGTGGAAATTCTGAGGATATATGTGTTGGTGAACAATCCGTTAGCAGACATTTCGTTGCCCTTTGCTGTGCGAATCAGTTTTCCGTTGGCAGTAAAGAGCTGAAGAAGACAATTGTCCTCTACCCCTCTTACGTAAATCATATCGGAAACAGGATTTGGACTTACAACAACAGAATTTTCAAATTCTATGTTAACAGAAGAACGCACTCCTTGTACACGTTTGAGTGCATCAATAAATATCTCTCCAGCTTCTGACACAATATAGTCCGTACGTACGATGCGGATGCCTGTAAACTGATAACTTATATCATCAGGTAATTCCTCAAGCGAAAGAGAATATGTCTTCCAGCCTAAATAATCAAGGTCGCATAATTGTATTTGGTGAACATCACCGTCAACCGAAAATTCCACATACATCTTGTTGAACGAAAAGTCGCCATAAACATCCAGCATAAAAGTATCCTTGGAAGTGAAGATATAATTCAAGTATGTCGGCACGAGGAAGAGCATTTCGTCCTGTGCATCATTAAAGACATATCTGACAGAGTTGCAGTAAACACCTTCATTTGCGTTCTCTTCATTGAGCGATATGTCACATTGAGCCACATTGCTGCTTTTGCTATCGGAAAGTGAAATAAAGATATCCTCAAACCCATTGAGAAGTTCTGCATCTGAAACCCTGCTCTCATCAGCTGTAATAAATTGTATTGGTGAGTTGTCTCCTGCCCTGACGTGGTTTATGTCTGCCAAATCAGGATTTATGACAAGCGAATATGCAGTATTGGATTTTAATTGCCCGTTGGTATTGATGCGTACATAACCATACTGACCGATATGAGTTATTGTCAACATTGAGGAATCAACAACGATCTCAGAATCATCAGATATAAGTTTGAATATATTTTCTGATTTTGCATTAAGCAGCTGCTGGTCAAATAGCAGAGCAATATCCGCAGTTGTCGGTACATTGATTGCTCCGTCAGTCGGATAATTAAGAACAAGATTAAGAGCGGCGCGTTTCTTGGTCAAAAATTTGAAGCTTAAAGGTTGCGCAATATGGTTGGGATTATTAAAATCAGGGTGACATGCTGTTGTGCTTATTGTAACAGTATATTCTGTTGCGATATCATAACCGTTGGTTGGTATGAAATTGAGTACATGCTGGCTATTGGTCATGAATAGGTGTCCTTCAACGGCAGGCGATATAGAGAACGATTTGATAACTGAATCAGCCAACATGTCGGTATTAAATTCTATTTTAACAGGTGTCATTATATTAACCGAGTCTGCCAAACCTATTGAAGGCAAATAGCTGATTATTTCCGGGCGTTCGGTACGTACCTTGTTTAGCAACAAATCGGAATAAGTAACCTGATTTTGCTCAACGGTAATATCGCGTTGTTCTGAATAATAACCCTCGTATTCAACTTTTAAAGTATAATTACCAGCCGAAACATTGCGGAAAACGAACACACCGTTTTGCATATCATCTGTTTGGGTTGTTGCAACAACTTTATTGTCCTTGAGCAAGAACACAGTTGCATTATTCAAAGGCACCAGTTCATCGCGAGAGCCGCGTATTTTCCAATAGTCGGCATCGGTCAACTTGTTGTATTTGTCACGCACCTGTCCGGCAACCATACCGTTTGTCATCTTGCCGTTGCAGAAGTATGAATACAAGGATTTTGCCAAATGCCATGCCTCAAGATACCTATAATCTGCATTCATCAAACGGTATGTTTCGGGAATATAGTCGTGCATAGAACCTTCGGATATACATCCGGGGACAGTCAGACCTCGCAGCACTCCATAGCCGTCCTGCCAGCCCAGAGACTGACTGGCATACGATTTGTCACCATAGACATAATACCTGTCAGCCGACCAGTTGGTTATCTTGTTGGAATACAGGTTTTCCGCTATTATAGAAGCGACAGCGCGACTTTCCTGTACGCGCATTGAAGCAGTGGGATATACCTGCTCGTCATCATTGTCAGCACCGGCATACAGCTGAAGTACATAATTGACGTTTCCTGAACCTGCATTGGAGTGAATTGACAGCATAAAATCAGCATTCCACGCATTTGCTTCAGCTGCAACAGCGGCGAGCGAGCGGTCAGAGTCGTCAGCGTTGTCTGTTCGTGACAATATGGTTTGGAACCCTAAACTCTTCAACAAACTATCAAGCATCAGAGCCTTGGATAGATTGGCTTTGGATTCCCAAAAGCCATCTTTAGAGCCATGGGCAAACGGATTTAAATTAACATTTCTGTCGTTTGACTCATAACCACCGTGACCGGGATTAATATATATTCTGACATTACTCGGTTGTTTTATGTCGTGTTCAAAGTCAGAGGCATCAATCTTGCCGATAGGCGGCATTGCGTCAACAAGTATGACATCTTTCGTGTCATCAGAGGTAAATTTATTGTTGGAGGCAAGTTTTATAATTCTTAATCTTCCGCCAATGGTGTTATACGCAACAAAGCCGTTTTCCGCATTTACAGTCGGGTACATGGCAATCTCGTCATCTGTGGTAAGTTTCTGACGTGTAGAGCCGTCTATAGAAACAATAACGATAGAAGATGAAGTATAAGCGTTACCGTTGTTGCTGTCGTCCATACCAACAACATATCGGCTTCCGTACCATACCGGCGCATTCAAATTGCCGAGATTGGCGATTTCCACACCTTGCAGGTTGCAGATAGCAGTACCCTTGCGTGTGTTGAACAATATCATAGTTCCGTCAGGTGAAATGGACGACCACACATAATTGACATCTGAACCATGCGGCGCAAGTACGGTTTTTACACCATTACGATACAGGTTGAGTTTCAGGTCAGAATTGTCAACACTCAATGTTGAAGTATTATTACCATCGGATTGGTTTGCGACATTTTCACTACCGGAATATGTTAATACCATGCCGTTACTGTTAAATTGCGGATAATAACCATTCCCTATGTCGTGGTTTGCCACAATACGAAACTGGGCGAAAATCATACTCGCCGATAAGAGAGATATTATTAGGGTAAAGATTAGCTTTTTCATAATTTCACAAACATTTTACTTTGCAAAGTTACAACTTTTTTTTTAATTAATCAAGTTATTTTTTGTTTTTTTTTGAGAGAAAAGTTCGACACGAATCAGTAGAAAGATTTTATAAAGAGAACAGTGAAATATCAATTCACAGATTCTGACATTCTGACAAAAAAATATGCTTAAAGTTTGGTATTAAGAGCTATTATTTGTAATTTTGCATCCGAAAATTAATTTGGGTTAATATGCATAAAAGCGGTTTTGTAAATATCGTAGGTAATCCGAATGTCGGGAAATCGACATTGATGAATGTGCTTGTAGGTGAGCGGTTAAGCATTATAACAAATAAGGCGCAGACAACCCGACACAGGATAATGGGTATAGTCAATGGTGAGGATTTTCAGATTGTGTATAGCGACACTCCCGGTGTTCTGAAACCTAACTATAAACTTCAGGAGGCGATGCTTGATTTTTCACGTTCGGCATTGATTGACGCAGATGTTCTGCTGTATGTGACTGATGTTCAGGATACTCCTGACAAGAATGCTGATTTTATAGAGAAGGTCAAGATGAATTCTGCTCCTGTACTATTGGTTATCAACAAGATAGACTTGACCACACAGGAAACGTTGGAGAATTTAGTTGCATTTTGGCATAAAGAAATCCCACGTGCAGAGATATTCCAGATTTCGGCAAAAGAACGTTTTGGTGTTGACATTCTGCTCAACCGCATAAAAGAATTATTGCCCGAGGCGCCGGCATGGTTTGACAAAGACCAAATGACAGACAAGCCTGCCCGTTTTTTTGTTGATGAGATAATTCGCGAAAAAATATTGCTCAACTACGACAAGGAGATTCCCTACTCCGTTGAGGTGGAAGTAGAGCAGTTCAAAGAGGAAGAGAAATTAATACGTATCAATGCCGTTATCTATGTGGAGCGCGAGTCGCAGAAAGGTATAGTAATCGGTCATCAGGGCAAAATGCTGAAACGTATCGGGACAGAGGCTCGAAAGGATTTGGAGGCTTTCTTCGGGAAACAGATTTACCTGCAACTATTTGTTAAGGTTGATAAAGACTGGCGATCCAAAGAGGGTCAGTTACGGCATTTCGGATACATGCTTAATTAAAAATTTGAAACATGTAAAATAATATAAAGATGAAAAAAATTAGTTTTATTTTGTGTATGTTGACGCTAACTTTGAGTCTTTCGGCACAAGTGTCAACAACTACGGACACTACCAATGTGGTTTATGTTGTATATGACGGCAATTCAGCATCGGTCACAATATGCAGCAATATCGCTTCGTATATTACAGCAACCGTTAGCGGCAGCAAGGTGAGTATTGTTCAATCAGCCAATGTGAATGAAACGACATGCGGTGAGATAACATACGATTTGAGCGGTTCAAGCAGCAACGGTTCTTTTTACCTTGAAGGATATTACAAATCAACTATTGCATTGCGTGGTCTGACATTGACTAACCCTTCAGGTCCTGCGATAGATATTCAGAACGGGAAACGGATTGAAATCAGTGCCAAACGCGGAACTACAAACACTCTGACGGACGGCACAAGCAGCATTGTTGACGCATGGAAAGCTTGTCTGCAGTGCAAAGGTCATGCAGAGTTCAAGGGTTACGGCACATTAAATATATACGCAAACTATGCCCACGGAATCTGGAGCAAGGAATATATAACTGTAAAAAACTGTACAATCAATGTATATTCGGCTGTAAAAGACGCTATTAACTGCAATCAGTATTTTACAATGGAAAGCGGAGAGCTTAATTTGAGCGGTTTTGGCGATGACGGCATACAGGTTTCATTGAAAACTAATGATACATCAGCTGAAAACACCGGTAATTTCACCCTGAATGGTGGTACTATAAACATAGATATGGCAGGTGCTTCAGGAAACGGTGTCAAGGCAGCGGGAACAACGACCACATCAGCAGGTGCAAAACTTAATATCACCAATACCACTGATTTAGACAAGATATTAGCAAATGAAAGCAATGTGGTGGTTTACAATATGTCAGGCAGGCCAGTTGGCATTTTCAGTGACTCAAGAGCAGCAAAATTGTCATTAGGAAAAGGGTTGTACATCTTTGTATCCAAGAACAGACGCGAGAAGATTGGGATTTATTGAGATTTATCGTGTATATGACGGTTTCAGAAGAAATATGCAGTTTACTTCGGTCTTACGCTGAAAAGTATGAGACCGAAGATTTTATAAAGGGTGATCCGTCTTGGTTTATGCACCGAGTTTCGGGCGAAGACAATCAGGAAACAATGGCTTTTCTCGCCTCATCATTAAGTTACGGCAGCCGAAGCCAATTCTTGCCAAAGATTGATTTTTTGTTGAAACTCTCAAACTATGAGCCATACTCATGGATTAAGAACGGTAGTTACAACGACGTCTTCCATCAGGGAGATGCTCGTTGCTATTATCGACTTTACACCTACCATGATATGTGGTGTTTTTTCACCGCATATAATGAATTATTACATACATACGGTACTCTTCGTGAATTTGTGAATGGTTGTGGGAGTTCATGTGCGAAGAATGTCATTGAACTTATTTGCAAGCAGTTCGCACTACACAGCTCCAAAATTATTCCTAAAAATACCATTTCTGCATGTAAGCGGATTTGTATGTTTTTACGTTGGATGGTTCGCGATAATTCGCCGGTTGATTTGGGAATATGGTCTGACATATTAGACAAGAAAACTCTGATTATACCACTTGACACTCATGTACTGACCGAAGCCTGTGAATTAGGATTGGTAGCCTCAAGAAATGCCTCAATGCAATCAGCTATAAAACTCACCGCCATTCTGTCAGAGATATTTCCTGATGATCCGACCAAGGGTGATTTTGCGTTGTTCGGGTACGGAGTAAATAAAGGTATTGGGGATAAAAGTTAGAAAAAACGGGCTAAACATAGCATTTTTACATTGGAAAAGCCTGATTTTGAACAAAAAGTAATAAAATATGTAAAATTTCTTTCATTTAATTTGGTAGATTAAAAATATTGTTGTAATTTTGCAACGTGAGAATTTTTTTTAAGAAAATAAGAGTTTTTTCGTGATTATATTTAGTTTGTTTTTTTAGTTTTGTTTTTGTTTTGTTATTAAGGTACAGAAAAAGCCGCTTGGGTTAGTGCGGTATAGACAAAACGCAAAAAAGAATTGCCTTGGCAATTCTTTTTTTGTGTTTTGCGGGTCAAATTATTTGAGTGTCCAATTTTGCCAGTCAGAGGCTCCCGGACCGAAGAGCAAGGTTGGTGTTTGTATCTTGCCGTTGTTTTCATCGAAACTGCTTTTTTTCACCTTTTGTTCAAGAGTCCGGCTTAAATCTCCATAATTAATATCTCCCTTTGTCTGCTGCAGAGTCTTCAGTAGCCAATAGGTAAACATTCCATGTTCTTGTTTTTTGAAGAAACCGGCTGTTTCATCGCCTGTTGCTGCTGAAAAAACAACGGTCTTTCCCTGCGGCAGTCCGTGTTTGACTTTGATGGCAACACCTTTGGCAGCTAAAACCACCCCGCCATCTCGTGTTGCGCCGCTAAAGCAGGCATCAAGAAAGACTGTAGCTGATTTGCCCGTGTTGCCTATTTCGGAGTACAGATTGTCAATTGAATAGGCAGTTACGATATCAGTACCTGTTCCGTCAACAGGAAGCAGATAAACCGATTTGGATGCCTCGTCAGGAATACCGTGACCTGTATAATACACGATTGCAGAGGCATTGGCATTGACTGACATAGCGTTTTTTAGCCAGTTTATACCACCACGGATATGGTTGAGAGTTGCGTCAGTATATATCTTTATCTGTTTTTCAGGGATACCCAATGTTAGATTGCAGTATTGATAGAATATCCTGCCGTCACGCAATGCAAAAGGCACTTGCGCCACGCTTTCATAGTTCTCGTTGGCAATAATCAAAACATAAGTATTGTCGTTTTTGGTAGTAGAGACCGGAATGTTTTTGTCCACATCAGATGTAAGTGCTATCTGTTCAACTTTTTCTGCCTTCTTGACAATTTTCTCATTTATATTGATTTTATGATTTGCAATACTTTGGTCTAACGGAAGTTCTATGGTGCGGCTTTCTGCATACATGCCGAATCTCTCGCTGAGATTGACTTTTACCGGCACAGACTTTTGCGAATAGGAATTATTTACAATCAGACGATAGTCAATGGTTTGTGCCTGCCCTCCCGAAAGAGTGTCAAAACGGGTTTTATCATTGCCGGACACAAGATACACTCCATTGGGTACTACAATATTGACCAACACCTGTTCTGCATCGCCGGAGGTCATGTTTTGTATTGCAACCTGCAAGTCAAAAGGAAGTGTTTTTTTGATTACACTTACTCCCTCACCGAGTGCATAATCAGCCACTTTGACCAACGGAGTATTGAAGGCATGGGTTTTTACCGACAAGTCAAAAGGAGTGATACCAAAGCCCATCGGTTCTACTACATTGACAGTGAGATTCAAAACGCCATCAGCTGTTTGTGTTGTTGATTTAACCGGCAGTTTTACATGTTGTGTTGCTCCTACTTCTATTTTTGGCAGCAGAATTTGTTTGATACCTATACCTGAAGTCGAGCCATCCATTTTGGCATTAGCCACACAACCCAAAGCATCACCCATACCTGTGTTTTTAATGTCGAACTCAATATAGCATGACTCGTTTGCGTCAATGGCATCATTACCTGTTTCGTCAACAAACTTGACAGATCCGTTAACCACAGACAATACCGGCGGTTTTACATCTTTCACGATATTGAGACTTCCGCGTTTGGTAACTCCGTCTTGCGCATTCAGCAGCAGAGACGTCATTAAAAAAAGTACAATCAGATATTCTGTTTTCATCATTAATTAGTTTTAATCGTTAATCAATAGTCGAAACTTTTAATTAGTGAAGTCTGTTTTTTTCCGTTAATTGACGGATACATTATATTGCTGATTCAGACTAATATATTCGGACATCTTATTTTTGCATTTCTACGAGTTTTTTATAATAGCCGTTGCGTTGTATTAATTCATTGTGACTGCCGGTTTCAACAATCCTACCGTCTGACATGACACAGATTATGTCGGCATTTTTTATCGTACTCAAACGATGTGCAATTACGAGTGTTGTTCTGTTCTTCATTAGATTTTCAAGAGCTTGTTGTACAAGCTGTTCGCTTTCTGAATCAAGAGCAGAAGTAGCTTCATCGAGTATAAGAACGGGTGGATTTTTGAGTATAGCACGCGCGATGGAAATGCGTTGCCGTTGCCCGCCGGAAAGTTTGCAGCCTCGGTCGCCTACATTAGATTGATAGCCGTCGGGTGTTGCCATAATAAAATCGTGGGCATTGGCAATTCGCGCAGCGTGTTCCACTTGCTCTTGGGTAGCATCCGATACACCGAATGCTATATTATTATAAAAGGTATCATTGAACAATATTGCTTCCTGACTGACATTTCCCATCAACTCACGCAAGTCCTTTTTTGTATAGTAGCGAATATCGTTACCATCAATTAGTATTTGTCCTTGAGTCACATCATAAAATCGGGGGAGCAGGTCGGCAAGTGTTGTTTTTCCTGAACCGCTTTGTCCTACGATTGCCACTGTCTGTCCTTTTTTGATTTTGAGACAGATGTTTTGTAACACTGGTGTGCCGCTTTGATATTCAAACGATACGTTTCTATATTCAATCGCATCGGTGAATTGTGTCAGTGACATGGGCTGTTGCGGATCTTTTATATTGTTTTCAGCATCAAGGATACGGTCAATCCGTTCCAGCGATGCAGTACCTTTTCTTATCGAATAGAGAGCTTTTGTGAGGTCTTTAGCAGGATTTATGATACTATAAAATATAATAAGGTAATATATGAATTGTGCGGCATCAATATCTGCTTGGTCGCCGAGAATCAGTTGTCCGCCAAACCATAACAGGATGGCAATCATTGCGGTACCAAGGAACTCGCTCATCGGGTGAGCAAGCACATATCTGCGGTGAATCCGGTTGAAAGTTTTGCGGGTTTGGTTGTTGAGATTGTCAAAGCGTTTATTGAGTTTGTCCTCGGCATTGAATGCCTTTACAATACGCAATCCACTCAATGTTTCTTCAATCTGTGTCAGGATTTCGGCAGTCTGTTCCTGCCCACGCTGTGACCGTTTTTTCAAAGACTTACCTACCCTGCCTATCAGCCAACCGCTGAACGGAAGTATGAGAAGAACGAAAAGAGTCAGTTTCCATGACAAGAAAAACATGGTAAGCAGATAGACGATAATCATTATCGGGTCTTTAAAAATCATGTCAAGAGATGACATTATTGACGCTTCCACTTCGCCTATATCGCTTGTCATGCGTGACATAATATCGCCTTTGTGTTTTTCTGTGAAGAAGCCGAGAGGCAGAGATATAATCTTCTCATATAGCTGTTTCCGAAGATCACGCAACACTCCCGTGCGTATCGGAATCATGAAGAATGAAGCCATATATGCCGCCATGACCTTGAGGAAAGTCATTACCACGAGAAATAATCCGAGCATAAACAGTACCCATCCTGTACCACTACTGTCTATCTGATTCTGAATCCACCAGAAAACATTGTTTTTCAATGCCGCGAGAATATCGCTAAAGGGTTGTGAAAGACTCCATGCGGCATAACCTGCCACACGCTCATTTATACCGAACAATATCTGGAGAACAGGTATTATCGTAGCAAACGAGAACAAACTCAAAACAGTACTCAATAAATTGAATAATATATTGAGTACCACTTCTTTGAGATATGGCGGGATAAATCGTTTAAGCAGTTTGAACATTCGGTAAGTCGTGTATTGAATTAGCTTTTGCGGTTATTCTCAGTTACATACGTTATTATCTGTTCTGCGAAAGAGTCAGTTTGTGATGCCATGTCAACACTTATCGGTAGCGCATATAGTATCCGCTTCATATCGTTGGTCAGTGATTTGCAGTTACGCAAACGCACTGCATCTTTTTCGGTCGTGATAATACAATTTGCATGATGCCGTTTGTAAGCATGCATGATATTTTTCATGTCAAACTTGTTGTATTTATGATGGTCAGAGAATGATATCAATTTGAAATCCCAACGCATTTCGGTGACCGCATGAACCAGATATTCAGGATGAGCTATGCCCGTGATTATAACAGGTCGTATTTTGAAATCGTCAGATATTGTTCGCGCATCTTCAAATACCGGATATGGTTTTCCGTAGGAGAAAGAGGAGAAATAGAGTTGCATAAACGGTGGTAACGCAAGTGAGGTGGTAATCACGCGTTTTTCTATCGGCTGCATTTCTTGCTCGCATTTAGTTACTATTACCGCATTAGCGCGTAAGGCGGCATCAGCAGGCTCTCGAAGTCTGCCCCAAGGCATCATATGGTCGTTAACATACAGTCTGTCGTAAGGAGTCAGCAACACGTAAAAACCACACCTCAAACGCCTGTGTTGATAGCCATCGTCAAGAATTATACATTGCAAATCAGGAAATAACCGTAACAACTCATTGATACCCTTAACTCTGTTTTCAGATACCGCAACGGGTATATCAGGAAAATGCTGGTGCATCTGCATTGCTTCGTCTCCAAGTTGCTGCATGGTACTATGCTCATCGGCAAGAACAAAACCCGATGACTTGCGTTTGTAACCTCGGGAGAGTATCGCCACTTTGAATTGCCTGCTCAATATTGCGGCAATATATTCAGTGTGCGGTGTTTTGCCCGCACCGCCGACTGTCAGGTTACCCACACATATAGTCGGGACATTTACTGTCCTCGACTTTAATATATTCTCATCGTACAACCAATTTCTGATATGTACATAAAGAGAATAGAACCAACTTAACGGGGCGAGCAAAAAACGCATCTTCATGGCATTTATTTAGTAATCAGTATATTGTAAAAGGTATCATTTCAGCCCTTATACCTGATTTGTTGACTATTTCGTTCATTATGCGGTATTCCTTGTAAGCATATCCCAATCGTTTTGCAATTATACGGTCGGCTAAACGCTCTGATGTCAGATTGTTGAACAATCGGGTGTACAGGTTTTCTTTTTCAGGATATGTAACGACGGCATAATCAGCTATAGCAGCCATTGCAGCAGCCGATTTTACAGCTTCGTCCAAAGAGCCGAGGCGGTCAACAAGACCTATTGCTATCGCGCGTTTCCCGCTCCATACTCTGCCCTCTCCTATTGCCTTGATAGAATCTTGTGACAAATTGCGACCTTCAGCACAACGGCGGGTAAATTGGTCGTAACCACGCTCAATTGCATCCTGCATTTGCTGTCGTTCAGCATCCGGCATTGTGCCGTACATGGCATTAACATTAAACAGAGCATGCTGATTTGTCTGCACACCGTCAACAGAATAGCCTACTTTTTCAGACAAGCCTTTTACATTCGGCAGAAGTCCGAAAATACCTATTGAGCCGGTCAATGTTGTAGGCTCTGCAAATATACTGTCTGCCATACATGAGATATAATATCCTCCTGAAGCAGCATAGTCACCCATAGAAACGACAACAGGCAGACCTTTCTTTTTAAGCAACGACATGGCATGCCAAATTTGCTCGCTTGCATAGGCACTTCCGCCTCCGCTGTTTACTCGCAGGACTACAGCCTTGACATCATCGTCTTCGGCAATGTCGTTGATAGTTTTTACCATTTTAGTTCCAACAATACCGTCTCCTGTATCATTTGTTATACTACCCTCAGCATAGATAACTGCCACACGGTCAGTCTTATATTTTTCCTTGCGGGGTACATTATTCATTTTCTTGTGGCTTACGATATTGTAGTCTTTTGTGGCTGTCAGTTTAGTCAACAAGGAATCGACATCCTGGACATACATCAAAGTGTCAATAAGATGATTCTTTACATATTCTTCCTGCGGCTGCAAATCCATATTCATATCAGCAAGAGCATCCAATTGCTCTGAAGTCAAATTGCGTGATTGGGCTACGGCAAATTTCATGTCTTCCCAAATATCGCCCAGCATTACATTCATCTGCAGACGGTTGGCATCACTCATTTCGGTATTTATAAACGGTTCAACCGCCGACTTGAAAGTACCCACTTTGAATACCTGCATCTCAACACCGAGTTTGTCCAGTGCGCCTTTGTAGAAACCTATCGCCGAGGCAAGACCATGCCACGACACTTCTCCGTCAACATTCAGACACACCTTGTCTGCAACTGAAGCAAGGTAATAATTACTCTGACCGTAACTATCAGCATACGCTACTATCCATTTGCCGCTCTCCTTGAAATCAAGCAATGCATCTCTGATTTGTTTTGCAGATGCAAATCCCATTGACAACTCGCCGCCTTTCATGTAAATACCTTCAATATTGGAATTTTCCTTGGCGAGCTTGATATTAGCAAGAATATCTTCAAGACCAATCTTTACCTCCTGCTCATAACCCGGCACAGAACCAAACATATCAGAAACAGGATCATCGGTAACACGCTCAACGAGCGAACCTTTCAAATCCAAACGATAAACAGAATGCTCTGCAAGGGTTGTTGACGAAGGTGAGGATGTTGCTCCCGCAATAATCAACAATAACACAAACTGAAGACCGATAAACAATATCAGCCCTACAATCGTACCTAATACGACTTTCCAAAAACCTTTCATATTCAATATTTTAATACAAATTAGTCAAAAACATGCCACCAACCGTCTTCTTCGCGCAAAAGGTTGGTCGGATACTCATCATTAAAATATGTGTCGATAGAATCATTCCACACAAATTTATATAGCGCAAATTGTTTAAGATTTCCGTCCATACCTCCTATGCCCGTGTAATACGTATGTCCGTTTTCAAAGACAAGATGCGAAGCTATGCCGTCATTATGCACTGCTTTAACACCATAATATGTGTATTTCGGATTAGGAGAGGTAAACTGCTCCATAAGCAATATTATAAAATAACTTATAGGGTCATCAACTCCAGACGCAACAATCTCCAGACTATCGCGCGTTGTAGCAACGTATGGAAAATATGAAACCACATTGTCGTTGGAGTCAAGCGGATAGATATAGTCCCAAGTACCCTTGATGCGATAATCGAATCTTACATCCACCGTTGTTTTTTCCGATGTCCTGATTGGATACAAATATAAATTGCTATTCGGCTCAAGCGTTTCAGGATTAACAGCAAAAGTGTATATCCAATAATCAGTATTCGGATAAAGTCCCGTGAACACATGAGTGACATCTCCGTATTGCAGAGCATGCGAAGAAAACGGTGCAATATTGAACTCTCCCTCACGCAATAATTGGTTACGCCATTGGAGATATTCCAGATTGGCAGAATCGAGAGCAAGCATCATAAACTGCTTTTGCTGCTTCATCGGATCGAAATTCTCACGCGCCGGCTCTATAGCAATAAGGTAATATGCCTCCTTATTGGTAGAAAATTTACACTGGACAAATGCAGCCGACAACGTCTCGACAGACATTTCCACTTTTATATTATTGTCTATCCATTTGGCTTCAGGTTCGCAACTCCATGCAAACAAAGCAAACATCAATAATGCAACATAATTTCTATTCTTCATATTTCTGCCGCTCTTTTTCTTCTTCCTGTAACAATGTCTGTACAGAATAAATAAATCTCAAGCATGTCTTCACATGACTTCCGTAATGTCCGAAATTGTAGATAATGTTGGCATCGCGCCATACTGATTTAGCGTTTGAGGCATTAGTGTAAGGCACTGTTTCGTCATCCATGGAATGAAGTATATATACACTCGCCTGCGGAGTCCAATTGTATGAAGTAATTGAATTAATAGTCATTGCCTTGTACAACTCAGCCACATTGTCAGAAGTCTGCGTCATTGATTCCTGCGTCAGCATCTCATGCGTAACATGAGTGTTAATCATATTATTAATTTGAGCTGTCGTATATCGCTTGCTGTTAATCCACTCATCAACTTTGTCGCAGAGCCACGGTTGCATCATATCATCCATCTTCACTTTCAACTTGTTTCCCCTTATCATTCCTTGCAACACAAGCGGTATCGCCACAGGATAGCCGGCGGTATCAGTATTCACAAAACGCTCGTATGTGGCTTTAACATCATACGGACCACCACCGGCAAACACACGATGAATCTTGATATTTTCCTCATTCGCAAGATTTGAATAATCTGTCTCTATCAAATACTCAACAGCCATAGTTGTAGCACCGCCCTGACTATATCCCATCAAGTCTATATCATCTTTCAGCGGCTCTATACCGACTGCCTTGAGCCAAGGACGGACAGCAAGATACATATCCAACACATTTCGCGCAGTCTGATTCATAACAAGATAAGGATGCACATTACTTGCCGTTATACCGTAACCCATATAGTCAGGAATAATCAAACCGTAACCTAATTTAACCAGCACACCCTCAAGCGAGAAACAATTACTCGGAGCCTCAGAATTACTGCCTATTGTATAATGGCTGACAAGAATCATACGTTTCGGGTTCTCTTTCTTAGGCAACATAACCTTACCTGAAAGTGTTACTTTGTTGCCATCATCGTCAGTACTCTCGTATGTACCTACAATCTCTATAATATGGTTTTGATTACCGTATTTCAACAATTTCTGGACTAAAGATGCAGCCGTTATGCTATTGGTTTGCTTGGGTGCATTCCCTTTGGTTGACTCTTCAAAAACATCATCGTCTATAAAAGCATCATTAATCGGTGTTCCGTCAGGCAGATAACAATTTTCAGGCAAACCATAGCTCAAATCCGTCTCACGCTGACCTATAACGCGAAAAGGCAAGTCTTGAGTACCGTCAATATCCGTGAAATCAACAAAAAGATCATCCCGGAAACGGCATCCCGCCATTATTCCGAGAACTAACAAGATGTAAATAATTTTCTTCATTCCGCCTTTCAACTTTTAAATCTTAAAATCTCACACCCAATCCAACGCTGAATATCCTCGATGACAACATGAATATTGTATTCATATCTCTCACCGATGATAATCCGCCTATATCCACAGTCCAAAACCAACGCTCATAATTGGCACAGAAACCCAACAAGGTAATATCTGCAACAAGACCAATATCAGTACGCTTGCCAACAGTATTCATTTCTGAACCACCATTAATACCCAAACCGAATCCCAAACCGAAAAACATATTGAAATACTGCAAATGCAGATAAGTAAAACGAATCGTCGGCATAAAGACAATGTTATAGCAATGATGCCCCGCACTCCTGCTTTGCTCAACACCTTCACCATCGCGTACAACATCCGTCCAACGCACATTACTATAATCAAACATCGCACCGTAAGAAAACCATTCGTTATGCCTGTTCTGATACTCTAACCATAAATGTTGGTCATATTTCAGATTCTCATGATAGGTATGTACACCATTAAAATGCTTGAGAACAAACGGATTAGAGAACATCACACTTTCATACATCTGATCGCCCCAGCCTATACGCAACTCATGTCGCAACTGCATACGCTCTTCTTTCGTTTCCGCATTACAGTATAACACTACACTGCAAACAAATAGCAATATGGATAACCTTAATTTCATAATCTTATAACTGAAAACTGTTAATCTAAACAGAAAGAAAATTGGCTCTACTACAAAAGAATCCGTAAGTTCTAAATTTCTAATTTGCAAAATTACACATATTTTTTCAATTAAACAAGCAACTACCTGATTAATTTTAAAAATTATATATCCCACGGATTATACGGAAAAATCATTGCATCAAGTGTCGTTCCGCAAGCGAATATGCAGTAAAAGTAGAAACAACATACCTCGCTAAAATAATCGCAAAAGCAAAAAAGTGAGCCTTTTTACTCACTTCCTCACCGAAAAAACACTCCCGAAAATAATAAATTTATCTCGATAATAAGAAGACAACCAACAGCACGTAAATAGCGGTTAGTTAGCCGTCAGTTAGCCGTCAGTTAGCCGTCAGTTAGCCGTTAGCAACATTTTTTAACACCAAACGCGCATTTGTTGTGACTTTTGTAACTTTTACTGTAGTTATGACCCGATAAATGACCCGATCGAACAAAAAAAACATAAAAATCTTCAGTTATAGTCTCATTTTTGACGTATAATTCTTCAACTCCACAAAGGAATCAGCCCTGTTTTTTTTGACTGCTCAAAAAATTTTATCGGACAGCAATAATACGGGGATTGTATCCCGAATTATTTTCCCCATTTCCAATGCTAAATCAAAATATTTTGTAGAAACCATCTCCAAAACTTGTGTATCTCGAAAAAACAATGTATCTTTGCACCCGTAATGATTCACGCCAAGGGATGTGGGTGGGGCAAAACCGCTTAACAAACTCGGTAGCGGAAACGTTACAAACAACATAAAAGGCGTTTATTGACGCTTGTTTTTGTATTACGAAATTCTGCAAAAATTCAGCCCCAGAACAAGATAGTGCAATAAGCGTTCTCGTGGGTATGTATTATCCGTTCGCGCCCCCATAGGGCGGGAGGGTTGAACATATCGGGCGTGGACGTTATTGTTTATTCTTGGCTGAAGGGTCTTGCAGGAACCTCGTAATAGAGAATAAGCGTGGATAATGTTCGCGCTTTTTGTTTTATATACCTAAATATGTTAACCACCTAAAAGTTGCGCCCGACACGAATTTAGGGAAACACTTATGAGAAAAAAACTATTTACATTTTTGCTTGCCATAGTGGCAAGTGTAGGAGTAATGTTTGCCTCTGACACACAAGTCGATGGCATTTGGTACGACTTTGATAATAGCACACAAACTGCTGAAGTCACCTATCGTGGAGAATACGCTGATACTTATTCAAATGAGTACACAGGTGCAATAACAATTCCTACTTCGGTAATATACAATGACGTTACTTATACTGTCACAAGCATTGGATATGGTGCTTTCTATAGTTGCAGCAGTCTGACCTCTGTGACAATTGGCAACAGCGTCACAAGCATCGGAAATTATGCTTTCTGCGATTGCAACGCTTTGACCTCTATTGAAATCCCCAACAGCGTAACAAGCATTGGAGGGGCTGCTTTCGCTGATTGTAGCAGTTTGACCTCAGTAACCATCCCCAATAGTGTCATAAGCATCGGAAATTTGGCTTTTGCATATTGTACCGATTTGACCTCTATTGAAATTCCCAATAATGTCACAAGCATTGGAGAAGGTACTTTCTATGAATGCAGCAGTTTGACCTCTGTGACGATTGGCAATAGCGTCATAAGTATTGGAGAAGATACTTTTTATGAATGTAGCAGTTTGACCTCGGTGACGATTGGCAATAGCGTCACAAGTATTGGAGATGATGCCTTCTATGAATGTACCGGTTTGACCTCTATTAATGTAGCCGGTGATAATCCAAATTATAGTTCTATAGACGGAGTTTTGTTCAATAAGCAACAAACCACTATCATTCTATTCCCTCGTGGCAAACAAGGTGCATATATAATTCCCAACAGCATCACAAGCATTGAAGGAGGTACTTTCTATGGATGCTACAATTTGACCTCTGTAACTATCCCCAATAGCGTCACAAGCATTGGAAACTGGGCTTTCGGGGATTGTATAGCTTTGACTTCTGTGACCATTCCCAACAGCGTCACAAGCATTGAAGATCGTGCTTTCGCTTTTTGCAGCAGTTTGACCGATGTGACCATTCCAAACAGCGTCACAAGCATTGGAAACGATGCTTTCTATGATGTTCCTAACATTGTTTATGAAGGAACAGCTTCCGGTTCACCATGGGGCGCAAAATGTGTCAATGGCTATGTTGACGGGTATTTGGTATATAGTGACGAATCAAAGACAAACCTATGTTGTTGCTCGGCGGCTGCTATTGAAATCACTATCCCCAATAGTGTCATAAGCATCGGAAATTTGGCTTTTTCGTATTGTACCGGTTTGACCTCTGTGACTATACCCAATAGCGTCACAAGCATTGGATCTCAGGCTTTTTGGGAATGCACAGGCTTGACCTCTATTGAAATTCCCAACAGCGTAACAAGCATTGAAAATCATGCTTTCAAAGGTTGCACCGGTTTGACCTCTGTGACTATACCCAATAGCATCACAAGCATTGAATGGAGGGTTTTCTATGGTTGTAGCAGTTTGACCTCAGTAACCATCCCCAACAGCGTTACCAGCATCGGCGGTTATGCTTTCGAGGATTGCACTGCTTTGACCTCTATTGAAATCCCCAACAGTGTCACAAGCATTGGATATTATGCTTTCTATGGTTGCAGTAGTCTGATATCTATCACTTGTGAGGCAACTACTCCGCCGACATTAGGAGATGAGGTATTTTACGATGTGGACAAATCCATACCACTCTATGTTCCGGCTGAAAGTATTGCACTCTATCAGGAGGCTGACCAATGGAAAGATTTCACAAATGTTCAAGCAGCACCGGCGACCGCCATCGAGAACACCCTTGCCGACCCGCAGGCAAGTAAGAGCAGCAAAGTTCTTATTGACGGACAAATCTACATCCTCCGTGGGAGCAAAACCTACAACATCCAAGGACAAGAGGTGAAATAACCTCACTATTCTTTATCATTAACCCACGCGCGGAGCATTCAGCCCCGCGCGTGTTTTCTATTTTTGGTAATTTCAGACGAATATCAAACATCGGCATAGTTGGCACGCTTCTACAATTATTCCATGGTGGATTTGGTTTTTGTCACAAGCATTGTAGATTGGGCTTTTTCCGGTAGTAAAAGTATCCCTGCCCAACTTTCACGTTTCAAATTTCACGATATATCACTTTTTTTTGTTCAGAATAAAAAAAAATAGTAACTTTGCAGGTTAAAATCCGAATTACGTACAGAACCATGAAAAAATTATTCAACAATCTTATTGCCATGTTCAGGTCTGCTGCGATTAACTGCAACGACAATGGCAACAAAGTTCAGATTGTCACTCATAAGTTTGACTTCCCTATACTATATCTGCACGAGTATGAATATAACATAGTCAAAGCTGTTAAAGACTCAAACGGAGTATCGCGGTCGAGCCGTCTGCGTACCAAAAGATATAATTCTGACAATCAGCCTAAAAAATATGGATGCCCTATACCAAACCCGTCAAAAAAAAATCCTTCACCGAAAAAATCGATAACAGATTAAAAATATATAACCCCAAAACGGCTCAATGCCTGTTGCATTACCAAATTTTATAAACAGACAAACAAAAACAACATAATATTTTATTAACCCAACTTAATTTCAAATCAAAATGGCAGAAAACAAATTGCATCTGTTAGAAGATTTTGCTCCCGTCTCCACTCAGGAATGGAAAGACAAAATCATAACAGACCTCAAAGGCGCAGACTTCGACAAGAAGCTCGTCTGGAGGACACCGGAGGGCTTCAATGTACAGCCCTTCTACCGTCTTGAGGATGTTGAAAACCTCAAGACTACCGAAAGCGCACCCGGGCACTACCCCTTCGTGCGCGGTACGAAAACCAACAACGATTGGCTCATCCGCCAGAATATCTGCGCGAAAGCCGTCGCCGGGGACGCAGGCGTCTCGCCTGCGGAAAGAGCAAACAAAAAGGCTCTTGACATCCTGATGAAAGGTGTAGATTCTATTGGATTTACCCTAGACAAACATCTTCTCTCAAAAGAGTACATCGCAACTCTTTTGAAAGGTATCTACGCTGATGTCATCTCACTCAACTTCTCAATTTGCGCAAGCAAGGCAGAAGAACTTATCGAACTGCTCGTATGCTACTACAAAGAGCAGGGCTTCGACCTAAACAAAGTTCGCGGTTCTATCAACATCGACCCTATCGGCAGGATGCTCGTCAAAGGCAAGAACCTCAGTCGCGAGCAGGTAGCATCGAAGATAGCTGCTGTCGTCAAGGCTGCCGCCGTACTGCCCAAGTATCGTGTCATCGCTGTCAACAGCGTATTGCTCAACAACGCCGGCGCCTATTGCGCACAAGAACTCGGCTACGCCCTCGCGTGGGGCAACCAGTACATGGAGATGCTCACCGAGGCAGGCGTGGACGCTGCGACCGCAGGCAAAGCTATCCGTTTCAATATGGGTATCGGCGGCAACTACTTCATGGAGATTGCCAAGTTCCGCGCCGCCCGTATGCTCTGGGCGATGATTGTTCGTCAGTATGAACCTATTTGCAACTGCGGCAACGACTGCAAGTGCGAGAAAGTGGATGGCAAGTACTGCCCGTGCGCTATGAAGATGAACGTGTCAGCCCAAACATCTGAATTCAACATGACTATCTTCGACGCCTATGTCAACCTGCTTCGTTCACAGACCGAGGCTATGTCGGCTGCTATCGCCGGTGTGGACGAGATAACGGTTACTCCGTTTGATGTTACATACAAACGTCCGGACGACTTCTCAGAGCGTATCGCCCGCAACCAGCAGTTGTTGCTGCGTGAGGAGTCGCACTTCGACAAGGTGGTTGACCCCGCTGCAGGTTCGTATTATATAGAGACTCTGACTAATGCTATAGCCGCTGAGGCTTGGAAACTCTTCCTCGACATTCAGGACAAAGGCGGTATGTTCGAGATGGTAAAGAACGGTGCTGTTCAGGCTGCTATGCAGGAGAACCTCACTAAGCGTCTTGCCGACGTGGCTAAGCGCAAGGAGACACTGCTCGGCACCAACCAGTTCCCGAACTTCAACGAGAAGACCGAAGGCAAGATTGTGAAAGACTCGAAGGCTTGCGGTTGCTGCTGCGCATCCGGGAGTGCGGACGGCTCGTCCGCGTCGGAGGCTCTTCCAACCCTCCCGCGTCTGCGTGCCGCCGAGCAGTTCGAAGAACTTCGTCTCGAGACCGAAGCTGCCGAGCATCAGCCCGTGGCCTTCATGCTCACCATCGGCAATCTCGCCATGCGTCTTGCACGTTCGCAGTTCTCATGTAACTTCTTCGCTTGCGCCGGATACAAGGTTATCGACAACAACGGTTTCAAGACTGTGACCGAGGGTATCGAGGCTGCCCACAAAGCCGGTGCCGACATCATCGTCCTCTGCTCATCTGACGACGAGTACGCCGAGTTCGCACCCGAGGCTTGGGAGATTCTCAAAGACGCCAAGGAACTCTTTGTCGTTGCCGGTGCCCCCGCTTGTATGGAAGACCTCCAGAAACTCGGTATCGAGAACTTCATCCACGTCCGCGTAAACGTACTGGACACCTTACAGAAGTTTAACGAACAACTACTAAATAAGTGATTGATTTTTAGAAGAAAACATTAGAAACAATTTACGATGAACAAGGTTGTCAGATATACTTTCCGTGGATTGCTGGTTATCCTCATAGTAGGATTAGGTATCTTCTGTTACGGAGGATGGCACCTCTTCGGCGATGAACTCAAGGCGATGCGGTCGCTCAAAATGATAGACGAAGGTCTCTATACCTTCACTTTCAAGGGCGACTACGGTTTCAAACAGTTCCTCGAACAAGGCGGAGCCAAGACCGACAGGGAAATGGCGCAGTATATTGCCACTTTCCTCTCCAAAGGTTACATGAAAATGCCCGAAAGCGAAGAAGTGGTATTTGATGCCGGTTGTTCTACTATGACCACTCCTAACCTTTTCTGCCGTAGTTTTGATTTCGGCGACAAAGGTCAGAAGATGGTTATTGTGCGGACTTATCCTAATGACGCTTATGCCAGCATTACCACTTCGTCGTTTGCTTTTATCGGCTTGGGCGAAGAATGGCACCCTATGGCAGGCATGGACGGTATGACGGCCTTGGCAACGGTGTATATCCCTTTTGACGGCATCAACGAGAAAGGGCTGTGTGTGGCTGACCTGATTGAATTAGACGGCGACACGACCGACTATGACACGGAGCGACCCGACTTGACCATAGTGGGTGCTATTCGCTTGGTTTTGGATTACGCAGCCGATGTAGAGGAAGCCATCCGGCTTCTGGAGCAATATGACATTCATAAATCCATCGGGTGGGCGCACCATCTGAGCATCGCGGACGCCGAACGTTCAGTTGTCGTTGAGTGGAAAGCGGGACGGATGCACGTGACGGACACACCGCTTGTTACCAACCATTGTATGTGGGAACAACGCTATTGTCCGTTAGCCGAAGAATCGCATAGACGCATGGCTCGTTTGGCTGCGTTGCAGACACCTGCTAATGAGACAGATGCCCTGATCACTCTGCAAGAGGCGGCTTATGATGAGTGGACTATCTGGTCGGTGATTTTCAATCGTGAAAAGCCATCCGGCACATGGTTCATCCGCCGCAACTGGTCTAATCCTCACACCGTAGAATTGTAAAATTGTTGTTTGTGATAGTTTAAATGCCTTGTAGGACATGAACACCCCCGAATTTGTAAATAGAAACAGTTTGATTGTTGATGCTGACTACGTGCAGTGGCTCACAAATGTTAAAAAGCGTTTCCATAAAGGACAGGCTCGTGCATTGGTGAAAGTCAACGATGAGATGCTTCGTTTCTACTGGAGTGTCGGTCGCGACCTCGTAACCCTTCGTGCAGAAACACGTTGGGGTGCAGGTGTGGTTAAGCAGTTCGCAATGGATATGCGCGAAGCATTCCCTACTGCAACCGGCTTTTCTGACACCAATGTGAAATACATGAAGCGATGGTACTTGTTCTATGCTGACAGAGTTACAAAAAGCCAACGACCCATTGACCTTTTTGAAAAAGGTCAGCAACCTGCAGACCAAATGGCATTACAAGAAAAAAGCCAGCAAGTTGATGGCGAAATTGTGGCATTAAAAAAAGGTCACCAGGCTGGTGACCAAATTGCCGAATTGGAAAAAAGCCACCATGCTGGTGACTTTTTGGAAATGCCGGAAAAGTTCAATCGCGTGCCGTGGAAACATCATGTCGCTATATTCTCCAAATGCACTGCTCTTGAAGAAGCCCTTTTTTATATAAACAAGGTGGCTACAGAAGGTTGGAGTCGCAGCAAGTTGGAGAGGCAGATTGAAACTCATCTCTATCAAGCGCAGGGTGCTATTACTTCTAATTTCTCACAAACATTACCTGCCGTTCAAAGTGAACTGGCGCAGCAGCTGTTCAAGAACCCGTATCATTTTGAGTTCCTGTCGCTGAAGGAAAACTTTGCGGAAGAGGAATTAGAAGAAGCGTTGGTCACCAACATCACTAACTTCCTTTTGGAATTAGGACAAGGTTTTGCGTATGTTGGTCGCCAGATGGAACTGCGAGTGGATGATGAAACCGCTTTCTTTCCCGACCTGATTTTCTATCATATCCCGCAAAAGCGTTATGTTATCATCGAATTGAAAGCTGTCAAGTTCATGCCGGAGTTTGCAGGTAAACTAAATTTCTACGTTACTGCTGCTGACAAACTGCTTCGTGGCGAAGGTGACAACCCATCGGTGGGTTTGGTTATCTGCAAGACCGCCAAAAAGACTATCGTCGAGTGGTCGTTGCAGGACATCAACAAACCGCTTGGTGTTTCAACCTATCAGATAGAGCAAGTTGTCGAGCGCACCGTCTTGGAACTCAAACAACGACAATTAAAGAAATAGTTTTTTCTAACTAAAGAAAAGTAATAATTATCAAAATCAGTTATAATATGAAACCTGATTTCAAACAAATAGACATTCGTGAAGTAGCTGCTTCCAAAGTCGAAGGAGCTAACGAAGCCAACTGGCTGACGCCGGAGCAGATTCCCGTCAAGCCCGTTTACACCAAAGAAGACCTCCAAGGCATGGAGCACCTCGGCTATGTGTCGGGTATCGCCCCCTTCCTCCGTGGTCCTTACAGTGCCATGTACCCCCTCCGCCCGTGGACTATCCGTCAGTACGCCGGTTTCTCCACCGCACAGGAGTCCAACGCCTTCTACCGCCGCAACCTCGCATCAGGTCAGAAAGGTCTCAGCGTCGCCTTCGACCTCGCTACCCACCGCGGTTACGATGCCGACAACCCACGCGTAGTCGGTGATGTAGGTAAAGCTGGCGTAAGTATCTGTTCTGTAGAGGATATGAAAGTCCTCTTCGACGGAATACCACTCAACAAGATGTCCGTCTCCATGACTATGAACGGCGGCGTGCTGCCTATCATGGCGTTCTATATCAACGCCGGACTGGAGCAGGGTGCCAAACTCGAAGAGATGGCAGGAACCATCCAGAACGACATCCTCAAAGAGTTCATGGTGCGTAACACCTACATCTACCCGCCTAAGTTCTCCATGAAGATTATCGCCGACATCTTCGAATACACCTCGAAGAACATGCCTAAGTTCAACTCTATCTCCATCTCCGGCTACCACATGCAGGAAGCCGGTGCTACCGATGACATCGAACTCGCTTACACCCTCGCCGACGGTCTGGAGTACCTCCGCGCAGGTGTCAACGCAGGCATGAATGTCGATGACTTCGCACCGCGTCTCTCGTTCTTCTGGGCTATCGGCATGAACCACTTCATGGAGATTGCCAAGATGCGTGCCGGTCGTATGCTCTGGGCGAAGATTGTGAAGTCGTTTGGTGCGAAGAACCCGAAATCTCTCGCATTGAGAACCCACTCGCAGACCTCAGGCTGGTCGCTCACCGAGCAAGACCCATTCAACAACGTTGGTCGTACCTGTATCGAGGCTATGGGTGCCGCACTCGGTCATACACAGTCGCTCCACACCAACGCCCTCGACGAGGCTATTGCTCTGCCGACCGACTTCTCGGCACGTATCGCACGTAACACGCAGATTTACATTCAGGAGGAGACCAAGGTCTGCAAGCAGATTGACCCGTGGGGAGGCTCGTATTATGTTGAGTCGCTCACCAAACAGATTGCCGAGCGTGCATGGGAGCATATCCAAGAGGTTGAGAAACTTGGCGGTATGGCAGCCGCTATCGAGACCGGTATTCCTAAGATGCGTATCGAGGAAGCCGCTGCCCGCACACAGGCTCGCATCGACTCCGGCACGCAGAAGATCATCGGTATCAACGAGTATCGTTTGGAGCATGAAGACCCCATCGACATCCTCGAAATCGACAACACCGCCGTGCGCGAGCAACAGGTGGCTCGTCTCAAAGACCTCCGCGCTCATCGCGACGAAGCAGCCGTTCAGGCAGCACTCAAGGAGATCACCGCTTCCGTTCAGGCATGGGCTGACGGCGGTAAGGGTGAGAACCTCTTGGCTCTCGCTGTCAAGGCAGCAGGACTTCGCGCCACCTTAGGCGAAATCTCAGATGCCTGCGAGGCAGTCGTAGGCCGTTATAAAGCAACCATTAGAACTATATCAGGAGTGTACGCAGCAGGAACAAAGAACGACGAGGACTTCAAGGAGGCTTCTCGTCTGACGGCAGAGTTTGCCAAGAAAGAGGGTCGTCAACCCCGTATCATGATTGCCAAGATGGGTCAGGACGGTCACGACCGTGGTGCTAAAGTAGTAGCCACCGGCTATGCCGACTGCGGCTTTGATGTGGATATGGGACCTTTGTTCCAGACTCCGGAAGAGGCAGCCAAGCAGGCAGTGGAGAACGACGTTCATGTATTGGGCGTTTCCAGCCTTGCCGCCGGTCACAAGACCCTGATTCCGCAGGTCATTGCCGAGTTGAAGAAGTTAGGCCGTGAGGACATCCTCGTCACCGCCGGCGGTGTCATCCCCGCCCAGGACTACGACTTCCTCTACAAAGCCGGTGTCGCCGCCATCTTCGGCCCCGGCACCCCAGTGGCATATTCTGCTAAAGTAGTAATGCAACTGCTCATGCAGGAGTAAAGAGGAATATGTATTTAGTTTAAGTAAACGAGGTTACAATTTTTAGTGACCTCGTTTACTTATATAAATGCGTATATGCGGTGCCGCATATACGCCATTGTAAACCTAATTTCTTAACTCTTTCTTGGATTTCTAATAACCCTTTTCAGAGTTTTGTAGATGTCGGCACCGACCTACTATAGAAATCCAGAAAGAATAGATATTACAACAAAAACAAAAATGTCGTGAAGCATAACTACTCCTTTCTTTAACGGTTAAACAATGGAAGTGTAGTTTAATGTCATATCTTCTTTCGGACATTATCTATCATCATTCCTGATAGATAATATTTGAGTTTTTATCAATAATCATAGTGCCTTTTTCTTTACACCAGTGGTAATTGGATATATTATAGAATCCCTGTCCTACATTGTAACGATACTTGATGATATTTGGGTAATATGCTCTTAGATATTTATCTGAATATGGATAAAATTTTTTATTGGTTGATAATGAAATAAAGTAGTTTTCTTCTGCAGCAATACAATAGACAATTTCGTTATTAATAGTATATCGCACTAATATAGAAGGATTGTTTGAAGTATCAATAGCCTTCATTTTATTTAACAGTGTGGTAGTTTTCTCTTTGATTTCATTTAATGGAATCTTGTCCATAAAGATGCGACGAAGTAAAAAACCATTAATTCCATATCCCAAATCTCTATTTGCAATACCATCTTTGAAGAATATCATATCATTCCAAGAGTCATTCGGATTACTATCTTTTATCTCATATTTGTGATTGGGAATATCATTTAACATTTTTTGTGCATCGGTAAAAGCTTGTATAATATGCGTTTTATAATCTTTAGGATAGTATGCTATTAGTTCACATAATAAGTCGCATGCTTTATTAAACAACAAATCTCGAAAGGCCTTTATCGTTAATTTTGCATGTAGGAGAGATGAGTAATGATAACTATCCCAACCGAATAACCAAAAATTATCCTTATACTCATTTTGGAGATTGTTCTGCATCATTTGCAGTAATTCCTTGTCGCTAAATTCGGAAGTAGATATGTATTCACGCAGATTAGGATTTATGAGATTAGAATACTTTTGTGCTAATTCGTTTTCCTTCGTTTGTGTAAGTTTTTCATTTAGCCATTTTTGCGTGTCTATACTATCAGACAACGTAAGATTAATACTATATGAAAACATTGCTGTCTGTGCATAAGTCATGGCACTAATATTAAGTAACATGACTAAAATAATTTTGGATTTCATATTTTTTATTTGGTTAGAGGTGGTTTAGATGAATTATTTTGATTGGATTTTCTTTTTTGTGTTTGTTGTTGAGGTGTTTGTTGCTGTGTCGGTTTTGGACGATAAATTTCATTATAAAGTCTATTATAACTTTCTTGGTCTCCTGAATGTTGGTAATCATCAAGTGCATCTAACTTCTGTCCTTTATATTCTTTAATCGAACCTCTTAGAAAATAAGCATATTGCAAGGATTCCCCATTGTATTTGATGAGAGCATTACATAATTCAATAGCCTTATCTATTTCTTCCAAAGCTGCATATGCAAAGGCGAGATTAACGGCTTGCCTTTCATAGTATTCTCCATTAGATTTGTATAATTTCTGTTTAACCATTGCGTAGTTTTCTTGTTCCATATAGTCGGCAGCAACATAGATGTTTTTCTCGTTTACTCCCTCACCGTATGCGGAAGGCTTGCCTATTTGTATTTTTGCCTGTGTGCCAACTAAAACCTGAATATAAGTCAGTTCCTCCATATATACAGGAAAGTCGGTTATTGCGAAGTTCCCCCACTTAATATAGGTATGTCCATAACTATATGACTCAATCTTAAAAGTAGGAGGATTGCTTGAAGAACATGATGGATAATCTGTGTAACTTTGTTTCCAGCCATTATTATCAATGGAATATGATATATACTTCGCACTTCCATAAGCCTCATAGCCACTTGAATAATACTCTCTATTACTCCGCTTGAGCCAAATTTTAGAGGTTCGTGAATTACCATTTTCTTTATATCCAACTACTACTGCCCAATATATTTGGTCTGATGATTGTTTCTTATTAGGTGAACTTGTCGCCCAATATGAATAACCTTTTTCAGCATTAAGATTAGTAATTGGTAAAGAAAAAGTCCAAGTTCGCTTACTATTTGGTCTTAAATAGAAATATCGCGTTACTGATAGAGATTCAAGATTTCCACTCTTACTCATATCCTGCCAATTTGGATTATAATATGTGTCTCCGTAAACAGTGTTTGAGTAAGATAATCCACTCTCTTTATTCCAACTTCCAGATATGGTTGGAGACCAAGATTGAGTAGATAGTATTTTAATCTCCGCATGGGCTGATAGCGCAAATAATATCACTATCAGCAAGATGTTTAACTTTGTTCTCATAAGATACTATAAAAATTTTGCAGTCGTTCATCAAGTTCTTTATCTTTTGACAGTTTGTAGGCTTTTTGCACATCTGTCCGAGCTGCTTTATTGTTTTTAAGGTAATAATGAATGTAAGCGCGTAGTTCATAAAAATAGGGACTATCTTCAAAACCATCTTCTTTATCAGCAACCTCCAAACATTTGTTCATATCATTAAGTGCATTCTTATAATCTTCTAATTTATAATAATCTATTGCTCTTGAATAGTAGTAGTCTGGTTGTTCTGGTGTTAGATTAATGGCCGCGGTAATATCTTCGATGGCTTCTTTATAATTCTCCGAAAATTCATACATAGTTGAACGGTTGAAGTATGCTAATTCATCATTAGGATTTTGGTCTATTGCTTCTTCAAGATAATACATAGCATCGGTATTATTCTTAATCAAATAAGAGAGAATAGCCATCATATTAAGAGATATGACATCAGAAGGATTTTCATCTAATAGGTCAGACAATATAGACATAGTTGTCACAAAGTCACCACCTTCTGTTGTACACTTTAAGGCATATTCTCTTTGATATCCGAATTCATCTACACTCAATGAATTCCGATAGTCATCGAGATTGATATTTGTGAAATGAGAGCATCTGTCCCCTTCTCCCCACATGACATCAATGTTGGTTAGGTGGGTCTTAATAACAGGAAAATGTACTTTGAATTGAAGAACTTCTGCTAATCCAATAGGTTTGGCTTTCTCTTTACTCGTTTCGAGTGTTGACGAAGTGATATAATAGCGTTGTTTAGTTTCTTTATCCTCAATAAAGAAACCTTTATCTTTCTTACCTGTTTCACACCAAAGATACCAAGTACCACTTGATGTTAGAAACATATTAGTAAATGTCATATAAAGGGTTGTTGCCGTAGGACCAAACTCAATTGCATTAAGGACTATTTCAGATCCTTTATCTGGCATAAGATTTAGAAGGATAAAATCAGATTTGTCAGAATTGAATTTACGGTTCTTCTTAGTAAATTCTTTGGGGTCTAATTCTTTTTGGAAATCCTCATTCATCATTACGCCGAAATTGATATTTTCACCTCCCTTACGTTTAAATGTAGCAATAGCAAACACTTCTCCTTTCTCATTCATAAGTGGGCTACCACTACTACCTGCAGATATAGCTGCTGTAGTTTGTACAATTTCACCATGTGAGTCATCACGGAAAGAAGCTACTATTCCCTCTGATACGCTTGATTCCAATCCCATAGGTGCACCAATATTATAAACCTTATCTCCTTTTACGGGTTTTGCTTTTGCGAAAGGAACAGTCTTAAACAGTGTATTATTTTGATTCTTAATTCTAAATACTAAAATATCTTTCTTAGATGATGCCGAAAGAACAGAGTCAATTTCATATTCAACACCTTCAGAAGTTTTTATGACAGCCTTAACAGACTTGTCTAAAACATGCCAATTAGTTACCCCTATGCCTTCGGACTGAATAAAGAAACCAGAGCCAGAACCAGCAGGAAAACCATACTCGTCGTAGGTATAGACGATAAAAGTAGCCGCTTCTGTTTCTTCAATGATTTGTTGCAATGATTTTTTGCAAGCGGTAATTGTACAAGCAAGAATACTTATTATTGCAATGTACATCAGTTTTGAAATAGTTGTTCTCATGACTTTAAGAGATTTTAATTATTATTTTAGAATGAAGTTATTATGCCCCCATCAACATGGAAATATGCGTCCTTATCAGTATATGAAAGCTTGATATAGCTATTGTCACGCTCTAAATATAGAAGAACTGCAACAAGTTCATCATCACTTGTTATCATAAAATCGTATTTTGCTGATATTGGTTTACTATACTCTTCATACTTATAGTTTCTATATTCATATATTCCTGTTGGAGTTGTATTACGTTTGTCTGCGTAGTAGTATATTGCCTTCTCTTTACCTTTGAATACAAATAGGGTGTTTATACTCTTTGTAGTGCGTTTCCCATTGGAATGTACAATAACAACTTGGTCGCAATGTTCTCTGTAAACATTTTCATATAGTTCATCTTTAGCATAGGTAGCAAGTGCCAATGATGCTAACATTAATATTAAGTGCATCTTTTTCATATTTTTGTGCCTACTCACTTATGGCTTTTCGGCTTACTCCGTTTTAGAATTATATGTTGTTTGTTATTCAAAAGGTAACCTTAAGCATAAAAAAGTGTGAACAATCTGCCTGTTTTGATTCATTTATATTGGGTCATTCGGGCTTGGACTCCCATAGGTACCAATATATGCAGAAAGTTCACACTCGCGCGTGAACATTCGCTATATTGAGGATACCTATTACAATTGTCCAAGATTGAATGACTCCTTAATAAAGCAAATGCTTATTTATATATGTCTTGCATCGCCTTTACGATGCCGGTGTGTCATAGGCGGTTAAAATTATCTTTGTTGATTAAACATGTTACTTAGTTGTTTCAACCCCTCTGCTTTTACATCATATTGATGTTGCAGATATTGTTTCTGTTCTAAAGATAAATATGGATTGTTTTCTACATTTCTCTTATAAATTGCAACTACAGCATCAATCATATGATTGACATCATCAATTGTTGTCAGCATATTCAAGTTATAATCAATGGCAATGCCCAACTTTTCCAGTAACGGCTTAATATGATATGCAATGTTAGCATTATATTGTTGGATTTTATTAGAATCAGGATAAGTCATAAGAGTCTAATTCATAAGTTTTTTCTCATTCGCAAATTTTAAGTCTATTCCATCCGATTGAAGCCAAAACTCTGCTGATATGTTTTTCCTGTAGGCACTTCCATCAGGGACTGTTTGATTAAAGATAGCATACGCTTCCAAATGTAACATATCTTCCAACTCTACACCAGCGGCACTACATTTATTTTTTATGTCTGTGATTGTGGATAGAAGTTGCTCTTTTGCTTTGATAAAATTGTGTATAATAGCCTCATCTGTTTGATTTTCTGCATTGGTCTTAAACTCTGCAAATATAAGTTCCTTATCGGTAAGAATGGCACAATCGCATTTAGTATTTTTTGCATACAATACGCCATCAATATGCCACAGGAATATGTCCTTGTGATGTCTATTCCTTATAACCAAAACTCTGTCGCGCCCGATACCTCTTGTATTCAAAGTGAAGGTTGAGTGTCCTATTTCGGAATCATCAAAAACATATGTAGTTCTTCTGTTGCTAAATTCAAACAATTCCCTTAAGTAGTCCTCATCGCTGATAACATCCTCAAATTTAGCATTACCACTAAATGCATCCTTCAATTTGATTCTCTTGATGATATTAAAATCCATAACACCTCATTCTATTTTTGATGTTTCATGTGAATATATGCATTCTTTAAGCGTGCAAATTCATCGCCCATATTCTCAGAGATTCCATCTAATGAATTGAAATCAACCATTCCTGTTTTCTCGTTTAATATAGATTTGCAATATACCCCTTTACCATTAATGTCTTCTCCCAATGAATAGACTGAACATTCATTTGGCTTGAGTATTTGTTCCAATGGTAAAACATTAGCTATGAATGGATTAATTTTGCTTCCATATTTAGCAACTAATGTACCGGCAAACAGATAGTTATTCAAAGCAGATAACAGATAAGGGCTATGGGTGGTAATGGTTAATGTGCGGTCTTCGCTTTTAACAAGTAAAATAATATGCTTAAGCAATTCTACTTGCTTTTCAGGAAACAAATTACATTCTGGTTCTTCAATAACAAATGAAGAGTATTCTTTCTTCTCAATGGCGTATTTCAAAACCAGCAACAAAGGTAAGGTTGATTGAATACCGGAGGAAGCAGAAGATAATAGGTATTTCTGCTTTGTTGTATTTATGACAAAGTAGTCATCTGAATTTTCTTTGGTATACGATATATCAAGCAGTGGCATTTCAAGTTGCGGATAGGTCGCTTTTGCATTTTCCAAATCCACCATAAAGCGCAACAGGTTTTTAGGAACTGTGGATTTTGCCAATGTCAAAGCCGGCATCAAACGTGATACAACAGAATAAATAATGCGCTCGGCCGGTACATATAACGAACTATACATTAACTCTATTGCTTTCCCAATATCATTATTGTCAGCAGGAGACGAAAGCAAATTTTTTACTTTATCAAATATCTCATCATGGTAAAATGGCTTCATTGATAACAACTCTTTACCAATGACATCTCGATTGGTTGAGCGTTCCCCATTTTTGATAACATACGCATCTATCTTATTCTTAAAAAATTCAAAATGAAAAGACTTACTATCCTCATCTAAATCGTACTTAATTGTATAATTATTATCTTTATAGATATCCAATCCATATTCTTCTAATTTTCCGAGCCAATAAGGATATTCTCCATACATAATCAATCCTAAACAGGTATAATCTGTTAGGAAGGTAATGAGTTTTGCCAAAGTACTCTTACCTACTGATTGTTCTCCTATCAATAGGTTGATATTTCGCAATTCAAGTTCTGCCTTTTGAACAGGACCAAAATTCTCTACATATATCCTTTTCATATCTACAAATATTTGCTTGCAAATTTACTGCTTTTTTTGCAGATTCGCAAATAATTGTTGATTTTTTGTTGTTTTAGGGCGCTTTTATGTGTTAATCTGTGCTATATTGATGGTCTTGGGCTTTGATATCTTGCTCTTTGATTTCGGCATAGATGACGGCACGGACGAAGGCATCAAAGCGAGAGCAACGCTTGCGCTTGCCGGTTTTGGAATCGATGGGAGTGTCGGGCGTGCTGCGTTTGAGTTGGGCATTGAAACGCTTTTGCCATTCGGTGCGTTTGGCTTCGTCGTGGAGTTCGATGTAGGCTTGTTCGCAGGCTTGTTTGAAGCGATTGTGATGCTTTAGTTCGTTGCCTTGCGGTGGGGTCTTGTCAAAATTGCGAGGATGGCGGACTGCATACGCCTCCGGCTTGCCTTCGTGAATGACTTTGCCACGGTCGTCGCGATATAGTTTGCGGCGGTTGATGATGCCGTGCTTGGCGAGTGCGCCCTTGATTTCTTGGACGGGGTGCTGATAGATAATTTCTGCCATAATGGTATGATTTTTGCTGGTTTATTGTTGGTTTGTTAGTTCTTATTTGGTCATATTCTTTTCGTTCGGTATTCTGCCGTTGCTCCCTGCTGACAAACATAATAATTACTGAATAACGACTCAATAATCACATAATAATAGCATAATAAAGTGGCTGTATAGTGGCTACAAAGGTATTACTTTTTGCGGAGATATACAAGAGGTTTGCTGTGCTTTTTTGTCTTATTTGAAGATTTTTGAGTGATTTGTTGCGGATTTGAGAAATATTTTGTAATTTTGCAATGTCTAATAGAATGCTTCATGTTTTCTTTAGGCAATGCGAACATTTACATAATTAAGAAGGTGTTATTCCGTATCGCATGTAACACGCAGATATACATTCAGGAGGAGACTAAGGTCTGCAAACAGATTGACCCGTGGGGAGGCTCGTATTATGTTGAGTCGCTCACCAAACAGATTGCAGAACGTGCTATAAAGTATTCTGAAACATTCACAGGATGTTTCTTCGGTTTGTTCAGTCCAATGCTGCGCATCTGAACAAACCTTCAGGGAGCATATCCAGGAGGTTGAGAAACTCGGAGGTATGGCTGCCGCTATCGAGACCGGTATTCCTAAGATGCGTATCGAGGAGGCTGCTGCCCGCACACAGGCACGTATCGACTCCGGCACGCAGAAGATCATCGGATATCAACGAGTATCGTTTGGAGCATGAAGACCCCATCGACATCCTCGAAATAGACAACACCGCCGTGCGCGAGCAGCAGGTGGCTCGTCTCAAAGACCTCCGCGCTCATCGCGACGAGGCAGCCGTTCAGGCAGCACTCAAGGAAATCACCGCTTCCGTTCAGGCATGGGCTGACGGCGGCAAGGGTGAGAACCTCTTGGCTCTCGCTGTACGGCAGCAGGTCTTCGTGCCACATTAGGTGAAATATCAGATGCCTGCGAGGCTGTCGTAGGCCGTTATAAAGCAACCATTAGAACAATATCAGGAGTGTACGCAGCAGGAACAAAGAACGACGAGGACTTCAAGGAGGCTTCTCGTCTGACGGCAGAGTTTGCCAAGAAAGAGGGTCGTCAACCCCGTATCATGATTGCCAAGATGGGTCAGGACGGTCACGACCGTGGTGCCAAAGTAGTAGCCACCGGCTATGCCGACTGCGGCTTCGATGTGGATATGGGACCTTTGTTCCAGACTCCCGAAGAGGCAGCCAAGCAGGCAGTGGAGAACGACGTCCACGTATTGGGCGTCTCCAGCCTTGCCGCAGGCCACAAGACCCTTATTCCGCAGGTCATTGCCGAACTGAAGAAACTTGGCCGTGAGGACATCCTCGTCACTGCCGGCGGTGTCATCCCCGCACAGGACTACGACTTCCTCTACAAAGCCGGCGTTGCCGCCATCTTCGGCTCCGGCACACCCGTCGCCTACAGCGCAAAAGTAGTCATGCAACTACTGATGCAGGAGTAAACTCTATCTATGCAAGGGCATATAATAGGGTATATGCCCTTGCATATTAATAAACATAAACATTATGGACGACTATCGTTTTAATTCAGAAACAGACCCGACAGACGAGCAATTACAGATGCTTATGCATGAAGTCGGGCAAGATGTAAGAGAGAGCAACGCACAGATGCGTTCCGCTTTTTTTGCTCGTATTAACCAACAAATCAATGCCTCTTTATGAAAAAGCCGTTGCTCATCGTCATCGCCGGTCCCAATGGTTCGGGCAAAACAACTATCACGCGCCGTGTTATCCGTCATCAATGGGCTGAGAGTTGCGAGTATATCAATCCGGACGATGTGGCGCAACATATCTATGGCGATTGGAACGACATCAAGGCTGTTCGCAAAGCAGTCAACTATTGTGATAATCTGCGCGAACAGCTACTCCACGAGCGAAAAGATATGATTTTTGAAACGGTGCTGTCAAGTGATGGTAAAGTTGATTTCATACACAGGGCGAAAGATGCAGGCTATTTTGTGAGAGTATTCTTTATTTGTACTGCATCACCTGAAATCAATGCATCGCGTGTTGCCAATCGTGTTATGAAAGGCGGTCATGATGTACCAATTACAAAGATTATCTCACGTTATGAGCGTGCGATAAACAATATAGCAATTATCACTCCCATTATTGACCGCGCCTATTTCTATGATAACTCAATTGATAATCAAGAAGCCCGACTGCTCTTTCGCACAACTGACGGCACCCTTACTAAACAATACACTGAAACCATTCCGGACTGGGCGATGTGCATATATAATATAGTAAAGTAGCCATCCTTACCATATCTCCGAGCCACCATCTACGGCAAAAACACGGCAAAAGGACGGCAAAAGATAAAGACGATACCAAGAGAAAAGACCAGCAAAGCAAATACAAATTCGATATCTCGATATATCCCAATTCCGATAATACGAAAATAATACAAACATGGCTAAGGCAGATTTAGAAGTTCCTTTCAGCGGCATTCACGGCAGCCTTGACAGCGAAAGTGAAATATATTACGCCAATCGACTTGGCGAAACCGACAGCAAGTGCGAGTGCAAATCCGTCAGCTGACGGACTTGCGCAACTCGCCGAAGCGGAGGTTGGCAATATGAGCGTAGTGAATGTTGAAACCGTTGTGTCCCACTACCCCAAGCACAAAGACCCGAAGAAAATCACCTCTCATCAGCATGACCTCAACGACAAATTCCGCCAAGCCGTTGCCCAAGCCACCATTGAACTCACCGACCCGCAACGCAAAGCCTACTGGCTTGAACAATTCAACGCACAGAAAGACCCCCTAAGATACAAAACATTACGGGGTTTTGTAATCGCACAACTAACAAAAAACTATTGATAAACAATATACGATAATGCATAAACCGCAACAAATACTAACACTTACTTCAACAGAAGTATTAGATTACTTTCTAAAGTCCGAGCAGTATCATAATTTTGAACTTCCGGAGTATTTTGAGTTTGACTCGCTCTTGCAACATATTAAACAAACGATGGGTGATATCTCATACGATGATTGTCTTTCCAACACTTTGCCGGACGACTTACGCGATGTCAATCTCGACATACTTCTCAATAAGGATGGGCGTTATGCTGTGCGCCCTATTGTGTTGGTAAATCCATATCTGTATTATTTCCTTGCTCGTGAGATCAGTTCTAACTGGGATAATATTAAGGTGTGTTTTGACAAATTCCAAGTGCCACATATTACTTCATGTGCGATACCCGTGATACCCAACAAGAAAGAACCTTTCCATAAATCAACAACCATCCTTAATTGGTGGAACACCATAGAACAACGCTCTCTTGAGTTGTCACTCGAGTATAGATATATGTTCATCACCGATATAACGAATTGCTATGGTTCAGTCAATCCACAAACTATTGATTGGGCGTTGTCACTAAAAGCCACTGAACAACCTATTAACACTAATCATCAACTTGCTAACAATATTATACGCTATCTTAAAGCTATGCAGCAAGGTCGCAATATCGGTATTCCTCAAGGTAGTGTACTATTTGATTTCGTGGGAGAAATCATTTTAGGTTACTCCGATTTACTTCTATCAAACAAACTAAAACAAAAAGGCATAATAGATGGATACGAGATATTGCGTTATCGCGATGACTATCGCATATTCTGTAACGACATTGACTTACTTGAACAAATATCATACATACTACAAGAGGTTTTGGAGTCGCTCAATTTCCGCATGAATAGTCAGAAAACAAAAATATCGCACTCGCTCATTACCGATTCCATCAAGTCTGATAAGTTATGGTATATTGAGAATACTCCTATCTTCAACAAGAAAGGTGTTGATTTTGATGGTATTCAGAAACATTTACTATATATTTTGCTTTTTGGCAGAAAGTATCCCAACGGCGGACAACTACGAGTTATGCTCAATGACCTTGACCGTCGTATTGAAGAACGACTGAAACCAAATGCAGAAGGCAAGAAAGGCAAAATACTTGAAAACATGCGCCCTATGTGTGCCATTGCAGCGCAGATAGCGATTGAAAATGTCAATGTCAGCCATTATGCACTACGCATCATAAGCCGCCTGACCAATTCTATAAAAGACGATTTGGAACACTGGGACATAATAGAGAAGGTATATCAGAAACTGCGCAACCGTCCCAACTCATTGTATGACCAATTATGGCTTCAGAACATCACCTATCAAAAAGATAAGAAAGCAGGCACATCACCATACGATTTTCGTTTATGCAAATTAGTGATGGGAGAGAGTGATAATTTATGGAATAACACATGGATCAAACCTGAATTATATGCAGAATTACCGCTTGATACAATCTGCAACCAAGAAACGCTTGCAAAAGTAACCCCTGTTATCACTTTCCGTGAATCCCGTGCATACAACGAAATAATAGAAATTGAAGACATCGAACTCTTTGAAAATGAATACTGATATGATAGACTACAAACAAAAATTATTAGAGTTTAAGGCTCTATCCGAAGAAGACAGATTTAGTTTTCTTGTCAGATATTGGAAACTTGAGGATTGTGTCTCTCAAGGTAACACAATCAAACTGGTTGGCAAATATCAGAAAGCCGACAAATTGGATAAACGTGGTAAAGAGTATGGATTCTTTGTAGATATTCGGAATACAAAAAGTTTGTATGTATTCTCCTGCCAAACCACAACCTCAAATGGCGAGGAACTCATCCTCTCTCAATGCTGCACATGTTGGTAGAAATATTTCAACGCACAGTAAGAAACGAAGAATCATAAAAGAATTGATATTGCCAAATAGCAAAAAGTATCTAACTTGCAAACAAATTAAACAATAGAATTATGCGAATCAATAAAGGAGACCAATTTATTGGTGTTATCAATAAAATTAAAGACAATGGCATATTTTGTAGCCTTCAAGGAAGTTCGGAGTTTGGATTTGTGCCAAACAATTTGATGTCAAGTTTTTTCGATGATGATAATAATTTGCGTTACGGAGTAAAAGATAAGGTTACGGTATATATCTACAATATCAATGAAAAAGGACAAATATTATTATCTGATGAGATTGCATATAAAATTGCATATAAAAAAGAACAAAGAAGAGTACGCCTACGGTCATTTACTACAACTTATGAAGTTGGGACTATCTTTGAAGCAAAAATAGTTGATATTAACAACTTTATAATTACTATTCAGGTAGGTGATGTAGATGGTATCATTACAAAAGAAGAGATTGATTGGAATGAAATAAACCAAATTAGTAGCTTACATTATATCGGTGAAATAATAAATGCTGTTTATTTGAAGTATAAAAATGATACTTTATACTTTAGCATAAAGAGACTTATTGAAAAGCCTTATCTTTATGAACAATATGATTTACTGTTATCTGATTTACTCAAAACAATTGGCATGGATTCACCGATGTTCATAGGTCAAGCAAAAAAGTATCCATATGGATTATTTATGGAAAATTTATATTCAATTTCTAAATCAAAATATGGTTTATTATTAGTTGATCCAATATATGGTTATAATCTCAGGGCTTTAGTACCTAAAACCGAACAAATAATTGAGATTAAAGAAGGCAATTATTACAAGTTTAGAATTGAACTAATAGAAAAAGCAAAAAGATTGAAAAGAAATCAACTATTCCAGTTCTATGCTATAAACATTGAATATGCAGAAAACCCCTATCTTCAAGATGTCAAAATTGCCTTTCAACGAAACACAACAAACCCATCATCAAATCAACGGGATGCAAAATTATTAGAAGAAATAGGTAAGAATATGTACTCATCAAAAGAGCGTATGTTCTACGAATTAATACAAAATGCAGATGATGCAGCCGCCATTAATGGAGTTAATATAGTAGTCAATACAAATTTAGATTATTTAATAGTCAAATACAATGGTTATCCTTTTAATAAAGATGACTTTGAAGCAATTACATCAGCAGCAAATGGCACAAAAAAAGCTAATGAGAATAAAACTGGTTATAAAGGTATTGGATTCAAATCTGTATTCACCGATTCTCAAATGGTGTATATAAGAACTGGAGGGTATCAGTTTCGATTCGATAAAAATGATATACGATTCACGGATTTTAATTTGTTTTATCTAGATAACAATCCAACTCTTACAAATAACGAAGCAAAACAAGCATTTTTAAGACTATATGATTATAATAAGAAACAGTTTGATGGCGTTCATTCTATACCATGGCAATTAGAACCAATATGGACAGAAGAGTTTCCGACAGAACTTGGACAAAACTTTTATAATGCAAATGTTGCCATTGCATTGAAATTAGGTGCGTCTAAAATAGAGGGAAGCACTGGATATAAAGCAGCGATAGATGACATCATTGCTAATCCAAAATTTATGTTGTTTTTACGGAATACAACTCGTATAGATTTTAATGGGAAAACGATTAGCAAGCAAAAAGAGAATAATATAGTTTTTTTAAAGAACTCATTTAACAATAAGCCTATTGAACAATTTTATATTGATGATTATAATGTAAATATTAGTAATGACATATTTAAATCAATAGATCTTGATATTCAAATTCTAATAAAAGAAAAAGATGAAGAAACAGGAAAGATAATAGAGGCCGTGTTTGTGGATAAAAACAATATAGACATTGATAATATCCCCTCAAAAATTGCGATTACCAATTCGACAACCATTTCATTTGCATTACCCATCAACGAGGATGGAACTTTAATGCCAAATAAAAACAGTAGTGATATTTCTATTTTTGCATTTTTGCCCACATTAGTAAAAGAGTTTCGCTTCCCATTTTATATCAATGCTAATTTTATTCTTGATCCTCCGCGCCAAAGAATTATAGGGGACAATCCTTGGAATTTTTATTTGATGCACGAAACAGCAAAATTATTAGTTAAGTGCTGTTCGGAATGGAGTCAAAAAGAGGACTACAATGCACTTAATTTATTAATATCTCAAGAACTTGAGACAAACAATTCAGACATAAAACAACTATCATATCATTTTAACCGTGCATATAAATCAGCATTAGAATCTATTCCATTCATTCTTAATCACTATAATGAATTAACCACACAAGATAACATAATCATAGACAAAACAGGATTATCTGAAATCATCGGTGCTGATATCTTTTGTTCCATATTGCAGACTACCAAAACATTACCATCCTCAAAAATAGATACGACAATACTCAATAAAGATATTTTTGAACAGATTGATAAAATAGATATTCAAACGGTCGCTAATCAGATAAAGGATTCTAACATATTAAATCAATGGTATATTAAAGCAGATACAAATCGAAAAGAAGAATTGCACAAGTGGATAATAAAAAATATAGAACAATGCAAGGATATCATATATAGGTTACCATTATTTACATATTGTCAAGATAATTTATCTTACAACGATATCAATACCAATGATACTTATATCATAACTACTGAACATATAAAACCAATTAAAGAAATTATAGAAAGAATCGGATTTAGTTGTTCAGACAATTGTTTAGAAGATATAACTCTTAATCAATATATTGTTACAACAAAAGAATCTATTTTATTTGAGCGGATTATTGCGAAACTCAACGAAACCGAACTTACGAATGCAGAAAAAAAGAATCTGTTTTTGTCCTTAAAAGAATTTGAAGATGTCGGTGATGTGAGATTATCAAAACTTGCGTTATTCTGTAATCTCAAAGGAAATCCGACACAACTATCCCAAATGCTACCATATAGAGCAGACGCACCTGCTTGGATACATCCATATATGATTGCTTCAGAAGAAAACTTCGAAGAACTATCCAAATATCTTGTTTCTCCTAATGATGAGTTCTGCAAAATAATATGGGAGCATTTAAACGATATACCTCTATCAGTCACAGAACTATACACTATTTATAAATGGACTGACCAAAAATATACACAGGAACTTATAAAGAAATGTACCACTAACGATGATTTTGCAGAATTACTGCCTATTATTCATGATGCAACAAAACCTGTAAAACAACAATACCTCAACACAATAAAAAGGCTTGATTTATCTTCTGATAAATTCTACTCAATAGATTCATTTGAATACCAAGTGCTACAATTAACATTAGAAGTATTTGATAATCCTTCTGATTTTTCTCCTAAAATATACTACGACAACACTTGCATAACTGAATACTCCATCAAAGATGAGGTTGTATGTAGCTATGAAGAAAATGGCATAAAAAAGCAAGTGACACTATCTTTAGCACAAATTTTACCAGAATTACAGAATCAGTCTCAAATAATCAATCATATAAAAGAATTATTTGAGGTGAAGCATGGTTTAGACAAATTTTTTGTTGCCAAGACACAATCTTTAAAAGAAATATATAATGATATAGACAAATTATATTCCGTATATAATGGAGATTTTTGGCCATTAGAGAAAACTACCAATGCATATCAATATCTATTCTGTGTATATTACATTAAGTGGGTTTATAAATGGGAAAGTAGTTATGCAAAAATTGTTAAGTTAGAAAAAGCCCCAATAGAATTTGTATATGATATTATGAATTTCTGTTTTGAAAATGAAATCAATTTGAAACAATCTCCTTTTACATACAGGGTAAGGGAGTATATCTCAAATAAATATTTCGATAATGACTACATTATAGAATCTGAAAAATTATTGCCTGCTATTGAAAAATGGGCGGAAACAACAGAAAAAAAACAATATCTTATAAACAATGGAGTAAAAACCGCAGACGATAATATTATAAAATTTCGTCATTTATTCATTGAAAACAGTCCGATAGACTTTATAGACAAATTGTCCGATGGTGAATGTACAAGTATTTTACAATATCTTTCTACAAAAGTAGAGTTACTAAGACCATTCCAAGGCGAGAACCAAAAACAAGCTCTATTAGAACTGAAAAACAAGAAAGTATATAGGTTCATAGATATATATAATAAAGATGAATTGTCAACAAACTCTCATGAACTTGATACCACGGAATACAAAAATTGGCAAAATAATGATAAGCCACATATTTTTATATATCCTAATTTGATGCCCAAACAACTAAAGTATAACGAGATTTTATTAATTGAGTATAATGATACAAAGTACTATTTCGATAGACCTAATCTATATTTAACTGGTACGATTGACCTTAATATATTGATTTTTGAGTTAGCTCACCAAGGGAAATATAGATCTGGACTTGAAGTTCCTGATTATCAAACGTTATGCCTTGACGGTAAGGTACTCATCAACAAAGAAGAAAAAGATGCTTTAGAAATTGAGAATAAACGACTGAATGATGAAGTACAAAAATTAAAAGATGAACTAAGTAAGTATAAACATACAGATAGTAAGACTAATGAGAATGAACAAAATGTAGAAGCAATGCAACCAATGGTTGAATCTAAAACTTCTACTATAAGTAAAGGCGAAGTCTCTACTCTTTCAAAAGACGAGCAGAAAGAAGCACAACTCGAAGCACAACGATTCTTAATGCAAAAATATCCTAAATGGACATTTCCTAATGGATTTGGCTACGACGAAAACAACTATTCTACAACTACAATATATACTGAGAATGGTGAAAAAATAAACATCGTATTGAAAAGTTATAAAGACCAAGGACAACCATTTAAGATAAACATCCCGGAGTGGGATTTCATTATTGATGAAAATGCTCATATTTGGATATACACAGGTAGCGACATTGTTAGAATAGATATAAAAGAAATGTTAAGAAACCAAAATACTCTTTCAATTTCTTTCAATACTAATAATCTTGATGTTGAAGATAAAATTCAGCAGTTTGCAGATGCAATGAGATATTTCAATGAATTACATCTTGACTTTGATTGTTTCCGTTTATCCAAAAAAGCTATCCCGATTGACCAATTATATAACACCCATGAGGGAAGACAAATTATATATTCTGACGAAGAGAGTTTATGATTATATCAAGAATTGAATATCAACGTTTCTTAACAACGGAGATTGAGAAACAAAAAAAAGAGTATGAGCAAACAGCTAATACTAATGCACTTGTCCTAAAGAACAGAGGGGAAGTGTTTGTTGCAAGATATCTCACAATGCAGGCAAGTGGTATGGCAGTATTCAAAGTTAGAAATTCAGACTTGATGCCACGTAAGAACTCATTTTGGACTGCGACCATCTTTAATGGTCAAATGGCAAGTTTTAAGAATTGGGGAGATAACTCATGGATTGAACTATGCCAATCTTACCAGAATATCTATTCAGATGCCCATTGTGCTTGGATAGCCAAATCGGATGATCCAAATTTTTGTTTAGTAGGTGTTAAAAATCTAACTATTGATTTCGCAGATAAACTTGAAGAAGGACAAACCATTGTTGCCTTTGGACCACAATACCCACCGCTCTTATATCTCATCAATCTGAATAAATTGGTTCAAGATACGCAGAATACCTTAATATCAGATGTTTTATATTATGATTATTCACCCATTGAATGGAATCCTCAAAAAGTATCTAAACCAAATGACTTATCGTCAATATTAAAGTCAACCTTTGAAGATTGCACTTATACCATAGTTCAAGGCCCTCCGGGGACAGGTAAAACCTATCGCATGGCTAAATTTGCAGCACAACTGCTTTCGGAAGGGAAGAGTGTATTAGTTACCGCACTGACTAATCAAGCATTGATGGAATTAGTGAAAAAAGAGGACATCGCGCCATATCTACAGCAAGGTAAGGTTTCTAAAACAAGCATAACCATTGATGAACGACACGAAGTACCACAGTTAGTAGGTATCAAAGAAAACAAGTGCAATGCGACCAAAGGAAATCTGACTCTTGCTACATTCTATATCTCAAGTGGATGGGCAGTGGATGCCAAAGAACAACCATTCGACTACGTTATTATGGACGAGGCAAGCCAAGCCTTGCTGCCAATGATTGCTGCCACTTTGAAACTTGGAAAGAAAATAGTTTGGGTCGGTGACCAAAACCAGTTAGCACCGATAGTGTTAACAAACGAGGATATTATTAATGATAGACATTGGTCATCAATAGTCAAAGGATTTGATACGATATGTAACTACCGTGTAAATAGATCCTTTATGCTTGTTGATTCGTTCCGACTAACACAGCGTGGAGCGCAATGCACAGGTATATTCTATGATGATAAACTTAATTCAGTAGCGGACTATCAAAAGATTCCTTCCAATCTTTCGTTACTACATAAAGATGGCGGACCGATATTGGTTGATATGCAGTTGCAAGTAGGTGATAAAATGCCTGCAAATGCTATTGACTACATCATTAACCTTGTAAGCCAATTACGAACGGAGAATAAAGATGTTGAAATAGCCATTCTTGCAAAATTCAAAGATACAGTTAGGCAAATACAGAAGTCTTTTGTTATGAATAGTCTAACGAAAGAGATTCCTGATAAAATCAAGATAGAAACTGTAGATAGAGTGCAGGGACTGACTGTTGATTATTGTATATTCTTAATTCCGAATGCTTCTATCAGATATTCATTAGATAAAGCATTGTTTAATGTTGCTACTTCGCGCGCCAAATACAACACTATTATTATTGCCGATAAATCAATATATAGAGAAAATATGTCGGAAGAGGTGCGTAAGTATTTGCTTAAGACACAAGAAAATAAATTTGCGGCATTCGAACCTCAAATTATTTCGGCAGGAAATATTCAACTCAAAATCATTAACAAAATAGACTTGCCGCAAATTAGCAAAAAGAAGGGTGGAATAGTAGAAGGCAAAGAGAATATTTACATAATAGACACAAATGTTTTTATAGATTGTCCGGATATATTATCAAAAATAGACAGAAAATACAGGGTGATAATTCCTGCTAAAGTTTTAGAAGAATTAGATAAGAAAAAGTTAAGTGAAAATATTGACAAAAATAAGATTAATGAAGCAGCACGGAATATAGCTAATGCCTTCAAACAAAAGTTCTCACGTATGGAAGAAGCAGACGTCTCTTTATTGCCATCAGGTTTTGATAAACGTAATCCTGATTGCATGATTCTGTCTGTCGCCCTAAAATATCGACATGAGAATCCTATTGTCTTGTCATCTGACAATATTATGTTGACACGCGCAACCGGGTTAGGTATAACAGCTATCTCACTTAAAGAGTTCTTAAAAAAGAGATAGAAAATACGCAAAATTTTTATTACTTTTGCAACTAATATTTAGCAAGGAGTATTGATACATATATATCATCATGAACGAACTGCTACATACAATTGACGAGTACCGCAGACTTGGTATTGCGAACCAGATTGACTACAAGAAATTCTACTTGTATTCTATTATCACGCACTCCACTGCCATTGAGGGTAGCACCGTCACCGAGATAGAGAACCAACTGCTTTTTGATGAAGGTATCACCGCTCCCGGTCGCACCCTACAAGAGCAGATGATGAACATTGACCTCAAGGCGGCATACGAAGAGGCTCAACGCCTTGCTTCGCAGCACGCTGACTACAGTGTGGAGTTGCTTTGCCGCTTGTCATCTATCGTGATGAAGAACACAGGTAGCACCTACAACACGCCGCTCGGTTCGTTCTCGGCTGCCAATGGTGACTTGCGTCTTGTCAATGTAACAGCAGGGTATGGTGGGCGTTCATATCTTGCCTTTCAGAAAGTGCCGCAGGCAGTAACCATCCGATAACGTGCAGTTACATAGATTTAGGGCTGTAACCGGTTGTGGTTACAGCCCTAATGATTGCAGGTGTAAATTAAAGATTATTGTGGCATCGACTCTAATAGTGCCTCCGGATGTTGCTTGACCCAGTTGTGTGGCAGCAGTGGCAACACTTCTTCAACGCGAGGCTTCTCCAAGGGGTTCGTATGTATAATATACGGCATCTTGGCAATGACATCATTGAGGTACAATCGCGGGTTCACATTTTGCTCCTTGCACGTCCCAATCAGTGAGCAGATAATCGCCATCCAACCGGCTGCCTCATGGTTGCCACAAAACAGGTAGTTCTTCCTGCCCAAAGTAATCGGACGTATCGCATTCTCCG
>FLNX01002912.1_pt1 | contig 82185 bp, 88 predicted proteins | sample 1140341 | NCBI WGS metagenome assembly FLNX01 (sample SAMEA3878208, study PRJEB12797) | bioreactor metagenome | biome: Moose rumen | place: Sweden | collected 2011-10
GGCGGAGCGGCTGCCGGTGGAGCAGCCGCAGGAAGTGGAGCTGCCGCAGGTGGTGCAGCAGCCGGCGGAAGTGCTGCCGGTGGTGCAGCAGCAGCCGGACCAATAGGAGCTTTAATTGCATTGGGAATTATGGCAGCAACAGGAGCAAACAGAAAACGTGCAAAAAAGGGGGGAGAAGCTCTTTTACAGTCCACAAATCAGATGTCAGAACAGGGAAACGAAGAAGCAGACCAAAGACTTGCACTAACACAACAGAATGCAGCAGCTCTCCAAGAACAAGCACAAAACGCACTACAAAATGGAATTATGACAGGCGGAGCAGCTCCAATAAAAGAACGTAGTCCAATAGAAGAATATCAAGACTATTTAAGAGGAGCAGGATATTCTGACGACATTATTAATGGAGTACCACAGGGACTAAATGGCGGAAATAAAGAAATTGCAGATTGGATAAGCCAATATAATGCAGGAGCAGGAAAGAACAGTCCTATAAATATTCCACAAACTGATGAAGAAATTGCAGCAGCAAAAGCAGGAACTTTTAATAATCTTCAAACAGGGAATATTGCACAAACCGAACAAATAAAAAGAGGGTTATTTGATAAATTTGTTAGCGGCATAGGAGACCTTACAAGAGGGTATGAAGAAAACCGAAATAATGCGTTTGCTCCTACAAATTTGCAGGATAAAACCTTTACGACAGATAGCGGACAAACAATAGATAAAGGCGGTATGGCTCGCATAGGTGAAGCTATGGGAACTATCGGAAGAATGGTAAATAAACCGGCAGTACAAGCACTTGTTGCAGACGGTTTATCAACAGCTCTAACAGGAAACCCACTTTACAGTTTGGGACAAGCATATAAATTTGGCAGCAACAGAGCAATGGGCGAAGTATATAAAGATGTACTTAATCAGTACGGAGTAAATGTTCCCGAATTAGGTATGTTTGGAAATATAAGCAGTAATGATATGAAAAACATAGGAAATATGGCAGAAACTAATGCTTGGCACGAATCTACATTCAAAAATTCTTCTTCGTATTCTTGGTCTAAAATTGACTCAATTATCCAAAATGGGTTATATCCGCACATTACCAGTTCCCCCTGCAAACTATGAAATCTATTTTTCCGTCTTTGAGAAGTTGTAATGTTCCCGGACTTAATAACCTTTGAATTAGTGGTTGTTCCATAACTTCTTCCAAGTTGTACCAAGTGTCCTCGTCATTCGGGCATAAGGTTTCGTAATGGTCTCCTTTGAGAAGAAGTTGTACTACTTTTTGTAATGATGTTTCTATGTGCATAATTCTCTCCTTATCCCTCAAGCTCATCTTCATAAACCCAAAGTGTTAAACCACTTCCATAAAATTTAATTTTGTAGCGAGGGTGTTCATAATCTACAATTTCTGCATTTCTGTATCCTTTGTAAGATGCTGTTAGAGTTACACTTTCACCAATTTGTCTTTCGCCTATTCTTGCCATTGTTACCGCCTTTCTCCTCCTAAGAGGAAGGACTTGTGAACCACCCTTACAATCAGAAATTCACAAGTCCTTAAATCTTTTTTACAAATTATTGATTTACCAATACTTTGTGTTAAAATACTAATACACTTGTAAAGGTGGGCAATTAGCGAGATTTTATAAAGCCGGTCGCCAAACTAACTTTTTAAATTTCTTGCTTTTTGCTTTTCTGATAAACTCATTATGGATTAAAAAAAATCCATTGTCAAGTTTTTTAATCCATAAATTTTATGTTAGGCGGTTAAAGTGCTGTTATTACAAATAAAATTCTGTTTACAAAACTTAATAAATTATAAAAATAAATCTTTTTAAGGTTTTAAAAACTAAAGGGAATTAGAATATGAAACATAGCGAACTCATATCAATCATAAAAGAATGTACTGGAATTACCCCTAAGCAAAAAGATTTGGCAAAAATAATTAATAAGCCAATCGGGACTATCAATAGTCGTGCTTCAAGAAACTTGTCTTATACTGAAAAAGAACTTGATATGATTGAAGATTATTTTAAAATAGGTTTGACAAATAAATGTTTTTTTGATGATATGCACAATAATTCCGGAGAAATAACTGTAGATTACTATCCGGAAGTCTTGGCAAGTTGTGGCAGCGGTACTTTTGAATTATCACAAGTAAAAGAAAAAATTAGGATACCGAGAATGTGTATCAAACACTATATGCCACTCTCAAAATATTCCGTAATAAACGCATACGGTGATTCTATGAAGCCGACAATTCAAAACGGAGATAAGTTAATAGTTGAAATGTTGGAATACAAGAGCATAAAGGATAATAACATCTATATATTCTTCTATAATGATAAGATTTTCTGTAAGCGATTAATTCAAAATATCGATAGCGTTGTTGTTATATCAGATAACCCTAACAAAGAAATCTATCCGACAAGTACAATTCATAAAAAAGATATGAATAATATACACTTAATTGGCAGAATTGCCGGACTTATGAGGGCATTGTGATGAGTTGGGAATTTTGGTCGGATTTTTTGAACTCAAAGGGTGATTATTACCCAATACAAAGTGATGCCGAAAAATACGAACAGGAAAATCCGGAAGAAGCAAAACTGATTGAAAAAATTATGGATAATCCGGAGCTTGCCGAGAAAATGAAAAAGTTAGAGGAATAAGTATGAAAAGATTGTTTATATTGGTATTGGTTTTAATATTATCTATACCAGTTTATGCTGACATAACATCAAAAGAAGAACAAAATATGAATGTTCTAATGGCGCGAGCTTCTAATACAAAAAGTGCCGATGATTATAATGCTGCCATAGATTATTACATAAAATTATCTTTGAAATATAAAGAGCCAATGAATTTAGAAGCACTTGATTCTGCTGTTGCTATAAATATTGATAGATACAATACTGTTCAACAGGTGAAATACAGAAATAATGCTAAAAGATATGCAAATTATGCCGTTCAAAATGGCACAACAAACTTAAATACAATAATTACAGGAATTACAGTTGCTGCCGAAGAATTAGATACAAACGGTATGATTAGATTTTACGACTATATGTGCAAGGTAAACCCACAAGCAGGAGCAGCAATAAAAGATATTTTTACAGAACAAATGACTTATGTTAAACAAAATAAAGCAAATATTTCAGCACAAAAATGGAATACATTTAATACAATGCTCTACACTTATATTCAAAACAGACCAACTTATTCAACTACAACCGGAGTAATTGATGCAAACGGTTTTGTTAACCTAAATACCATTTCTCATTAAAACGAATATATACATATACATAATTCATTTTCATAATTCATAAGTCATAATACATAATTCATAAGTCATTATCATATACATTTACATTAGGTTATTTTAAGTTGCAAGTATTAAATAACCTATGGTTATTTTTACCACCTTTACAAAGTGTAACAATTTTCTCGTTTCTATAGTTTTTTTATTGGCAATTTGATAAAATATAAGTAGGTGGAACGCGAAGCTAATAGGTTATTTAAGAACTGAAACACTAATCGATTCCGAATGAGGAGTTACTATGCTCGTTTAAGGAGAAAAGAGGAACTGCTGTACTAAATTTAATGCCAGAGATAGTTATGCACTTATTCCAAAAGGCTATCTTGAAAGAATACTTGAATCCGGTTTTTGTCCTAAATGCGGCAGTTGGGTAGTTACAGTATGTAAAAAAGATTACAGCGGAAATTGGACGTATGAAACAGCAAAAAGAAAAAAAGCTCTCAAATTATACAACGACAATAAAGCTGATATAATTGGCGGTTATATTAAAAACATCAAATACGGCAACCGTTCCAATATGGGATTTAGATTTGGGGAAAATGTTGAAGTTCGGATAAAAGACAAAACAGAAGTCCGGCAGTATGCTGTTGATTTCAACGGCACGAGAGAATTAGTAAAAACGTGTAAATGAAATGATGTTTGAGTTACCAAGCGAGTGAAAAATCTCGCTTTTTGTTTCAACTATTAGGAGACTTTATAATATATGCACTCTTGCGATACCTCATTTTTGAGATACCGTCCGCATTTTTAAGAGGGTTATCCTTTATCTTGAAAAGTGCAGGAAGCAAGTGCAAAAGCAAGATAGCGAAAAGGATAAAAATGAGAAAAAATGATTGGATAAAGATAAAAAATTATTACATTCATCATTCAATATCATTAGAAGATTTAGCGAAGAAATACAAAGTTACGTATTCAGCAGCGAGGAAGCATTGCAGGCTTGAAAAATGGGTGGAGCAGAGAGAAGCGAAAGAGCTTGAAATTGACCAAGAAGTAGCAGAGAGAACAAAAAAATCAGTTGTTGATAGGAAAGTTCAAGCAAACGAAAAGCACAACGAACTTTTTGATAAAGGTTTAGAAGTTGCAGAATTATTACTTAATCAATATTTGGCAGAACTCAAAGAGGGTAAAAAGAAAACAAAAGCAAGTGCCTATAATTTGGACTTTGTAATGAAAGCTATCGCTAATGCTCAAAAAGGACAGAGACAAGCACTAAATATTGATGATAAAGATGTAGAAAATGTTGAACCGGAAGTCCATATCATAAACGGTATAGACTTAAAACAAATTTGATAGCAAAATGACCATTTTTTACAGGGGTAATAATAGCAAATGGATAATAAGAAATTGGTACGAATTACAAGTGAGCAGCAGAAAATGCTCAATTTTTTAGTTAAGGAACTCGGAATATCAGAAAATGATTTTTTTAGAGTGGCACTTGTAAAACTTTATAAAGGACTTAAATAATGAGCTTTGAATTATCAATTTCTTTGACGAAATTGTAGTTGAAAACGCAACAACGGAAATGTGTTTTAAGGAATTTTTAAGACGTTATCCAAACCACAAAGGCGGCATTGTTATAAACGGTGATGCTTCCGGAGATAACAGAAGTACGCAGTCGGAATTTACAAACTATGCAATTATGCGGCAATTATTAAGAGATGCCGGATATAGTGATAAAGAATTCAAATTTCAATTAAGAGACTATAATCCACCAATTTTGAACAGAATCGCAGCTTTCAATGCAAGAGTTAAGAACGCAGACGGAAAGCGGAGACTATTTGTAGATAAGAGAAAATGCAAATACTTATATCAAAATATACATAATCTTAAATACAAAGAGGGTACATCAATTATTGATTGCTTTGATATAGTATAAATAAGTATGAGTAAATAAGAGTAATACAAAGTGTAAAATTTTATGATTTTTGATGTAAAGGGCGGAATTAGGGCGGAATTAGAAAAAGGGCGGAAAATTTGCAAAATAAAAAAGTCTGCAAATGCAGACTATAAAAGAAAAAGTTGCCAAAATAAATTCGGCAACATTAAATAAACACGAGGATATTAAGTTATAATAGGATAATTTTTTGTTAAAAGTTTGTAAAAACTTTTAAAGAACTTTAAAAGGTATTATTGATTTTTAGCGTTTTATATTTTATATTCTTTTATGTGATTTTATATGTTTTTATAAAATTAGTGGAGCAAAATTGGAGCAAAAATATAAAAGAATATCATGGTCAGATATAATAAACGTGAAAATCAAAAAGGAACTTCATATCAAGCAATAATAAGGGTTAAAGGTTACAATACCTTATGCAAGACTTTTAAATTAAAATCTGATGCGCAAAATTGGGCAGAACCCATTGAAATAGCGATGAAGAAAGGAATATACAAAGAATTTGAACAAAATAATTACCAAATCGAAACGGTTGCCGATCTTATTGATTACTTCGATGAAAATGTCGCAAAAATAAGGTATTCTCATTATGAGAAATACTCCGCTCTGTTTCTTTGGTGGAAAAATCATATCGGTTATGTCAAAGTTCGTGAACTCTCAACCTCAATGCTGACTTCGTGCAAAAACATTCTCATAAACGAAAAAATTACTAAAGGAAAAACCGAAACAACACGAAAAGCTAATACCATAAACAAATACCTTATGTGCATGTCGGCCGTTTTAACCTATGCCACAAACGAGCTTCAAATTATAGACTTAAACCCTATGTCAAAAGTCAAAACCCTCAAAAAACCAAACGGCCGCACAAAGTTTTTATCGGATGAACAAGTCGAAACGCTTGCTCTAAGATGTAAAGAACATTCGCCTAAAACGTTTTTGTTTTTTATGCTGCTATTAAAAACAGGCGGGCGGTTCAACGAAATCCGTCATCTGCAGGTCAAAGATATTGACCGTCAAAACAGTCGTGTTTATTTTCTTGACACAAAAAACAATACTCACAGAGGGGTACATATCGACAAATACACACTTGATTTGCTCGAGCAATATACCAAAGAAAATAATATTGAATCCGGATATATTTTTACTGCCTCTCGAACCGGTGCAAAATTAGCCGATATGAAAGGGGTTCTTGAAAGCATTATTGCGGATGCAGGACTTGAGGATTTCCACATTCATGACATTCGGCATACAACGGCGTCTATCCTTGCAAAAAACGGCGCATCTCTTTTGGAGATTGCAGAAATTCTCGGGCAAAAATCAATGACCGTTGCAAAAATTTATTCGCATTTGACTAAAAAGCACACTGAGGATTTGCTTGCCTCAATTATGGATAAGTATCGGTTTTAGGGCTTTTAATGCTTATGCACCTATTATTTATCTCTTGTATTTTTTCAAAGCACTCTTTAATTTTCTTTTCATAATAAAGTCTTTGCACTTCATATTTGCCGATTTGAGTAAATAAAAATAATTTAGTCGCTTCGATTGTTGTTTCTTTTTTAGATTTTATCATCACAAAATCCTTTCACCTAAATTTATCGCAAATACCTTGTCATCAATTTTTAGCGGGGTGTCTTTGCCGTTGATTATTTCAATGCTTTTAATCTCAAAAAGCATTGTTTTGTTTGGATCAGTTTTTCTTGTCAGCTGCCCCATACGAAAACGAACTAATTTATATCCATTCCCCGGACAAAGTTTATTTTTCCATGTTGCATAGTTGCGGTATTCAGTTTTCTTTGCTCCGGATTTGATTTGCTCGAACCAAAACTTTTTGATTGTTAAATCTAGTATTCCGTCTGATTTACTCATTAGCTAGTCCTCGATAATGTTCATTACCCAAATGATACCGATATAAATTCCGATAATTATTCCTATTAAAAGATTTATCATTCTCAAATCATCAGCCATAAGTTCAATGTCTTTTCCGCAAAATGAATTGCGGTGCATATATTCAACAATAGACCAGTAAATTGAATAACAACTGATTGATGCCAGCGCTTTGAGTTCGGACAGGTCAATGTTTTTGACAACTTTACGGAAATCAAAAAACATCTCTTTGATTTTGTCATCCCCTCTTGCATCCTGATCGTGCGAAAAATAAACTCTTGTAATTTCGGATTTACACATTTTGTCCTAAGCCCTTGCTAACTTTGCATACTCTCTATTCAGGTTTCCTTTTAAAACCAACATTGCCATATAGCGCTCGGTGCTTACTTTAGCTTTGTCCTGCGCAGATTTGTAATAACACATTTGCGGTAAATCAACTGAATCAGGTATAATTTCCATTTTGTAGATGTTGTAAAACCAGTCATAAGTTCTTTTGTAAACAAAATTGTATCTGCGCTCCTGCTGCTCTTTCTTCCAATTGCGTACTGTATTTGTGAACAGATTTATCATTCTTACACCCCGCTTTCACATAATTGCGGATATTTTTGCTGTGCGTAAAATTCAAAAGCTTGACGCAATATCTCTGCTTTTGACGGTTTCAACTTTTCAGCTATCAAGATTTGCAAAAGTAAATCAAGTTGTCTGTCATTGAACTGAGTTGAAACTGTAACTTTGCCTTCCGGTTCCTGCATATTCTTTTCTCCTTGTTAATAAGCAACAAAAAGTAACACGATATGAACGGCAAATTTTGCCGTTTTCGTGTTTTTGTGCTATCGTGTAATCAATAAATTAATAAAATCTGATTACAAATAATAAAGTACAGTAATAATTTTATTTTGTCAAATTATTATTTTACTAATCCTACAAATAATGTAGAAACATGTTGTAAATTGTAAGTTTTTGACGGTTTACATAACTTCACAAAAGGCGCAAAAATGGAAACTCAGGGAATTAGATTAAAGAAAATCAGACAGGCATTAAATATCTCACAAAGTGATTTTGGGGAGATATTTGGCATTTCAAAACAGTTTGTTTCTTTGATTGAAAAAGACAAAGCCTTTATGAATAATGATAAACTTGTAAAACTATTACTTGACTATAATGTTAATCTTAATTATTTGCTCGGTGGCATTGGTGAAATGTTCATTGCCAACGCACAACAATTTGAGCAAGAACAGGAAGTTTTTGCTCAAAAAGTACGTCAGATTTTGAAAGAGGAAAAACTTATAAAATGATATGTTTTACAAGTTTGCGGAATAGATCAGTTCCGTCTGCGCCGTAAGTGTAATACAGTGCAAACAGGATTTTTGATAATTCGGTTTCGGTCATAGTGATACTCCTTTCACAAAAGGGTATCGGCAATATGTTTTAAAAAAAAGTTAATAATATTTCAAAATTAAAGGAGTAAATATGTATGATAATAATACTGAATTAGTATCTAAACGAACAAAAAATACTTTTTATATTGCAATTATTACTTTTACTATAGGCATATTTTTCCCTGTTTTGCTTTTAATTTCTTTGCCGGCAATAGTTATATTTATAGTATTATTTACTATTGATGCCATAAAAGTCCACAGTAATACAGCCGGTTCTGATGAAATCAATGTTTTTAAGTCTTATTTTTTGGGGCTTGAGGAATTAAGAAAAAAGGATGGTAATGTAAATCGGGGAGATTGTGAAATTGAGTTTAAAGACGATAAGTTCTATATAAAACAGGATGATCAATTTATAACAAATGATATTTCGTCAATTTATTATTTTGGAATTTGGGAATATAAAGAAGATACATATTTCAAATTTCGGATGCGCTCCGGAACAGAATATAAATTTTGTTCGCAACATTTTGAAGCTGATAAAATTCCGAATTTAATGCAGAAATATAATATTTCCATTGAGGATGACAGGGAATAATTTGTCTGTCAATATTCCTAGTGTTTATGTTTTTAAATTGTTTAAAGTGAAAGCGAAATGTTTACTCAGCGAATTACACCTGAGGAAAAAGAGTATTTAATCAGGTGCTTAAACGATTTCAGGCAAAAACAATAGTATTTTATGCAAATGCATAATTTTGCATATGCAAAAGTTATGCAAAAAAAATTTTTTGCATATACAAACACATACAAATAAAAACCTTTTGTAATACTAGAAAAGAAAAGAAAAGAAAAGAAAAGAAAATTAATAAATATACTAATAGTATATTTATTTTCTATTAAGCAAAATATTTTGGCTAATATTTATTTTTTTTCTTTGGCAAACAATTCAGATTTTTAATTTCTCATACAAAAGGATGATTTGTTAAAAAATGTAAATATGAATTTTTTAATAAAAAAAATAAAATGTTTTAAAAACTTGTAAAAAATTTAAAAAAAAATTAAAAAGATATCGAATTAAAATACAAGTATATCCTAAAGTATAGGGCTTGCAAAATTTTGTACAAAAAGACATCTGACAAATTTTCGCACTTTTACCATTAAACCGGATGTATTCAATGAATGTTCAAACCCTGACAACGTTTCAGGTGTTTGTGTTATGTAGTTTTATTTTTGTTAAATATCTTTTTCAACCATTATTTCTGCTTCAAATAGATCAGGTCTATATTCCTTGAATCCATCCTTTATATATTTTGGTGTGAATGGACTCTTTATAATTTTATCAGCAACTCGTTTTAAAAATTCAAAATCTACATTCTCGATTTCATCTATTCCGATTTTCCAATCAATGTTTTTCTTTAGGTGTTGGTTAGATATTCTATCTTTTGCTGTTTTTATATTACAATCTAAAAATGTTAGCTCTGTAAAAGGTAAATTGTAATTACCCGGATTTATTTGCAATATACAACAACCTGCTTCATCATCATTGTAATATGTGAAAAATTGTTTGGTTGAAGTCCCAAAATCTTTGATTATGCAAAATGAATTATTTTCAAATCTAAAAAGTAAATGCCAACGTGGTTTTGGATTAGTATCCGACAAATCTTTATAATATAGAATCCTAAAAAAATATAGAGGTGTAGAAAAAATTTGTTCAATTTGTTTTTCTTGTATTTTACGGTTAAAAATATTAGAAAATACCACTAATCTATATCCCCATTGTATATCATTTGAGGAATAGTTCTATATTCCTTGTTCAAATATTTTGATAACTCGGCATCTTCCCAAAAGGTGTTATCTTTAAAAACTTCATTTACATCTATATCAAGTGATTTTTCTCCACTTGTTTCAAATTTTTTCCATTCATAAAATTGATGCGCATATTTGCTTATTTCACTTGCACTCATTTGACCAAATCTGCAAATGATTATATCTAAAATTTCTTTTTCCCTTTCAGATAAAGTATCGTATACTTTATTAGGTTTTGATTTCGGGAAAATAGAATGAATTTTTTTAGAATGAGGTCTTAATGTAACTTCATATTGACGCTCAAATGATTTTATTATTTCTTTGTCTTTTGCGTATTTTATCTCTTTATCCATTATTCCTAAAGTTTCAGAGCAAGTTGTACCTCTTTCCATTGCAATTAATTTGTCACCTGTAATAGTACAACCGTATTTCAATAAAAATAATTTATTTGCCATGTAAACTAATTTGCCAATAAATTCTTTAGATAAACCGTCAGAAGGTTCTAAACTATTGACAATATAGTTTATCACTTGCAATCTTTTTTCACTATCAAAACTCATATATTATCTCTTATGTTGTGTACTACCTACTCTATAATACGGCACAAAGTTAATAAACTTTAATTCTTCCTCTAGTCAAACAAGTGTATAGTTACAGATTATTATATCCATGCTTAAAAGTCAATATTTTATATATAAAATTGTATATCTTTATACAAATGTATTTTTTTGTATGATGAAAACAAAATGATACTATCGGGAACGGCAACACCGTTTGAAAAACCGACGGTTTTATTTGAAATAGACGGGGTAGAATATAAAGAGGTCATTGACCGACATGCGCTGGATAATTCGGATTTTTCGCTGTGTTGTTTAAAATACAACCACGAAAATTCCGTACCGGTGCTTGCAAGAACCCGTAACGGTTCACTTAAAATAAATATTGATGATGAGGGTTTAAAGTATAGAGCAACATTGGCAAACACATCCGTTGCAAGAGATGTTTACACGCTTGTAAAAGAAGGGATGCTCAATCAGTGTTCATTTGCGTTTACCGTTAAACACAGTGAATATGACAAAGCTACTCACACCCGCCGAATTTTAGAGATTGACAAGGTATTTGATATATACAGCGAAAGATTGACAAAATTTATGACAAGCTGATAACAAACAAATGAGGTAAGTTATGGAGATATCACAAAAAGGAATCGACCTGATAAAATCCTTTGAGGGTTGCCGTCTGACGTCATACAGATGTCCTGCGGGGATTTTGACCATAGGTTATGGGCATACTGGTTTAAGATGTGTATCAAGGAATGACAATCAGCCAAAATGAAGCCGACAGATTGCTCAAAATGGATTTGATTATACATTGTAATAATGTCACGAAATTGGTTAAAGTACCATTGACCCAAAATCAATTTGATGCGCTGGTATCGTTTGAATACAATATCGGTTATAGCAAATTAAGTGCTTCAACGCTTTTGCGGCTGTTAAATTCGGGGGACTACAAAGGCGCATCAGATCAGTTTGGGCGTTGGGTTTATGGCGGCGGTAAAATTCTCCCCGGGCTTGTAAGACGTCGCAAAGCTGAAACACAGCTATTTATTGGTAAATAAAAACAAAGTATTTCAAAAAAATTATATATCAGTCAGAAAATAAATTATTTTCTGACTTTTTTGCTGTATTATTTTGGAATAATTTATTAATTTTAGTAGAAAATTTAAAAGATTTAAAAACATAGAAAAGCTTGTAAAATTTAATAATAATTTTACAAGCTTTTCTTTTTTAGTGGAGCAAAATTGGAGCAAAATATAAAGTGAACATATTTGATCATGTACGCTTAAGTGTTACAAATCAAGTTATAGCTAAAAAAAAGTTGCCATTGAATAACGGCAACATTAAATAAACACGAGGATATTAAGAGAGAGAGTATAAAAAAACTTGTTTTGTCTTAAATCCTTTTACATATATTGAATTTAATTGTTGAAAAATATTTGTTTTCCCTGAATGAAAATTTTATTTTCCCTTACATATATATAAAGTATTTGCATGAGAAAAAATTGCCTTAATTTTTTAAATATTGTTAATAATTCTTAAAGTATGCTACATAATATATTAAGTGTATATACGTCAAATATAAATATCTTATAAGGATTAAATTTTTGCTTAACATTACAAAAAGACCGCTATTAGAAATAGCGGTCTTTTTTATTATCATCTTTGATATTTATTATTTAGACATTGCTTGAGAAACTGCAACGGCACATGCAACTGTTGCACCTACCATCGGGTTGTTACCCATACCGATAACACCCATCATTTCAACGTGAGCAGGAACAGAAGAAGAACCTGCAAACTGAGCATCCCCATGCATTCTTCCCATAGTATCGGTCATACCGTAAGAAGCAGGTCCTGCTGCTACGTTATCAGGGTGAAGTGTACGGCCTGTACCACCGCCTGAAGCTACTGAGAAGTATTTTCTGCCGTTTTCGATAGCCCATTTTTTGTAGGTACCTGCAACAGGGTGTTGGAAACGGGTCGGGTTAGTTGAATTACCTGTGATAGAAACATCAACACCTTCTTTAATCATAATTGCAACACCTTCTGATACATCATCAGCTCCGTAGCATTTTACTTTTGCTCTTTCACCGTCAGAGAACGGAGTTTCTTTAACAACTTTAAGTTCGCCTGTTTTGTAATTGTAATCTGTTTCAACATAAGTAAAACCGTTGATTCTTGAAATTACATAAGCAGCATCCTTGCCTAAACCGTTCAAGATAACTCTTAAAGGTTCTTTTCTTACTTTATCGGCATTTCTTGCAATACCAATAGCACCTTCTGCGGCCGCAAAAGATTCGTGACCAGCCAAGAAGCAGAAACATTTTGTTTCTTCTCTTAAAAGCATTGCACCCAAATTACCATGACCGATACCTACCTGACGTCTGTCGCCGACAGAACCGGGAACGGCAAATGCCTGCAAACCCAAACCGATAGCTTCAGCAGCATCGGCAGCATTTGTAATACCTTTTTTGATTGCAATTGCACAACCCAATGTATAAGCCCAAGAAGCGTTGTCAAACGCAATAGGCTGAATACCTTTAACAATGGCATCTACATCAATGCCTTTTGACAGACATAATTCACGGGCATCTTCAAGAGTTTTGAAACCGTATTCAGGCAAAACTTTTTTCAGAGTTGCTTCACGTCTGTCTTGTCCTTCAAATTTTACTGTCATAATTTATTTTCCTTCATATTCTTTCTGTAACTGTCATCCTGAACTTGTTTCAGGATCTCCAACTTTTAGACCCTGAAATAAATTCAGGGTGACAATATATATTTACCCCTATTCTTCTCTCGGGTCAATATATTTAACCGCATCAGCAAATCTGCCGTAAGTTCCGATATTTTTATCGTAAGCTTCCTGAGGATTTACGCCTTTTTTAATAGCATCCATAAATTTACCAAGGTTTATAAATTGATAACCGATAACTTCGTTATTTTTATCCAAACCGAGTTTAAGGATATAGCCTTCGGTTAATTGAAGGTATCTTACACCTTTTTGAGCGGTTGAATGAATTGTACCGCACATAGAGCAAAGACCTTTACCTAAATCTTCCAAACCGGCACCGACAGGCAATCCGTTTTCACTGAAAGCAGATTGAGTTCTGCCATATACGATTTGCAAGAAAAGTTCTCTCATTGCAACATTTATAGCATCACAAACAAGGTCTGTATTCAATGCTTCAAGAATTGTTTTGCCGGGAAGTATTTCACCTGCCATAGCAGCAGAATGAGTCATACCTGAACATCCGATGGTTTCAACCAAAGCTTCTTGAATAATTCCGTTTTTAACGTTCAAAGTCAATTTGCAAGTCCCCTGTTGAGGTGCGCAGCATCCGCAACCGTGAGTAAGACCTGATATATCTTTGATTTCTTTGCATTTTGTCCATTCACCTTCTTGTGGGATAGGTGCAGGACTTCCTTTTACCCCGCGTCTTACAGGGCATTTGTCTTGAATTTCTTGAGTAACTTGTATATTAGTCATTTTTTACTCCCTTCACCTTATATACACATAAATTTTAACTTGCTCAAAAATTTCAGTCAAGAATGATTGAATTTTTACCGCAATAATGATAAAGTATATTTATAATTTGAGGGTTTTATATATGAAAAATACTAAAAAATACGGTTTTACTTTAGGTGAAGTTTTACTGACGGTTCTGATTGTCGGAGTTATAGCCATATTGGTTCTGCCGAGCATGATGAAAAATATAAATGCAAAATCAAGAATGAGTCTTTTAAAAAGTATGGTAGCATCCATTGACAATGTTTCAAAACAAGTCATTACAAAAGACCGTACAACAGAAATCACAAACACTGATATATACAATCATCCTGATAAGTTTCTTGAAAGATTTGATCAGGCAACAAGCGGAGAGCCTTTTGCAAAAAAATATCTGAAATATTCAGGCAAAGAAGCCGATGTAAAAATTCCGTCAAATGCCGCTGAAGGACAAGCAAAAGCACTGTTAAAAAACGGCGTCGGAATAGGGGTTATAAATGAATTATTTAATAAAGAATCAACCGCAATAATTTTGGATATAAACGGTGAAGATAAGCCAAATATGGTAGGGGTTGATTACTTTATTCTTGAATTAGTCTGGAAAGACGGAGAGGGCATATTTGCGGGTGACCTTCACGGATATGTAAACGGCGGGGGGGATGAATCCGCAGCCGAAACAGATGCAGGTTTGCGCACGTCCTGCCATAACGGAAACGGAGCGGCTTGCTTCAGACTTGTTGAACTATCAGGATATGACCCTGAGTATATTAATTAGAATAAAGGAGAAATATATGTATAAAAAAAATGCGTTTACATTAACAGAAGTTCTTATGGCTCTTGCAATAGTTGGTGTTATTGCGGTATTGACAGTTCCTGCACTTATGGGTGAAGTTCATAATAAAGTTTATGCAAGTCAGATAAAAAATATGGCTTCAACAATTGAACAATTAGCACAAGACCAACTTGTAGTTCACAGAACAAGAAACCTTGAGGACACTGATTTTGCAACTGCGGCTGATTTATTAACAGACGACCATTTTTCAATCGCAAAAAAATGTGCAGATGCAGATGCAAAAAAAGAATGCTGGAAAACTTCTGATGATGCAGGAAAAGATAAGGTTACATATAAACTTTTAAAAGGAACAAAAACAACTATAAGTTCTCTTTCAAGCGGCTTAGGATATACAGTTATTCTTAAAAACGGAGTACTTATGCGCTACTATCCGGTAGATAACGGCGGCAAAACAGTCGGGTATTTTACAATGGACGTAAACGGAAATGACGGACCAAATATTTTTGGGCGTGATTTGTTCGGGTTTTATATTACACCAAAAGGACACGTTGCAGATGCAAATATAACACAGGCTGATTCCGAACAGGCAACACTTGCTACTAAAGTAAATAATTGCAAAAACGGAGGAAGTGCTCCGACTGAAGCATGGTGCTTGGGAGCATTAATGGATAATGCATGGAAAATGAAATACTAAAATCGATATGAATTTTCATAAAAACTTTTGGAAAATTGAAAATCCTAATGCTGATTTTTACTTTAAAGATAAGAAATATAATCTTTATCTGAGTCAATGCAATTGCGGAACGGATATAAATTACAGGCTGACCGAAAGAGCTGTTGAATTGCCGTTGGCAAAAGAATGGATAAGGGGTAAAATTAATTATATTGAGATTGGCGCAGTTACACCATATTACCCCGATATTTACACAGAACATGACGTTATAGACCAGACAGATGAGCATGAGCTTGTAAATATTAAAAAATCAATGTTTGAAACGGATATAAAAGATAAAAATGTCTTAAGTATATCGACAATCGAGCATATAGGCAATAATGATTACGGATTAATACAAAAAGAAACTTCAACGGATGCGTTTGATAAAATTACGCAGGAAGCTGAAAGCTGCTTTATTACATTTCCGCTGGGTTACAACGAGTTACTGGACAAATACATAAATGAAATCTATGAGAAAAATCATCCGTATGAAATTATTATATACAGCAGAAGTATTAACAAAAACGACTGGAATATTTCACTTCCGAAAAACAAATATGTTTACGGTCCGTTATGGGCAAATGATTTATGTATCGTAGTAAAATAGAGGGTCGGAGAGTAAGATGTTTAGAGGAATAGCCATTTAAAATGCAAGTCGGGGGGCTAAAGAATCTTCCCCCTGTAAGGGGGAAGTACTTGCGTTAGCAAGGGTAGGGGGTTGAATAATGGGAAATTGAAAATTAAGAATAATAACGTAAATAATTTTCTATTTCCCATTGATATTACTATACATCTATCATTCCAACCACCCGACAGAATAACCCCCTTTGGTGCTATGCACCATTTCCCCCTTTCAGGGGGCAAAATATATGATAGCGTCCATACTGAGCGGTAGCGAAGCAACGTAAGCCGGATTTATGCAGCATTCTCTGGGCGAAAAATTGAACCTTAGAGAATGAAATGCCATTGGGGTACCAATTCGACAAAATAATAATGTTGTTCAAAAAAACAATTTACAGTTTTAAACGTAGAGATAGGCCTTTTAATTCAAGTGCCATACATCCATACATCCATACTTTCATTAGCTTCTGAAAATAGTCTGTTCTCTGTCAGGTCCGACAGATACAATAGAAACAGGGGTTTCTAAAATTTCTTCAAGTCTTTCAATGTATCTGCGGGTATTTAGCGGTAAATCATTATATTTCCTTACTCCGCTGATATCTTCGCCCCATCCGTCAAGAGTTTCATAAACAGGTTCAAGATATTTGTGAATATAAACATCCGTAGGATATGAAGTGTAAATTTTGCCATCTCTTTTATCTTTATATGCGGTACAAATTTTTATTTCATAGAATTTGTCAAAGACATCAATTTTGGTAAGAGCAATTGATGTTAAACCTCCAACAAGACAAGCATATTTCATTGTAACGGCATCAAACCATCCGCATCTGCGAGGACGACCCGTTGTTACTCCGTACTCATGACCGATTTTTCTGATTGTTTCACCTGTCATATCAGTTAATTCCGTAACAAAAGGACCTTCTCCAACCCTTGTCACATAAGCTTTTGCAACACCTATAACTTCGTCAATCATTTTAGGTCCGTAGCCTGAACCAATGCAAGCACCACCTCCGACAGGGTTTGAGCTGGTTACGAAAGGATAAGTCCCGAAATCCACATCGAGCATTACACCCTGCGCGCCCTCAAAAAGAATTTTCTTTCCTTCTTTTTTAAATTGAGAAAGCATTTCCTGCCATTCAAAACAAACATAAGGTTCAAAAATTTTGGCATACTTTTCACAAAGCACAAGTACTTCTTCTTTTGAATAAGTTTTCAAACCGTAAACCTCTTTTAACTGCTTATTTTTCAGAGGCAAAATTACATCAAGCTTTTCTTCTAATGCTTCAGGGGAATATAAATCCTCAATTTTCAGAGCAATTCTTGCCATTTTGTCGGTATAAGTAGGACCTATACCCTTTTTGGTAGTCCCGATTTTACCCTTTTGGGCATTATCTTCGCAATATCCGTCTACATCCGTATGCCAAGGCATTGTTATTGTAGCAAGCGGGCTGACTTTTAAACCGGACAAATCAATATTTTCTTTCTTTAAACCCTCAATTTCCTGTTCAAAATATTCAGGCAAAACAACAGTCCCGTTACCGATTAAACAAGTTTTCCCCTGATATAAAATGCCCGACGGAATCAGGTGAAACTTGAAAGTTTTTCCATTTGCAACAACCGTATGTCCCGCGTTGCATCCGCCCTGATAACGTATTATTAAATCAGCATCCTGCGCAAGCAAATCGGTAATTTTAGCTTTACCTTCATCTCCCCATTGTGCACCGATAACTACCTTATTAGCCATGATAAATCCCTCTTAATATTTTTACCAACATTAGAATAATATCACAAAATAAGTTGTATTTATTAAAAAGGCATGCCTTTCAGCAGCTGCATGGGTTTATGGGAATTAAGCAGCCTTAATGTAAAGATATATTAAGCTTGCACATTATATTATAGAATGCTTGAAACCATGTCGCTGACATGATTTCGGCGGTTTTTAAAATTTCTTAAACCCGTATTGTATAAATATTTTGGACTTAATAAAAAGATAAGGTACAATAAATTTATACTCATTGACTTGAGTATCTTTCTTGTAGAGGTAATTGGTAAATGTTTGAGACTATTAAAGATAATCTTTTGTCTATACAGAAAGAAATCGAACCTTATACACCACGAATAATCGCAGTTACAAAGTATTTCGGGCAGGATGCAATAATAAGTGCCTATAATGCGGGGATAAGAAACTTTGGAGAATCAAGAGCAGTAGAAGCAACAGAAAAAATACTTTCTCTACCCTCAGAAATTCGGACAAATTCAACTTTCCACTTTATAGGACATCTTCAGACAAACAAAGTGAAATACGTTCTGAAAGTATTTGAGTACATTCACTCGGTAGATTCACTTAAACTTGCACAATGCATAGACGAAAATGCTTCACAAGTCGGGAAAGTCCAAAAAATTCTTGTTCAGATAAACAATGCAATGGAAGAACAAAAATTCGGATTTTCAAAAACAGAAATCTTTGAAGTATTTGAACAGATAAAAGCATTAAAGAATATAGAGGTTGTCGGGGTTATGAATATGGCACCTTTGAATGCAGGGGAAGATGAAATAAGCAGACTGTTTTCAGAAATAAAACAAATACGAGATGATTTGGAAATCGAATTTAACTGCAAATTAGAAGAAATTTCAATGGGAATGAGTCAGGATTACAAAATCGCAGCTCGTGAAGGTTCAACAATGTTGAGAATAGGAAGAAAATTATTTACATAAATATATGGGAGGAATATAACAGTGGCAATCGCAGAAATTTTTAAGAGGGTTGGAGATTATGTAATGGACAGCTTTAGAGGGGATGACGAAGTCTTTGACGAATTAAATTCCGATGAATATTATTACGGCGAAGAAGTCGAACCCGGAACAAGCGCTGTCAGAGCAGTTGATTATAATGTTATGAATGAAAGAAAACAGGAACAAAAGGTTATCAGACCATCAAAATTCAATCAGCAACAAAGAGGTAATGAAATAGTTGTATTAGAAGCACATTCATTTGACGATTCTGCCACTATCGTTCAACACCTGAAAGAAAACAAAATTGTTACTTTAGACCTTCATTTATTGGAAAATCACCAATCCCAAAGAGTAATTGACTTTGTATGCGGAGCTTCTCAGGCTTTAGATGCACAGCCAAAGAAAATCGCCGACAAAGTTTTTGTTTTTGCACCGCATAATGTTACATTATCAGCAGATTTGCCGGTAGCACAAGACAAATTTAGTGATTCATTGTGGAGAACATCTCTGCAATAAATAATCTTGGTATGAGAAGAGATAGTTTGTAAATTTAGCGGACACTATTGTCCGCTTTTTTTTAGTATCTTATGATAGATTGGTCGATAAACTCGTCATACTGAGTCGGTGCGAGCAGAAAATGAAAGCAAATAACGGTATTCGTTTAATGCGATATCTCTTTAAAATTTTTGAGATTCTTCGGCTATCGGTTCATTAATCGGACTTCACCACTGCTTACATCAATACCGCCTCAGAATGAGTCCTCTTAGAATTTTACCATATTACTGTATATAATTGCTTTTTATTTTAACTTTCAATCTTTTTAATTTTGTTTTTTAATTTTGTAAAATTAAATCCTCGTTCCAGAACTTCAAGAATTTTGAGCATTTTATCAATACCTTTGTTTTTCTTTATAGCTTTGTATGCCTGCTGCATCTGAGAGGCATCTTCATAAGGGATAGTATATTTTTGAGTCCCTTTTTCATTCATTGTGATTACGAGTTTATAATCTCCTGATTTTGCACTCGGTTTTTTATAATGTCTTTTGATACTGTATGGACCCATATAGGTTTTTGCAGTAGTAGGTGAAGTAAGAGAATAATGTTCCTCCTCCGCATTTAAGTGCCAGTGAAAATTTTTAAATTGCTCTTTTGCAACTTCAAATCTGCGCTGAGCATAAGCACCTTCTTTTTTTAATATGTTTGCTTCGGGATTTTTAATCTTTAAACATCCGAAATATAAATTGCTTTTATTACTAATTTCCATAATGACTCCGTATCAAAACTATTAAAAACCGTAAAAATTAAATTTGCCAACTTTATGATATTTTGAATGTTTATTGTAAAATATACTCAAGTAAAAACAGACATTACAGTAATAATTAAACGAAAGGATGACTATGTTGGTAAAAGATTCAAGTGTAACGGTTCATTTTTCGGGAATTGATTTTAGCGGTTATAAATCAAGAGTTTCCGAATTTGTAAACGAATTTTCATCTCGTGCAAATGTTGCGGGACAATTTTTAAACTGGGTAAATTTACCTTCAATGCAGGCTCGCAGAGTAGATGAAATTTATTCTATGGCAGAAGCATTAAAAAATGCAACAGGTGCAAAAACATTGAGCGTAATGGGTATCGGCGGTTCTAAACATACTGTTGAACACATGCTTTCAATAAACGGCTTAAACGTAAACAGAACAGATATAGAATTTTATTCTGATATTGATTCTTCAAGCTGGACAAGATTTTTATACAGATTAGGCAACGATGTTACAAGTTCAAACTACATGATTGCTTCAAAATCAGGTTCTACCTTTGAAACAAAAGACGGATTTTTGAGAATTTTAAATATGCTTATTGAGGCATACAAATCTCAGGGCAAATCTGAAGAAGAAGCAAAAATTGCAGCAAATAAACACTTTATTGCCGTAACTGATGCGAATGCTGAAAAATCGGAATTGCGCAGAACATCAACTGAGAATCACTGGATTGGCGATTTATATATTCATGATGATGTTGGCGGAAGATTTTCTGCATTTGATGACCATGCTTTATTCACACTTGCTTATGCGGGAATGAAAAAAGAAGATATGATTACAATGCTCAATGCCGCACAAAATGTTTCCACAGAGTCACTAACAGCAGATTTGGAAGCAAATGATGCACTTAAAGAGGGTATTTTCTGGGCAGATGCAAAATCAAACGGAATCAATGCTTCAGTTCATCAGTATATGGGGGCAATTTTTGAAAATACCGTATATTGGCATGCACAAATGCAGAATGAATCAGTAAAAGATACTCTTAAACAGGTTGCAAAGGTTCCTGATGCTATGCACCACAGTGCAGAAGCTCACTTCAACCCTGCAAATAAACTCGTATTCGCACTGACCGTACCGTCAGATAACGGTGTTTGCAGAGAAAACGCTGACAGCTACATTGATGCTTTGACAAAATCTTATTCTGTCACAGGCTCTTTGTTTGTTGAAAAAGCCCAAACACTCGGTATGGGTTTGACACCTGAAGCAGCAGGAAGATTAACACAACTAAGGGCTTTCGCAACGGTTTATCAGGAAATTGTATCGAAAATTATGAACGGTACAGCATTTCCGGAAGTATTAGATTCCGTACTTCAACCACACGTTGAATTTTACAAAAAGAACTTAAAAGGCGGAGTAGTCGTTCCGGGAAGAATTTCTCACTAGAAAACAAAACTTACAAAAAGCGGGAATTAAATTTTAATTCCCGCTTTTTATTTTATATAAACTGCAAAAAACAAACGAATAAAAGGTAATCTTACCAAAATATCGGTAAAATTTGTCTTAAAAAAGCGGGTCACAAGCCCGCTTTAAAAATTCTTCTTACATTAGCCCTAAAACTTTTTTGTACCAAGAGAAAGATTCTAATTCAGTACCGTTAAAAGTTGTTTTTGCGCACTGATGTTTTAAATAATCTTCAAACTCATCAGCGAACGGAGATTTAACCTTTTTGACTTCCTTTTCAGTTGTTGTTGTCATAGCGCACACTCCTTTTACACATTTTTAAGTCTACCGACCCCTTATATGTGTATAATTATAACACATAATCGTTCCGATTTCTATATATAAAACAGAGCGGTTTGTTTTTTTGCTACTGCAAGCGGGTTTCAAATGTAAAAAATTGTTAAGATATTTTGTTTATATAAACAAAGATTTATTAAACAAAATTTTGTTAAAATTTTAATGTTTTTATGCTAATATTTTTCTATGATATTGATAGCAGAAAACATACATATAATCTCAAAATCCATGAGAGAAGCAATCGAGAAAAAAGACGAAAATTTTGTAAAAAATTTGATAAAAATTTCGCAAAATTTTGACGCAGTTGATTTGAATATCGGGCCTGCAAAAGGAAAACTTGACATGGCATTTGAATGGCTCTGTCCGCTGGTCGAAAATGAAAATGCTTCTCTCGGAATTTCATTTGATACATCAAATACGGATGCAATGAAAAGAGGTTTAGCGGTTGTAAAAAATTCAAAAAACTGTTTTATAAACAGTACATCTGCTGATGATGAAAAACTTGAATATTTAACAGACCTTGCACTTGAATATGACTGTAATCTTGTCGCACTTGCAATGTCAAAAGAAACAGGAATCCCCAAAACCTCCGATATGAGAATGGAACTCATTTTTAAAATTTATGAAAAATGTATTGAAAAAGGTATTTCTCCGAAAAAAATATTTTTTGATCCTTTGATATTGCCTGTATGCGTAGAACAAAGTCAGGCTTTGGAAGTCTTGAATACTGTCCAGATTATAAATCAGAGTTTTGAAGACGGAGTAAACACGCTTGTCGGGCTTTCTAATATTTCAAACGGATGCAATTCCGAAATAAGACTGTTATTAAACAGAGCATATGCGGTATTACTTTTTGGTGCAGGGCTTAAAGCCGCAATAATTGATGCAAAAGACGAAGAACTATACAGAATTTTTAAAATGCTTGAATGTAACAATCCGCAAAATGAAATTGACAAATTATACATAAATTTATCAAATATGGTACAATATTTTGGAGATGTTGAAGATATTCCGTTTAACAAGGAAGATCCTCAACAGTCAAATATAATAAGGGCGGTCAGAGTTTTACTGAATAAAGAGATTTACTCGGATCGGTTTACACAGGTATAATTAGAGGCACAGAAGCCATGACAATCAGAAAAATTTTATTATTATCCGTTATAATTTCGGCATTAGCGGCAATCCCACAGTCATCAAATGCTTATATGTCACCGGAAGCAAGCGTGTTGTATCAGGAAGCCTGCAGTGCTGAACACCAGCAGGATTTGAAAGGTGCTGTTGCAAAACTTGAAAAAGCGATTCAGGTTTCCGGCGGAGATGCAATGCTTTATACAAAACTTGCAGGTATTTATTCAGAAATGGATAATTTTGACAAGGCTTTGGAAAATTATAACAAAGTAATTCAGATTAATCCTGATGATGCTTTTATTTATATCAGTATCGGAAGTATTCACGAAAGTCAGGGAAAATATAAAGAGGCTCTTAGTGCTTACTCAAAAGCGCTTGATATATTCCCCGAATACAAATACAACTACTTCAATCTTGGGAATGTGCAATACCAACTTAGAAATTACAAAGAAGCAATAAAAGATTACAGCGCATTTCTTGAAACTTATTCTGGACACAACGAAGCAAGAGAAAATCTTGCGGCATCTTATCTTGCAATAAAAGATTATCAGAATGCCCAAACCGAATACAAAAAACTTTACGGTAAAAATCCTGACAACTTTAAACACCAATACGAATACGGAATTGCTCTTTTAAATACAAATGAATCCGAAAAAGCAACACAGTTTTTGGAAAAAGCAATAGAAATCGACCCTGAAAACAATTCGGCTCATTTAGGACTTGCTCAGGCATATCAGGATTTGGGCAAAGACGAACTGTCTTATGAACAGTACCAGATTGTACTCAAAAAAATGCCTAATCTTAATACCGTAAGACTCGATTATGCAAATCTGCTTGCCAATATGAACAAAAATACCGAAGCTATCGAACAGTACAACATGTATATAAAAGCATTCCCTGACGATATCAAGGGTTATGAAAACGTTGCGAATGTATATAAAGATTTAAAAAATTATGACAAAGCACTTGAGAATTATTTGACCGCCTTGAAAAAAGAACCAAACAATATTGATTTAAAGAAAGATATTGCAAATTGTTACCATAACAAAAAGGATTATTCTACCGCATTACAATATTATAATGAAATTCTTGAAACTCAACCTAAAGATTTCAATATAAGATTTAATAAGGCTTTAACTTTGCATGCTCTTAACAAATATGAAGATGCCATAACTCTATACAAAGAACTGCTTTCCGAAAGGAATGAAACTGTTATAAAAAACAATTTAAACGGTGCACTTGTTTCAAGAGGTCATGAGCTTATAAGTACAGACGATTCAAAAACAGCAATTACATATTTCAAAGATGCAATAAAAGGCGGATACTCAGACGGCTTTGTATATTACGGACTTGCAAAAGCATACAGAACGCAAGGAGATAATACAAAAGCTTCCGAAAATTATGAAAAAGCTATCTCAATTGACCCTGACAAAACGTTATATTCGGCAGAATACAGCGACTTTATTTCATCTATGTATAGCCAGAATGTAGAAATCAAACAGGGAGATTCTTCTGAATTGCCTACAATCAATCTGTCTATGAATGAAAACGAACCGCCTGTTACAAAAGAAAATAAAAATACAAACAAAACTTCGGATGTTGCAACTAAAAAGAGTGAAGATTTCATCGCTCAGGGAGATAAGAATTACAAAAGCAACAACTATGATGCGGCAATAAAGAACTATCAGGATGCACTTCAATTAGTACCTGATGATGCTGAAACCCTTTTGAAACTCGGGAATATCTACAAAATAAAAGAGGACAATACAAAAGCTATCAATTTTTATCAAAAAGCTATTATAGTAAATCCTGATTATACAGACGGCTGGTTCAATCTCGGACTTGCCTATGCAAATGAGAACAATCTTATTGAATCTCAAAAAAGTTTTGAACGAGTAATAGAAATTGATGAAAATTATAACAACGGATACGCTTATTATGCGCTCGGAATGGCTTTTGAACATCAGGGCAAAAAAGCCGAAGCCGTAAAAAATTACAAAACTTTTATTAAACACAACAATGATAAAGAATTGATAAATACAGTTCAGGATATGATTAAAAAATTACAGTAAAATGAAGAAATTATTTTTAATATTATCAGTACTTTTGGTTAGTATATTTGTAAATGCCTGCTCAGAAAAAAAAGAAGCGTATATTTTGTTTAACAAATATCCCTTCACGCCTGAAACAATGATGCAGACAACCAATGTTTTTAAACCCGGAGAACGAATATACTATCTTGTAACTACACCGGATACTGTTCAGACAAAACGTCTTTTAATCCAGGTAAAAAAAATGGGAAAAGAGGAACGCTTAGGATATGAAACAGTTTGGGGCAAGCAGGTTAAAGTCAGAGATGAGCAGGTTTATTACTATACCGATTATGTTGTGTTCAATGAAAAAGGTGCTTATGTTATGCAGGCATATTCGAAAGATGAACCTACAAAAATGCTCTCCTCCAATAATTTTTACATAAGGGATTAACAATGAAACAATATGATAAACTAAATTTTTTAACGGCAGGGATGCCGCTTTCAACGGGCAAAGCGGGATACCCAAAAGCGTTTGAAATATTAAAAGAAATGAATTTAGACGGAATGGAGGTTGAGTTTGTTCACGGAGTAAGAATGAGTGAAGAAACAAGGCAACTTTTGAAAAAAATTTCTGAGGAACAAAATTTTGTCTTAACTTCCCACGGGCCTTTTTATATAAATCTTAACTCCAAGGAAGAAGAAAAAATTGAAGCAAGCGTTGCAAGAATTATAGAAACCGCGCAGGCGGCAAATGATTTTGGCGGGTACAGTATAACTTATCACGCAGCATTTTATATGGGAGCAGATAAAGAAACTGTTTACAAGCAGGTAAAAAAACAGACAGAAAAAATTATAGAAACCGTAAAACAAAAAAATATTGAAGTATGGATAAGACCCGAAACTACGGGCAAAGCAACTCAATGGGGGGATTTTGAAGAAATTATCAGACTTTCAAAAGAATTTGATATGGTTCTGCCCTGTGTAGATTTTTCTCACGTTCATGCAAGAACGGGAGGAGAATACAATACTTATGACGAATTTTGCCATATTTTAGACAGAATTTCAAAAGAACTCGGACAAAGAGCTATTGATAATTTTCATGCGCATCTTGCTGGAATTGATTACAGTTCAAAAGGGGAAAAACGCCATCTTATCCTGCAAGATTCCGATATGAATTACAAAGACCTGCTAAAAGCAATGAAATCTTTCGGGGTAAAAGGTGCACTTGTGTGCGAAAGTCCTAATATTGAAACAGATACAAAAATTTTACGGGATTACTATTATTCTATCTGATACTTCAAATGATTGAGTTTTTGAAGAAAATTTGGAAAAATACCGAATATAAAAATAATTATCTTTTAAATTAAGAAAGGATATTTATTTATGAATAACTATATTAACAACAATCCTTTTGGTCAAAAAATTGAATCTGCCGTTTCAACAGGACAAAACCAAAAACGCAAAGAGCAGGAGAAAAAAGAAGAAGAACGCAGATATCTTGAGGAAGAAGATAATGACGAAGTAGCTTTAGCACCTATGCCGGAGCTTACTGAGGAACAGGTTCAATACTTGATTAATGATTTTATTTCAAAGCGTAAATCAGAACATTCGGATAATGAAAAAATTCTCCAAAAATTAGATAAATACTTAGAAAAATTTGACGTAAAAAAATTTATGAAACGCAACCCTCACATGACAGTTGGAGATTTTAACATGATTATTTACAACGAAACTGCAAATATACTTAATTAAGGGAATTATATATTTAGTTAGCCAAGCATATTCTCTAAATCTGTAATATAGTCACCCTGAACTTGTTTCAGGGTCTGACCATTGATAAGATGCCTAAACAAGTTCGGCATGACCATTTTGAGCTTTTGGCTAATTAGATATAAGTCACATTTTAAATTTGTTGAATTAAAAATAAAATTTCCTCCCCAAACGGGAGGATGAGAGGGGTACAATATATGAATTATTGCCGGTATAGTAATACAAACCTGCATATTTTTCCCCCTTTTAAGGGGAAATGGGCGTTTAGCCCAAAGGGGGTCGATTTTAAAAAATTATTCATATTATACGTCATCCTGAGGTGTTAGCCGAAGGATCTGTTTAGGTAAGATACTTTGCTATCGGTGCTCGCATTAAACGTGCACGCTAACGCTTTCACCCTCTGCTTGCACCGGTTCAGTATGACAACTTTGCTCAAAGCGTATTACAACCCCCTACGGCACGGCCGTGCCACTTCCCCCTTGCAGGGGGAAGAATTTGTGCCCCATTTCTTTGACCGCAAAGAAATGGGGCTGGTAGTTTTATTTTACAAAAAACTACTAATAATATTATTTATGCAACTTACTTTACCCCCTAATGCTAAATTTTGTAACAAGTTATCGACTTATCACTCATGAAATATATCTGAAATCATGGTTATGATATAATTTCAGTATGTTATAGGGAGAGCAATATATGTTAGATTTTTTATTCGCAAAAAAAGAAAATGAACTGACTGCAGACAAAGAACTCATCAGAGTTTATGAGATTCTAAAGCAGGCATATCCGTTTGATACTATTCCTGAAATAAGGAAAAAATATCTTGAAATGCACATAAAAAAATACGGCTATCTGACATATTCTTTCAAAAAAGCTCAGGAAGAACTGACAAACGAAGAGGTTTTGTTCGCTCTTGAGCAAAAATGGATTCAAAATAAAGTTTTTAAAAACGGGAAATTTTCTTTTAAGAATAACCAAATCAGCCCTCTTGCAAGAAATCATGAAAAAAATTCTAACTGGTTTAAAAAAGAAGGACACGATATCAAACTGATAAACCTTGCTGCTTTGGGCAACGGAAATCAGTCAAAAGAAACAGGCAAATTTTTTGATTGGCTTAAACAGTTACTTATTTTGCCAAGCGGGAATTTAGAAAATAATATTTATGCTACAACAATTTATCTTATACCGTTCCACCCGAGAGAATTTGGCTGTGCATATCTGCCAAAAAGCAGTGAAGTAAGTCCTGCACTCAATGATGAGTATATTGAAGAAATTACGGGAATGAACGTAAAAGAACAGCTTCAGACATTTATAAAAATGGCTCAACTTGCAGGGCATCCTGTTATTTATGATGTTTTACCGCAAACGGGTCGTTTTTCAAAATTTGTACTCGCAAATCCTAATGTTGCAAGGTGGTATGACATAACAGAGTTGCAAAAACAATTAGAAGCAAAAGTTGATGAGGTTGCGGAATTTTTATCTAAAGACCACGATGAAGATGATATTAAAATTACAAAAAATGTTTATTTGCAAAGACTAAAAGGAAACAGCGGAGATTTAAGTCCTGCATATCAGGAATTGTATGACAACTTTGAAGGCATAATGATTGAACATAAAAAAAATTTTTCAAACTCTATGCTTGAAAAAACATATCAAGCCAAAATTCACAAAAGAGTAAGAGATTTGGTTGCAAAAGTTCATGAAATTAAACCTGATAAGAAGAGTCTCGAAGAAAAAGACATCACAAAACAAATTGATGTTATCCGTCTTTTAATAAGTGAGGGTTTGTGGCCTGCACCGGGAGGTGCGTGGTGCAGTGCGGGAGTTCCTGTTTTTGACGGAATGAGTGAATGCGGCGGATATCCTTTATTCAAGCATTTTGACTATAAAGGGGATGACGTTACTCCGCTTGCAAACCTTGATTGCCAGACACCTTATTATTTTGTAAATCTTGAAAACGGCAAATACAACGAAAATGTTATTGATCTGTTTGTAAAAAGTCTTGAAGAATTACAAAAAGACTACAATTTTGACGGTTTCAGAGTAGACCATATTGACCACGTCGTTGATGAAGTATCTGAGCAAAACGGCAAACCTATAAGCTATCGTGCACCAAGATATGTATTAAACAGACTAAATACCACAATGAAGAAAAAGCATCCGTATTTTGCAACGTTGGCTGAATATATGCTTTGGGACAGCTATTACAAAGAGTATCACGAAGATATGAACTTTGATGTTTTGTGGGGCAATGATATTATTTCTCAATTTGACAAAACACCTGAAAAAATTACGGATGATAACCAAAATCTTGCCGTATATAATACTAAATTTAAAACGGATAATATGCTTTCAATTCTGAAAACTTACAACAATCAAGATGGAGAATTCAGTGTTATAGATCAGTATCCCGCGCAACTTGGAGAACAGGGTGCGTTATACAAATGGGCAAAATATAAACTTCTTCCGGGCGGCAGATACGCTCAAAGACCAGTTATGTATGCTGATGGGGATGAAAGCTTCACTCAGGGCGGACTTGAATACGCAATCGGAGAAGAAGTTGCTATGTCACGTTCCGATAACGAAGATTTTTATAACAAGTTTGATGCTATTGACAGATTTGTTAAAAACAACAGTATAATTTCAAACGGAGAAGCACAGATTATCGTAGAAGATGATGACGGGTATTGTGCATGGATGATTACAAGAGAACCTATGAATACTGCGTATCTTGTTGTATCTAATTACAAATCTCCGACCGAAAAAGTTGCAAAAACAGCCCCGACAGGTGAAAGCTACAAAGAAATTGTTGAGAATTATGCTATCTTTGATAAAAACATAGCCGTTCCGGGAGATTATAAACTTCAGGGAGAATACATCCTGAAAGAAAAGGATTACGAACTTGAAAATTGGGAACACATTGACAATATTCATTTCGAAAAATTAGAACCGGGAGAATTCAGAATTTTTGAACTTCTGCGTGGCTAAATCTGCGGCTTGGGAATATAAACAGGGATATATGGAAGAAAAAAAAGAAAAATTTAATATATTAAAAAACATATTTTCAATAACTGATGCAGATTATTCGCACAAACTCATACGGATTTTCGGTATAAGACTGCGCATACTAAAATCTGCAAATAAAAAACAAATCAAAATAAATTACAAAAAATACAAAGATATTACAAAAATTCCTCCCGCAGAAGGTTTTTTAAGAGATTACCAACTTGCTTTGCTTGTAATTTTAAAAGAATTTGACAGAATTTGCGTTACTCATAATCTCAGATATTGGCTCAGCGGAGGTACACTCTTGGGCGCAAAAAGACATAAAGGGTTTATCCCTTGGGATGATGATGTTGATGTTGATATGATGAGAGAAGATTACGAAAAATTCCCGTCAATATTTAATGCCTGCACAACTAATCCTGATTTGTACTGTGAATTATGGAGGGATGAAAATGCCCCTGCTACCTGCATTCTAAAAATAAAACACAGAAAAATTAAACAAGCGTTTATAGATATTTTCCCGCACGACTTTTATTACACGACTGTAAGAGGAAAAGATAAAAAACGACTAAATAAAAAAATTCGCGCATTAAGAAAATTTTTGAGTTTATCTCCTTTCAGAATTGAGGACACTGATAAATTAATACAAAAAATAAAACATCTTACACTTGATGTTATAAACGAAAAAATCGAAGTTGATGAAAGACTTGCCCCATCAATTCACTGGGGACTTGATTTTCCACACAAATGGAGCAACTGGATTTATGATTACAGTCAGATATTTCCGTTGAAAAAAATAGAATTTGAGGGATTTATGTTTAATTGTCCTGCGGATACGGATTTTATGCTGCGCAATATTTACGGGAAATATATGAAATTTCCTAAAAGCATTTGTCCTCACCATACTGACAAATCACAATTTACGCCTGAAGAAATTGTGGAACTGAACAAATTAAAGCTGGAGGATAAAAATGCCTAAGCTCAGATTTTGGGAGAAAGTTTTTTCATTAACAAATTCAGGAACAGATAAGCTCATAATGTTTTTGGGCATTCCGATACGAATTGACCGCTCGGGCTACTATAAAAAATTCTGCGAACAAATACCCATAGAAGAAAACAAAATTGTCTTTGACAATTTTAACGGCGGTAGTTACGGATGTAATCCTAAATATATAGCTGAAGAATTGCTGCGCAGAAATAAGAATTACGATATTGTTTGGCTGGTGCGCAGCGTAAAAAAAGAAACCGAAAACAATAATTTCCCTCAGGGTATAAGGCTTGTCGGATATGGCACGAAACAAGGTTTAAAAGAGCTTGCGAGTGCAAAACTTTGGGTTGATAATCAAAGAAAAAATTATTTTATAAAAAAAGGACTAACAAAAAAGCAAAGGCAATTTTTTATTCAAACGTGGCATGGTTCTTTGGGAATAAAAAAACTTGATGCGGACGTTGAAGCTTTTACTAATGAATATAAACAAGAATGGGTGCAGCGGGCGCAATTTGATTCCTCCATGTGGGATTATTTACTGACAAACAGCGAATTTGAAAACAATATTTTCAGACGTGCGCTATGGTTCAATAATGAAATAAAACAATTTGGGCATCCGAGAAATGATATATTCTTTAAAGATAATTCTAATATAAAACAGAAAGTTTTTTCTCACTTTGGAATTGAAGAAAACAAAAAAGTTCTTTTATATGTACCGTCATTTAGAGATGACGGGGATTTAGAGTGCTACAAACTTGATTATGAAAGAGTTTTACAAGCATTAGAAAACAAATTCTCGGGAGAATGGGTTTGTATAGCAAGGCTACATCCGAAAGCAAAAAAATATCACAATATTATACTGCCTGAAAGTCCTGACGTTATTGACGGAACATTATACCCTGATATTCAGGAGCTTCTTGTATCTGCCGACTGTGCAATAACAGATTATTCAAGCTGTATTTTTGATTTTATATTAAGCAAAAAAGCGGGGTTCATTTTCGCAACCGATATCGATAAATTCAACAATGACAGAGGTTTTTATTATCCGCTTGAACAAACACCTTTCCAAATTTCTGCGGATAATGATACCTTAATTAAAAATATAGAATCTTTCGACTATAATATATATCATCAGAAAGTGGAAGAATTTATAAAAGCAAAAGGCTGCACTGAAGACGGACACGCCTCCGAAAAAACAGCGGATCTTATAGAAGAAATAATGGAAAACAAAGGATAAATTATGAATATTGCAATAATATTTGCAGGCGGAACGGGCAGACGTTTAAAAAACGGAGAAGACTCTACACCAAAGCAATTTTTAAAAATTTACAACAAACCGATTATAATTCATACTCTTGAATTATTTCAGGAGCATCCGTTGATAGACAAAATTTATATATCAATTCATCCTGACTATTTTGATTATATGAAAAGTCTTACAGAGCATTTTTATATTACAAAAACCGCAGGAATTGTAAACGGAGGAGCAACAGGTCAGGATTCAATATACAATGCTCTTAAACTTGCACAGAGTGAAAATGACAAAAATTCTTTGGTTCTGATACATGACGGTGTAAGACCTAATATAACCCCTGAAGTTATAACTCAAAACATTGAATGTGCAAAGAAAAACGGAAATGCAATAACTTCGACCTCATGTTTTGAAACAATTCTTGTGAGCGAAAACGGTATAAATCCAAAACATGTTCCTTACAGAAAACACACATATTCGGCACAAGCCCCGCAAACTTTTCGCTTGGCAGAAATTGTAGAAGCGCACGAAACCGTTCGTAAAACAAATCCCAATTATACCGATATAGTAGATTCCTGTACGCTTTTTAATACTTTGGGCAAAGAAACATATATGATAAAAGGCAACAGAGGAAATATAAAAATTACTACCATAGAAGATTTGTATATACTAAGAGCTTTAATAAGGTTCAGGGAGGATTTAGAAGCTCTCGGAATTGACGGAAAGGAACAATAATGTCTGTTTTGGATGAAGATATTGAAAATATAGATTTTGATTTTTCGAGTTTTAAAAATAAATCTGTTCTGATAACCGGTGCAACAGGTTTAATCGGAAAACTATGCGTAAAATCAATTCTAAAAGCAAATCAAAATACAAAAGTTTATGCACTTGTCCGCAACAGAGAAAAGGCAATAAAAATCTACGGAGAAAATTCCGGAGTGAGATTTATTGTTCAGGATATTAATGATGAAATAAACCTGAATGAAAACATTGATTATATAATTCACGGAGCAAGTGCAACTTCATCACAATATTTTATTCAAAATCCTGTTGAAACAATCCATACGGCTATTAAAGGAACAAAAAATGTCCTTGAATTTGCAAAAAAATGCAATTGCGAAAGTATGGTATATCTTTCTTCTTTGGAAGTTTACGGTTCTGAATGTGAAGAAAATACAACCGAAGACGATTACGGGTATATCGATATTCTAAACCCGAGAAGCAGCTATTCCGAAAGTAAAAGACTTGTTGAAACGCTTTGCACATCTTACGCAAGTGAATACAATGTTCCTGTTAAAATTGCAAGATTATCCCAAACTTTCGGCGCAGGAATAGAAATAAATGATACCAGAGTTTTTGCCCAATTTTGCAGAAGTGTTCTTAATAAAGAAAATATTGTTCTGCATACGAAAGGTGACACAAAGCGAAACTATTGCTATACAACGGATTCGGTAAGAGGAATTTTTACGGTTCTTACAAAAGGACAAAATCAAAACGCATACAATGTAGCAAACAAAAATACTTATATTTCAATAGCAGATATGGCAAAATTACTTGAAAACGAAAATACAAAAGTTATATTTGAAATTGATGACAAAAACAGGGGCTACAATCCGACAGTAAAAGTATGTCTTAACACCGATAAGCTTGAGGCTTTGGGCTGGAGCGCAAAAGTTGATTTGGTTCAGATGTTTGAAAGAACAATAAAATATTTAAAGGAAACCTTTTAAAAATGCAAAAGATTAAGAATCTCGAATTTTTAAGAGTATTGCTTATAATTGCAGTGTTGGCAATTCACACCTGCGCATCAGGCAGTTTCGCATTATACAAACATTTTCCGCAAATTGACCTTTATAAATATTTGCATCAGTGTTTTATTCAAACAAACAACGCAGTTGAGGGATTTTTTATAATAGCGGGATTTTTACTCGTAATTACTTTCAAAAATACCGAAACCACAGCAAATTTTGTAAAGAAAAAATATATCAGATTTACTCCGGTTATAATTTTTACAACGCTTATTGCCATCATTTTATCAGCATTTGGGATTTTAAAATGCAGACTATTTGGCGATTTGCTGACAGTTTTACTTGTTAATCATTTCGGGATATGTTTTGCAACGGGTTCTTTGCCTGTTTTGTGGTTTACTTCCGCATTGTTTGCAGGATTATTATTGTATTTTATTATTTTGAAAAACTTTTGGGGTAAAAAATTATATGGGGTACTTATCTTTTTAGTATTCGCTTCATATTTAATACTTGAAATTCTTCAGCATGGATTGTTTTCTCATCCGCACAGGAATTATTATCATATTTTTAATATTGGTTTTTTGCGTTCTGTCGGAGGAATAGGATTGGGAGTTCTGACAGGATTTCTTTACAAAAACCATTTGATAAATAAAAACATTCAAGAAAAGTTTTTCCCAAAAACTCTTTATACAATTTCGGAGATTATCTTTTTATCGGGAATAATTTGGTGGTTATTCTTTCCGCACAAGATTTTTAATTCAATATATTTTGTAATTATGTTTCAGATTCTGCTTTTATTATTTATTATGAAAAAAGGATACCTTTCAGAATTTTTAAACAATGATATATGGGTAAAAACAGGGAAATATCAATATTGCGTTTATGTTACTCATTCCGTTATCGGATTTGTTCTGCTGAATAAAATTTGGCTGAAACATCCTGATTTTATTGCTATACATCCGTTTTTGCCGATTATAATTGCAAACGTAATGATGATTATTTGTGGAATTTTGACTTACCACATGGTAGAATTGCCTTGTGGAAAATATCTTAAGGAAAAATACGAAAAAAGGTAAAATAATTGAATTTTTTTGAAACATTAAAAACAAAATTTGATAAAAAATATGCGGATAACGAAAATTACCACAGCTTATCCGTAATTTTGCCTTATTTCAAACCATATCTGAAACGGACATTTTTGGCTTTGGGACTTGCAATACCAATAGGGGCATTAGATGCTGTTATAGCCTTGGCTCTGAAACCTTATATGGATATTGTTATGATGAACAGACAAATGCAATCTGCGTGGTATCTGCCAATTTTAATCATTATTTTTACTTCAGTTCAGGGTGTTCTTAATTATCTTGCGGGATATATGAATGACTGGGTCGGAGGAAAAGTCACAAATGACCTGAAAATGACACTTTATTCAAAACTTATGAGAGAAACTTCAGGGTATTTTAATAAGCAAACTTCCGGAAAAATATTAAAAGCATACAATAATGATGCCGACAAGTCATGCAGCGGTTTATTAACAAATATAAAAACTTGTATTTCAAGATTGTTTTCATCTCTATCGCTTGTCGGAGTTTTATTTTATAATTCGTGGGAGCTTGCAATAATTGCGGTTTTTGTTTTGAGTATCGCTATGATACCTCTTATGAAAATCAAATCCGCAATCAAAGATATTTACAATCGTTCTGAAGGAGAAAATGCCAATGTTCTCACTACTTTTAATGAAGCTTTTGCAGGACATAATGTTATTTCGGGGTATAATCTTTACGAATTAAAGCAAAATCAATTCAAAACTCTCACAGGCAGAGTATTTGGATTAAAAATGAAAATATCACAGCATGTCGGTTGGCTCTCACCCATGATGCATGTTATTGTATCAATCGGTATTGCTGCAGTTATAGGATTGGGCAGTTATCTTATAGCAAAAAATCAATTGACGGCAGGTCAGTTTGTTTCATTTATTACGGCCTTGATAATGCTCTACACTCCTGTTAAAGGACTTGGCAACAATGCAAAAGGGATTTCAACATGCTTGTGCGCAATGGAAAGAGTGGTTTCAAAACTTGAAAAAATCCCTGGGATAATTGACAGTGAAGATGCAACAGATTTTCCTGAATTTAGCGACAAAATTTCATTTAAAAATATAAAATTTTCTTATGTTAAAGGCAAAAGAGTACTTAACGGAATAAATCTTGATGTAAAAAAAGGTGAAACTATTGCGCTTGTCGGTAATTCGGGCGGGGGAAAAACCACTCTTGTAAATCTTTTGCCCAGATTTTATAACGTTAAAAACGGAGATTTAACTTTTGATGATGTTTCAATAAATTCTATAAAAATAGACAGTTTGAGAAATAATATTGCAATAGTTTTTCAGGACAATTTTCTTTTTGACGCAACAATAAAAGAAAATATTAAGGTCGGAAAGCTAAATGCAACGGATGAAGAAATAAAAAAAGCAATAAAAGAATCATATCTTGAAGATTTTGTAAATTCGCTTGAAAAAGGCTGGGATACAAAAATCGGAGAAAGAGGAATGCTTTTATCCGGCGGACAAAAACAACGTATAGGAATAGCTCGGGCATTTCTAAAAAATGCGCCTATTCTTATTCTTGATGAAGCGACTTCTGCACTTGATAATCAATCGGAGCATATTGTTCAGCAGGCTATTGAAAATCTTATGAAAGACAGAACAGTTTTTGTAATCGCTCACAGGCTTACAACAATCCAAAATGCAGATACAATAGCTGTTTTAAACAATGGAAATATAACCGAACTCGGTTCTCATAAAGAGCTTATGGAAATTCCTGACGGGGAATATAAAAAATTGTACGATATGCAATTCAAATAAAAAATCCTGAAAATATTATCCTTTTGGTTAATATTTTTTAAAAAATGTTTCATTTTAATATTACTTGGGGTAAAATTGATTTATGACAGTAAAGGAAAAATTATATTCGGACGTTCCGCCGACACAACTTAGGGGTAAAGAAGAAAAGTTCAAACCTGCAAAAACAAACAGGTTTTGGCTTACTATTGCCAGCTTGTTTTTCTTTAACATGCTCCAAAACAGATTTTATGCTTTCAGATATCACGGTTTTGAAAATTATAAAAATCGTGATTCAAAAGTACCTACAATTATTTTTGCACCTCATTGCAATTGGTGGGACGGAATCGTTTTATACAATATTACTCACAGAATCTGCAAAAAAGAAATCCGTCTTATGGTAGAAGAATTAAACAGATTTCCGCTTCTGCGCAGAGGCGGCGCATATTCTGTCAATAAAAAATCACCTCAGTCCGCAATGAAAGCTCTAAAATACTCTGTGGAAGTTTTAAAAGATTTGAGAAATCAGCTGTGTATTTTTCCGCAGGGAATAATTAGACCGCCTCATTACAGACCGATTGAGTTTCAAACAGGACTTGCATATATTGCCCAAAGTGCAGTAAAAAAATACGGGAAAATTAATCTTATACCTATTTCCATTGATTACTGTTTCTTTAGAGATAACAGACCGGAAGTTGTTGTTGATTTTGGGGAATGTATTGAATTAAACGACCCGAATATTGACAGGCACGAATACACAAAATATCTTGAGCAGGCACTTTCAAATGTTTGTGACAATCAATTCCATAATATTTCAACCGGTAAAGTTGAAGATTATGATATACTGTTTAAACAACACCTCAAATGGTACAGAAGAATTGAACAACGATTAAAGAGTATTGATTTGCCTGAAGTAGCAGACGTGTAAACAAATAATAAAATTATGCAAATATCATTAAGACCCCATCATTTTTTGTGCCTTCAGGGCTATAAAGGACTAAATTATTCAAAAACTCAGGCTAATTCGTGGACTAAAGTATACGATTTACTGGAAAATAATCCCGATTGCGATATTCTCATTGTCAAAGGGAAAGACAGCCTTTGCGAAAAGTGTCCTGCTATTCTCTCAAAAAACAAATCACGTTGTCTTGATTCTGCGGTAGAAGTACTTGATAAAAAAGTAGGTCAGCTTCTTGACATAACAGTCGGAGAAAAATACAAATACCAAAATATTACTGACAAAATGAACAAAATTATCACAAAAGATATACACGAAAAATTGTGTTCAACCTGTGCATGGTGGAAAAAAGGACTCTGCCGAAACAGTTTTAATAAATAATATCAGGCAGCTATATACAATGTTACAGTTATCAGATATTATATCTGAAACAAGCTTGTAGGTCGGATTTACCAATCCGACACTTTATATTGTTGGCATAGTAATGCCAACCTACATTTTCTAAAGCCACGTCATTCTGAGCGTTAGCGAAGAATCTACTAAGTAAAGCCAACATACTTTGCTTATAGTAACATAACACCCTCTGCGGCACTACCGTGCCACTTTTCCCCTTTTAGGGGGCAGATATTTTTAATATTTTCTGTAACTTTGCATATAATTACCTAATATTTAATACCTAAAACAGGTCGTTTCGTGATCATCCACAATTCCGACAGCCTGCAAATAAGAATAAATTATGACCGTTCCGACATATTTCATTCCTCGCTTTTTCAAATCTTTGGAAATACGGTCTGATAAAGGAGTAGAAACTTCAAACTTATCATCCTTGTTTTTTATTATCTTACCGTTCGTAAATCCCCAAATATAATTAGAAAAAGAACCAAATTCTTTTTGTATTTCCATAAAAATCCTTGCATTCAGGATTGCAGCATTGATTTTACCTCTTGAACGAATTATTTTTTCGTTCTTTAGTAATTCTTCGACTTTAGACTCTTTGAATGATGCAACTTTCTTTACATCAAAATTGTCAAAAGCCTGCCTGAAAGCTTCTCTTTTTTTCAAAACAGTAATCCACGAAAGCCCCGCCTGAAAGCTTTCCAGAATTAAAAGCTCAAAAAGTTCACCATCATCATATTTCGGAACACCCCATTCCTCATCGTGGTATTTTTTGTATAATTCAGAACTTTCATCTACCCAAAAACATCTTTTCATAAACTTATAATAACAAATATTGTAAAATTCTTCAAATTTTTTGAATTATATTGTATAATTTTACTAAATAAAAGACGGGGGATGAAATGAAAAACAGAAACAGTAAAATTTGTTTATTCGCATTGATAATGTTATTGGGTTCATACAATGGAGTTATGGCTCAGGACAATGATATTTATTCTTCTTTCCAACAGGGAGAATATGAAAAAGTTAAGGTTAATAAAGACACTCTGACTAAAGCTCAAGAAGCTATGGACAGTAAAGATTATACCAATGCAATAAAATATCTGAATGATTATATCGTTTCAAAACCTAAGAAATATGAAGCTTACAAGATGCGCGGGGATTCATATTATGCCATAAGACGTTATGATTTGGCTCAAAAGGATTACCGGAGTGCTATTGATATAAAATCATCCGATGACAAATTGATGACAGGAACCAAATACGTCAGTGCAATTTTACTTGGTGCAGACAAAAACGAACAACTCCAAAATACCGAACTCGGCAATTTATACGCAGCATTGATGTATGCACAGAAAGCACAAAATGACCCTGCTTATGCAACATCTTACGAAAACGCAATAAAATACAATTCTCACATATATTTGCCTCAGCCAAACAAAGCTGACATAAACAAAATAAACTGCCCGCAAAAATACGGAAAAGAACTTCACCCGAAAGGTATTGACGAAAAAGTTTACGGGGCAATAAATGATATAGAAAAACAAAATTACAATGAAGCTTTATATAAACTTGTAAATGTAACGGCTCAATATCCCGCATATTATCTTGGTCATTATCTTACGGGGGTTGCCCTTTCGGGACTTGATAAAGATGATGATGCCATCAAATCTTTTGAAAAAGCAGTAATGCTTAACCCTTATGATTTTGAATCTTATGCAAGTTTAGGCAAAATATATTATTCAAAAGCAGAAACAACATTTAACAATGAATATACAAAAAAATCCGTTCAGAATTTCAACAAAGCTTTGAGCCTGAACAAAGACTGCCCGACTTATTATTTCTATCTTGGGATGAACGAACTTCAAAACGGAAATACAAATTCTGCTATATCAAATTTTGACAAAGCATTAAAAATTAATCCGAATGATTATAACAGCCAATATTACAAACTGATTGCACAGTATATTAAGAGTGATTATCAAAACGTAGCTGACGGTGCAACAAAACTTTTATACAAACACGTTTCAAATTACAATTCAGTATTGTATTTAAGAGCGCTTGCGTATTCAAAACTTAATGAAAACGAAAAAGCACTTGCGGACCTAAATTCTATTGAAAACAATATTGAAGATATTTACAATCAGGATATCAAAACAATCACCCCAAAAGATAAGAGTTTAGAAAGTTATATTCATTATCTTAAGGCTCAAATCGAACATGAACAAGGATTAGGGGCAAGTTCTGACGTGAATAAAGCTTATACAAATCCTATTGTAAACAGACTTGCTTACGCACAAAAAGCAATGGAGCCTTATCAGAAATCACTTGAAGGGGAAACTATTAGCCCTGATGATTACAAAAAATTTGAAAATTTTTATTCTACCGCACTACCAAAACTTTTAGAATCCGGTGCCGTAATAAATTATGACGACATAGACAATCAATATGATTTCATCCGTACAACATTTGATGATTTGGGAATCAGCTTTATATACACCGATCCTGATTACAAAATAACTACAATCAAGGATTATCCTTATAAAAAGTATGCCTCAAAACTGCCGCAGGGTTCACTGATTTCCGAACCGACATTGTCAAATAACTATGCACAAACAACTTCAGCTCCGACAATGCGACTTCAAACTCCACAGACTGAAATGCTTATTCAGAACGGAGAAACATCACTTGCACAAATGCTTGCGTCTAATGCATTAGAAAAAAGAGCACAAAATACACCTTTTGACCCAACAAAACAAAAACAGGCAGTAAGCTCTGCAGAAACCGTAAAACTCAGAGACGATATTCAAAAAGCGGAATTTAAACCTGAAACTCCGCCTGCCGAAAAAGTTAATACGTCATCTAATATAGCCTCGGGCGAAACACATATAACAAAAGAACCGCTAATTGATAAAACCAATTCCCAAAAGGTTCAAAATATTCTCGAAGAAGAAAAAAATATGGAACCTAAAGGTATGGTCTTTAAAGCGGACAAAATTGTTCAAACTCCTGATATCATAATAAAAAATGAAGAACAAAAAGTTACGGCTCCGCCTGCACCTAAAACAGAAGAAATAAAAACCGCAGAAGACGGAACCGTAAAAATTACGGCAAAAGAAATAAAACAAACTCCTGATATCGTAATAAAACACGATAAACAGGATATAGCGCAAATAGTTGAAGAAAAGACCACAGCGCAAACAGCACAGACAAAACCTGAAACAGAGGAAACAATCAAAAAAGATGAACCTATAAAAATTACTGCTAAAGAAATAAAAGAAACTAAAGATGTTAAAATAACATACCCGCCTGCAGCAAATGCTGCTAAAGCAGTCGAGACAATAACATCACCATATACAAAAACCGAAACAGCTGCGACAATTGCAACAGCAGATACAAACCAAAATCCAAAAGCTCAAGCGGCAAAAGTTTTGGATAAAACAGGAAAATCAATAGCGGCAGCAATTGCGGCAGAAGAAACCGCAAAAATTGCAAAACCCCAAATAAAAACAATTCCTGCAACATCAAACAAAACTGATAAAACAATAGCTACAACCAAAATCGCAGAAATTGCAAAGCCTGAAGTAAAGGCTGCTTCAACATCTGTTCCAAAAGTTGAAAATACGATAGCCGAAGCTATTGCGGCAAAAGAAACCGCAAGTAATATTATTGAAAAGCATGCAAATATTGCACCTTCGGATTTTGGGGTGCAATCGACAAAGCTTCCTAAAATAGAGAATTTTGATGATGTTGTAGAGCTTGACAGCAACAGTTTCACAAAGAAATTCGGTAATTACGACAGTGATTTGTTTATCCCTGACAGAATGGGATTTGCGGTAGGCTCAAATCAGCAAAAGACCGAACCTCAAACACAAACACAAACCGAAGTTAAAGCACCTGCTCCTGTAATAAGAACGGAAGAAACAGCAATAGAGCAACCAAAATCTGAAGAAAAAGACATTGCTCCTGCAGTTACGCTTGAAGAACCTCAACAAAGTGAACAACCTCAGACAACAGAGCCGCAAAAAGCAGCAGAGACTGTAAAAGCTCCTGTTGTAATTGTTCCTGAAATAACAGCTCCGGAAACAGAAAATACTTCAGCAGACAAAACCGTTATCAGAGAAAAATTAGCAGAAATTCTTGAAGATAATCTTCCTGAACAAAAAACGGATGAAAGAATTATAACCGAAACCGCTCAGACAGCAGCACAAACAACCGAAAAAGCAGAGCAAAAAGCAGAAGATGCAATAAATACAGCTCAACAGCTCAAAGCTGAACGCTTAAGACTCAAGGAAGAAGCTAAATTAAGAAAAGAACAACTCAAAGCTGAAGCCGATGCTAAAAAAGCACAATTAAAAGCAGAAAAATTAAAAGCTAAAGAAGAAGCTAAACTCCAAAAATCACAGGCTAAAGAAGAAGCCGCAAAACAAAAAGCCATCCTCAAACAAGAAGCTTTAGCCAAGAAAGAAGAACTGAAAGCTCAAAAACTCAAAGCTAAAGAAGAAGCTAAACTTCAAAAAGAACAAGAAAAACTTGCACTCGCACAGATGCAGGATAATGCAAACGGTGCAAAGCATGTAATTAAACAAAGCGCAAAAGATGCTGAAAATGAAATAGAACAAACAGAACAACAAGCCCAAAAAGAAGCAACAAAATTAAAAGCAAAAATAGAAAAAGAACAAATTGCACAGGAAAAGAAAGCGCAAAAACAACAGGCTGCTCTTGCTGAAAAAGCCGCAAAAGAACAGGCAAAGGCAGATGCCGAAACTGATGAATTAAAAGTTCAGCTGCTTCAAGCAAAAGAAGAAGCTAAAGCCAAGAAAGAAACAACAAAAGCTCAACAAGATGCTCTGAAACAACAACTAAAAGAAGAAAGAGCTAAAGCACAACAAGAATACAAAGAAAAACAGGCTCAAAAAAGAGCAGAAAAAAAAGCTCAAAAAGCCGCTCAAAAAGCAGAAAAAGCTGCCCAAAAAGCAGATCCTGATTACAAAATAATGCAGGAACAAAAAAGAGAAGAACAAAGAGCCGAAAAGGCAGCTCTAAAAGCTCAGAAAGCAGAACAAAAAGCAGAAGAACATGCTTTGAAGTTAGTAAAAAGAGCAGAGAAAAAACAGGAAAAAGCAGAGCAAAAAGCATTAAAAAATGCTTCAAACACAAAAGAAAAATTCAGTTTTAAAAACGCATTCAAAAAACTGAAATTTTGGAAAAAAAAATAGGTATCAATATACAATGTTACAGTAAATAAAACCTGAAACTGTCATGCTGAACTCGTTTCAGCATCTTTTATTTATGAGTCCTTAATTAGATTCCGAAACAAGTTCGGAATGACAATATGACTTAATTTTCGCTATAATTACTCTAAAATAGTATATAATTACCAAAAAATAAATAGTAAATTATAAAATGGGACTATATTTCAATTTAATCCGATTTAGTCTGATAATATACAAATTCATCGGTTTATTAAAGCCGATGAATTTATATATAAAAATTATTTACTTAATATATCTTAACAATTCTGCATTAAGAAGCAATTTTTACAATAAAAAATTGTTTATATAAATGTAAGGGATATTAAAACAAATTTTTTCGGGGAAAAACAAAATATTCAAAATCACAAGTTTGTGATAACAATGAGCAAAACGGGGAATAAAGCTCAGGATAAAGGGAAAAAATTTAGGGGAAAATAAAATAATAATCGAATCATCCATCATAATCAATCTTCTTGGGTGCTGAAATTTTTCAGTGCCTTTTTTATTGGAAAAATCAGATTGAAAATATTTTACGCAGATTTTATTTTGGATTATAATTACTTTGTATGAAAAACACAAGACAAACAAACGTCAATATACACAGAGATGCTTGGGTAGAAATAAATATTTCAAACCTTGAAAATAACATCATGGAAATCAAAAAAAATATTCCTGACGGGGTTAAACTTTTGGGGGTAGTCAAAGCGGATGCTTACGGACATGGTTCTGTAATGCTTGCGCCGACAATTCTTGCAAGCGGAGTGGATATGCTCGGAGTTGCATCCATTGATGAAGGTGTTGATTTAAGACAGGCAAAAATTAAATGTGAAATTCTTGTGCTTGGTACTGTTCCTGTCTGGTCTATTGAAAGTGCCGTACAAAACGATATATCAATTTCCGTATTTACACAGGAACATCTAAAAGCCTGCAAAGAAGCTTATGAAAGAACAGGAACAAAACCAAAAGTTCATGTCAAAATTGATACGGGAATGAACAGAATCGGAGTAAGAGCAGATGAGGCGGTAGAATTTATCAAACAGGTTCAGCAATCTGATTTTGTTGATTTTAAAGGTATTTTTACTCATCTTGCTGCTGCCGAAGAAACCGACAAGACAGAAGAACAATTCCAAAAATGGGATAATGTTATAAATAATGTTAATACACAGGGACTTTTGCTTCATATTCTGAATACGGCAGGTTCTATCTGTTATAAAAAACCTAATTCCAATATGTGCAGAATAGGAATTTCTCTGTATGGTTTGTATCCTGATTTCCCTCAAGGAATAGAATTTAGAATGCCAAAACTCAAACAGCTTATATCTTTAAAAGGCAGAATTGCAAATATACACACTGCAAAACCAAATGAGGGCGTAAGTTATTGCCATACATATACCACAAGTGAAGAAAGGACAATTGCAACAGTACCTTTGGGATATGCAGACGGTGTCCCAAGAGGTTTATCAAATAAAATTACGGGCAAACTTAACGGCAAGGAAGTTCCTCAGGTGGGCAACATAACAATGGATCAAATGATGTTTGACGTTACGGGGGTCGAATGTACTACGGGTGATGTTATTACACTTTTAGACGAAACAAAGTCAATTGATGAATGGGCTAAAATTCTAAATACAATTAACTATGAACTAACATGCCGCCTGAAAGTCAGATTGCCGAGGGTTTATACAAGATAAAGTTATTCCGGCTTTGAAATTATTATTCGACATTGTTCATTTATATTGAAAGCTTTTTTAATATTATCATTTATAATATTGATTAATGGAGCAATTTTTGTATCGTCATAAGTAATTTCATCAATAATATTTATTATTTCAATTGACTGAATAAGCATATCTGATATATCTTTTGTTAAATCTGCTAAATTTTTTATTTCTTCCATAATTAACCTCTCTATGTTAAACAATGTTTAAACAATATTTAATATATAATGATGTTTAAACATTGTAAAGTATTAAATATAACAATGGAGACTTTATGAAGAAAAAATTTACAAAAATTGGTAACAGTTGGGCAATGTTATTTACAAAAACAATGTTGGAAATGTTGGATATCAATCCTGAAACAGAACAAGTAGAAATTGAATTTGAGAAAAAAATATTAAGAATGGAAAAAGAAAAAAGCGAAAAGTAAAAGGAAACTAATGGAAAAAGAAACATTTGATATCGGAATAATAGGTGGGGGGCCCGCAGGTTATACAGCAGCACTACATGCCGCATCATCAGGAAAATCTGTATTGCTTATTGAAAAAGAAAATATCGGGGGAATTTGCCTTAATAAAGGATGTATTCCGACAAAATCAATAATGCACGCATCGGAAGTCTATAAACAAACAAAAGAGGCAGAAAAATTCGGAATAACAACAGAAATTATCAGCTTTGACTATTCAAAAGTTATTGAAAGAAAAAATAAAACAATCGAGCTTTTGCGCAAAGGCATTGAACTGTCTTTAAAGAATGCAAAAGTTACAACACTTAAAGCCGAAGGGAAAATTTTAAATAAAAACGAAATTTCAATTAATAATGAAATATACCGTTGTTCAAAAATAATATGCGCCACCGGTTCATCCCCAAAAGTCATAAAAGGACTTGAATTTGACCATGAATTTTTGCTTTCTTCTGATGATATTTTAAAACAGGATAAACTGCCAAAAAGTATTGTAATAGTCGGGTCAGGTGCAATCGGAACAGAATGGGCAAGAATATTTAATAATTTCGGAGTGGAAACAACAGTAATTGAACTTGCTCCGCATCTTTTACCTCTTGCGGATGAAGAGGTTTCAAAACGCATTGAGCGCATATTCAAAACAAATAAAATAAAATTTTATACAGAAACAACAGTAAAAAAAATAGAAAACAAGAAAGTTATACTTTCAAATGATGAAATTCTTGAACCTGAGATTGTACTCGTTGCAACAGGCCGAACTCCGAATATATCCGAAAAAATTGACGGAGTTGAATATATCGGGGACGTTGCGGGAGAAATTCAGCTTGCGCACTATGCAATAAAGCAGGCTCTTGAAATTACCGATAATATACCGTTTAAAAAAGATTTAACACCGTCAGTTGTGTACGGAAGTCCTGAAATTGCCTGGGTTGGGAAAAGAGAACAAGACCTGAAAGATGAAGAATACGCAAAATCAATGATACTTGTTTCATCACTCGGAAAAGCCCACTGCGACAATCAAACAGATGGTTTCATAAAACTTCTTTCTCAAAACGGACAAATAGTCGGCGCACATATTGTATCAGCAGAAGCATCATCAATGCTCCAGCAGATTATTATTGCTATGCAAAATGATATTTCTGCGGATAAACTAAAAGAAATTTGTTTTGCCCACCCGACTTACTCTGAAGGGATATTTGAAAGTTTATTTAAGTTATAATATAATTCATAAAAAAGGATTAAATATGAAAATTGCAATATATCCGGGGAGTTTTGACCCGATAACATACGGACATTTGGATATTTTAGAAAATGCCGCAGGAATTTTCGACAAAGTCATAATTGCCGTTGCTCATAACGGTGCAAAAAACGGATTTTTAACAACACAGGAACGTGTTGAACTTATTAAAAAAAGCGTTTCAGGGATAAAAAATGTCAAAGTCGATTCTTTTGAAGGACTTACAATAGAATATGCAAAAAAATGCGGGGCAAATGTGCTTATAAGAGGATTGCGTGCTGTTTCGGATTTTGAATTTGAAATGCAGCTTTCTCAGACAAACAGCGCACTTTGTGATGATATTAAAACCGTATTTCTGACTACAAAGCCCGAATACAACTTTATTTCATCATCCACCATTAAAGAAATACTCAACAACGGCGGCGATATTTCAAAATTTGTACCAAAACCCGTATTTACATATTTAACCGATAAGAAAGCAAAATGAATTTTAAAGAATATATAAAAAAAATAGAAGAAAAAATTTTTAAGGGATATAAATTAAAAATTTTCAAAGGTTACAAAGCGTCCGACAAAAGAGGAGCGCAGAAAGTTATTGACGATATATATTCAAATCTTGAAAATGATGTCGAAAATGCAAAAAAACAAATCGGCAAATAAGGCAAAAGCATGTTAAATTATGTAATTGAGGGGTATAAAATAATTTGACAATTAAAAATAGGTTATGTAATATATTAGTATTATAATAAATGCGAAAGGGATAAGGGATATTAGCATGCCTCAAAATGAAGTGTATGATTTATTAAAAATATTGGAAATGACGCTTGACGACGGATTTTCAATTTCTAAATATGCAGTAGTTAATAAACGTGAAATAGAAACATTAATAGACAGAATATATGCGGCTATGCCGATGGAAATGCGCGAAGCTAAGTTATTCTTAACAAGAAAAGAAGAATTACAAAACGAAGCTCAGCAAAAAGCAAATAAAATAGTTCAGGATGCCCAAAATGAAGTGAGCAGACTTCTTTCAGAATCAGAAGTTCGTAAATCCATTGAACAAGACGGCATCAGACTTAAACGTGAAATTGTTGAAGATTGCGAAAATATTAAACACGCTTCTATTCAGGATGCGGAAAAAATCAGAATGCAGGCAACTGATGAAGCTGTTAAAATCAGAGAAGGCGCAGAACTTTATGCAAAACAGGTTCTTACAAGTCTTGAAGATAATTTAGCTCAGCTTCAGCAGGGAGTTAAAAACTGTCAGATTTATATGGAGCAAATAAGAAATGATTCTTCTGCACGTTATGCAAATTCAAGCAACCCGCAGCAACCTGTTGCAGCAGGAAACAGAGGATGGGTTAATAACAGAGAAAACAAAAAATTATAATTTTGTTTAGTAGATTATATACAAATTACCCTCTCCTGATGGTAGAGGGTAATTTTTTAATACGAATTTATCGGCATAGTTTTACATATACTTTTAACCGATTTCTGTTTCAAGTTTGTTATAAATATCAACGGTAATCGGACAAATTTTCAAATCTCTATTCACAAGACTTTTTATTGTTTCCTTATAACAAGCCAAAAGTGCTTTGTTTAAACCATTTTCTTCCTCTAAATAAGGTGCAATTTTATTGATATACTCTTTAGTGCGGGTTCTTGTTTCAATTTTGTCGGCAATAAAAACTATTTTTTCAAAATCAGACATTACAGGTTTGCCTATTGTATGCCAGCGAATAGATGAAAGCATTTCTTCATCTTTAAGCCCGAAAACGGTTTTGGCAATATAGTAACTTCCCGGCGCATGGAGAGTTTTTCTGTTTGAATACTCGTCTTTTGAAACATTATCAAGGTTTTTGTCAATAATTTTGCGCAAATCTTCATCAGACATACATTTTGCACAATCATGCAAAAGACCTGCAATATAAGCTTTTTCTTCATCAAGATTATATTTTTTGGCAAGAAGTTTTGCGCATTCTGCAGTTCCTAAAGAATGCTGATACCTCTTTTCATCAAGGTTATCCTTTAACCATTTTAACGATTGTTCCAAATTAAGCTCTGTATAGTTCATTTTGTCTTATATAATCCTCTACAACATCGGGAACAAAGTCTTTTATACTTTCCCCGTTTTTTACTCTCTGTCTTAACACTGTGGACGAAACGTCCTCAAACGGAAGTGTTTCAAGCCGAAAATCATATCCGTGTTCTTTTATATTATTATACTTTAAACAATCAAAATTATTCTCTCTTTCAAAAACCAAAAATTTGACCATTTGTTTTAATTTATCTGCTTCATACCAGCTTTCTATCTGACTGAAAGCATCCGTACCTATAATAAAGCTTATTTTACCGGAGATGTCAAATTTTTCATATAATTCACACAAAGTCACATAAGTATAAGATTTTTCTTCCCTGTGAAACTCAATATCAGAAACCGTAATCTTCGAATTTTTCAGTTCGCTTACGGCAAGTTTAACCATTTTGAGCCTGTGATACCCGACAGAATCATCATAATCTTTGTGAGGCGGTTTGTATGCGGGTATAAAAATTAATTTGTCAAAATTATATTTTGACAAAACATAATCAGCAAGCCTTAAATGCGCATTATGAACAGGATTGAAAGTTCCCTGAAAAACACATAAATTCATACAACAATTTTAGCATAAATAAAAGACAAAAATATTTATTATGTGTTTTATAATGGTATGCGCATAGATAATAACTTTTACAAACCTGTTTACAATCAAAACTTTCAAGGAATAAAAGTCATGGATTTTTCGGAATTCATGGGAGTAACCCCTGAAGAATTTGTAAAAAACGGTCACAAACTTATTGATAAATGCATCGACAGTTTTGAACATCAGCCCCAGACTGAAATTTCACAGGAATTAAAAGACGGTGCATTAAGAGCGTATCAGGAATTTCAAAGAGAAAACGAATATTTTTTTAAATCTATGATACCTGAAAAAAATCGTGAAATTTGCGAAAAAATTTCGAGTTTGCCAACTTATAGCGATTATTTGTATCCATTTTTTACGGACAAGAAAAAATCAGAACTTGAGTATTTATACAAACTTGCATCAAAAAGGGATATAACAGGAGAAATGAGAATTCCGGGGGCAGCATTTCCGTATTTTTCAGAAATTCCCCAAGAAAGATTGAAAATGCTTGAACCTATAATTCTTTCCAAAAATGATGCAAATATGTGGAATTATGGACCGAGTTTTATACTTAGCCTTGATAGAGATTTTGATATCAGACAGATAGAGATAATGTCAAGACTGGCAAAATATAAAGTAAACGGATGGAATTTAAGAGTACTTGCTAATATCCCGTTTTTACACCATACCAAAATTATAGAAAAATCAGAAAGTTTAAATAAACTTTTCGGAAAAGATTTGAGAGAAATAAATTTTTTCAGTACATCTAAGGGAGAGAATTACCTGTGTGCAGATATACAACTACCCCACGATGACAAAAAACCTGATTATTTGAATTTTAAACGTTTGTATTCAAAATTAGACTATGATGAAAATCCCAAAACAAGAACGCACTCAACTCCTGAAACAGATAAATACACAGACAATATATACAATCGGTTAGAAAAGAAAATGGCTGTTTTTACACCGGAAAATCTTGAAAAAGCAGTTTTGGAAGTACATAATGACATTCCTGAAGCCAAAGAAGAAGAAATATTGAGAGTAATGCAAAGATTAACTCAATTTGCAAGTTATTCACAACTTGGTAAGCTGACACAACTTTTATCAGATGCAAAAGTTACAAAAATAAATCCTAACGGGGGAATAAATCCGATATTTAACTATTTTGCCCAAAACAAATATATAATCGATTTACCGTTTCAAAAAGGAGAAAGATTTGACGGAATATTTATAACAAAAGATGATTTGGACAATAAAGAATTTAATAAAATATTTAAACGTGCAAAAGGCATCCTTGATTTGAAATTTATAAATCTTGAAGGCTGGTCGGATGGTATAAATCTTTTTAATGATGACAAAGAACTTTGTTCTAAAACTATATCGATATTAAAACGTGCAAAAAAACTTGAATCTAAAAATCCCGAATACACATTCAATGATGTCCTTTACAAAATACTTAACAATGGAATTGAAAACAGAGTAAAATCTAACGGTTTTCAGATTGAAACAATCAGCATAGATTCTCCTGCAACAAGACAAACCATAATTGATCAGCTTAAACCGATAATGCCTACACGCAGCATCTTAAAATCAACAGTTGAATCTGTTGCGTTTCATCATACAAAAGACAAAAAGAAATTTACCCGCCTTTGTAAAGATATAGCTGAATATTATGATGAAAATATCAATATCCACTCAAAACAAAGCATGATAGAAGCACTCCAAAAAATTAACGCTGAAATTATGCAATATACAATAAAAAATAATGTTCCTCAAGAGAACATTTTTATACTGACTCCTATTTGTAAAGAACCTGTTAAGAGTTTTGATATAGTAAATAAAATGCTTTCAAATATTATGGATATTCCGCAAGAAAGAGTATTGCGTATTCATAACCTTAGTGAATTAACAGATTATCCAAAAGACTCTGTTTTTGTGATTGCAGATGATATATGCGCCTCAGGACAATCAATGACAGATGCCGCACATTACAGAGATTGCGCACACAAATTACCTCCCGATAAACATATTTTATTTTGCCCTATTACAGGAACAAAAGAAGGCTTAGATTATGTAAATTTTATTATCAAAGCTAAAAACCGAGAAACAAGCGATACGGTTATATGTCTAAAAGACAATTTTAAAAGTTATGAATATACTTCTGAGCAATTTATAGGCAAAGAAAATACATTCCTTAATTCTGAAGTTTTTGGGGAAGAAGGACACGGTGACTTCGGAATGTGTACGGTTTTCCCGTATATGGCTCCCGATAATAATTCTACATTATCAGGTTTTTTGGTAAAATTCTTCACGCCTGGAAACAGCTGCATAAAAAATAAAAGCCCGTACTTATCGTCAATTGAAAGAGATACATACTTCTATGATATTTTCGGGACAGATGAAAAACACGTTTTAACACGTTTGGATACATCCGAATCCATATTCGACAAACTGAAAAAAATATTCGGTAAAGCATAAAAAAAAGACCTTGAGTATATTACCAAGGCCTATCCGTTTAAATAAGAAGAGAGAGCTTTATATATTTATATAAAGTATTCTGAACGAAAAAAATTGCTAAATTTGATAAATGTAATTTACAAAACTTAATAAATCCCTGAAACAATTCAGATATTATTTACTAATCAAAAGCTCGGACAGCTTTCCGAAAGTTTCTATCGAAAGTTTTTCTCCACGGGTGTTTTCATCAATATTTAAAGCTTTTAGTGCTTTTGAAATATCGTCTTTCAAAAAGCCTCCGTGTAAAAGACAGTTTTTAATATTTTTTCTGCGCTGCGAAAATCCCGCACGGACTGTTTTTCTAAAATGTGAGTAATCCGAAAGTTCTAATAAAGGTTTTTCTCTTACAGTCAATTTTACAAGTGATGAGGTCACTTTCGGTGCAGGGTAAAAGCATTTTCTTCCGACGGTTCTCATAATTTTCACATCAGCCCAAAATTGAGACAAAATAGTCAAAAGTCCGTATTGTTTGTTTGGAGAGCCTTCATTTGCGCACATTCTTTCCGCAACCTCCTGCTGAACCATAAGAAGAATATCCGTTATTTTTTGTCTGTTTTTATTGTTCAAATCATCTACTTCTCCGAGTAAATGAGCAATAATCGGGCTTGTTATGTAATAAGGGATATTTGCTACTACTTTGATTTTACCTTCACACAATTGAGATAAATCAGTTTTTAAAATATCATTGTGTATAATTTCAAGATTAGGAGCATCAAGCTTTTTGAGTTCTTTTATAGCTTCTTCATCAAGTTCTACTGCTATAACTTTCTTAGCATATTTTACAAGCTGCTCCGTTACAAACCCGACACCCGGACCGATTTCCAATACGGTATCTTCGGGCGAAATTTGCGAATAGTCAATTATATCCGCAATAACTTCTCCGTCAATTAAAAAATTTTGCCCCAGACGTTTTTTGGTTCTGAAATATTTTGCCCGTTCAAAGTAGTTCATCTTACCAATCATAATATCACAACAAAGGGGATGTTTATATTTTTTTATTTGTTATTTTAAGTATTGTTATGATATTATTATGTTGAAAAGGGATAATGATGCTGAAACTGGACTCAAATTTATTAACTAGGGGTGATATTTTAAAACTTTATACAAAAGGGTATACAAATCCACAGGATTACAAAATCGGTCTGGAATACGAAAGAATACCCGTTGAAAGTTTTTCTTATAAAAGCGTTGATTACAACGGAGAAAACGGAATTGCAGCGTTATTAGAAAAATTTGCCAGAAATAATAACTGGAATTATATTCTGGATGACAATTTTATCATCGGACTTGCAAAAGACCACGACACTATTACACTTGAACCCGGATGTCAGGTAGAAATCAGCACCAAACCCGAAAAAACTATTTTTGAAATCAAAAGAAAAATTGATTTAATTAATACTGAACTTGACGAATTACTTGAAGATTTTGGAATAACACTTATTGATTACGGAATAAGTCCTTTTACAACCTGTAAAAATATTCATCTTATACCAAAAAGACGCTATAAAATTATGGCAAAATACCTGTGGGGAATACTTGCGGATGTAATGATGAGAGAAACGGCAGGGATCCAGTGCTGTATAGATTTTAAATCCGAAGAAGATGCAATGAGAAAATTCAAGCTTGCAAACAAACTTTCGCCTTTTATGACTGCAATGTTTTCAAATTCCCCGATAAGAGGCGGGGTAGATACAGGATATAAATCTTTCCGAGCTTTAAGCTGGCTCAATACCGATAATGACAGATGCGGATTTGCGGGCAAAATCAGCGAAGAATTTTCTTTTGATGAATATATTGATTATGTTATGAAAACTCCCGTAATTTTTATCCAAAGAAACGGGCAACCTATATCAATAAACGGTGATATAACTTTTGAGGAGTACATGAAGAACGGATACGGAGGAATTTCACCAAATCTCAGCGATTACGAATTACAGGCTAATTTATGCTTCCCTGAGGTCAGATTGCGGAATTTTATAGAAATCAGAAACCACGACTGCGTCGGGGGTGATTTGAAATATGCAATTCTGACCATTTACAAAGGAATTTTTTACGATAATACAGCACTTGAAGAAACGGAAGAATTACTTAAAACTTTACAATACAAAGATTTTTCGGAATTACGCTATAATGTACCTAAACAGGGTTTAAATACACCCGTAAAAAATAATTCAAAAGTCTTGGATTTTGCAAAAGCAATAATACAAATTTCGGAAAATTCTCACAAAAGAAACCAAACAGGCGAAAATATATTCCTAAGTTCTATCAAAGAATATATATACAAAGGCGTTTCTCCAGCGGATATTATTCAGAAAAAATGGAATACATCATGGAATAAAGACATGCGCAAATTGATGAATTTTCTGAAAACATGTAATAGTACGGAAATGTATTAAAAAATTTAAAAGTACAATAAATTTTGGAGGGTATAATGAAAAAGATTTTAATTATTGCAGGACTTATGTTATTTGGTATAAACGCAATCGCATCAAATACCGAATACACTTATTCCCCAACATATATTCAACATTTAAAAACATGCGCAAAATATACCGACGAATACACCACAGCTATTCAAACAGGAGATGAAACTTCCCCCGTATTAAATATCAAATCAACCGAAGAAATTTTAGGATGGCTAAATACAAAATGCATAACAAAAAGTACAACTTTCAGTATTGACCTCGGGGAAAATATTTTAGTCACAAAATGTGCACTCTCAAGAGCTCAGGTAAATTCTCTTGTTCAGAAAATGAAAGACGTAAATCAGCTCGGAACAAAAGAAGCACGCAAAGCACTGCAAGATGAAATGACCAAAATGATTGAGGATGAAAAAACCTGCAAAATAAAAAATTATCTTGAGTAATTTCGTGATAAAATCTTCTTATGGAAATTTTTACACAACTAAAAAATATTCCAAATTTGATACTTGCGCTCGGATTTTTTGACGGAGTACACTGCGCCCATCAAAAGGTTCTTTCGGGGGCAATTGATTATGCTAAAAAACATAATCTGAAATCTGCTGTTATTACCATGAAAGAACAGCCGTTGTGTTGTCTTAAACATATTAAACCTGTTTATATTTCATCCCGAAAAGAGTCTTACAAACTTATGGCAGATTTAGGAATTGATTACATTTTTGAGCTTGACTTTGATGAGATTAAAGGACTAAACGCTCAGGAATACCTCGAAAATATTTTAATAAAATATTTTTCGCCAAAAGCAATTTTTACGGGATTTAATCACCATTTTGGATTGAACAGACAGGGCAATACGGATTTTTTAAAAGAAAATCAAAACAAGTACAATTACAAATATTTTTTAATTGAGCCGCAAAAAATTAACAATACGATTATAAGCAGCAGTGCAATAAGAAATTATATAAAAAACGGAGAAATTGAAAAAGCCAACAAAATGCTCGGAAGAAATTTCAGCGTAATTTCGACTGTAATTGAAGGAAATAAAATCGGAAGAACAATAGGATTTCCGACAGCTAATATTATTTATCCGCCGGATATAATTCCTCCGCCCAAAGGGGTTTATTCAACAGAAATAAAAACAGAGGACAAAATTTTCAAAAGCATATCGAATTTTGGGACAAAACCGACCATATCGCCAAATGAACCGATTACTCTTGAATCACATATTCTCAATTTTGACAAAGACATTTACGGGAAAAATATTGAAATAAGATTTATAAAAAAGATAAGAGATGAAATTAAATTCGATAGTGTTGAAACTTTAAAACAACAAATTCAGTCAGATATTTTGCATATTTAGCACTACAACAATTTTGAAAAACTCAGGAAATACTGCTCAATTACATTCATCAATAACGGCAAAATCCAGACCATAATAGCTGCGCCCAATACGGGTTTAAACAGGAAGCTGAGTTGGAATACGTTTACCTGAGGGGCTGTTCTTGAGATTACCCCAAGAATAATATCCTGTGCCAAAGTTGCAAGCAAAATTGGGGATGCAACCTGCAATCCCATATACAAAGTGTTTGACGAAAGTTTTATTAACAAATCCATATTAGCAATTTTTAACAAAGGGATATGAACCGCATACAAAGGAAATATCTCGAAACTTCTCATTAAAGCCTTAAATAACCAGTAAATTCCGCCCAAATTTATAAATATCAATAATCCCATAAGAGAAATTATATTAGACAAAATTGAAATCTGACCCGAACTTGAAGGATCGAGTGTCGTTGCAGAGCTTAATCCCATTTGCATATTAATCATTTCCGCACCGCAGTCTATCGCAATAACAACAAGCCTTGCCATATAGCCTATCATTGCCCCGACAACAACATTTAATAAAATAGATAAAATAAAAGAATCATCTTTTATCAATACATCCTGTGGGGACATCAAAGGTGTTATAATGAATGTCACAAGAAGTGCTATTGAAATTTTGACTAACCCAGGAATTTCTTTTCTGCAAAATACGGGAGCAAATCTAAAAAATCCCAGCAAACGGCAAAAAATCAAAAAGCCCGTCATAAAATAGGCATTCAGCATAGGAAATAATTTTACCAAATCTGATATCAAACCATCCATCCGCTATTGCCCCATAATTCTTTTTGTTTCAACAAAATCCGTTTTCGGCATCGGAGTCCTCTGTGCAGGAATAAATTTTTCACGTTTATACTGGTCGATATAAGGGACTTTCCCCGGATGCTTCATAATATAATCAACCGAATCTACATTTTTAAATCTGTCTTTCATCTCATTTGCAAAAGGAGTTGTATATTTATGATAATTTGCATCAAGCACAAATTCATGTGCATGCGGAACAGTATTGAATGCAAGAACCACACCCTGTTCAAACAGATTAGTAAGAAGTCTTATAAATCCGACACCCCCTATGACAATGACTAAAAATACACCCAAAATTTTTGGTGCCGCAGCAATTGTTTGTTCCTGAACCTGAGTTACGGCCTGAAGAATACCTACAACCAAACCGATGCCTGCTGCGCATAATACACAAGGCATAGAAATTGCAAGCATTATCAAAAATCCTCTTGCCATATATTCAAGTAACAGTTCTACCATAATTGTTCCTCGTTTATTTTAGTCTTTAGTTGTAACTTGATACCAATCCCTGTACTATCAATGCCCAACCGTCTACCGCAATAAATATCAACAGCTTGAACGGCATAGATATAATTGTCGGGGACAACATAAACATACCGAGTGCAAGCAGAATATTTGCAACTACAAGGTCAAGTATTATAAATGGTACAAAGATTACAAAGCTTATTTCAAATGAAGTTTTCAGTTCACTCATAATATACGCTGGTGCAACTTCCCATAAAGAAATTTCATCAGGAGATTTCGGGCGTTTTTTGTGAGTCATTGAAACAAAAAATTCCAAATCGCCCTGTCTTGTTTGCTTGAGCATAAATTCCTTCAACGGTTTTGAGCCCTCATTCATAGCCTGAACAATGTCGTGGTTCTTTTGGTACGGTACAGAACCCATATCATACATTCTTTGAAATGTAGAACCCATAGTATAAAATGTTAAAATCAGAGACAGACCGATAATTACGATTGCGGGAGGAACCTGTTGAGTACCCATTGCAGTTTTTAACATAGAAAATACTATTACAAAGCGCAAAAAACTCGTCATTGAACAAAACATAAACGGCAGCAATGAAAATGCTGACATTACGAATAATACTTGTAATATTGGATTTAGTGCCTGTACCTGATCCATAACTCTTCCTTAAATTTCGTTTACCTTTTGAACTATCTCTTTTATGGTTGAAAGTCCGTGATTTTTAACTTCCCCGACTTCTATCGAAACACTTTTGCGTTTTCTCTGAGAACCTTTTGTTTTTCTGACAGAATCAGGGTTTTTATCTTTTATTACCTCCAAATGAACTGTTTTTTGACTACTTTGTGCAGCAGCATCTTTCTTTTGCTCCGAAATAATAGTTTTTTCACGTTTAGGGAACAATACATCCATATTCACAATCGTTTTTGAAGGTGATTTTTTCTGCGTTTTCGGTTCAGTTAAATCGGATTCGCTCTTTTCAATTTGTTTAAAATGTTCAAATTTTTGTTCTTTTTCTTTTGTCAAATCAAGAATATTACTTTCAGAACTTTTCCCTAAAACAACTTTTGTTATTGAAGTTTGGGAATCCAATTTTGAAATAAGTGTTGTTTTATCGACATCAGAAGCTATCAAAAATCTTTCATTTCCAGCTTTTACAATCATAAGACTTTTTCTGGGGCTTATATTCATTGTTTCTTCAATAGATAATGTTTTTGTTTTATTAACACTCATACTTCCGCCCATAACTTTTTTGTATACAAAAAGTGCAAAGAATATCAAACCCGACATTGCCATTGTATAAACAGTAAAGCTCATTATATAGTGTCCCATAAATTTATACCCCTCATTTTAGTCTTAAAATTATAAATTATCGTCTTCCAAATCAAAGTCACTGTAATCAAATTCTTCATCTCCGCCGCCACCACCTGAGGGTGCAGCATTGTCTGAAGCATTATTGTCATTATAGGACATATTGCCGCCTGAAGAACCATCATCTGCACCATCAGCTGCGCCTTCTTCACCCTCGGAAGCCACAGGCGTACCTTTTGCAATAACCTGATTAATTTTTACTCCATATCTGTCATTAACTATAACAAGGTTACCGCTTGCGATAGGTTTTCCTTCAACTTTGAGAGTTACATTGTTATCATACAAAGATGTAAGATCGACAACAAGTCCGTCCTCAATATTTTTTAATTCGCCGAGCGATATTTTAACGGCATCAAATTCCGCATTCATATCGACTTCAATACTGTCCCATATATTACGAGTACCCATATCGTCCTGCTCTCCTCCTATATTATCTTCCTGCGGAATAAGCAAATCCATATTCGGATTCAAATGAATATCAATCAGCTCATCCTGAATGGATAGTGTCATCTTTTCTATATCACTGTTTTCAAAAACAACAACATCATCAACCTCAAGATGTTTTATATCGTATAAATTAAATTTTGTTTCCCCCATAATGACTTTAACAAAAAGTTCACTATCAGGGAAATCCGTGTTTTTGAAAGCATCTCCTTCAGATTCTACTCTGACAGGAGATAACAATGCAGCAGGCAAAGTTACAATAACTTTTCCCGCCAATTTTGCATCCGGTTCAATATCTTTTAAAATAAAAGTCATATTGACCATATCAAAATTTATTCTTTTCAGTTCTTTCGGGTTAGCCTGATTCATTTTCGGCTTCAAGGCATCATACATAAAACTGTTAAAAGCCGTAATAATCTTTGCTTCAAGCTCGGAGATTTTGTTTATGTTAAATCTGTTTTTTGCTTTTCCCAGAACCTTTTCAAGTATAATATCGATAGTTTTTTCTGTTAATCTGAAGAACATATCGTATTCGTCATCAATTTTGATTTTGGTAACAAAACAGGCTTCTTTATTCAAAAGACAGTTGATGTTTTTACTCAGCCCGACAAATTCCAGACGGAAATTTTTGGTAAAGAAATCGTCACTTGCATCCTGAATCAGAGATGAAAAAGTTTCTTTATACCAACTGTATTCCCGAAATAGGTCTTTTGTCGATATTGAATCCTGAATATCTGCGGTATTGGTAACGTTAGCTGCCATAATCCCCTTGTTCTTGCACTATCACTTCTGCATGGGAATTATAATGATTTTTTGTAAAAAGTCACATAATCCCATCAAAAGTTTAGCATATATTTCAGGAATGGGAAAATTTGTAATATATCGCAAAATTAAACAAATTCAGAAGCGTAAAAGGTTGAAAAAGAAAAAATATAGATTATAATGTGAATACTGAACATTAAAAAAAGAATAGAATAAATTTAAGATAACGATATTATAATCTTATGATAAAAATAGTTTAATATGCAGTCATTTTGAGCAATAGCAAAAAATCCCATTATACAAGATTCTTCGGGCAAAAGCCCTCAGAATGACAAAAGATTTATTTTTAAAATAATATCAATAAAATATTCTCATGGGGACGTTTTGGATTAGACAGGATGTTTTGGTGGGGATAAGCGGCGGGTCGGAGCGCTGTTCTCCGTAATCAACGAGCAACTTAAATTAAATGCTAACAATGTAATCAAAGCAGACTTCACTCCTGCATATGCAGTTGCAGCGTAGTTTGTATTAGCTACTCATAGAGCCCAGCTTGCCGGTTTTATGGGTCAATTATGCAAGCGGCAGTGCGTTTGATGCAAAGTAGGCGCATCAAGATAACTTTGCAAGGTTTAGAGTTTCCTTTAAATAAAACCTTGGGGTCGTTTGTCGGGTTTAGACGTTTTCCTGAACGACTTGAGCAAAAAATTGTCTACACTCGTAGAAGTTTATTTTCATCCGTTTTGGACGTGGGTTCGACTCCCACCGTCTCCAGTTTTTAGTCTATAAAAAAGAGAATAGACCATAAATACAAAGCCTAAAGCCCGCAAACAGCGGACTTTAGAACAGAAAATTTAAAACAGAGAATTTATTTTATATATTTTCCCAGATATTTTGAGCCGAACAGATATTTTGATTATTTTTTGCCAAAACTCAATGTTTTCAATATTCTTTCCTAAATACCATTTTTGAGATTTGAATAATCATACCATTTTAAAATGCAGATTTAGTATCTCAAAACCGCAACCCCATGAATTTTGATATTACTACATCTCACAAATAGTTTGATTATCACATATAGTTTGAGCATTGGTATTTAGATCATAAAAATTTTTGAAGTCGGAAATTTGAATTTTGAACTTGGAAGAAAAGTCGGAAGAAAAATTTTAATATAAATTAAGCTTGTTTGGGTAAAATCTTGATTTCAAAATTCAAATAATCAAAAATCTTTACTAAAGTATCAATTTTAGGGGCAGTTTTAGTTTGTCCGTCTAATAGTTTTATTATGTTGCTTCTTGATAGTTCTAAATCTTTAGACATTTTTCTAACAGAAATATTGCGAACTTCTATAACTTTTTCTAGACAAGCATAAAAAGCATCAAAGTTTCCGTCTTGCAAATATTCATCTAGTGCAACTTGCAACCACAATGCTTGTTCATTAACATCTTTTAAATGTTCGTTTAAATCATCATTAAAATTTATATTTTCTTTTTTTATTTTGTCGATATTAAATTTAGTCATTTAATATACCTCACTTTCAAATCTTTATTTATTATTGCTGATTAACTAGTTCGTTGAATACCTTTCTTTAAATTCTTGATAGTATTTGTTTGCTTTCTTAATTGTTTGGATTTGGTTGGATTTATCGCCTCCTGCAAGAATTAAGATAATTATATTATCAATTTCTTTAAAATAAACTCTATATCCTTTGTTTGTTATAAACCTTAATTCTGATAATTCGCTATTTTGGAGATGTTTACAATCCCCGAAGTTACCTAATTGAACTCTCAATAGTCTTTGTCGGATTCTATTTTGTTCAATGCTATCAAGTTTGTTCAACCATTCTTTAAAAGGACATTTACCGTCTATTGTTGTATAATAATGAATTTCTTTCATATTTATATGGTACTCTATAACATACCACTTGTCAAGATGTTTAGTTATTTTGTATAGCTTATTGTTTTAATATTATGATTTTGTATTGTGATATCTTTATTTCCTATCTCATCTTTTATAAAATTATCAATATTTGTTTTGTCAATATATTCAACAATCTTAAGTTTATATTTTTATCAATAAAATTAAAGATATATTATTACTTAGATATATCATAAGCAACAGGTCCTTTAAAGTTAAAACCAATTTTGAAATTTATTTTATCTCCAACATTTAAATTTTCCCAAATATTATCATTTTGATTAATATGTGCAAAAATATCTTTAGGGATATCATCAAGTTTTATAAATAAAAAATTAAGTTGTTTATTTACTATCTCTCCATAATAACTATTAGATATCGTATAATTAATAGAATTTTTAGCATCTTCATTTATAAAAACTTCTTTTAAGGTATCAAATATATCAAATGATTTTTGATAATCCTTTGATATAAATAACTCTCGACCATAAAGTAGTTTACCATCATAATTTCGGTCATTTTCATTATAACTTTTGTCTAATAAATACAAAATTTCTTTTCTATATTTAGGTTCATTTACTTCAAATAATAATTTTGCTTTTAAATATTTTATTTTTATATCACTCCTATTTGCATCAATTGCACTATCTAGAACAGATATTGCTTTATCTATACTACCATTATCTTTATATAATTTAGCTAATCTTATACCAATATTTGAATTCCTCGTATTTGCAAAAAATGCTTTATCCAAAGAATTTAAAAGTCTTTCTTGATTTTTTAATACTTTAGCCAATTCTGCATCATATTGCAATAATATAGGATCATTTGGGAAAGATTGAAACCCTTTTACACATTATTTTTGATTTTATTTGCTGGTATTGTTTATAAATTTAATTCAAATTTTTCTGAGATGATTTTAGGAATGGTTTTAACTCTGATAATATTCAATTCCATAAATCAACATTATCAAGAATATAAGTTCAGAGAACTAACGAGACAGATAAAAGCTAATATTTTTTCTTCGTATTTCTGTGTATATGAAATTTTTTGCATATTAACTGATAATTTTTCCGAAGAAATACGAAATATCCAAAAGGAAACAATAGTTGATGGTACAAAAGTTTTAAATAACTTAGTTAAAACTGCAAAAACAAAGAATACTATTGATATTCCTAAAAATAATTTAGAAGTGTTACGAGATTATATTGATAATTTACAACGTAATATCAAAGAAGCCATTTCTCTTACGCAAAAGCTTGGAATTGATTTTGAAATATATGACATAGTACAAGAATTAGACGAATTTAATAAAATAATTACTTTTGATATAAGTAATAAGTTTGACAAGAAAAAATCTTCCCCTTTAGAGCTAATTTTTGGAAATCTTAATGATTCATTTCTAAAAAATTTAGTGGATAATTATAGTATTTTGTTAACAAAACTTGAAAAAAATATTTTCTTAAAACACATAGTGTTTACCGCTACAAGACCTATTTATACTGCACCATGTGAATTACCTATAACTCAAGAACAGACTGTTGCATTGAATAAAAGATTAAAAGAGAAACAAGATTTATAATAAATTTCAAAGGAATTATTTAAATATCTTCACTGATAATTCCCTGATAAGTTGTTTAGGGAATTTAGGGTAGAAAACTTTACAAACAGAGGATTTGCCATTATAATAAACACATTGAATCCCTGAAAAATTCAAAAATAACCCTGTAAAATAGCGGGTATCAAGGAATATCAAGAGAGCCTTTTGCTCATTGGACTAAATCCACCACCAAAATACAGAGTATGCTTGTCATATTCTGTATTTTGGTATTTGGATGATTTTTGGAAGTATGGATGTATTTGTCGAGTTGGTGCGGTTCATGAATTTTGATGTTTCTTTTTTATAAAGTCCGCTATTTATAGGGGTTTTGGCGGTCGGAAGTGCGACTTTACCCCAAAAACCGATTTACTCACTTTTACTCATTATTTACTCTTTCCGGTCGGCTACTTTCCAATAATAGTAAGAAATTTTTTAGAGCGGTTTTTGGGGTATAGAACGCTTTTTTTGGTAAGGTATGGTTATTTTGGTAAAGGTAAAAATATTATTTTTCGTTATCAATAAAAAACGCATTTAATAAATCTGCATTTTGTCTTAAGTTTTGAATAACTGGTGCGAGGTTATAACATTCCTCTATTTCTGGTTGATTGCTGACAAAATAATCAAAGATAACCGATATATTATAAACGTTTTCTGCCAATTTGCTAATCTGCTTAAACTCTTTTGGGGTAATATTCAATCCAACTTTTTCCATACACATTTCCTTTCTTTACCGCAACACATACATTACTCTAAAGAACAAAGAAAGCAAGTTTTAGACTTTTAAGATATAATAAATACAAGGAGTTTAAGCATGGAAGAAGATTATAAAAAGGGTGAAATAGTAATTTATACAAGCGAAGACGGAACAGTATCGCTCGATACAAAACTTGAAGATGAAACCATTTGGCTTACGCAGAAACAAATGGCAGAACTTTTTGGCGTAAAAACTCCGGCTATAAGCAAGCACCTCAAAAATATTTTTAACAAGGGAGAATTAAAGGAAGAAGTGGTTATTTCCATTTTGGAAACAACCACGAAACACGGTGCAATAAAGGGAAAGGCACAGAAATCCTCAACACAATTTTATAATCTTGATGCAATAATTTCTGTCGGATATAGGGTAAATTCATCACGAGCAACGCAATTCAGAATTTGGGCAACTGATGTTTTGAAAAAATATTTAACTCAAGGTTATGCCATAAATAATAAAATGCTTAAAGCTCAAAACACAAAAATAATTAATTTACAACAAACTATTAGCTTGTTATCACGCAGTATTCAGAATCAAATAGAAACCGTTGATGATGCCCAAAATGTTGCAAAAATTCTTGATAATTTTGCAAAAGGACTCGATTTGCTGGATAATTTTGACCATAAAACATTGGATGATAAGGGTCGTACACAAAAACCGGCTGTTAAAATCTCTGAAAAAGAATACCTGAACATTATTGGTAAAATGAAGTCTGAATATGCATCTGATGTATTTGCAAATCCAAAAGACGGAAGTTTCGCAAGTTCTATAAATCAGATATATCAAACATTTGACGGTAAAGATTGTTATACTACGCTGGAAGAAAAAGCCGCTATGCTTTTATATTTGATTACAAAAAATCATTCATTCTCTGACGGGAATAAACGTATCGCAGCAAGCTGCTTCTTGTATTTCTTGTACAAAAATAATTTGCTTTATAAAAATAATGTTCCAATTATTGATAACGGAACACTTTTTGCTTTAACACTTCTTATCGCAGAAAGCAAACCGGAAGAGATGGATGTGATGAAGCAAATTGTTGTAAGTGTTCTTAATAATTACACTAATTAAGGTAAAGTAAAGGAGTATATATGGAACTTTTTTCTATAGAGGACGTAACAGATGCATATTTAAAGTTAAAACATTATATATATTATGATAAAGCATATTTTTTCAATAGGAAAAAGCTTGTTGAGTTTGAAAGAGAATGGGATATATATGATGAAAATATATTTTTAGACAATTTTGATGACATAAATAACAGTCAAGAAAAATCGTTTTGGAATCGGCTAACAAATAAAATAAATGAAATATATGCAGATGATTTGATTTTTAATAAATATTTATCAAAAATCGCTTTTAATGTCTTACCTAAAAAAGTTTTGACACAAAAGGAGTATAATTCAAAGGAAGCTTCATTAAATATTGATGAAACGCAGCTAATATCAAATCGTAATGTTAGCAAGAAATATATTATAGAAGATGTTAATTTTTACATTGACATGCCTATTATATTACAGATTTTAGACGTTTTATGGATTGTAAAATGCGGATATGTACTTGAAAATGATAAATGTATGTACGTTGATAACCTTGTGGAACAAAATGATTATTAGCAGTATTATTCATGTCTTTATTATATTAGAAACCATCTCCATCTCATAGTTAGTTTAATCTTGTTCTGTATGTTAAATTACAATGGAGAACCCAACAGGCCGAAAGGTCTGTATGTGGTTTGAGCGCAAGCGAGCCAAGTGCTAAAAGTTTTAGTATTGTGCAATATATTGCACAATACCGTTTATTCGTCATTAAATATTTTTAAATTATATTATCACTATGATACAATCACCATAAACTTATTTTGACAATATATCACTTGCCTGAATGTAAACAGGAGTGTCTAATTTGAATTTAATTTTACTTCCCGCTTTTAATTTATAATTTAAACCTTTTGCCATAGAGCTGATTAAAAGCCCAAAACCCTTACAAGTTCTTGGAACGACGACCAATCCGACAACACTCACTGATTCTATTGCAACGGTGGCAACACTTATTATAGAAAAGGTTATAATTCCTATGCTTGCAGGAAATGCTCTGATTGTATTTAAAAATTGAGAAGATTTCAAATCGCTTCCGCTTTTCGGTTCCATTCTGACAGTATAAGTTTTTTCATTCGGGAAAATTAATTTATCAATTAAAATATATGCTCTTGCCCTTTTAAACATTGGTTCACTTTTTTTGATTTTTGTGAATTTTCCTACAAATCTTGTATGCTCAGGCAAAACCATACCGTTTGAAGCTTTTACTTTTGATACTAATCTGAAATATATTTCATCATTTATATTAGTTTCGTTTACATCCATATCAGATTCCAACTCAAGCTCAAATGTATTTTTAGGGTTTATATAAACAGTTTCATCATCAACAGATGCTGAAAATACTGTCTGGCTTTGTTCCTGATATTCGTTTGTTTCCGCTAAAACAGGCACTGCTGTAATTAAATTTACTAATAATAAAATTAAGATAAGAGATACAATTTTTTTCATTTTTCCAACCCTTTTTTATTACTACCATTTTTCTTAGAATATTATAAAAATAAAAAAAGTAAAGGCGATATACAATAGATATTACAACTTCGGGCCTTTTAAGGAATCATACAACGCCATAATATCTTTATCAAATTTTTGTCTGCCAGCCAAACCGGCACCGACTTCTGCTATATATTCCATAGGGTTTTCGGCTGCTCTCAATGAAACTCTGTTTGCCACAGATTGAATATTTTTATCATTTTGCCAATTTTGTTTTGTTGGTTCACTGTGAAGTTCTGCCAAATATTCCTGCGAAAAATTATCAAAACACCACTTGTGAATATATTCGTGGTTAAATACACTTTCAGGATTTGTATTCAGGCATGTATCTTCAGGCAAATGACAATATTTCCCTATCTCAATTAAATATTCCTGCTGAAAAAACTTCAAACCGAAAGTATCTTTTCTTTTTTCCAATAAACCGTTTTCTTGAAGAATTCGATAATTGTCTTTATTTTCCAATATTTTGTCAATTGTTTTTTCCGGGTCATAAAACGCCTGAGATGCAAGGTTACGGTAATATGTTGCCAAACTATCAAACTCAAATTTTTCATTTAGTGACCACTCGGGAGTGTAGTCATTTAGCTGTTTTTCATACTGTTCGCTTTTAGGGTTTCTTAAAAGGTCAAGTATTTTATATTTGCCGTCTTTATCTTTTTTTATCCACTTCATAATATCAAAAACTTCGGTATTTGCATTTATTAGGGCATCAATATTTTCAAGATAAGTTTTGTTTACCACAAGTACATTTGCAGGATAATAAACACTGGCAAGTGTTTGCGAATTAGGGGTATGAGCAAACAAAATTTCTTTATACGGGGTGGATTCCCCTTTGGTAATTTTCAACATCTGAAACATTGATTCCTGTACCAGATTCAATACAGGTTTTTCCTTATTCCCGACCCCCGAAACGGGAACGGCATTTATTATTTCTATGTATTTTTTATCCTCTTTTGATACATTGGGTTTGGTAAATTTTGTAGAGCTTACAAATGAATCAACATTCGGACTTCTTTCAAACACATTGGTTATATAGCACAAACCACTTTTGGCTATATTTTTTACTGTATTAATCGGCTTTGTCAATTTCGTTTTGACAATTTGCGGCAATTTAACTTTCATAATATATTCCCTAATGGAATTATATTACAACAAAAAAAACTCGAATCTCAGTTTAATTTTACTGCTTGAATTAATTGCCCATATTAAACTTCCGAGCATCAAGATATTTAATCACTCTTGCAGGGTTGCCTACAACAACTGCATTATCGGGAACATCTTTTGTTACAACCGCACCTGCTCCGACAACCGCATTTTCACCAATCGTAACCCCCGGAAGTATTGTCACATTCACTCCAATCCATACATTGCGTTTAATATGAACAGGTTTACATGTAATAACATATCTGTCGTACATATCATGATTGTTTGTAGCTATGGTACAATTAAGCGAAATCATTGTATTGTCTTCAATTGTCAGCCCGCCCGCAGACATACACTGAAAACCGTTTAATATTATTACGTTTTTACCTATTTTAACTTTGTCAGCCAAAATCGTAAATATAGGAGGGCTTATTCTTGTATTTTCGCCCAAAGTATTATTAAAAAGTTCGTTTATTAACTTTTGGCATTCGGGAGTTGTCGGATTTGTCTGATTTATTCTAAAACACAAATCCGCACTCCGTCTTGCTTCTTCTATTCTTTCAGGCTCTTGATTTCTGACATCAATTCTGACTTCTTCCATATCTAAAACCCTAAGCCTTTCAACCACTGCGAAACTTGTTTTTGTGCTTCTGCCCTGTCGTTTTGTGCTGTATGTCCATAGATAGCAAAGCCCTCTCTTTTTACACCACCCGAGCCCTCATGTGTGCAAAAATGATGTACTTTTTTGCCTGTAAAATCGTAGCTATCCAAGAAAGTATAAACAGGCATCGGCATATCACTCCACCAATTAGGATAACCGATGAAAATAGTGTCATAATCAGCAAAATTTTCAACACTGCCAACAATTTCAGGTCTTGCGTTCTGTTGTTTTTCCTTTTTAGCATATTCGGTTAATGCCATATAACCTGACGGATAATTATCTTTTGCAACTTTGATTTCAAACAAATTTCCGTTTGTTTGTTCTGCTATCATTTTTGCAATAATAGCAGTATTGCCCTCTGTAATATTACCGACGGAATACTGTTCGCCCGTTCTTGAAAAATATGCTACCAATACTTTTTTATCCATTTTTAAAACTCCTTTATCTGATGTTTGCTTACTTTGCACTGCATAAACAATTCCTGCAGCAACAATGAAAAATACTATAATAATTAAAATTATTTTTTTCATAATTTAATCCTTATCTACTCTACAAACTTTTACCTAAATTGTAAGACTGCTCAGGATAATTTGTTTGTTTAAGATGTTCAACACTTTCAATTCCGATAGCATTAATTATTCCGACATTTTCCATATTTAACCAATTCAAAATGGCTTGATAATGAATATTTATCGGCTTTTTTACCGCATCAACAGGTGCATGTTGAACAGAAATCAAAATACCCTTTTTATTCCCGTTTTTTAATTGCGGGTCAATACTGTAAAACCTGTCTATAACCTTTTTTATGGTAGAAGTCATTCCAAAATAATATATCGGTGTTACAAAGGCTATAACATCAGAATTTAAAAGATTTTCTCTTAATTCAACAAAATCATCTTTATGTATACATGATTTTGGATTTACCCCTTCACCCATAGCGCAAGCATTACATCCGATACAATTCTTAACCTCGGCATGTGCGGAATCAAATCTGTATACTTCATGTCCGCTTTCTTTTGCGCCTTTAATAAATTCATCCGCTAAATAATTTGATGTCCCGTTTTTTCTCGGACTGCCTGTTATAACTGTTATTTTCATATTTTCTCCTTTACTTTTAAGGTCTTAGTTCTCCATAAAAATACGCCGCTGTTGCACCACCGTCTATTAAAAAGTCAGAACCTGATATAAAATCAGCTTTTTCTGTTAATAAAAGTTCAGCAACATTTGCGATTTCATCAGCCGTTCCCGGACGCCCTGCGGGACATTTTGCAAACATATTTTTATAAAAATCCCCTCTTACTCCGTTAAATTCATCTATCGCAAGCGGGGTTACAATTATCCCCGGAGAGATAGAATTCAGCCTTGCACCACGCTTGCCCCATTTGCAGGCTTCTGCCATAACCCTTTTGACATTACATCTTTTTGCCATTTGATAAGCGTGAAGGGTATCTTTTATATTTTCAGGCTTCAACACTTCTAAACTTAAAAGTTCCTCTGTCGGTGTTGTTGCAAGCTGTTCATCAATTTCAGGAGTCAGGGCAGGCATTCTGTGACCGCTTTGGGATGATATTGTAACACCGTGACCGCCTTTTTTAATAACCTTACCGACTTCTTCCAGTAATACTGCCGTTCCGTATAAATCAACTTTCAGGATAACATCAATAGGAGCCTGTGAAGGTGAAACTCCTGCGGAATTGATTAAAGTTGCAATTTCGCCATACTCCTGACCTTTTTTAATAAAGTTTAGAATTGAATTTCTGTCAGACAAATCACATTCAACGCTCTCAATATCAAACCCCGCTTCAGTCATGATTTTAGCGATATTTTTTGCATTTTCGATATTTTTATCACCAACAATTATCTTTTGATTAAATCCTACTCTGCGAGCAATAGCCATACCTATTTGCCCCGCTCCAAGCCATAACATAACGTCTTTCATTTTATACCTCTATCTTATAAAATTAGTATAAACCGTTTCTTCCTGTTTTGGCATTGGAACACCTGCTTTTTCAGCGGCTTCACGACATTTTAAATGCCAAGCCATATTGCGGGCAAGGATTCTCATATTTTGCATACCTTCAAGGTCTTGTTTTACTTCCTGCGGAGTTGCACCATGAACCATATTCCAATATCGGCCTGAAATTACAGGCATCTGTGTTATTGTCATGTACTTGTTTAACTGATCTAAAGTGGCAGTAGTACCTGCGCGTCTTGCACTTGCAACCGCAGCCCCCGGTTTATGTAAAAATACTTCACCTCTGCCTGAAGCAAATGCACTGAAAAATGCTCTGTCTAAAAATGCCGTAACACCGCCGCAAGCCGAAGCATAATGAACGGGCGAACCGAATACAAATCCGTCAAAATCTTTTGCATATTCAACAAAATTATTTACATCATCATCACTTATTACACATTTACCGATTTTGCCGCAGGCATAACACCCTCTGCAAGGGGTTATTGAACCGATACCTATTTGATAAATTTCGGAATCTATTCCTTCTTCTTTAAATGTGTTTGCAATTTCTTCAAGTGCGGTATAAGTACATCCGTTTTTATGCGGGGAACCGTTAAATAATAATACTTTCATTTTTATCTCCTTTATTTACTCAGACCCAGTGGTCTTAATATTCCTATCATACCTTCTGCTGCGATATCATTTGTAACTTTGCCGTCTTTATCGAAATAATAAAAATTCATTACGGTTGTTTTAAATTTTTTACCCGTTGGAGGCAAATCCATAAAAATCCCGTCATGAGTTCCTGTTAAAGTCCAGCGAACTGCGACTTTATCATCATCGGCAACCATTTCTTCAAGCTTCCATTGAACATCAGAAAAACCTTTTCTCATCCAATGAACAACCGATAAATAGCCCGCTCCGCCATATAATGGCTCAGGGCTGGCAGGTGTATAAAACGGAGCATTCGCTGATACTAACTCCTGCGCAAGTTTTTCATCAGCTGTATTTATCATCTTTTCAAATTTTTTCATTAAGTCTTTATTTCGTTCAGTTAAATTCATAATAATTTGTTCCTTCCTAGAAAGCTCCTGTTTTAATATGCGGTACATAAGGTGCCTCAAGACGCTTGATAATATCATCACTCAATTTTATATCAAGCGCACTGACTGCTTCTTCAACATGTTTTTCACTTGTAAACCCGACTATCGGAGAGGTAATATATGGTTTTGAAAGCATCCATGCCAGAGATACCTGAGCCATTGTATAACCCAACTCTTTTGAGATTTTTTCCAAGTTATCTACGACAATTTTATCCTGAGCATCTGTACTTCCCCAAACAAGCGGTGAAACTTCGTCTATTGAATTTCTGTGAGTCTTTGTACCCCAAGGATGAGCAGTTCTTCCGCCTGCCAGAGGACTCCAAGGAACAACTGCAATTTTTCTGTCCATACATAAAGGCATCATTTCACGTTCTTCTTCACGATAAATCAGGTTGTATTGATTTTGCATAGAAACAAACTTTGTCCAACCGTTTCTTTCCGCTATTTGATTTAACCTTTCAAATTCCCAGGCAAACATTACCGATGCCCCAATATAACGAGCTTTACCTGATTTTACAACATCATGCAAAGCTTCCATTATTTCTTCCATAGGAGTTTCATGGTCAAGTCTGTGGATTTGATATAAATCAACATAATCAAGTCCTAATCTTTTTAAAGAATGATCGATTTCAGCCATAATATTTTTTCTTGAAGAACCTGCACCGTTTGGTCTGCCCTCTCTCATTGCAAAATGAACTTTTGTTGCAACCACGATTTCATCCCTGTCCAAGCCGTATTCTTTAATTAAACGACCTGTAATTTCTTCACTTGTACCAAGCTGATAAACATTTGCCGTATCAAAATAGTTTATACCCAAATCAACAGCCTTTTTAAATATCGGTTTTGCATCGTCGTAATCTTTAGCCCAAGGGAAAACGCCGTTTTCTTTTCCGGGTTTACCAAAGCTCATACACCCCAGACAAATTCTTGAAATATCCACGCCTGTGTTACCTAATTTTACATATTGCATATTTTTTCTCCTTTTATTTTTATTTCCTCGCCCCTTGAGGGAGAGGGTTAGGGTGAGGGGTTATTCCTCACATATTAAATACTTATCTAAAATAGCTTTTAGTTGAAACTCTGAAAACCTGCGAGTCCAGTCTTTTGGTTCAAAAACACCATCAGACATACACCAGCAGGTCATCATTCCGTATAATTCCGATATAAACAGATGCGTTAAAAGTTCAACGGGAGTGTCTTTTTTCAATTCATTGTTTTTAACCGCATTGTTTAAGATATTTTGCAGCATCTCAATATCATACTGCCACTTGCTCATATCCGAATTATCAGGAGCAGTATTCGGATCTATTGAAGCTCTAATCCATTCACGACATATATTTATTCCGTATATTTCAACCGCTTTCATAAAATTGTCAAAATACAAAGACAATTTTTCAATTAAATCCGCACTATCCATCTCATATATTTTAGTTTCTATCTGCTTGAAATATCCTCTGCAAATTTCGGAAACTATATCCTCTTTATGTTTGAAATATACATAAAAAGTACCCTTTGCAACCCCTGCATTTTTTGTAATATCCTCGACACAAAGAGCATTAAACCCGTTTGCTTTTAGTAAATTTTCCGCAGTATCTATCAATTTTTGACGAGTTTTGAGCGCATTTTCCTGTCTTTTTGTCATAATAAACACCCCACGAAATTATTATATAATATCACTGACTGGAAGTCAATGACTTTCAGTTTTAAATATTACTAGTGTTCATTATTGTAAATAAAAAGCCCTCCGTTCGGAGAGCTTTTTATTTATTCTACATATTCTTCAAGTTTTTTCTTTCTGTTCGGATGGCGAAGTTTACGCAACGCTTTGGCTTCAATCTGTCTGATACGTTCACGGGTAACACCAAACAACTGCCCGACTTCTTCTAATGTTCTTTGTCTGCCGTCATCCATACCGAAACGCAATCTTAATACATCACGTTCCCTTGGAGACAGTGTGCAAAGGACTTCTGCCAAATCTTCTTTCAATAGCTCGGAAGCAACCATTTTTACAGGTGCATCAGCCTCTTTATCTTCTATGAAATCCCCCAGTCTTGAATCTTCTTCTTTCCCGATAGGAGTTTCTAAAGATAAAGGTTCCTGAGCTATTTTAATAATTTCACGGAGTTTTGATATAGAAACATTCATTTCCGCAGCAAGCTCATCTTCTGTCGGCTTTCTTGAAAGGTCTTGTGCAAGTTTTCTTGTAACTTTTTTGAGTTTATTGATTGTTTCAACCATGTGAACAGGAATACGAATAGTTCTTGCCTGATCAGCAATCGCACGGGTAATAGCTTGTCTTATCCACCATGTAGCATAAGTAGAAAACTTAAACCCTCTTTCGTGGTCAAATTTTTCAGCCGCACGAATCAAGCCCAAATTACCTTCCTGAATTAAATCAAGGAACAACATACCTCTGCCGATATATTTTTTTGCAATACTTACAACAAGTCTTAAATTTGCCTGAACAAGTTTTCTTTTTGCAATAGCCCCGGGAGTACCGCCTTCAAGAATTTTTCTTGCAAGTTCGATTTCTTCATTTGCGGATAAAAGCTTAATTCTGCCGATTTCACGCAAGTAAAGTCTTACCGGATCATCAATTGCAATATTTTTCGGCACTTCCAAATCTCTGGGGTCAGGTTCATCAGAAGTATGCATCATATAAATATCGTCAGAAGATACTTTATCACCTATTTTTGATGTAACTATGTCTTCAATATTATCTGTTGAAATATCAACGTTCATGTAATTTATAGCATCATTTTCAAGTGAATCTTCATCATCAATTCTCAAATCCAGGGTATCGTCTTCTTCAATACTGATTACAGAAGAACTTTGTCTTTTTCTTGTCATCTAATTCATCTCCGATTTTTGTCTTTTTTTCTTTATCTTATCTCTTAATTGAATTTGAATTTTAAGAGCCTCGGGATCATCATCGTCAATCCCTTTGTATTTTTTCTTAATGTGTTCAACTTCCTCAACATGCCTACACTGATTTATCTTAGCGATAGTTTCCTCTATGACATTTGCAAAATCCTCCTCACTCAACCCTTTTAAGCTTCGGGACATTTCGACAAGTTCGGGTAAAACTGCCTGAGCGTCAGGATTTTCAACAAACTCAGTATATAAATGTTCGATTAATTCTTTCACATTATTTACGGTACATATCAATTTGTCAATTGTAGATTTAACAATTATTAATATTTCATCATTGAATGCAACGTCCGACATCATTTCATTTAATTGAGTAAATGTAAAACAACTGTCAGGTACCAAAAAAACGCTCAATAAAAATTTTTGCGCTTTTTGTGCAACAGAATTGTTTTTTGTTACATTCTTAACAATTCTTTCCGTTTTCGGAAGATTCATACGTCCGTAAGATTCAAGCTCTGATTTAATTGCAGCTGCATCTACCCCGACAGACTGTGCAACCATTTCAGTATATTCTGCTCTTATAATTTTGTTTTTTATTTCAAACAAAACAGGAATTAAGGTGGATATAAACTGAGCCTTTTCCTGCGGTGTTTTATATTTATTTTTATCTTTTAATATACTGTTTATCTGAAAATCAATAAATAACGGAGCTTCCTGCATATACATCCTATAAGCATCCGCCCCGACAGAACGTACAAATTCGTCAGGGTCTTTTCCTTCTGGCGGAGCAATTACACGAATTTCACAAGAATATCTTTCCGAATTTGAGCCTGAAGGCATATAGCTTTCATCAAACTGTTTTATATCACCAAGTCCCGCAAAAACTTCTTTAATAACGGAGGCGCCCCTTGCAGTGGCTTTTTGACCTGCACTGTCAGTATCAAAAGACAGATAAATTTTACGGGATTTTGTATATCGGGACAATAATTTTACATGGTCGGGAGTCAAAGAAGTACCGCATGAAGCAACACAGTTTTCAATACCGTGAGCCTGCGAAGATATTACATCAAAATATCCCTCCATCAAAATTACCGAATCTTCGGCTTTTATGGCATCTTTTGCAGTGTATAAACCATACAAAATTTTACTTTTATTATATATTAATGAATCTGAAGAATTTATATATTTCGGATTTTGACCCGATTCCAAAGCTCTTGCTCCAAATGCCACAAATTCACCGTTTTCGTTTTGTATAGGAATAATTACACGACCACGAAATCTGTCAATATAGCCGCCTTTTTCGCTTTTTAAAATTAATCCTGATTTTTCAAGAATATCGTTTGAAAAATCTTTTCTCAATTCGTCATAAAGAGTTGAAAATGTTTTTGGGGCAACACCTATATGAAATTTTTTAATTATATCCGAGCCTATACCTCTTTTTGTCAAATAATCAAGGGCAAGCTTTGCATTATCGGCTTTGTTGCGCAGGAGCAAATCATTATAAAAAACGGCTGCTATTTCGGTAGCTTTTAGCATTTGTGTTTTTACTTCCTTTAAAGAGCCTTCCGATTTATGAGATTTCGGAACTTCGAGCCCGAATTTTTCAGCCAAATCTTCAATTACATCACGAAATTCCATATTTTTTGTTTTCATGATGAATTTGATAGCATCCCCTGCTTCTCCGCAACTGAAACACTTATATATTCCCATACTCGGAGTTACGGCAAAAGACGGATTTTTATCTTTATGAAAAGGACACAAACCCCAGTATGTATTGCCCCGTTTTTTCAGAACAACCTGTTCCGATACAACATCAACAATATCAAGACGGCTTTTTATATCCTGTATAAGTTCGTCCCACGTTCCAGCCATATTAAAATTGTAGCATTAATATAAAACTTGTGGAAAAATTAAAAAATAATTACGCCGTTTGAACTAAAATATATCAGGCATATAAACCAAAATTCAACGGTATTGCTTCTTTTTCTCCCTCAGGACGTTTAGAGTTGTATAAAGAATCCACATGGTCTTTAATTGCTTGAACTTCATCTGTTCCTTTGACAGCCAAATCATTTCCGGAGTCAAAAACATCTCCGCCTACACTGTCCATATAATTAGCAGACTGAATAAATGCCGCATATTCACCCGTCATAGTATTTACCAGATAAATTAGTCTTTGGTATTCTTCCATTGATAAATCGTCAAAATCATTATAAAAATGATTTGCTTCTGTCGTAGTTATAACACCTTTAGATGCCATGTAATCAAGGCCTACTTTTGTAGGCTTAAAATAGCTTGTTTCCGATAAATCAGCATACTGATAAGCAGTAGCATGTGTCAATTCATGCACCATTGTTTCAACTATTTCGTACCATTTATAACTTTCATGCTTTAATTCTTTATATGTACCGTAATTTACAGCAACAAGCTTGTATCCTGAAAGGAAGTTTACATTTAACGTAATACCGCAATCAGAACTTGAATCATCATTATCATCCGCAAATGCTCCTGCTTTATATATCCCTCCATCCGTACCGTCAGAATTTATATCGGTATATACCCATTTAGCAGCCGTATACGCACCATTTGTTATAGACTTACCTGCTATCGGATTACCTGATGCATCATACCCGATAACAGAACCCTCAATATCTGTCCAAGTTCCCAAATCTGCAAATGCTATCTGTCCGACACTGCATACTTGATCACCTTTAGGGTTTGTATTGACCGTCCCATCCTGATTTTTGAGTCTGTTTAATGCGGCAAGCTGTTTATCAAGCCCCGCAGATTCCAAATATTCTTCCGTTTTCTCAATAATAAAGTTGAGTTTAGCGGAAGTACTTAAAGACTCATATTGATTCTGCAGTTTTTCTGCATATTTATTTACAACATTTTTATATTCTGATGAAGTCATTACATGGTCTGTTCCCGAAGCCCGCATAAAAAACAACTGCAATTCTTTATAGGTAATTTCTTCATCAGGTTTTTTAGCGGCAAATGCCCTGTTTAAACCGCCACAAAGATCATTATTTGAATCTTCCTGCGAATCATTTTGAGTTAATTGAGTGAGTTGTTTTTTGGTAATTGAGGATGTGGGAGATACACCCAAGAAAGAACATACACTGTTAAAATCACTACCGTAAGCAGAAATACCCATATTCGGATGTCTGTACTGATAAATTTTTGATTTAATATCCGCTAAAGAGGGCGTTGAGCCTGATTCTGCTTCTGACTCAATGACAGGCGCAGTTCCGGTTTCGCCAATTGCGGGCTCTGTTTCATTTGAATCACTTGCCGAAATCACGCGCATATATTCTATAACCTGCTGATCACTAACCTCTGAAAACCAATTTTGAGTTGTATCATTGAACGTAAGCCCGTAAGCGGTTTCAGAATTTTGTTCAGTCATATCAATAATCTGAATTTCAGATGTATTTATATTATCCTTATCGATAACTTTATAAGTTGTTAAATTTAAGAAATTTACGTTGTTTACAGACATGGATACCCCATAGTAGTACACATATCAGTTTTAACGTCATTTTCGCATCAAAACTTTAACTATTTTAAATTTTTGTAACAACTATAATTCTATGTCTGATTCTTTTATCGGTGCGCCGATAACACGTTCAATTTCAGCCGCATTAACATTGTATTGCAAAACAACGGAATAATAATCTAACTGTGCATTAAGATAAGTATTTTCGGAATCTTTAAATTCTATTGCATCCCCAAGACCAACCTGATACCTTCTGAACGCCTGATACTGTTGTTCTTTTGCCTGCTGAAGCGCAAGTTTTGCCACTCTTATACTGTCATAAGCATTCATAAGATTGATATACGCACTTTTAACATCAAGATAGACATTCTGTTTTTCGAGTTCGTAATCCGCAACAGCTTTCTTATAAGTTGCAGTAGCTTCTTCAACCTGTTTCTTTAGCATCATCAGGTTTACGCCGGAATATTGCATTTGCACACCGAATTGATAACCATGATCACTATTTACTTCTCGACCGCCGTATTGATAGCTTCCAAAAGCATTGACATTAGGAGTATAGGCACGTTTTGCAGCTCTGATTGCTATTTCTGAAGCGTCCATTCTTTTCTTTGCCGATAACAGTGACGGGCGGGAAGAATTTGCTGTTTCTATAAGATTTGGAAAATCGACAATATATTCTTTTGTATTTAATTTATCCTTTAAAGTGACTCCGCTGAGTTCGGGAATCCCGACAGCATTGGCAAGTTCAACAGCGGCAAGTTCAAGAGTATTTTTTGCTTTAATTTCATTGAGCTGCGCTTTACCCAAGTTGTATTCGGCATAAGTAACATCAATTTTTGGCTTTTTACCTATTTCATAATACGCTCTTGCCTGTTTTAACTGTAATTCGTAATCTTTTACGGTTTCTGCATAAACTTCTTTTTGCAATTTGGCAAAAAGCAAATTATAATAAGCAACTTTTACGTTATAAATAACATTTTCAATACTTGTTTCCGCATCAAATCTCGCAGATTCATAATATTTTTGCGCATTATCAGCAACAGCTTTGGTTTTCCCGAAATCAAAAAGCAGCATATCGGCAGACAAATTCGGTACATAAAACATATTGTATTTTTGCGGAATCATTCTTGCCATAGCACCGCCCATTGTCATAAACATATCGTTCCTTGAATAACTTACACCTGCTGACAATGTAGGAAAATAATTTGACCATGCCTGTCCGACTTTGGTCTTATAAATTTCGGCATTACTAATCGCCGACATAATAATCGGATGATGCGTAATTGCAAGTTTTATACAATCCTTTAGAGATATTTCTTCAGGAATATTAGATACATCATTAAAATCTATATCACTGTCTATAACAGGGAATTTCGTTTCATACATCCCTTCTGCTTCTTTTGATGAACTTGCTTTGGTTTTATTTCGCAATTTTTGCTTTTTGGCTTCTTGTTTTTTATTAACTTTTTTAATTTTCTCAGGTTTTACAATCTGAACGGTCTCATCTTTTATTGCAATTTTGTTATTTTCATCCGAAACGGTCATTGCGGCTGAAATACCCGCATTTAATGCTATTATTGAAAGTGCCAGCAATATATTAAGTATCTTTTTCATTATTCTTCTATCTCCAAATCTTTATCCGTAATTTCATGTTTAGGGAATTTATCTACAAACTCCTGAACAATTACATAAAATGCCGGAGTTAAAACAGCACCTAAAGTAGCCGCCGCAACCATACCGCCAAATACGGTTGAACCGACCGAAATTCTTGAATTTGCCCCTGCACCCGATGCAAATATCATAGGCAAAACCCCGATAATGAATGCAAGTTCTGTCATCATAATAGCCCTGAATCTTAGTTTTGCAGCTTTTACGGCAGCTTCTTTTACCCCAAGACCGTTATCTTCATGCTCTGTTTTTGCAAATTCTACAATCAAAATAGATTGTTTTGCCGCCAAACCTATTAAAGTTATCATCCCGACCTGTGAATAAATATCAAAAGCCTGATTTATCATAAGCTGGAATATCAACGCACCCAACGCCGCGACAGGAGAAATCAGCAATACCGCAAACGGAATTGTATAACTTTCATACAAAGCAACAAGGAACAAATATACAAATATCAATGCAAAAGATACAATCATCAATGTCTGTCCCGATGCTTCTCTTTCCTGAGCGGAAGTACCTGACCAGTCAAATGTCATATCAGACGGAAGAACACGTTTTGCGACTTCTTCCATCGCATTCATAGCATCCCCCGAACTTTTTCCCGGAGCCTGCTGACCTTGTATCTGAACAGAGGTGTATAAATTGTATCGTGTAATAGATGCCGTTCCGATGGTTTGTCTTAATTTTACAAGAGATAACACAGGGACCTGAACACCGCTTCTGTTTGTAACATATATGTTTTCCAAATCGGTTGCTTTATCTCTGAATCTGCTTTCTGCCTGTAATTCAACTTTGAATACACGTCCGTATTTATTAAAATCATTTACATAATATGTTCCGAGCATTGATGCCAGTGTTGCATAAAGCTCTTGTAAATCAACATTCTGAGCAAGTGCCTTTGCATAATCAATATCTAAAATATATTGAGGAACATTTGCCTGAAATGTTGTATTTACGTTTGAGAGGCTTTTATCCTGATTAGCTTCCGATATCAAAGTATTTGCCCATTTTTCCATTTCCTGAGGGGTATATTCACCCTGCGATAACATCTGAAATTCAAAACCGCCCATCATACTCATCCCCTGAATAGCAGGTGGAGAAAAGGAAATTATTGAAGCTTCTTTTGTATTAGCACAAATTCGTCTGATTTTATTAAGTATGGCAACATGCGACATATCTGTCGGACGTCCCTGAATTTTACGTTTAATCCACCTTAACGGCCCGACTTTTCGGTAATCATAACTCTTTAACAATATAATTGCAAAAGCAGAGTTTGAAGCCCCGTTTCCTCCAAAGACAGTTAATTTTTCTACATCAACCCCGTCTATTTCACTTACCTGAGAAACAAATTTTCTGGCAACTTCTTCTGTTCTTGGCAAAGAAGCTCCGTCAGGCAAAGTTATACTCGCAATCAATACCCCCTGATCTTCATCAGGGATAAAACCTGTTGATGTTATTTTAAATACAAAACCCGTTAATAACAGAATTGAAATATAAAATACAACAACAAGCTTTTTATTATAAACAAACTTTTCTACATATTCCATATAGAATTGTTCAAGTTTGTCAAACATCTGATTAAACTTAACTACATAACGCAACGTACGTTTACTTATACGAGCTGTAATATGTTTAATTTTTGCACCTAAAGAATGATCATTTTCATCCGTAATTTCATTATTGTTATTTCTGCCCAAAAAGTGAGAACACATAGCAGGGGAAAGAGATAATGCGCAAATTGCCGAAATTGCGATAGAAACGGCAATACATACCGCAAACTGCTTATACATAACCCCCGTCATACCGCCCATAAATATAATAGGAACAAATACCGCCATCAAAACCATTGCCATAGCAACAAGTGATGAGCCGACTTCTTCCATAGTCAATTGAGTCGCTATAATAGGAGATTTTCCTTCTTCAATATGTCGTTTTACGTTTTCTATAACAACGATAGCATCATCTACAACGACCCCTACCGCCAATACCAAAGCAAATAAAGACAACAAATTGATAGACATTCCCATAACTTTTAAAGCAAAGAATGTACCTATCAAAGATACAGGAATAGTTACACAAGGTACTAATGTTGCCATCCCGTCACCAAGGAAAAGATAAATAATTAAAACAACTATCAAACCTGTCAAAAGTATGGTAAATTCTACTTCCGACATTGATTCTGTAATATATTCCGCATCATCTTTAGTTGTCATAATTTGCAGACCGTTATTCAGTCTTGAATTTAATTCATCAACTTTTTTATGAACAGCCTTTGACATGTTGATAATATTTGCATCGGGTAATTGAGAAATTACAATAACCGCAGACGGCTTACCGTTTACAAGACCTAAATTCTGATAAGTCTGTGCACCCAATTCTACCCTTGCGATATCTTTTATCCTTACGTTTGAACCGTCTATATTAGAACGTATTATAATATTTTCAAACTCTTTTACATCCTGAAGTCTGCCTTTTGTTTTTAATGTAATCTGGAGTGCCTGTTCATCTTCTGTTGGCCTTTGCCCTAAAGCACCCGCCGTTACCTGAGTATTTTGAGCGGCGATTGCAGCCT
>FLNX01001795.1_pt1 | contig 81174 bp, 76 predicted proteins | sample 1140341 | NCBI WGS metagenome assembly FLNX01 (sample SAMEA3878208, study PRJEB12797) | bioreactor metagenome | biome: Moose rumen | place: Sweden | collected 2011-10
GGATAAGGACGGCAAGGCAATATCAGCTGAATATCTACACGGACAACAAGTCATATCAGAATCCTTTTGCACTCACTGACGGATAAGTAACCGAATTTGCGGGTTAACGGCAGCATAAAGCCCCTGTAATGCTTGACGGGGTAAGGGGAAGGTGGGCATGACCCATACATAATCACGTCTGAAGTGGCAAGACTATCGTCAGATGGAGAAGCAAACTGCAAAAATTGTCAGCATCACTATTAATTGCGGATTTTAGGGTTTAAACTCATAACGACCACTGCTGTTCTTTGTTCCGAAATCGACACTCGTATAAGGAACAGCAGGATCGAGACCGCTTGCACCTGCTTCTATCGCATTCTTAATAGTAGCCTGCTCCTCTGCTGTAAAGTCGGATATAGGACCGGTAATGGTGATATAGCAACGGTCGTCGGACTTATACCACTTAATCTTAACAGTTGTTGTAATACCACTAAAATCTCCGTCTGTTCTGGTTTTGGTTACAAGCGTCTTCTCAGACTTGTCCACCGCTCCAAACGTGTTCGCACACAGTGTTAGTGCAAATAGAAATACTGCGATTAGAGAAAATCTTTTCATTGTCATTTTATTATTATTTTAGAGTTTTTATTTATTAGTTCGTAGAAATAGGCTGCTTAGAATTAATGATATTCACACAAATACCCAAGGAACGAATTTGCCGACAAAATTATAAAACATTGTGGACGTACACAAAAATAGAACACAAAAGATTACTTTGAGAACAGTATTTTAACTTAATTTAATATGCAAACGTTTGCAACCTATTTCCTAAAAACTAATTTCAAAAATCAAAAAAATGCTGTCACGCTATCACTTTATCGGGCGTAATGCCCGTAAACACTGAATTCCTTGGAGTAGGATAGGGATTTTCCAATCACACTTGCTGTCACCATAGCTGTCACACTGCTGTCATGTACACCAAAGTAGTGTTCCAAGATGCGTGTGTGATACTACGGTGATAGTGTGGATTTTGCATATTGCGCCATCGTGATACTACAGTGATAGTTACAGGCATCCTTTCGGTACCCCTCCCGCTGCTATGCAATGCCCTGTTTATGCGGCTTTCGCATGTCATACAAGGGCTAGAAGTGATAGCGTGATAGCCAAAAAATGATTTATAGTTGTAACAAGAATTTGAGAAGTTGTAACAACTATTTTCCGAAAGCATTGATATTGGAATGGAAGATGTATGCTTTAGCCATCCTATATGATAGCTCTACCATGTCTATCACACTGGATATACGTAGAGATCTTATTATCCCCATACTTTTCCGCATTCAGGAATATTGCTCTCGGAGGTATCACAGGAGCCTTTGTCCCATCGCTTACGACAATAGGTGACGACTCAATCCGTATCTCATCCCATAAATCCTTGTCGAGAAACGACTGATGCGTCTTTGCCCCGCCCTCGACTATCAATGACTGCAACTGACGGTCGTAACACTCTTTGAGAACCGCCTCAACAGATGTCTCATGGCTAAGCACGAAACGCACCGGGTCTGGACCGCTCCACTCACGTACATTCAGTTGTGGATGCTCACGCTCATCGGTGACCCGCCCAACAAGTATGGCGTCTTCCTCAGCCCTGAGACGATGCGACAGCATCTTTGTAAAAGGTGTGGAAATAGCCAAGGCTTTGCCATGGTCATCAATAAAGCCATCCTTTGTCTGTGCCCACTTCAATATTATATATGGACGCTTTTTCTCATGAAAGGTGAAAAAACGACGGTTTAGCCAGCGACATTCCTTTTCAAGAACACTTGTCACCACCTCAATGCCTGCTTCACGTATCCTTTGAATACCTCTTCCCTGAACTTTCGCGAAAGAGTCCACACAACCGATGACGACACGTCGCACCCCCTTATTAATAATAAGGTCACAGCAAGGCGGGGTTTTACCATAATGAGCACATGGCTCCAACGACACATAGATGGTAGCCTGTGGCAACAGATACTCATCCTCTTTCCTGACAGAGGCAAAAGCATTAACCTCAGCATGTCCCTCTCCGCACCGCACATGGTATCCCTCACCAATGACACGCCCTTCGGGACTACCCTCATACGGAGCTACTATCACCGCCCCCACCATAGGGTTTGGCTTGGCGGTAAGGTTTCCATTCGCCGCCAGTTGTATGCAGCGGCGCATATATCTCTCATCAACAGTCATCATATTCATTGCAAATATATTAAAAAATCAGTACAGAACAAAATAAATTCAACATTATAACAAAGATATCTTTGAATTTTTCTCGCAATGTACCAATGCTAACAGCATAAATGAGGCATTTTAACCTTTTTTTCTATACTCTTTTTACTTATCTTCCGTTTTTTTCATATCTTTGCATAAGATAAGCTGCATCTCAGCAATTAAAGTAAACTTTATTGCGTTCGACTTGCATTATCTTTGCAAATGACAATATAATATTAATCACTATGAACATGAAACATATCATATTGATGCTCTTTGCATTATTTTGTATGACAACCGTCAATGCCCAGACCTTACGCGGCAGCAACGGACTGTCTGTAGGCAAGGTGGAAAGCAACGGAACGGTACGTGGCAGCAACGGACTATCTATCGGTAAGTTTGAAAGTGACGGAACGGTACGCGGCAGCAATGGGCTAAGCATCGGAAAGGTTGAGCGTGACGGAACAGTACGTGGCAGCAACGGACTGACCATCGGAAAGATTGAGCGTGACGGAACGGTGCGCGGCAGCAACGGGTTAACCATCGGAAAGGTAGAAAACGACGGGACGGTACGTGGCAGCAACGGACTAAGCATCGGAAAAGCTGAGGGGGTAAACAAACAGCAAGCAGCAGCTTGTTTCTTCTTCTTTTTCGGCAACAGATGAGTTACAGACAGCTCTGGCAAAGACTGACGAAACAATACGATGCGGACGAAGCAAAAGCCATCGTCCGCATGGTGTTTGATATTCTCTTTGGATGGAGCCTTGCCGACCTTTATACCGACAAGCTCAGTAATCTGACACAAGTACAATCGGCACAGGTAGAGGCGGTCATGCGAAGGTTAGAAGCTGGTGAACCGGTACAATACATATTAGGAGAGGCAGAGTTTGGGAACAGACGTTTCAAGGTGACACCTGATGTGCTGATACCACGCCCCGAGACGAACGAACTGGTTGAATGGGTAACACAAACAGCAGTCGCAATATCGTCTCATCCACACATTCTTGACATCGGAACCGGGTCTGGATGTATCGCCATAACACTTGCCTTAAACCTCCTCTTGGAGGTTTATAAGACAGTGTCTAATGGCCTTCTAAAAGAAGACACCCAGAAAGAGGCTTATAAGATAGAGGCATGGGACGTATCTCCTGCCGCATTACATGTGGCAAAAGAGAATGCGGAACGGCACAATGCCGATGTTGTCTTTGAGCGACATGACATCCTATCTGATATAACCCCTAACGATTCTTTTGATATTATCGTAAGTAATCCGCCATATATATGTGAGAAGGAACGAGCGGAGATGGAACCCCATGTATTGGACTATGAGCCGGCATTGGCATTGTTTGTTCCCGACAACGACCCTTTGCGATTCTATCGAGCCATCGCTGAATTTGGACAAAAGTGGTTGAAAGCCGATGGACTCTTGTTTTTCGAGATTAACCCACACTATCATGATGCCCTTTGTGACATGCTAACCCAAACAGGATATTCATCCATAGAAACAAAAAACGACATATATGGAAAACAACGAATGATAAAAGCAAGAAAACTATGAGCACACAAAAAGAGATTACCGAAGAACTCGCCTTAAGCAGGTTGGCAGCAGCCTGTTCCAGACGGGAACATTGCACAGGTGAGATGCTTGAGAAAATGCGCCAATGGAAGTTAAGCGATGAAGCTCAGGCACGTATTATCAAATATCTTACCGAGAATAAATACATCGATGACGAACGGTTCGCACGTTTGTTTGTACGTGACAAGATGACCTTCAACAAGTGGGGGCGCAAAAAGATAGAACAAGCCTTATGGATGAAGAGAATAGACGAAAAGCTCATATCAGACATTCTTGATGAAATCGACAAAAATGAGTGGAAAACCATACTTTTACCACTTCTCAAAGCAAAGCGTAAGACAATAAAGGCAGAGTCGGATTATGACTGTTCGATGAAACTCATACGCTTTGCTTTAAGTCGTGGTTTTACTATGGACGTGATACATGACTGCCTATGAGAAGGATCAGTTTCCTTACAAGGCTGCTTGACTTGATTGCACCACGCGCATGTGTCATTTGCGGATGCAGGTTGAGTATTACTGAAGAGCTTATATGCGGAGCTTGTAACATGCACCTGCCACGAACCGGATTCTCAGAGAGTCCCTCCGACAATGAGATGGCAAAACTGTTCTGGGGACGTCTCAACAGTAACTATCCGATAGAGCAAGCCACTGCCCTATTCCGCTTTGAGCCGGAATCGCAAGTAAGCAAACTCATTTACAACCTTAAGTACCATGACCACCCGGAATATGGTGAGATTCTTGGCAGGATGGTAGCCATGGAACAACCGGAAAGTTTCTTCAAGGATATTCAGCTCATAATACCCGTACCGCTTACACGCGTCAGGCAGAGAAGACGCGGTTATAATCAAAGCATGATGATAGCACAAGGTATAAGTGATTTCACTAAAACACCAATCGGGAAAAATATCATAATACGAAAACATTTTCATGAAAGCCAAACACGTAAAGACTGGTGGGAACGCCAAGATAACGTAGAAGGAGTTTTCAAGCTCACCGACAGCAGTGCGGTATCAGGTAAACACATTCTCATCGTAGACGATGTGCTCACTACCGGTGCGACGATATTGTCATGTTGCAATGAGCTTCTGAAAGCCGGAGATGTACGTTTCAGTGTTCTGACATTAGGTTTTACAAAGAGTTGAAAATCAAAAAAACACTCACTTTGGCATGAAAATAAAAAAAATGAACTTTTTCTTTGAATTGTGCTCACTTAATCGTATCTTTGCAAAAGAAAAAGAATGACGCTTATGGCAAGACATCCTTTATGGTCAGATGAGTACTGGTTATTACTAATGCAATTGTATCTGAAAAAACCAGTAGGGTTGAAACCACTCTATTCGCGTGGAATGGTTGACTTGAGCCTTGAGTTACATATCCGTCCACAATTCCTTTATGAGCAAATGTTTCGCCTTAGGCAACTTGACACTCCCAAAATAGAGCAGCTGTGGAACAAATACAGCAAAAGCCCCAAGAAGCTATCAAAAGAAGCGACCTTGCTCCGGCAAATGAATGGTTTTGGTCAGGCAGAAGAATTTTATGATGGCGTGGAGTTCAACGAGTCATGGGAAAAAGATTTCAAGCCAATATTTAAGGACCAAGCTCTGACACCAGTGCACCTAATCCTCATTCTCGACCTTTATTTCCGGTTAACACCGATTACCATGGTTGAGGACACTCCGGAGCTGAAAGAACTTGGCAAGCTTATCAACATGTCACCCAAAGACATCGTGGAGGTTATGGAGGTTTTTAAGTTCTGTGACCCCTATCTCAACCGTGACGACTTGATGATAACACCATTATTGAACCCTTGTCAGGATATATGGAACCGCTATGGCAACGACAATCCTGAAAAACTGGCAGGCTTTGCTGCCCAACTGAAAGAATTATTTAAAGGATGAAACAAGAACTCGTTCAGACACAAGAGCAGAAACAACAACTGGTACAACGGCTCTCAGCCCAACAGATGTTGAATATCAGACTGTTGGAGATGCCACTGACAGAGCTCGAGGAAAGCATCAACGCTGAGTTGGATGACAACCCGGCACTTGAAGTCAAGAGCGATGCCGACGACACCTTTCAAGAGTTATCGGATTCCACAGATGACAACGAGGATTTCGACCAGCGTTCTGAGCGTGAAGAGAGAGAAGACGCATTAGACTCTGCCTTGGAAAACCTTGGCAGGGATGATGAGATGCCGGAATACAGCTCGGCAACGAGCCGTCATGACAACGCGGAATATGAGGAAATCGTTTTTGGCGACACCGTCTCTTTCTACGACAAGCTAAAGGAACAGATCGGTGAACATGAGTTAAGTGACGAGCAACGTACCATTATAGAATACCTCATCGGCTCTTTGGAAGATGATGGCTTGTTAAGGAAAGACCTTGATACCATCGCGGATGAGCTGGCGATATACCAAAACATCGACTCGCCAGTTGAGGAAATTGAGAAAGCACTGCATATTCTTCAGGAGTTCGACCCGCCAGGTATCGGTGCGCGCAGCCTTCAGGAATGTCTGCTGATACAAATACGTCGGAAGAAAGCCAGCCATAGCCCCAATTCCGTCTGGGATATTATAGAGAAGATCATCACTAATCATTTTGACGCATTCACAAAAAAACACTGGGACAAGATACAGACCAGTATGCGGTTGTCCGACATACAGCTTGAAGAGGTACAAACAGAGATACGGAAGCTGAATCCTAAGCCCGGTGCCGCCCTTGGTGAGACCTTGGGAAGGAATATCCAGCAAATAACCCCAGACTTTATCGTTGAAAGCGACGATAACGGCTTAATATCGTTCCATATCAACCAGGCAGACCTTCCTGACTTATATGTCTCACCTTCCTTTGAGGATATGATTAATATTTACCGACAGAAAAAAGGCAAAATAAGCCTAAAGGAGAAGGAAGCGTTACTATATGCCAAGGAGAAAGTTGAGAAGGCACAGAACTACATAGAGGCTATAAGACAGCGACGCCAGACACTTTACGTCACGATGAAGGCAATCATCAACCATCAGCGGAAGTTTTTTCTTGACGGAGACGAAAGTGAGCTAAAGCCAATGATATTAAAAGACATAGCAAATGTCACCGGACTGGATATCTCAACTATATCACGCGTCAGTAATGTCAAATATGTCCAAACAAGATGGGGAGTCTTTCCTTTACGTTTCTTCTTTTCCGAAGGATATACCACAAAAGAGGGTGAGGAGCTGTCGGTAAGAAAAGTAAAGATCGTATTGAAGGAAATCATAGCAAAGGAAGACAAAAAGAAACCGATGAGCGACGAGGAGCTGACAAAGAGAATGAAAGAGCACGGCTATCCTATTGCCAGACGTACCGTGGCAAAGTACCGTGAGCAAATGGGAATACCTGTCGCGCGGCTTAGAAAAGAATAACATTGACAAATAATAAAAGATTAAATATCTTGGAAGAAAAGAAAATCATATTCGCCGCAAGGGTTGTGAGCAGTATCTTCACACCGTTTTACCTGCCCATCGTCGGTTTGGTTATACTTTTCCTTTTCAGTTATTTGAATATGCTTCCGAATGCTTACAAGTTGTTCGCATTGCTTCTCGTATATATCTTTACCGCATTATTGCCCACTTTTCTCATTAGGATGTATCGTAATTATCAGGGATGGACACCAATACAGTTAGGAATCCGTGAACGCCGTATTGTACCATATGTCATCTCCATATTATGCTATTTCACTTGCTTCTACATTATGAACATGCGTAACATGCCCCATCTGATGAGTTCTATCTTAATGGCGGCATTGATCGTACAAGTGTTGTGTGCCCTGATAAATGTATGGTGGAAGATTTCCACACACTCTGCCGCTATCGGAGGTGTGACCGGAGGTCTTTTGGCATTTTCCATGATTTTCAATTTCAACCCCGTTTGGTGGCTTTGCGTGTTATTAGCCCTTGCCGGAATGGTTGGAACAAGTCGCATGATTCTCCGACAACATACCTTGTCGCAGGTTGTTTGCGGCTATTTCCTCGGTGTTTTGGCGGCATTTATATCTATAATCCTTGTTTAGAACCGAAAATATGAAACCATTAGTAAGTATTATCATGGGCAGTACGAGTGACCTGCCCGTTATGGAAAAAGCCTGTAAATGGCTTGAGGAAAATGAGATACCATTTGAGATGAGTGCTTTATCAGCACACCGCACACCAGATGCCGTGGAGTCATTTGCCAAGAGTGCAAAAGACCGTGGCATAAAAGTGATTATTGCGGCAGCTGGTATGGCAGCGGCATTACCTGGTGTCATTGCCGCCTCAACCCCATTGCCTGTTATCGGGGTACCAATCAAGGGAATGCTTGATGGTCTTGACGCCATGCTTTCCATCATACAAATGCCTCCCGGCATTCCTGTAGCCACAGTAGGTGTCAATGCGGCTCAAAATGCTGCGATACTGGCTGCCCAGATCATCGCTCTGAGTGATTCGGATGTGGCAGAAAAAGTCAACAACCATAAAAACAGCTTAAGCAAGAAGATAGAGAAAGCCAATCAAGAACTGGCTAACATCAGCGATTATCGTTTCCTGGTTCATAAATAACAGACTATTATGGATTCGTTTACTTTTACGCGCAGAAAGTCGTCAGTTGTACAGATTGGCGCAATAGCTATTGGTGGTAACCAACCTATTCGTGTACAGTCAATGACGACGACTAACACCAATGACACAGAAGCCTGTATAGAACAAGCCAAGCGCATTATTGATGCCGGAGGAGAATTGGTGCGCCTCACGACACAAGGCAGACGCGAGGCAGAGAATCTTAAACAAATCAGTGCAGGATTAAGGGCACAAGGTTACCTTACCCCTTTGGTTGCAGATGTACATTTCAATGCAAACGTAGCAGATATAGCGGCACAATATGTGGAAAAGGTTCGTATTAATCCCGGAAACTATGTCGATCCTGCCCGCACCTTCAAGCAGCTTGAATATACCGATGAGGAATATGCCGAAGAACTTAGAAAAATTGACAAGCGACTGATGCCATTTATTGCCATTTGCAAGGAACATCACACCGCAGTACGCATAGGAGTGAATCACGGTTCTCTTTCTGACCGCATCATGTCACGATATGGAGACACTCCCGAAGGTATTGTCGAAAGTTGCCTGGAATTCCTTCGTATATTCAAGCGTGAGAATTTCAACAATGTGGTGATATCAATTAAGGCTTCTAACACAGTTGTGATGGTACAGTCGGTACGTTTGCTTGTAACGCGTATGAGCGAAGAGGGAATGTGCTATCCCTTACACTTAGGCGTCACGGAGGCTGGCGAAGGTGAGGACGGGCGAATTAAAAGCGCAGTCGGAATCGGTGCTTTGCTGACAGAAGGTATTGGCGATACCATTCGCGTGTCGTTGAGCGAGGAGCCAGAAGAGGAGATTCCTGTTGCCTTGAAGTTAGTAGATTCCATTGAAGAATGCTCCCGTTTGCGAATGGAGGCAAATAAAACCATTTCTGATGACACGGTAACAATAAGCCTGCATGAGACCAATTGGGAGTCGTTACAGCTGAAGGCAGCAATGGCTGTAGGCGCATTGTTTATTGATCAGTGCGCACACAAACTGATAATTCACAATGATGGCTTCTCAAATGACAAGCTCACAGAACTCTCAGACGCCATACTCCAAGCCGCACGTATAAAATTCACCAAAACAGAGTATATATCCTGTCCTGGTTGTGGACGTACACTTTATGACTTGCGTTCTACTATTGCACGCATAAAAGAGGCTACAAAGGATTTAGTAGGACTGAAAATCGGAATTATGGGATGTATTGTCAACGGACCGGGCGAGATGGCAGATGCTGATTATGGATATGTCGGGGCTGGACCTGGCAAGATTTCCCTATATCGCAAAAAGGAATGTATTGAGAAAAACATCCCCGAGGATGAGGCTGTAGAGCATTTGTTAGCTATAATACAAGCAGACAAAGGTGCATAAATTTACCCTTTTAATACTTGACAAAGGTCCTTCTATTCCATAATGCAAAAGAAAAGTCAACTTTTCTTTTGCATTATGCTTACTTAATCGTACCTTTGCCGAAAATTTCAAAAACGATGGCATATAAGAGAATTAGCGCAGAAGAAGCTGCATCATTGATTCGGGATAAAGAAATGTTAGCATTATCTGGCTTCACACCGAGTGGATGTCCAAAAGGAATATTCCGTGCCTTGTCAAAAAGGGCAATAAAGCTACATGAGGATGGTGAGGAGTTTGCCGTAGGAATTCTCACAGGTGCCTCTACCTGCCAAAGTATCGAGGGTGACATGGCTGCTGCCAAAGCGTTGCGTTTCCGTGCTCCTTTCTCAACAAATAAGGATTTCCGTACACATACAAATATTGGAGAAATCGAATATGAAGACATGCATCTCGGTCACATGGCAGAGAGGCTACGCCGCAATTTCTATGGGGAAATAGACTGGGCGATAATAGAAGTGTCTGACATGATAGAAGGACAGGACATCTGCAAGGCTTTCCTGACATCTGCCGGTGGAATTACCGCAACAATAGTTAGATTGGCAAAACATGTCATCATTGAACATAACAGCTTTCACCACTCCAACGCAAGATATCTGCATGACACCTTTGAGCCAATAGAGTGTGGCTTCGGACGTCCGCCAATTCCGATAGTCTCTCCTTATGACCGTGTCGGCGACAACTTCATTGCCATCGACGCATGGAAGATTGCCGGTGTTGTAGAAACAAACATCCCGGAAGAGGCTCGTACTTTTAACGAGCCAGACGAGGCTACGACGCAAATCGGGCAAAATGTGGCAGAGTTGCTTGCAAACGATATGAGAACAGGAAGAATACCGAGTCAGTTCCTACCCGTCCAAAGTGGTGTGGGGGCAACAGGAAATGCCGTTTTCAAAGCATTGTCAGCCAGTCCGTTAATACCCCGTTTCCATGTCTATAGCGAAGTTGTACAAGACGCTGCCATCCACTATATGATGGAAGGTAAGATTATCAATGCCTCAGCAACCGCAATGACAGTCACCAATGAACGTCTGAAGATGGTTTACGACAATATCGACTATTTCTCAAAACACCTGACCCTTCGCCAGAGTGAGATAGCCAATTCCCCAGAGGTCATACGCAGGTTAGGTGTTATCGCATTGAACACTGCTTTAGAATGTGATATCTATGGCAATGAGAACTCCAGTCATGTTTGTGGCTCATCTCTGATGAATGGTATCGGTGGCTCATGTGACTATGAGCGTAATGGCTACCTGTCGATTTTCACGACACCCTCTACAGCCAAGAATGGAAAGATTTCCGCTATTGTACCAATGTGTTGCCATGTTGACTCTACGGAGCACGACGTAGATGTTATCGTGACAGAGCAGGGCGTGGCAGACCTTCGCGGCAAGGGACCGATACACCGTGCACATGAGATTATTGAGAACTGCGCACATCCCGACTATCGCCCTCTTTTGCGAGACTATCTCAAACATATTGCGCCGATGGGACATGAGCCCCAGTCAATGCGTGCGGCACTGGCATTCCATGACACATTCCTTCGCAAAGGAGACATGAGGCTAACAGACTTTGCTGAGTATCAAGTTTAAACAGTCTGTTTATTTTGATGACTATCGCACCTCTAAAGATTCTTAAAAAAAGGCATTATAATCCTTATTTTGCATAATAAAAGGTGGAAAACAACCTTTATTTGCGGAATTCTGTTTATATTTGCACCCAAAATTGGATTTCGAAAAAGTTGAAAGATGAAAGCTGAAAGCTTGAATAATATCATATCCGCAATACTGCTGCTTACCGCAGTTGTAATGTCATCATGTCTGAGTGGAGATGATGACAACGATTATACTTATTACGAGGAAACAGCACTTACCCAGTTCTCGTTAGGGACAATGAAAACGTACAGTACTACGAAGACCTCAGATGGCAGAGACAGTACTGTTATTACGACCTTTCAAGGCTCGACATATAAGTTTCAAATCGACCAGACCAATCATACCGTTTACAATATTGACTCTCTACCAAGCAATACTGATGTAAAGCATGTCTTGGCATCGATCACCAGTAAGAATTCCGGCGTGATATTAATTAAGAGCATGACGAGCGACTCCTTGTTCTACTTTAGCAGCAGTGACTCTATTGACTTCTCGTCACCCCGAGTATTCAGAATCGTTTCGCAGAGTGGAGCCAACTATCGTGACTATACCATCACACTGAATGTACACAATCAAGATGGAGACGTCATGAAATGGGATATGCTTGAAAGTCAGCAAGCCTTCGCGGCAATGAAAGACATGAAAGCAATAGCACTTGGTGATTATGTATATGTCTTTGGCTCTGATGGAATGTCAACTATTGCCTATAAGACATCTATAAATGACGGTCATTCATGGACTGTCTGCGGCTCGAATCTCAACATGCTTTTTGACGCAGAAGCCTGCCAAAACGTCATCGCCAAAGATAACTATATCTATCTGTTAAATAACCATTTCTTATTACGAGCCACAGACGGTCGGACATGGGAGCTGATCGACAATAACACAGCTATTAAGAAGCTTGTGGGAGCAACTACCCTGGAACTATATGGTATGAATGCGGATGGACTGCTAATGGTGTCACGTGACAATGGAATATCATGGACCGTCGACGAGATAGATGATGATCCTGATTTATTGCCACAAGATAACATCAGCTATGTTTGCCATAAACTCAATACGAACAATAACATAGAGCGTATAATGCTTTTTGGCAACGGACAGTTTACCTCCTATGCCCACCTATGGACGAAATTGGTGGACGTTTATGGGAAAAGTAATTCTTTCCAATGGTCATTTGTTGACGTGGCAGACATAAACACGTATGCGGCACCAAAACTGTTGGAGCCAGTTGTGATTGGCTACGGTGACTCTGACTTACTGTTAGGTGCAGAGCTCAATGGCTCTTTTGAACAAATCCGAGAAAGCAATGATGGTGGTATTGTATGGAAGAAATCATCCAACTTTGTTTATCCCACAGACTTTGACGGCAACTCTGAAACGTTTACCGCCGCCGTTGACTCCAACAACTTTATTTGGATTATCTGTGGCGGATCGGGTAAAGTGTGGCGCGGCAGACAAAACAGAATGGGATGGAGTTACCCGCAACAGTTATTCACAGAATAATTAAGCAAATAGGGAAAGAGGCGTGATAATACATTTCATCAATAAAATAGCAAGCCAAAGAGACAAGACAATATCGGCAGCGTCTGTGGCGGAGGTATCATTAGACCCCGTTTTAAAAGTCTTCGCCAGAAGACTTCTGGCGCTTTGCCTTATTCTCTTTTTCCCTGCATACTGCCTCGCACAAGAAGACCCTGAATACAAAATGGAGATTGGAGCTGGTGTGGGACTAATGGGATATATTGGTGACTTCAATGCCAATTTCACAAAAGACCTGCAACCAATGGGAACCATCATGGCAAGATACAATTTTGACACATACATGGGATTGAAGTTCAATGCCAGCTATGGCAAAATCAAAGGTTCCTCCTCAGACGTAAAAGACTATTTTCCTGCTTTCTCAAATGAAAAATATACATTTGACAATACACTTATAGGAGCCGGCGTAACATTTGAATGCAATTTCTGGCCTTATGGCACAGGACAAGACTATCGTGGTGCCAAGCGTCTGGTGCCATACTTGTTCGGAGGAATGGAAATGACATACGTAGATATTAAAAACGGTGACAAGAAGAACGATATATCTGCCAATATCCCTTTAGGATTAGGAATAAAATATAAAATAGGGAAGCGGATGAATCTGGGAGTTGAATGGGCTTTGCATTTCTCACTATGCGACTATTATGACGGAAAGAAAGACCCGTTTGACATTAAAAGCTCAGGAGCTTTTAAAAACACAGACTGCTATTCCGCACTTCAAGTAACGTTTACTTATAGTTTTATGGCAAGATGTAAGGTTTGTCACAACGAAGATGAGGATTGATATGAATAAGGAACTAAAAAATATACCACAACACATCGCTATTATCATGGATGGTAACGGGCGATGGGCAATGGAAAAAGGTAAACCACGGAGTTATGGTCACCAAGCTGGCGTGGAAGCTGTCCGCCGTATCACAAAAGCATGTAGGAGTTTAGGCGTTAAGTTCTTAACACTTTATACTTTCTCAACAGAAAACTGGAACAGACCAAACGATGAGATCGCTGCCTTAATGGGCTTAGTCCTTACCTCATTGGAAGATGAGATTTTCATGAAGAATGATGTGCGTTTCAGAGTAATTGGTGACATAAAGCGACTTCCAGACGATGTGCAACAGAAACTCTACGAAACGATGGAGCATACCGCTTCAAATAAATCGATGACCATGGTCGTTGCATTGAGCTACTCCAGCCGTTGGGAGATAACAAATGCTGTGAAAGAGATCGTTCAGAACATTCATGATATGGAAGAACTTCCACAGAACGCACTCAAGAAACTCCGTACCGGTGGTATTCGCGCCGAGGATATAACAGAAGATTATATCAGTCAGCACTTACAGACTAATTTCATGCCAGACCCAGACCTACTAATCAGAACTGGTGGGGAATTACGTATATCTAATTACCTCTTATGGCAGATTGCTTATTCTGAGCTTTATTTCTGTGATACCTATTGGCCAGACTTTGATGAGGAACATCTGCTTTGTGCCATAGAAAGCTATCAGAACCGCCAGCGCAGATTTGGAAAGACTGAAGCTCAGATAGAACTGGAAGAGAATGCTCCACATAAAGAATAGAATATGAACTTGGAGAATGATAGAATATTAAGAAACAAGCATTTTGAATATGTACATATATAATAAGGTATACACATTGATGGTTATTGTGCTTTGCTGTTGTTTAAAAGCAAACGCACAAGAAAAGATCATCAATCCAGACATCACTTATGCGGGAACCCCACAGCGGTTGACAATTGGTGGTATTGAGGCTTCGGGTGTTGAAGGCTATGACGACTTTGTACTCACCGGAATCTCTGGTCTTGCTGTTGGACAAGTGGTTACTGTTCCCGGAAATGAAATAACAGAGGCAGTAAAACGATATTGGAAACATGGATTGTTCTCAGATGTATCTGTCTCTGCTGATTCAATCGTTGGTGATAAAATCTACCTTCATATTAATTTGTCCTTGCGTCCCCGCGTGTCAACAATCAATTACATCGGGTTAAAGAAGAGCGAAAAGGAAGACATGGAAAAAAAGCTTGGTATCATTAAGGGTGGACAGATAACTCCAAACATGATAGACCGTGCCAAGACTCTTGCCAAGCGATATTTTGATGACAAAGGATACAAAAATGCCGATATAAGCATTCGCCAGCGTGATGATGTCGCCAACAAGAATCAGGTTATCCTCGATGTCGTAGTAGATAAGAAAGAAAAGATTAAAATACGTGATATTATTGTCGAAGGAAATAACAACCTGTCTAAAGGTAAAATTAAAGGTTCTTTATTCAAAACAGGAGCTTTCAAAGTAGGCGAGGCTGGTAAGTTTTACAGCTTTTTCAAAAAGAAGAAATACACACCTGAGCGATTCGAGGAGTCCAAGAAGGCATTAATAGAAAAATACAATGAATATGGCTATCGCGATGCTGTTATTCTTGCAGATAGTGTATGGAATGTTGATGATAAGCACGTTAGCATATATGTGAAGGTTGATGAAGGAAAGAAATATTTTATACGTAACATCACATGGGTCGGCAATACTGTGTATACAACAGATTATCTGAGTCGGCTTTTAGAAATGAAGAAAGGTGATGTATACAACCAGAAACTTCTTAATAAGCGACTTCGAGAAGACGAGGATGCCGTTGGTAACGCATACTGGAACACAGGTTATCTGTTTTACAACTTGGATCCAACAGAAGTGAACATTGTAGGTGACTCCATTGACTTGGAAATGCGCATCTTTGAAGGACAACAGGCTCATATTAATAAAGTAAGGATTAATGGTAATGACCGTTTGTATGAAAACGTTGTTCGCCGCGAGCTGCGTACAAAGCCCGGAGACCTTTTCTCAAAAGAAGCTTTGCAACGTTCTGCCCGTGAATTGGCTTCAATGGGACACTTTGACCCGGAGGCTGTCAACCCAGATGTCAAGCCAAACTACGAAACGGGTACTGTGGACATTAATTGGGATTTGAAGCAAAAATCCAATGATCAGATTGAGCTTTCACTGGGTTGGGGTCAGACGGGCGTCATTGGACGTGTCGGTTTGAAGCTCAATAACTTCTCTATGGCAAACCTCTTTAACAAAAACCGCGAGCACAGAGGTATCATGCCGATTGGTGATGGTGAGGCATTGGGAATTTCTTTCCAGACAAATGGTAGTTATTACACTTCGGTAAGTACGAACTATTCAACAAGCTGGTTTGGAGGGAAACGACCTATCCAGTTCTCTGTTGGAGCTTATTATAGTAAGCAGACCTCTATCTCAGATAATTATTATAATAGTGGTGTTATGAACAACTATTACAATTATCTTTATGGTTATGGCTCATCTTATTATAACAACTATGAGGCTTATTACGACCCAGACAAATATATTCAGCTGGTTGGTGTGAATGCTGGATGGGGAAAGCGTCTGAGATGGCCGGATGACTATTTTACCCTTTCCTTACAAGTTGCCTACACCAGATATATAATGAAGAACTGGAGCTATTTCCTCATGACCAACGGCTCATCAAATAACCTGAACCTCAGTTTGTCATTGAACCGCACCTCAACCGACAACCAACTCTTCCCGAGAAGAGGTTCAGAATTTACAGTCTCACTGTCACTCACACCGCCATGGTCTCTATGGGACAACAAAGACTATGAGAATCTGGCGACCAACCGCAATTCTGTTACTTACCAATCTGAGCTACAGGAGAAATACCGTTGGGTGGAATATCATAAATGGAAATTTAAATCACGTACTTACACTGCACTCACTGGCGGCACCAAGTGTTTTGTGCTGATGACACGTGTTGAATTAGGATTACTTGGTTCATACAACAAAAACAAGAAGACTCCATTTGAGACCTACACCGTTGGTGGTGATGGCATGAGTGGATATTCATATGGATATGCGGAAGAGACTATTGCATTACGTGGATATGACAACGGCTCTATAGGATACAATAGCTACGCTTATGACCGCTTCACTTTGGAAATGAGGTATCCTTTCTTGCTGGGTAATACCACTATCTACGGACTTGCTTTTGCAGAAGCAGGTAATGCATGGTATGAGACAAAGAATTTCAATCCTTTCGACATGAAACGTTCCGCAGGCTTAGGTGTACGCATCTTCCTGCCAATGGTTGGTTTGATGGGTATTGACTGGGCTTATGGCTTTGATAAGGTAATAAGCGGTTCGACAACACAGCGTGGCGGCAGCCAGTTCCACTTCATTTTGGGACAAGAGTTCTAAATAACAAATATTTTAAATAAACATTTTTCAGACAGAAACGTCTAAGACAATAAACCAAAAAGAAAGAAAAAGATGAAAAAGTGTATGATGATAAGCTTGTTTGTTATCACAACGATAGCAGCAAGCGCTCAGAAGTTCGCATTAGTTGACATGGAATATATTCTAAAGAATGTACCCGCATATGAACGTGCTAATGAACAGTTGAATCAGGTATCTAAGAAATGGCAAGCCGAAGTGGAAGCATTAAACACCGAAGCGACAACTCTGTATAAGAACTATCAGAACGAAGTAGTATTCCTGTCACAGGAGCAAAAAAAGAAACGTCAGGAGGCAATAATGCAAAAAGAAAAGGAAGCTTCTGAGCTTAAACGTAAATATTTTGGACCAGAGGGAGAGTTATTCAAAAAACGTACCTCACTTATGACGCCTATTCAGGAAGAAATTTACAATGCCGTAAAAGACATTTCAGAGCAACGAGGCTATTCACTTGTTGTTGACCGTGCTGCAAATGCTGGTATTATCTTCGGCTCACCAAAGATAGATATCAGCAATGAAGTTATTGAGAAATTAGGTTATGGAAATCAATAAAATTATCAATCAATAAAAAAAGAAAAATGAAAAAGCTATTTGTAATGTTGATGCTCTGTGCACCAATGACATTGTTTGCACAGAAGTTTGGACACTTAGACTCACAAGCTCTTATCCAGTCTCTTCCAGAGGCTATTAAGGTTCAGAGCGAACTTGAGGCACAAGGTAAGATTTATGAAAATGATTTGAAAGCAATGCAAGAAGAATTGCAACGCAAGGCTGACGAGTATGATAAAACCAAGAGTACGATGAATTCTACAAAACAGGCAGAAACAGAAAAGGCTCTGCAGGATATGTATACAAAAATTCAGCAAACAGCGCAGGACAATCAGCAAGCTTTCAATAAAATGCAGCAGGACAAGCTTGGTCCTATCCTCCAAAAAGTACGCGATGCTATTGAGCAAGTTGCTAAAGCTGGTGGATATGTGTATATCATGGAACAGGCAGCTGGCCAGCCTATTTATATAAATACCACTCTTAGTAAAGATGTGACAGCAGAGGTAAAGGCACAGCTTAATAAGGTTAAATAATGAAGAAACTTTGTTTCATCTTATTGATGATGACGGCGCTGCCATTAATTGGCAGCGCCCAGTCTTTCAAGTTCGCGTTTTATAATGAAAAAAAGGTATTGCAGGCTATGCCTGATTACCTGTCCGCACAACAAGGATTGGAGGCTTTGAGGGCACAGTATGAGGCTGAAGCTAAAAGGATGTCAGAAGAGTTTAACAATAAATATGAGGAATTCCTGGATGTACAGTCAACCCTTGCACAGACAATTCGCAATAAGCGTCAGATGGAACTTGAAGAGCTGATGACACGTGGGGTCACATTCCGCAACAATTCCCAAAAATTGTTGGCAGACAAAGAGGCAGAAATGATGGCACCCATACGGCTTCGTTTGGACGAAGCATTGCAAAATCTCGGTACACAATACGGCTATGCATTTATCATGAATGCAGATAATGGTCAATTGTCTTGGGTCAACACAACAATCGGAGAGGATATCACAGAACTTCTGATAAAAGAATTAAATGTTAAGAACTGAGTATTAACATGTCTATGTCAAAAGAACCCGGACCAATTGGAATCTTTGATTCCGGATATGGCGGTCTGACGATATTACATGGCATTCGCCAACTGTTGCCAGAATATGACTATATATACCTTGGTGACAATGCGCGAGCTCCTTATGGCTCTCGCTCTTTTGAGGTTGTGTATCAGTTTACACGACAAGCCGTATTAAAACTTTTTAGCTTAGGATGTCAGCTCGTAATTCTTGGATGTAACACTGCATCGGCAAAAGCACTTCGTACTATTCAACAACGCGACTTGCCTATGTTAGACCCAGACCGTCGTGTATTGGGAGTCATACGTCCTACCGCAGAAGTTATCGGTGGACTTACAACCAGTCGCCACATAGGACTGCTTGCCACAGAAGGTACTGTACGCAGCGATAGCTATCGTTTGGAAATTCAGAAACTATACCCAGACATCAAGGTAACAGGCGTGGCATGTCCTTTATGGGTACCTATAATAGAAAACAACGAGGCAGACAGCCCTGGTGCCGACTATTTCGTAAAAAAACGCATGGATCATCTCATGAGGATCGACCCAGAGATTGATACCATAATTCTTGGCTGTACCCATTACCCTATTCTGATGCCTAAGATATTAAAATATGTACAACCAGGAGTGCGTATTGTTCCACAGAGTGAATACGTTGCAGAAAGTCTGCAACATTACCTTGAGCGACATCAAGAAATGGAACAGCGTATTACAAAAAATGGCAGTTGCCGGTATTATACTACAGAAAACCCAGATAAGTTTAAAGAAACCGCGCAGATATTCTTGCACGAAAATATCAATGTCAAACACATTGACTTAGAATAGAATAGCTCACATCCCTCACAAAACTATTTTGTTAATTTTCTACTGATATTTCTGACGGGATACCAAACTGCAAGCCAGCCAACTAATATCACTGTGATGAATATTATTACGATATCTAATGGATGAACGCTAACGGGATAGCTGTCAACTATGAAATTACCACTACTATTGCCTAACCTTACCAAGCCATAGGTTTGTTGCAACCAACACAAGACAAGACCTAATACAATACCGATAACAGCACCTGCGGCTGATATCATACGCCCTTCAAACAAAAATACCTGACAGATTTGTTTCTCTGTAGCTCCAAGATTACGCAAAGTAATAACATCATCTTTCTTATCTATTATAAGCATTGAAAGCGATCCAATGATATTAAAACATGCCACCATAAGGATAAATGTAAGAAACACATAAGCAAAAAGTTTCTCTATCTGCATGATGTTAAATGTATCGGCCTGTTGCTCATAACGATCAAATACCTTATATTTATCGCCAACAATACTTTCTATTTCTTTTTTCACATCGCCAATGTCTGCACCAGCCTTCATTCGCAATTCCAAAGAACTGACTTCCCCTTGGCGATTAAAAAGTGTACGGGCAAAGTCAACAGATGTTATGATATATCCTCTGTCATATTTCCCCTGTTTTACTTGAAAGACTACTCCAGGTGAAATAAGAGAATCCTCTACAAACCCTTCTGTAGGGTTAGACAAATCTATTTGTCCCTCGCGCTTCGGCGCATAAATATGAAGGTAGTCCTCCCATTTTGTGCCAGTGCCAAGATCTTGCGCCAGCCGGATACCAATGATACCATATTGGAGGTTTGCTACATGTAATTCATAGTCACCATCCCCATAAAGAATGTCACGAATATTTGTAAGGCTGTCGAAATTATCTTGTACACCCTTTATTGTTACCATCGCCTGCTTGTCTTGATAGATAGCAAGAGCTTGCTCCTCAACACACTCTGTGGCAACCTTTATTTCCGGAAGAGTTTTAATCTTTTGCAGAAGTGGGTCATCAGCAGGGGCACTCTTTCCCTTTAATGGGACTACTTTCAACTGGGGGTCAAACGATGTGAAGAACGAGGCTACCAAGTCGGAGAAACCATTAAAGCCACTCATCACCACAACCAATGCCATTGTTGCTACAGCGACACCTATTACAGAAATCGCACTTATGACGTTAATTGCGTGTGTGCTCTTCTTTGAGAAAAGATAGCGACGGGCAATATAAAAAGGGAAATTCACGACTTAACAGATTAAATTAATATATTTGTATTGCTACTTCTTCAACAACTCATCTATACGCTCAATATAATCCAATGAGTCATCTATAAAGAAACGTAACTCTGGAATTATACGGACTTGATTGCGAATACGTTTTCCAAGCTCATATCGAACAGATTTTTCATTTTTATTGATATTGGTCAGAATCTCTTCACCTCTCTCGCTTGGAAAAACACTCAAGTAAGCCGTACAAATACTAAGGTCTGGGGAGATCTTTACACGAGTGACACTAATCATAACGCCATGCATCATGCGTGTCTGACTCTGGAATATCTCGGCAAGCTCTTTTTGGAGCAGACGAGCTATGCGGTTTTGTCTTGTCTCTTGCATATTATCAAATTGTTTCTTTCTCACTTTACACAACAGATCTTGTCTGTTGCCTTCTCTTCTGAATGCAAAGGTAATGCAAACCGAAGACAAAACAAAATAAATCTTGTTTATTTTTATTGTTGAGATGCTGCTTATATTATAAAAATGTAAGCAATGTTTCTGATAAAAGAACTATAAAAAAAGCAAATAATCATTCTCCTTCTCTTATGTTTAACCTATTTTATGTATATTTGTAACATGAAACGGATTATTTTTCTCATTGCCGCAATAATAGTTTGCGGAAACTTATTTGCACAAGAGGTGTTTACACTCGTCTATGCCACATCAGATGATGGCTTCGTTAATGTACGGGAGCGTCCTTCAAGTAGGGCGCATGTGCTTACCAAACTATACATGTTCAATCATGGTCTGGGTAATGGGTTATATATTGGACAGAATGGCAATTGGACTAAGGTTAACGTAAATGGTATCATTGGTTGGGCATACAGTAAATACGTTGGAAAGCAAAAATGGTATGACGGGAATGGCTCTCCAAAGCTCATTGCCACTGCAGACAACACACCAATATACCGGGAGAGTTATGTTGACAATCAAGAATATGACTTGTTTACATGGGTAAAGAGAGGGACTATCCTTGCTGATAATTTTGAGGAACAAGGCGAATATTACGTACTCACGTCCGCTCACGACTACCTGTTTATAAAAAAAGCTCATGCAAAAGTTGTTCGTTAACAATATACAATAATAATGAACAACGCTACACGGGAATTACTTGTCAAGTATGCTGAAAGGTATGAGACAGCCGCCTTTATTGAAGGTGACCCTTCATGGTTTATGCATCAGGTGAAAGGTCGTGAAAACCAAGAGACGATGGCTTTTCTTGCCTCCAGCCTCAGCTATGGCAGCAGGAAACAATTCCTTCCTAAGATACAATGGTTACTCAACTGCTCAGGTGGTGAGATTGACAACTGGGTAAGAACAGGAAAGTTTGAACATTATTTAAGCAAGGGTGACAACAGGTGTTTCTATCGACTTTACACTTGTCATCAGATGAACCGTTTCCTATACGCTTATAAACAGTTGCTAAACGACTATGGCACGCTTGGAGATTTCATCAGCAATCGAACATCCGACGGTTTTGGTGCAGTCTTTGCCATTTGCGAATATTTCGCATCACATGATATCAGTGTTATAATACCGAAGGATACACATTCTGCTTGCAAACGTGTTTGTATGTTTCTAAGGTGGATGGTACGTAGTAACTCGCCAGTAGACTTAGGGTTGTGGAAAGACTTTATCGACAAACGAACACTAATCATGCCTCTTGACACTCATGTACTACAACAATCCGTTCGCCTTGGACTATTAAATAACAAAACGGCAACAATGACAACGGCTCGCAGACTTACAAATGCACTTGCGGAAGTATTCCCTGACGATCCTTTGAAAGGTGACTTTGCCCTGTTTGGCTATGGAGTAAACACAACTGGCAACTAAAATACATTTAAATAAGATAGAAAAAATATGAATAATCTGAAGAAAACATTTGCAGGTAAACTGCTGGAGATTAAGGCTATCAAATTGCAACCTAATGACCCTTTTACATGGGCAAGCGGTTGGAAGTCGCCTTTTTACTGTGACAACAGAAAGACTCTTTCGTTTGCAGATTTGCGTACATGGGTGAAGCAAGAACTTGTACATACTATTATTTCTGAGTTCCCTGAGACTGAAGCCGTTGCAGGTGTTGCCACGGGAGCAATAGCACAAGGTGCCTTAGTTGCGGACTCACTGAACCTTCCATTTGCCTATATCCGCTCTAAAGCTAAGGACCATGGCATGCAGAACCTAATTGAGGGTGAGTTGCCAAAAGGTGCTAAAGTAGTTGTTGTGGAAGACCTTGTATCAACTGGCGGAAGCTCACTGAAAGCCGTAGAAGCTCTGCGAGCCGCAGGCTTTGAGGTCGTCGGAATGGTTGCCAGCTATACCTATGGATTCCCTGTAGCAGAGCAAGCTTTTACTGATGCCAAAGTACGCCTTTGCACTCTCACCGATTATGAGCATGTTGTGGAAACGGCTTTGGAAACAGGCTATATAAGCAATTCTGACGTAAACCTTCTTAACGAATGGCGCAAAGATCCTGCAAATTGGAACAAATAAAAAGGAATAACAATGGCAAAATTTGAAAGCTCTGTAAAACAGATTCCATATCCTCAACAAAGTGTTTATACAATGCTGAGCGACCTTACTCACATAGAGGCGGTTAAGGAAAAAATCCCGGAGGACAAGCTCAACAATCTTGAATTTGACAAGGACAGGATATCCATTGATGTTAGTCCTGTTGGACAAGTATCAATGCATATCATAGACAGGGAAGAACCAAAGATGATCAAGTTCGAATCAGAAAACTCACCGATGTCTTTCCATTTCTGGATACAGGTATTGCCTGTAACAGATACAGAATCGAAGATGCGATTGACCATTGATGCTGACATTCCGATTTTTCTGAAAGGCATGGTGTCGGGACCGTTGCAAGAAGGGATTGAGAAGATTGCCGATGCCTTGGCTATGATCCCTTATGAAACACAAGAGTAGAACCAAACAAAACGAGAAGAGATGGCACAGAAATTATGGGAAAAGAACTTTGAGGTAAATAAAGAAATAGAGCGTTTTACGGTTGGACGCGACCGAGAGATGGACTTGTATTTGGCAAAGTACGATGTCCTGGGAAGCATGGCACACATTACCATGCTGGAGAGCATCGGTTTGCTTGACAAAGAAGAACTGCCACTTTTGCTTTCAGAGTTACGCAAAATATATGCCCAGGCTGAGCGCGGTGAATTTGTCATTGAGGAAGGTGTTGAGGACGTTCACTCGCAAGTGGAATTACAACTTACACGAAAGTTGGGCGACATGGGCAAGAAAATACATAGTGGCCGATCCAGAAACGACCAAGTATTAGTAGACTTGAAACTCTTTACCCGTCATGAGTTAAAGCGCATTGTGGATGACGTAAAACTTCTCTTTGACGAGTTGATTGCTAAAAGTAATCAATATAAAGATGTTCTGATGCCAGGTTATACCCATCTGCAGATAGCTATGCCGTCTTCTTTCGGATTGTGGTTTGGTGCTTACGCTGAATCTTTTACCGATGATATGCTTTTTCTACAGGCAGCTTATAAGATGACCAACCGGAACCCTCTCGGCTCTGCCGCTGGGTATGGCAGCTCGTTTCCATTAAACAGACAGCTGACGACCGACCTGCTGGGCTTCGACACAATGGACTACAACGTGGTCTATGCACAGATGGGGCGCGGCAAGATGGAGCGCAATGTGGCGTTTGCACTGGCTACCGTTGCCGGAACCTTGGCAAAGATGGCGTTCGATGCCTGTCTGTTCAACAGCCAGAACTTCTCGTTTGTACATCTGCCAAAAGAGTGCACCACGGGCAGCAGCATCATGCCGCACAAGAAAAACCCCGATGTTTTCGAACTGATCCGCGCCAAATGCAATAAAATACAAGGTTTGCCCGGACAGGTGATGCTCATCATGAACAACTTGCCTGTGGGTTACTTCCGCGACTTACAGATTATAAAGGAGGTCTTTCTTCCTGCTTTTGATGAATTAAGCGACTGTTTACACATGGCTGCATATATCATAAACAGAATGTCAGTAAACGAACACATCTTAGACAACCCAATGTATGAGCCTATGTTCTCTGTAGAAGAGGTTAACAAGTTGGCCGCCAATGGAATGCCATTCCGTGACGCATACAAGAAAGTTGGACTTGACATTGAGTCAGGGGCTTTTCATGCAGACAAGAATATTCATCACACACATGAGGGTAGCATCGGCAACCTTTGCAATGATAGAATTGAAAAGCTGATGAACAATACTCTATATGGATTTTCATTCGAACGAATGGAGCAAGCTGAAAGGAAACTCTTGGGTTATGAGTAGGATGGGTTGGATGCGTGGTACAACAATATCTCTCTTATGTTTGCTCACATCATTGTTTGTATCATGTGGTGATGATAGCTTGTTTGGTAATTACACTTACAGCATTTTCCCAGCAGGATCACTGACAATAGATAATGGTGACCATCTGGATCCTACTCTCGCAAGCGCTATGAACGTGCTCTCTCCTGGTGTGTTCTGCCACATTAGCTTCTCTTTAGACAATGGTGCAAAATGCTATATATTCAAAAGCAGTCATGGAGGGACTCCAACTAAAAAAGTTTTCAACGTAAAAGATGAAAGCTTGGAAAACAATAATAGGATTGGATATTATAATGGCTTAATAGTGGGATTCGGCAATCTTGACAATCCTGCTATATTCTTCGCTTATGACGCACAATGCCCTAATTGTTTCTCGCCGAACATATTCCCACTAATTAACAGCCCTTTAACAATGTCATCTACTGGAATCGCATCATGTAGCAGATGTGAGCGCACGTATAACCTGAACACAGGGGGAAACATTGTAAAAGGGGACAATGGCAAAAGTTTGTATCTCTATCACTCCATGACGGGGGGACCAAACGGCATTCTTAGGGTTTATTAAATAGGCAAAAAAGCAAAAAAGAGAAAAGTAAATCCAATTTTGTTTGGATATTCGGAGAATTAGAACTATCTTTGCAAACCAATAAAGCATAAATATGCGGAAATAGCTCAGTTGGTAGAGCACAACCTTGCCCCAAAAGAAAAAGGTTCAACCTTGGCAAGGAATATATTGCGGAAATAGCTCAGTTGGTAGAGCACAACCTTGCCAAGGTTGGGGTCGCGGGTCCGAGTCCCGTTTTCCGCTCAAAGGATTCAAGGAGTTGAATCATGAAATAGACAGATTACATATTGCCGCAATGGTGGAATTGGTAGACACGAGGGACTTAAAATCCCTTGGCCGTAAGGCTGTGCGGGTTCGAGTCCCGCTCGCGGCACTTAAGACACATATATGGTAAAACGGTTAACCTACATATTACTTGTACTTCTGTTAGTTTCCTGCGGTGCTCGCCGTGGATATTTTAAGATTGAGGGCAGATTCCTGCACATTAATCAAGGAGAGCTATATATATATAGCCCTGACGGGGGTATAGATGGAATAGACACAATTCTTATAGAAGCTGGTCGTTTTGCATACGAGACTCCAATGCCTGATGATGCCACCCTAATGCTCGTATTCCCCAATTTCTCTGTTCATCCGGTTTTTGCGGAATCTGGTGGGTCTGTAAACATTAATGCAGACGCATCTCATTTGAAAGAGATGACGGTAACTGGTACTGGAGACAATGAACTTATGAGTACATTCCGTAAACTAATAGCAAATGTTTCTCCACCAGAAGAAAAGTCTTTGGCTGAGCAGTTTATAAAAGACCACCCAGATTCTCGTGTTAGCTTCTATCTCTTAATGAAATATTTTGTACAAGTAGCACAACCTGATTATGAAAAGGCTCTCAACCTCTTGAAAATCCTTAAGCAGGAACAACCGCGAAATGGAGATATTATACGGCAAAGCCAATTGATTGAGACATATCAGTCTACTTCTGTAAAACACAAACTTCCAAAATTTTCCGCTGTTGATGTCAATGGAAAGAAAATAACCGATGCTGATTTCAGCAAGGGAAAAGCCATTATCAGCGTGTGGGCACAATGGAACTATGACGGACAGGAAATGCAACGCGTTCTCCGTTCTATAAAAGACAAACAACCAGGAACAAAAATTTTAAGCATCTGTGCTGATCCCAGCAAAGCCACATGCAAGAGCTTTATGGAAAGTAACCAAATCAACTGGCCTGTGGTATGTGACGAGAAAATGCTGGAAGGAGAGTTGTTACAAAAACTGGGGTTCGCAAAACTACCTGACATTATTATTTTGGAAAACGGAATCATTAAAGAAAGAAATGTCAATATTGCTAAGCTGAAAGAGCAAACAAATAAACCTAAATAATGCTAATAAAAACATATTGTGCTGCCGTCAACGGATTGAATGTAACAACTGTGACGGTGGAAGTAAGTCTCACAAGAGGTGTGATGTATCATCTCACAGGGTTAGGTGACGAGGCTGTAAGGGAAAGCAGAGATCGCATTGCTGCAGCCTTGCAGAATAATGGATATAAGTTTCCTGTAGCAGATATAACCGTAAACATGGCCCCTGCTGATATAAGAAAAGAAGGTAGTGGATATGACCTGCCTTTAGCTATCTCAATACTGGCTGCCAATGAAAAGATGAAACCGGATTTGTTAGAGCATTATATGCTTGTGGGGGAACTGGGATTAGACGGAAAACTACAACCAGTAAAAGGGGCTCTACCTGTCGCCATTTGCGCAAGATCTGAAAAATTCAAAGGACTGATCGTACCAAAACAGAATGAGCGCGAAGCTGCTGTTGTCAACAACCTTGATGTGTATGGAATGGAGTCGCTACTTGATGTCATTAATTTCTTTAATGGAACACATTCTTATGAACCTTGTTTCGTAGATACACGTAAGGAATTTTACGAACAACAATATAATTTTGAGCTTGACTTCGCAGACGTAAAAGGACAGGAAAACGTAAAAAGAGCTTTAGAGGTAGCTGCCGCAGGTGGACATAATCTAATAATGGTAGGACCACCTGGCAGCGGAAAATCAATGATGGCAAAACGATTACCATCAATTCTACCACCTCTGTCTTTGTCTGAAAGCCTGGAGACAACACAAATTCAATCCATTGCTGGTAAACTGGGGCGAGGAACGTCATTAATATCTCAGCGACCGTTCAGGAGCCCTCATCATACAATCTCGCAAGTGGCACTTGTAGGTGGTGGCAACAACCCACAACCTGGTGAGATCAGCCTTGCCCATAATGGTGTATTGTTCCTCGATGAGCTACCAGAGTTCAATAAGTCCACGCTGGAGGTGTTGCGACAACCACTGGAAGACCGTAAGATAACCATCAGCCGTGCAAAATATACGGTGGAATACCCCTGCTCCTTTATGTTCGTTGCCTCGATGAACCCTTGTCCATGTGGTTATTATGGCGACCCCACCCACCACTGCGTGTGTACACCGGGACAAATACAACGTTATATGAACAAAATCTCCGGACCGCTGCTCGACCGCATCGATATACATTGCGAGATACAGGCTGTACCGTTTTCCGATTTAAGCAAGATGGCACCTGGAGAACCAAGTGAAAAGATACGTGAAAGAGTAATCAAGGCAAGGCAAATCCAAGAAGTTCGCTTCAAGGATTTCAAAGGCATTCATTGTAATGCCATGATGACCGAGCGGATGCTCCATCAGTTTGCTGAGCCCGATGCAGCCTCTATGGATATGCTGCGAATGGCGATGGAGCGTCTGAAGCTCTCTGCCCGCGCCTACAGCCGCATTCTCAAAGTCGCCCGCACCATCGCCGACCTCGACGGCTCCGAGCAAGTTCAGAGCCAGCATATTGCAGAAGCTATCGGATATAGAAACCTTGATAGAGGCGACTGGGCAGAGAGAGGGATATAATTTATTGATAAGATATAAACGTATGGAGAACAATATAAATTTATTCTCACCAGAAGAGATGCTGTCGCCATTTGACAGCATGAAGGAGACGGATGCAGAGGGACGTGAGTGGTGGAATTCACGTAAACTGGCACGGCTCCTTGGCTACATGAAATACTGGAACTTCGAACGGCTGATGGACAAGGTGGCCTCCTTCTTGCAGAAGGAAAAGGGTCTTGACTTGAAAGAGCACATGGTGGATATTGAGGAAATGGTATTGTTAAACAATGGAGGATACCGTCAAGTAAAGTCTATTCTGCTTTCTAAGACAGCGTGTATCGCAATTTCCTCGAATGCCGACAAGAAAAAGCCTGTAGTAAAAGCTGCCAAAGAATATTTTACAGGCAAGATGACCTCTAAAGAGTTGGCAACCAGTATGGAAGGCAACGTATTAATATATCGGTCATCAACGGGTAAAATCAATGTGTCAGTCGTCTATAATCAAGAAACCTTCTGGCTGTCACAAAAAAGAATGGCTCAATTGTTTGGTGTAACAACACAAGACATTAGCTACCACCTTATTCAGATAAATGATAGTGGCGAAGTGCAATTGTCCAAAGCATCCAAAAAAGTTTTGATTCCCTCGGACAATTGCGACGAGCAGGGAGTTCTGATGTACAACCTTGATGCGGTTATAGCCGTGGGCTACCGTGTCAACAGCTATGAGGCCACCCAATTCCGCCGATGGGCGACACAAGTACTCAAAGAGTTCATCATCAAAGGCTTTGCTTTGGATGATGAACGTCTGAAGGGTAAAGACATCTTCGGTACTGACTATTTTGATGAATTGTTGGACCGCATTCGCGAAATACGTACTTCCGAGCGTCGCTATTACCAGAAGATTACCGACATCTATGCTGAGTGCAGCTGTGACTACGACCCACAATCAGAAATCACCAAGCAGTTCTACAAGACCGTTCAGAACATGATGCACTATGCCGTCACCCATCAGACAGCTGCTGAAATCATTTTCGACCGTGCCGATGCCGAAAAGCCTCAAATGGGGCTGATGACTTGGAAGAATGCTCCCAATGGGCGTGTCATCAAGAGCGATGTCACTATTGCGAAGAATTATCTTTCTGAGCATGAGGTCACTCAACTGAATCTTCTCTCTACAGCCTTTGTTGATATGGCAGAAGACCGTGCCTTACGCCACATTCTTATGAAGATGGCTGACTGGAAGGATTACATGGAGCGTTATCTAAAACTGAGCGACCACGACATCCTTCCAGATTCAGGGCGAGTCTCTCACGAAGAAGCAGAGGCCAAAGCCTTGGAGGAATACGAGAAGTTCCGCAGGATACAAGACCAAACTTTTTTGTCGGATTTCGACATACTATTGGGAAAAATCAAATGAAAGTCGCCCGCACCATCGCTAACCTCGACGGCTCCGAGAAAGTTCAATCACAGCACATTGCAGAAGCTATCGGATATAGAAATCTTGATAGAGGCGACTGGGCAGAGAGAGGGATATACCAATTACTATAACAATATGACTGAAAAAGAATTCTTAGAAAAAACTCATTTTAAAGAAAATGTCTTTGAGCTATCAGAAGACATAAAAATGAAATATATATTAATATGAAGAAAGCAGCTTTATGTATGATGATGGTCATTTGGATGATTCCTGCTTTGGCTATTGACCGTCATGCACTTGTTACACGCAATAATCCAACCATCACGAACATTGACACATTGGGATCTTTGAGTGTGGGTAATGGTGGATTTGCTTTCACGACGGATATAACGGGATTGCAGACCTTTCCGGAGTATTACAGGAATGGTGTCCCTTTGGGTACACAGAGCGAATGGGGCTGGCACAGCTTTCCCAATCCAGAGCAATACCGCATAGAGGAGTCATACCGAAAATACGACTTCGGTCACGGTCATCGTGAACTATATGCTACAGAGTTCAAGTCGGAAGGCAGGGCCAGGGATGCGGCAAACTGGTATCGCAGCAATCCACACCGCCTCCATCTTGGATGTGTCGGTTTGGAGTTTAACATGCTGAAGCCTTCAGACATCAGGAAGCCTAAGCAAATATTAGATATGTGGAACGGTGTTATACGTTCTTCTTTCAATGTTCGAGGTTCTTCATACCATGTGACTACCGTCTGCCATCCAGAGAGGGACATGATTAGTAGTAGGATTACCGGAGAGCACGCAAGCATCAATCTGCGTTTCCCTTACCCTACGGGAGCACATACAGATGATGGCTGTAATTGGAATGCTAATGACAGGCATAAGACAGAGTTGGTTGCTCAGACATCCAACAGTGCCATACTGAAAAGGACAATAGACCAGACGGTCTACTATGTGACATTGACATGGGAAGTGAAGGCAGAACTGAAGGAGAAAGCGCCTAACTACTGGGTGCTGAAAGCAGATGGCGGGCAATTGACGTATTGCTGCACCTTCTCAGAACAGCCATTGGAGACGAATCCGACATTCGAGGAAACACTTGCTGCCAGTGCCGTTCATTGGCAGAAGTTCTGGACGGAGGGAGCCGCCGTAGACTTCTCACATTGCAAAGATTCACGTGCCAAGGAACTGGAACGCCGCGTAGTCCTCAGTCAATGGCTGTTGGCTATCCAGTGTGCCTCCGACACACCGCCACAGGAGACAGGACTGACATATAACTCCTGGTTTGGCAAATTTCATCTGGAGATGATATGGTGGCATCAGGCATGGCTACCCTTATGGGGGCATGGAGAAATGTTAGACCGTACTCTGCGATGGTACGAAACTGTTGAGCCTATGGCTCGTGAGATTGCCATGCGGCAAGGGTTTAAGGGTGTGCGCTGGATGAAGATGACAGACCGTTCCGGCGAAGAATCACCCTCGAAGGTTGGCAGTTTTCTTATCTGGCAACAGCCTCACTTGATTTATTTAGCAGAACTGCTCTATCGTGAGCATCCATGCAAGGACTTGCTCGACCGCTATGGTCGTCTGATTGATGAGACAGCCACTTTTATGGCAGATTTCGCCACTTACGACCAAGAGACCGACCGCTACATGCTTAAAGGAATGATTCCTGCACAAGAAACGTTGAAAGCTTCAGAAACTTACAACTCACCATTCGAGTTAGCCTACTGGCACTTTGCATTGCAAGTTGCGCAACGGTGGCGTGAGCGCCGTGGAATAGCGCGTGATACATTGTGGGATGACATCATCAGAAAACTGTCCCCCCTCGCACATGATGATGAAAACCGCTATCTGGCAGCAGAGTCTGCGCCGGACACCTATAATACCCTTGCGCTTATCAGTGACCATCCCGCCGTACTCGGAGCAGTGGGAGTCATTCCTGAGAGCCACCTGTACGACCCGAAAATGATGGAACATACACAGCAGTGGATACGGGACAACTGGAACTGGGACCATACATGGGGTTGGGACTTTCCGATGGTTGCGATGAATGCTACGCGTCTCGGCAATTCGGAAGATGCTGTCAGTGCATTGTTAATGGATAAGCGTACCAATACCTATCTGCCAAACGGTCATAACTATCAAGACAAGCGGTTGCGATGTTATCTGCCAGGTAACGGTGGTCTTCTGACTGCTATCGCCTTGATGTGTGCCGGTTGGGATGGTTGTACAGCGAAAAATCCCGGTTTTCCTAAAAACGGGAAGTGGGAAGTACAGTGGGAGGGACTGAAACCACTGGTTGGCTTCTGAGAGAAGGTACAGAGTAAATATCATCATCTATCAGTCTGATTATGGGAATATTCGGTTTGATGTGAGGCTTGAAGATAATACCATTGGCTTAGCAATTGACCAGATATCTGAGCTGATTGGAATATTAGGCAAATTTGGTAAAATCTTCCGTGATTTGTATAACACGTTTTCAAAAATTTGCAGTATCTTTGCACAAAGAACATTTATATTAAACGTCAGCAGAATCGACATAAGGTCATTTGACTAAATAAAATAAACAAAAATAACATTAATAATCTCGGAACTATGCAGAACTTTGATTACATGACCCCGACCCGCCTCATCTTTGGCAAGGACTCGATTAAGAAACTACCAGAGGTAATGATGCAGATTCCAAAGGAAACATCACATTCTGACTTCAGAGTACTACTCACCTATGGTGGCGGCAGCATCAAGAAGCTGGGTCTCTACGACTGTGTGAAAGAACTCTTGGCGGAAATCGAGAACGTCGAGATTTTCGAGCTTTCAGGTATTCAGCCCAATCCGAAGTACGACCCGAGCGTGCTGGAAGGCGTACGCATTTGCAAGGAGCAGCAGATTGATGTCATCCTGGCCGTTGGTGGTGGAAGCGTGCTCGACTGCTCGAAGGCTATCGCCGCAGGTGCCTGCTACGACGGTGACCCTTGGGACCTGATTACCTATAAGGTAAAGGCACAGAAAGCCCTGCCTATCGTTGATATTCTGACACTGGCAGCCACCGGTTCGGAGTATGACTGCGGAGGTGTCATCTCCCGTACAGAGACCAACGACAAGATTGGCTATATGGACCCGCTTTTGTTCCCCGTATGCTCGATTCTCGACCCAGTCTATACCTTCTCCGTATCGAAGAAGCAGACCGCCGCAGGGTGTGCCGATGCCATAAACCACACCATGGAGCAGTACTTTGCCGCCGACACGACATTGCTCAATGACGGCTTCTGCGAGTCGATGCTACGAAGTCTGATGGAGAACGCCCGCAAGTGTCTCGCCAATCCAGAAGACTATACCGCCCGCGCCGAGATGATGCTTTGTTGCACCTATGGCTGTAACGGTATCTTGTCGCTTGGCAACAGTCCAAGTGGCTGGCCTTGCCACGCCATCGAACATGCTCTTTCCGCCTACTACGACATCACCCATGGTGAGGGTCTGGCTATCATCACCCCACGTTGGATGCGCCATATCTTGTCTGACAAGACTATCGACCGCTTTGTGAAATACGGCATCAACGTCTTCGGCATCGACTCCTCGCTGCCCAAGCAGGATATTGCCGAGAAAGCAATTGACGCCACCTATGCGTTCTTCGAGAGCATCGGTATCCCCATGCATCTGCGTGAGGTCGGCATCGATGACAGCCGCATCGACGAGATGGCTCACCACATTGCCATAAACGAGGGGTTAGAGCATGCCTATGTGCCTCTGACAGAAGAAGACATCAAGAAAATATTAATAGAGAGTTTGTAATATGAAAGCAATGAAATTTATCCTATCAGCAGCTTTGTGCATGCTGGTATCAACCGCTTGCAACGGAACGAAAAAGAGTAATGACAATGTGAATGAGCCTGTTGCTGAAGAAGCTAAGGCTGAAGCCATCAATAAAGACGGTAAGGCGCTGGTTGTGTTCTTCTCTCATGCCGGTGACAATTACTCCGTAGGCAATATCAAAGAGGGCAACACCAAGATCGTCGCCGGCTACATCAGTGAGCTGACTGGTGCCGACCAGTTTGAGATTGTCACACATAAGTATGACGGAATGGCCTATAAACCGCTATGCGACTTGGCAAAAGAGGAACAAGAGAATGGCGAGTTGCCTCCTTTTGAGGGCGAGGTGGAAAACATCGACCAATATGACATCGTATTTATCGGTGGACCAGTATGGTGGGGAACCTATCCACAAGTGATGTTCACTTTCTTCAAGAAATACGACTTGAACGGCAAGACTATCATTCCATTTACCACGCATGAGGGTTCCGGTCTCGGCAACTGTGTAGAGGATGTGAGGGAGGCTTATCCCAACGCTACCATCACTGGCGAGTTCTCGATGTATGGCCACGATGTGCGAGAGGGCAAAGGCAAAGTCGAGAAGTGGCTTAAAAAGATTGGATTCTGACTTGTACACTAAATCGGTCTTTAAGAAGCATGAAAGTATATAAAGCGCATATTATCCACACCCCACAACGTAATCAGTTCGAGGTAATTGAAAACGGCTATATCGCCGTTGACAAAGGGCGTGTTTGCGGCATTTCCACAAGCCTTGACACCCTTGGCTGCCCTGATGCAGAGGTTGTAGACTATGGCAACAAGCTACTCATCCCAGCCATGAACGACATTCACGTTCACGCCGCCCAGTATCACAACCAAGGCATCGCTATGGATTTAGAGCTTCTGCCATGGCTTGAAAACTACACATTCCCAGAGGAATTGAAGTTTAGCGACATTGATTACGCGGAACGCATCTACCGCCGCTTCATTCATCATCTGTGGAGAATGGGTACTATGCGCGCCGCCGTCTTTGCCACAATACATACGGCAGGCACACGACGACTGATGGAGCTGTTCAACGAGGCTGGCATGGGAGCGTTGGTAGGCAAAGTGGCAATGAACCGTAATTGTCCTGCCAGCCTTACAGAGACCGTCGATGACTATGTAAGAGGCATGGAGGAGCTGGCAATGAGCTATGGCAACCAGGACGCTTTGGTACGCCCCATCATAACACCACGATTTATTCCCACATGCACACCTGAGTTGTTGCGCGCCTGTGCTGACATTGCTCACCGTCACAACCTCCCTGTTCAGTCACACCTGTCTGAAAACCCTTCGGAGATCGCCTTGGTGCGTGAGCTGGAGCCAGACAGTAAGGGATATGGTGACGCATACCACCGCTATGGTTTGTTCGGACAGACACCTACCGTGATGGCACATTGTGTATGGAGTGATGCCGACGAGCGCCGGCTGATGAGAGAAAACGATGTTATGGTTGCCCACTGCCCGAGTTCAAACTTCAACGTGTCGTCAGGCATGGCTCCTATACGTACATTCCTCGAAGAAGGCATTACCGTAGGACTTGGAAGCGATATAAGCGCGGGGCATGACCTCAGCATCTTCCGTATGATGGTTTATGCTATTCAGGTCAGCAAGATGCAATACCGACATAGCAACATGCCATTCCTGACACTTTCGGAAGTTTTCTGGATGGCTACAAAAGCCGGAGGAAGCCTCTTTGGTAAGGTGGGAAGCTTTGAGAAGGACTATGACTTCGATGCTCTTGTAATCGACGACCACGACCTCTATCCAGACGAATACACCGTTTTACAGCGACTCGAACGGTTTATCTATACTGGTGACGACCGCCAGATAGCACACCGTTTCTGCCGTGGAACGGAAATAGTATTAGATTAAAAGACCACAACGCAATAATGAGACTATCTTTGAAAAGTCTATTGGCAATCATTGTACTGTCATTCTTCCTGGCTGCCTGCGGGAGAAAAGAGCAAACTGCACCGGAAAAGAAACGGTTCAAGAAAGAGGTGCTCTTGAAAACCACTCCCGTGAAAAACCAGGGAGCCTCATCATTGTGCTGGGTATATGCCATGCTGGCAACGATAGAGACCGAGCATCTTATGCAGGGCGACTCCGTCAACCTCTCTGCCGACTATGTGGGTAGGGCGTTTCTGAAAGAGCAAGCCAACGAGATAATGATGACCGGCAAGGGTGAGATAAGCACTCGTGGCATAGGCTCCATGCTCCTGAGACTAATACAAAGATATGGCATCACTCATTATGACGCGTACCACCGTAAAGACAACTGTAGCTACAACATTCTTGGCAGGAAGCTACAGAAGATGGCAATGGCAAACGCCAACGATCTGAGAGACCGCCAACAACAAATTGACGAGGCTCTTGACGAGGCTATCGGTCCCGTGCCTCGCTACGTCTTCATGCTTGGTGCCGAGTACACCGCCCTGGAGTTCGCCCATAGCGTCTGCCGCGAGAATGAATATGATGCCCTGACAAGCTTCTCACATCATCCGTTCAACGAGTCTTTTCCCTTAGAGATTCCCGACAACCGCTATCATGACACGTTCCTTAATGTGCCTTTAGACACGTTGATGCGCCGTGTGGAGACAAGTCTGCGCCAAGGCCATCCGGTATGCTGGGAAGGTGACATCAGCGAGCCTGGCTTCCTCTGGAAGCAAGGCATCGCCACGTTGTCGGATGAGGACAAGAATATTACCCAAGACGTTCGTCAGGAGGCTTTCGAGCATCGTAACACCACGGATGACCATTGCATGGAGATTATCGGTATTGCCCGCGACCATGACGGCAAGAAGTTTTTTGTCATGAAAAACTCCTGGGGCAGGAATAATGCTTATGGCGGCATAATGTTTATGTCAGAAAACTATATGCGTTTGAAGACAATTGCCGTGTTTTTGCCAAAATAAAAACGGAAGAGGATCCCGCATCAAGTGTGGGATGAGGAAAACACACAGAATGTGACGCGGGATCTGTATCAAATCTTGCATATAGTACATGTGTCATCTACGAAGGGTAGAGATTACATCTAAAGGGTGTAGATGCGTCGTTTACTCTTTTATGAGTTTTTAGTGTCTTAATTAACAGATTTTTACAAGTTATACCCAATCGTTTTTTGGTACTTGGAGAGATTCTTCATACCTTTGCAAAGTAAAATCAAAAAAGAGAGATTATGGCAGAAAAGGACTTTCATATCAACGACTTCGAGATAATGGCTCCTGTTGGCTCAAGGGAGTCACTTGCCGCTGCGATAAAAGCAGGAGCCGACTCCGTGTATTTCGGCATAGGACAGCTGAACATGCGAAGTCACTCTGCCAACCACTTCACGATAGACGACCTGCATGAGATTGCCACGCTATGCAACAGTCATGGAATAAAAACCTATCTGACGGTAAACACCATAATCTACGATGAGGACATGGCAACGATGCGCGACATCATAGACGCGGCAAAAGCCTCAGGAATATCTGCTGTCATTGCCAGTGATGTAGCTGTGATGAGCTATTGCAGGGAGGTTGGGCAAGAGATACACTTATCCACACAACTTAACATCTCCAATATCGAGGCACTGAAGTTCTATGCGCAGTTTGCCGACGTGGTTGTACTGGCACGTGAGTTGAAAATAGAACAAGTGGCAGAGATACACCGACAGATTATAGAACAGAACATCACCGGACCTAAGGGAGAGCTTATACGCATAGAGATGTTCTGCCACGGAGCACTATGCATGGCTGTAAGCGGCAAATGCTACATGAGCCTCGCCGACGCAAACCGCTCAGCCAATCGTGGCGAGTGTATTCAGATCTGCCGACGGTCATATATCCTTACCGACGCGGAGACCGGCAATCAGATAGAGGTTGACAACAAATACCTTATGAGTCCGAAAGACTTGAAGACCATACGCTTCATAGACCGTTTGATGAAGGCTGGCGTACGTGTGTTCAAGATCGAAGGCAGGGCTCGCGGTCCAGAGTATGTCTACACGGTAGTGAGAGCATATAAAGAGGCTATACAGAGCGTTTTGCATGACATACGGCAAGACAGCCTTCCTTCAGAGGAACGGGAACAGCCGTTGTTTACCGAGGAGCGTAAGGACGAATGGGACAAACGGTTGGCAACGGTTTTCAATCGTGGCTTCTGGGATGGTTACTATCAGGGGCAGAAGCTTGGTGAATGGAACAAGAACTACGGCTCCAATGCCACGGAAAAGAAGCAGCTTGTGGGAAAGGTCATAAAATATTTCTCAAAATTAGGAGTGGCAGAGGTGTCTGTAGAAGCCGCCGAGTTCTCTGTCGGAGACCGCCTGCTCATTACCGGTCCGACCACTGGCGCATTATGGCTTAACGCCGATGAGATACGTTTCGACTTAAAGCCCGTCGACACCGCCTTGCAAAAGCAGCGTGTCTCTATTCCAGTACCAGAGAAGGTGAGACCCAATGACAAGCTTTTTAAATTGATAACTGAAAATTGATAATAAACATGCGAGCAATAAATCAGATACAAGACGAGATAATAGAGGAGTTTGAGGAATTTGAGGACTGGATGGACAAATACCAGATGCTCATAGACCTGGGTAATGAACTGGCACCACTTGAGGAGAAATACAAAACAGAGCAAAACCTCATTGACGGATGTCAGAGCCGGGTGTGGGTGCAGTGTGACTACATCGACGGCAAGATGGAGCTATCAGCGGAAAGCGACGCACTTATAGTGAAAGGTATCATTGCGCTGCTCATAAGAGTGCTGAGCGGACATACCCCACAGGAAATCCTTGATGCCGACCTGTATTTCATTGACCGCATAGGACTGAAGGAACATCTGTCGCCAACACGCTCCAACGGTTTGCTGGCAATGGTGAGACAAATACGTATGTATGCCTTGGCATTTAATGCGAAAAACAGGAAAAATGCGTAAGCTTCGTACCATAGAGATGAACCGCCTGTCAATCGACGAGTTTAAGGAAGCCGAGAAGCTCCCCCTTGTCGTTGTGCTTGACGATGTGCGGTCGTTGTATAATGTTGGCTCTGTATTCCGTACTTGCGACGCCTTCAGGGTTGAGGCAGTATACCTTTGCGGCATAACCGCCACCCCACCCCATCCCGAGATTCATAAGACAGCCCTTGGTGGTGAGGACAGTGTGACATGGAGATACTTCCGTACGGCGGAGGAAGCCGTGGACGAGCTTCACAAAAACGGATATTATGTCTTCGCCATTGAACAGGTGGAGGGAAGCATGAAACTTCATAAGGCGGAGTTCAGTCACTCCCCACACGCTGTTGTCTTCGGTAATGAGGTGAAAGGGGTCCATCAAAGTGTCGTTGACCTTTGCGACGGCTGTCTGGAGATACCACAATACGGTACCAAGCACTCCATGAATGTCAGCGTCACCGCCGGTATCGTCATCTGGGAGTTTGCGAAAAAGAAAATTGAGGCAGTGCAAAAATGACAGTTTCTGCCTAAAAATTTGCAACATTGACTTTATCTTTATACATTTGCAACGAATTATTTACCAAACTATTGATTATGAAAAAAATTATTCTATTAAGCATGATGCTGGTTGCAACCATAAGCATGTCAGCACAAAGCATTGTCGGAAAATGGAACACTAAAGACAATGACTCCAAAATGGACATCACCTTCAACTTCAAGGCAAACGGTAACATGGAAATGGAGATTTCCATACAAGAATTTGACAAGGAGGTCGGTACTATTAATATTGCAATGATTTTCGGTGGTACTTACACTAAGACCAACACCACCCTGTCTCTCCGACTTGACAAGGACAATGTAAAAATCAACATACCATATATTGATTGGTCTGACGAGATCAAAGCCATGATAAAGGAGAACCCGGAGGCTGAATCTTACATCATGAGTGAGGTCACAAAGGCAATGGAGGAAAGTAAATCAGAAATGACATCAGACTTTGACGATGTTGAGGAAATGACCATTGTCTCTTTAAGCCAAAACACCCTGGAGCTTAAATCTGGTGACGATATTCAGACGTTCAAAAGAGTAAACTAAAGTCCGGAAAGCCCGGAATCTCCGGAAAATCCGGAACACCATTATGAAAGCATTTGCATATACAGTCCTAATGATACTCTTTCCCGTGTCCATGGCGGCTCAGAACGACCGTCCTGGACACGTGAACCCTGAAGACCGTGCCGTCGACATGGACAACCCTACGTTTGTGCCAATGGTTAAGATTGGCAAGGCGTTATACGAGGGAGATTCCGTACAATATGTGCAAACAAACAACATCTACGTCTTTCCTGAGCCGGAGTTCAAGAATGCCAAACAGAAAGAGGCATATAACCGCCTTGTATACAATATTAAAAAGGTACTGCCAATTGCCAAGGAGGCAAATAAAATTATCATTGAGACGTATGAGTATCTGGAGACACTACCCGACAAGAAATCCAAGGATGCTCACATGAAGATTGTAGAGGAGAATATAAAGAAAGAGTACACTCCACGTATGAAGAAATTGACTTATGCGCAAGGAAAGCTACTCATAAAACTTATCTACCGAGAGTGCAACTCCTCATCATATAACCTTATACAAGCTTTCCTTGGACCGGTAAAAGCCGGCTTCTATCAGGCTTTCGCATGGGTGTTTGGTGCCAGTCTGAAAAAGACATACGACCCTACCGGTGTTGACAGGCTCACCGAAAGGATCGTATTACAAGTCGAGGCTGGACAATTATAAAACCATCATTGCCTTTTACTTCTCCACCGTTTTTTATCCACTTACATAGGCTCTGAGAACAGAACTTGTATAATGGTCTGTCCCACGGCCTTCAAGGTATTCTTGTCTATGTGTGACATGTCATCATATACAGTATGCCATGTAGGACCGAAACTACTTGCCTGGCAATCCCTATAGAAAGGTATAATGTCGATGGTAGGAATACCTGCAATGTTATTTACAGGAACATGGTCGTCAGTAACATACCCGCCATCGCTGTTAGGAAAGAAACTGCCATAGCCCGCCGTCGCTGCCGCCGACCAGACCTTGTCAACAATGGCTCCCGCAAGTTGCTTAGACATCCCTTCACGATAGAACTGAGCACCCTCACCACCTACCATGTCGAGTAAGATGCCATAGCGAGCCTCATAGCCCTCCGGCTTATTTGCCGCCCAGTATTGCGCGCCTAATGCCCATGTGTCTCCCGGGTCCTCTACATCTGCCCATTGAGGAATTCCCCAGTCTTCTGCGTCAAAACAAACAAAGTCAACACCAAGCTGAGGATTCAACGGCTCTTGCCTTAAGCTATCGGCCTCCTGCTGAGTACTATCAGCTTTGGAGTCCAACGCACATAGCAGCCTTGCCACCTCAAGCATTACCGCCACTCCACTCGCTCCGTCGTTAGCTGCCATCACCGGTTTCTTGTGATTTGCCGAGTCTGGATCATTATCTGCCCAAGGGCGACTGTCCCAATGAGCACATAAAAGAACCCTGGTAGTAGCTTCCGGACGATAGCTCGCAATAATATTTGAGGCTTTGAGAATCGTACCGTCATACCCTTTAAGGTCGGCTTTCTGTATTTGTAGCTTGCAATTATATTTCTCAAACTGTCCGGCTATCCACGACGCACACCTCTCATGTGCCTCAGAGTTCATCGTTCGTGGTCCGAAGGCACACTGTGCCGCACAGAAAGCGTATGCGGAGTCCTCATTAAACGTCGGACCGACAAGATTCACAATCGGTTCCTGACCTTCACCTTTTCCGCCTTTCGTTGTACTATTGCAAGACAAAAGTCCACAACTGATGACAAACACTGTCATCATAAGTAACCATTTGCTGTTTCTTTTCATACTTTATTATATTGTACTTGTCTCATCACTCTCAACCAGTTTCCGCCCCAGATCTTCTTAATATCCTCTTCAGAATAACGACGGCGAAGCAACTGGATTGTGAAATTAATCATCTCTGAGGAATCAGCCAATCCGGGAACACCACCGTCACCGTCAAAATCAGAGCCTATTCCCACATGGTCGATACCCATAATACCGATAGCATGCTCAAGATGTTTTATGGCATCAAGTATCGTTGACTGCCCATCCTTGCGAAGGAATCCGTTATAAAGAGTTATCTGTGCCACACCACCCTTTCGCGCCAAAGCCCGGAGCTGGTCATCCGTAAGGTTCCTTGGAACGTCGCACAACGCCTTGCAATTGGAGTGACTGCACACTATCGGTGTACTGCTTATATCAATGGCATCGTAGAATGACTTCTCCCCGCCATGACTAAGGTCAACCATAATACCCAGTCGGTTCATCTCTTTAATAACCTGTTCTCCGAACGCACTGACACCGTTATGTGTGTTATTCCCACGTGCGGAATCACAGATGGCATTATCACCATTGTGGCAAAGTGTCATATAAGCAATCCCGCGTTCTTTGAAATGCCTGAGATTATCTATATCGTCCTCTATGGCAAGACCGTTCTCTATACCAAGGACTATAGACTTTCTGCCCTGCTGCTTATTTGTAAACAAGTCATCAGGGGTCTTGGCTATCGACAGATAGTCTTTGTTTTGCAAAACTATCTCTTCTATCTTGTCAAATATCAAATCGGCGTATGCGCGAGGACCATCCACATTAAACGCTACTTTGTCTGCAAACACCTCACCAAGTGAAGGCTGAGGCAGATAAGCCACCATGAAAACCGCATCCTGACGACCTTCCGTCATCTTATGAAGGTCAACAAGTATATGCTCGTCACGTTGCTCAAAGTGTATTCCTTGGGGGAAAAACATTGGGGTGTCGACATGTGTGTCTATCGTCAGAATCTTCTCGTGAAGACATTTTGCCTTCCTGTATTCCTCCGCACGTTCCACCAGCCAACGGAACAGGACCAATCCGTCTTTTCCAAGCCATTCAGGATGCCACTGTACACCTAATATCGGCTTCTTCTCGCTGCTCTCCATGGCTTCTATGACATTGTCGGACGACATAGCCGAAATCTTGAAACGGCTTCCCGTTGTCCTCACGGCCTGATGATGGAACGAGTTTACCGCTATCTTATCTCTGCCATATAGAGAATATAATATGGTATCTGGCTCAATACTTACGGTATGTGTTGTCTCAAAACGAGCCGCATCCTGACTATGCTTTATCGTTGCTCCTTTCTCATATATATCCTGTTCAACCTCACCGCCGAGAGCCATTGCCAAGGTCTGTATTCCACGGCATATTCCAAGCATCGGTATCTGTCGGTGGAATGCCAGTCGGGTGATAAGAAGCTCTGCCTCATCACGGACAGCATTAATACCATGGAGATTCCGTGAAGGCTCCTCACCGCACCACAAAGGATTATAGTCGGCTCCTCCACTAAGCAGAAGACCGTCTATATGTTCCAACGTATTAAGTATGACCTGTGGGTCATTTACCGGTGGTATCAATACAGGTACACCACCACCGTCAACGACTTGCTGATAATAACGGTCACGCAAAGAGGCGTCACCATCGGTGAAGTTCGCTGTTATACCTATCAAGGGACGATGTGTTGTAGCTGGAAACGTCGCATAGACATTGCTAAGTAGCGATTTTAGCGAATAATCTTTCATAAGGCTATTCGTCTATCTTCACTGGTATCTCACGCTTAATGCTTTGCTCAAGAGAAATCAGTGTCTCCGTGCTGACAACACCTGGTATACTTTGCAACTGGTTGTTAAGTAAATCCATCAACTGCTCATTGTCTCTGGCATATAACTTAACAAGCATGGTATAAGGACCTGTGGTGAAATGGCATTCCACTATCTCCGGAATGTGTACCACACGCTCCACTACCTCCTTATACATACTTCCGCGCTCAAGATTCAATCCCACATAGGTACAGGTACTGTATCCGAGACTTTTCGGGTTTACATCAAAGCCGCTTCCCATGATGACACCACCTTCTATCAGATGTTGTACACGCTGGTGTATGGCTGCGCGTGAGACTCCACACTCTGCCGCAACGTCTTTGAATGGTATACGTGCGTTTTGGGAAAGAATGTTCAAAATCTTCTTGTCTAAGTTGTCTATCTTATCCATTTGTCAATGATTTTACGTAAAAACACGTAATATTGTTAATATTTGGTAGCAAAAATAAGCAAAAACGATGAGATAAGCAACATTTTGACATAAAAAATGCGCCCATAGGACGCATTTTATTCTTTTTTCTTACTTTTTTATTTCTTTTTCTTCACAGAAGATGTCTTTTTGGCACTTGCCTGTGGCTTTGCGGCTTTTGCACTTGAAGGTTGTTCCTTTGAGGGAGCAACGGTCTTTGTCTCGACTGGCTCAATACCCAACAATTCCAATGTAAAGACTAATGCGGAATAAGGCTTGATGTCTTTGCCAGCGCCACGCTCACCGTATGCAAGCTCTTGTGGAATATACAACTCCCACTTTGAGCCTACCGGCATCTTGATAAGTGCCTCTGTCCATCCTTTGATAAGACCGCTTACACCAAAGACATCGCTATCCTTGCCATGCTTGCTTGTGGCGTCAAAGACATTACCGTCCAAAGTCTTTCCTTCATATACGACCCGAACCTTGTCTGTGAGTGTCGGAACTGGTCCATTGCCTTCTTTCAGGACTTTATATTGCAATCCGCTCGGTGTGGTAATAACACCTGGCTTTTGTTTGTTCTGAGCCAAGAATGTCTCTCCTGCCTCTTTCGTCACCTTATTCTTACTCTCCTCATGGTTCTTCCTTGCGTCAGAGAAGTATTTCTGAGCCGCGGAGTCGGTATAAATAGAATGGTTGTTAGCCAAAGCATCGGCAAAGCCGGCATAGACAAGGCTGTTTTGTATCTCAACACCATCAAACTCCTTTTTCAGTCCTGTCAGCATACGTGTCTTCAACATCTCAGCAACTTGCATACCTGCGGCGTATGCGGAGAAGGCTGAGTCGTTCTCATGGGCTATCGCATCGTTGAAACCACGGATAACATTTTCCATTTGGTTAGGTGCAACACCAAGCTGCTGCTCCAAATACTCGTTCAGTCCCATCGTAAATGCCATTCCTGCCGCATAGCTCAAAGAGTCTGGGGCTGTTGTCAGCTCAACAGGTTGTGAGGACTCAGTATTCTGAACCTTCTTCTTGTCTTTCTTGTCCTTGGCACTTACTGTATTGAAAGAAGCACCCGCCATTACGACGAGTGCCATTATAATTATTCTTTTCATAAGAGTCTACTGTTTTGTCTTATGGCTGTACTGTCTGAGGAACAACATTCATCTTCTGAGTCTCCTCAATACCAAGCAACTCAACCGTGAAAATAAGGGCTGAGAATGGCTTCAGGTCTTGGCTAATCTGCTGGTGTCCATATCCTGCGCTATATGGGATATATACTTCCCACTTTGAGCCTACAGGCATGTGTGTAAGAGCCTCTTTGAAACCTGCGATTGTCCCATTGAGATCCATCTTGGCACCGTCATGCTTGTCAAACTCCTTGCCTTCCATGGTCTTTCCTACATAGTTGATATTGACTGTCGCACCAGCCTGAGGAATAGCACCCTTGCCTTCTTTAAGAACCTTATAGCAAACACCTTGACCCAAGGTCTTTACGCCTTCCTGCTTTGCAATGTTTGCCATGAACTCATCTGACTTCTTCTTCTCTACGGCAAACTTCTTCTCTGCTGCCTGAGACTGGATTGACATCTGTACACGCTGACCGATCTCACGAGCACTCTCTGGGGTCATCTTCATGTCTTTACCTGTAGCACCTGCTATGAAACCAGCCAACAAGTTTTTCATTGATAATGTTTTTGTAGAGTCATCTGCAAACAACTGACGGCTGAAACCTTTCTGCATGATAGTAATCTGCTGACCTACACCAATACCTGCATTATAAGCTGCTTTCTTCTGATCGTCTACACCCTGAGCACCTGCGGTAAGACCTTTTACGAACTCATCAATGTAAGTGGTGTCTATTTCCATCTGCTGGAGATAGTTCTTCACACCCCTTGACTGCTCAAGGCCAAAAGCATAACTCAATGAGTCAATGTCGGTTTGCATGTCTGCGCTTGGAGTAGAGTTGCCACAAGCGGTAAAAGTAGCAACTGCAATAGCCATTGAGGCTAAGATTGAAATCTTTTTCATTTTCTTGTTTTTATTAATGATTACAAATTTAATTCCTGATTAAATAACTTCTATCAGCTCTACATCAAAGACAAGAGCTGAATAAGGAGGAATGGAAGAACCTGCACCACGCTCGCCATAACCTAAGTTATATGGGATAAAGAAACGGTATTTGGCTCCTTCCTGCATCAACTGAAGACCTTCCGTCCATCCAGAGATGACCTGATTCAGCCCGAAGACTGCCGGCTCTCCACGCTGGATACTACTGTCGAAAAGCGTACCGTCTATCAACATTCCCTCATAGTGGCAACGTACCTTATCCGTTGCTTTGGGTTTCTTACCATTTCCTTCTTTCAAAACTTGGTATTGCAAACCACTGGCTGTAGTTATCACACCATCCTTCTTGGCATTCTCCGACAGATATCTCTCACCTGCCTCTATAGCAGATGCATGCTGAGCCTTCTCCTGCTTTGTAAAGAAATCCTGAACGATGGTTTGAGCCTCTTGGTCTGATACTTGCAATTTCGTACCGGCAATAACATCCTTTATAGCTTGTGCGAAATCGTCAATATTCAAGCTTTTTGCACCCATCTGAGCCAACTGGCGTCCGATGCCAATGCCTAAAGCATAACTTACTTTATCCATTATATGACTTAATATATATTAATAATCGTGCAAAGGTAATACTTTTATTGGAGAGAACATTCATATTTTACACAAAATAACACTTTGAGAAGACATTTAATCCCGCAAGGACGCAACCGTTCGATAAAACCAAAAGAAAATGATGCTTTCTTTTGTTTTTGTGCTCACTTAATAGTATCTTTGCAAGCAAGATGTCATTATCATGACATAACGATATAACGACATAACAAACAAAACATGAAAAAGAAAATTGTATTTTTGACCGGAGCAGGTATGTCCGTTGAAAGTGGCTTCAAGACTTTCCGCGGAAACGACGGGTTGTGGGAGAACTATCCCGTAGAACAAGTGGCTACTCATGAGGGTTGGGAGAGAGACCCGGAGCTTGTGACAAAATTCTATAATATGCTTCGAAAGAAACTATACTCTGCCGAGCCAAACAAAGGTCACCGACTTATTGCAGAACTGGAAAAAGACTTTGATGTAACTGTTATAACGCAAAACGTAGACAACTTACATGAGAAAGCTGGCTCAACCAATGTGATACATCTTCATGGTGAGCTGGCTAAGGTTTGCTCAAGCAAAGATCCGTATAACCCAAGATACATTCAGGAACTCTCTGAAGAGAACCCGGAAGTGGCACCAGGCACCAAAGCTGGTGATGGCTCATTACTACGCCCCTTCATCGTGTTTTTCGGGGAGAGCGTGCCAATGATGGAACCGGCTGTCATCGAGACCCAAAAGGCAGACATCTTCATTATCATAGGAACATCAATGAATGTCTATCCAGCGGCAGGACTACTTCACTATGCACCCTCTGAGGCGCCTGTATACTTGATAGACCCCTCGTCTGATGTTCAAAACGTGACTCGCAATGTTACTCACATCCAGAAAGGGGCAAGCCTTGGCATGGAGGAGCTTTGCGCTACGCTAAAGGATAATGTATAAAGGATAAAGGGTTTTTCATTGTCATTTATTATTTTTTCATTTGTCATTTAGCAAAACGCAAGCCCCCGCAGGGGCGCTTAATGTTGTCCAATGAGGCGTATACATTTTAATCATAAGGAAGAGCTATGGAACTCATGGTCCCATGCGGGTGGTATCGTGCTCGGCGTCATCATCGGCACGATATTCATTGTGTGGTGCTCACATCATGACAACGGCTGGGCTACATTCGGAGTGGCACTATATCTCTTTGGCATGCTTATGTCATATATCGCTTCTACCGTTTATCATGCTCTGTCTGCCCGCTCTGTTTGGAAAGAGCGTCTGCGAAAGTGGGATCATGCCGCGATATACTGGCATATCGCTGGTTCGTACTCACCAATAACACTCGTAGCCTTACGCGATCAAGGATATTGGGGGTGGACATTGTTCGGCTTTGTGTGGCTGAGTGCCATTGCCGGTACTATTACGTCGTTTCATAAGCTAAAGGATCATAGCAATTTAGAGACTCTCTGCTTTTGCTTAATGGGGCTCTCTGTCCTTGTCGCCTTTAAACCGTTATTGGCTGCGGTAAGCACGGCTGCAGTAATTTGGATTATTGCAGAAGGGGTATGCTATATCACCGGAGCGGTGTTCTATAGCATAAACAAAAAACGGTATATGCATACCGTCTTCCATTTCTTTGTTCTGGCTGGAAGCATCTGCCACATCATAGCTATCTGGGATATCTTGCTTGACTATCTTTAAAATTGCATATTTCAAAACAGGAATTCCTTTTTATAAAGAATTGTTTAATGAAAAGGATATAGCATCTTTGACAGGTATGGATTTTTGGTTGTGAAAGACTATTTGGAAGTCAGAAAGCAATCTGCTAAAAACCAGTTTTAGAAAAATGTAAATTTGCGTCACGCGTCACACCTTAGAGTAAAGTTTAAAGAAGATTCTTTCAGTCGCTTCGCTTGGTGAAAGCGCTAAGGCGATTACCGCATCAAGTGCGGGATGAGGGGTGTGTTTTATCGTTCCATCCTCGTGCTTGACCCTTCCTCATCCTCGTGCTTGACACGAGGATCTCACCCGCTCGGTCGATTTGCAATCCAACCACATCGAGTAAAGCATTTGTAATGCTAAAATACAAAAAACCTGTCACACTTGCGTCACAGGTAATCCCCTGTCCGTAAATACTTGATAATCAGGGGAGTTTTAGGCGCAAAATGGTCGTTTTTGCTTGAAAATGGGCATTTCAGGTGCGTCGCACGTGCGTCACACCGCATTTTTATCGTGTCGCGGTGACGCAAACGTGACACGATTCCCGTAAAAAACCTCATCCCGCACCACCTTTTCCCTCATTCCGCACTCGATGCGGTAATCGCCTTAGCGCTTTCACAAAGCGAAGCGACTGAAAGAATCTCCATTAGCATTGATCTTGACATAGTAGAGCTATCATATAGACAGGCTAAAGCATACATCTTCCATTCCAATATCAATGCTTTCAGAAAAAAGTTGTAACAACTTTTCAAATTCTTGTAACAACTTTCCGCCAGAAGCTTTGCTTTTAGAATATCGCTCCGCCGTCTTTAACCTCTAACCTCTCATCCCGCACAACCCATTCCCTCATCCCGCACTTGATGCGGTAATCGCCTTAGCGCTTTCACCAAGCGAAGCGACTGAAAGAATCTCCTTTAAACTCTGCCCCAAAGTGTGACGCGTGACGCAAAAATACGTTTTTTAAAAATTAGTTTTTAGCAAACGCTCGGTTAGATTCGCTCAGTCGGGTTTGCTTCGTAAAGCGAGTAAACTCGGTTATCACGCGTAAGCGTGCCGATATAATTATTTGCGAGCAAAGCGAGTAAACTCAATTGCCACGCACAAAGTGTGAACTATTTTTCGGCAAAACACTTGCGCTATTATTTGAAAATGCCTAAATTTGCACTTGACTGATTTTCTTAGAAAATCAATTTTTGAAATAAAGAAATATAAAAAATATCATGAAAAAACTGCGTTATTACTTGTTCCTCACAGTAGGTGTATTATTTATTGATTCTTCTGTCAGAATAATTGATCGGGATTTTTATTGAAGTCCTTCCCTATAATAATTATAGTAGCTATATCCTTGATATTACTGGGGTATGCTTATTTCTTAATAAAAAGTATTATCAAAAAAGACAGGAATCTTTTTATTCCTGCACTCTTTATGCTATTTGCAACGATTGTATGGTTATACTCAAGAATACAGATATTGTATTTAAGATAAATAAGATGGTTATCGTTTTGTGTTTTCTGCTGGAGAGTATTTGCCAATAACTTCTGCCTGTAGCGGAAGTCTATTGGCAAATAAAAGTAAATAATCCACCTCATTTAGACAACAATCCACCTTAAAATGCAGATAATTGGATAATTTTGCAGCATGCTTTGAGATAAGCATACCTACCTACTACCGGCAGGCAAAACTATTTACTAACCAAAAATAATTAAAAGTAAAATTATGAAGAGACTTTGTACCGCATTCCTTGCATGGATGATGATGACAACTATGTTTGGTGGAACAGTAAACGTTACAAACACATCGGGATGGTTGGAGACGGCTATGGTGCAGTGGAGCAATGTAGATGGAGCCACACGTTATGTGGTAGAGTATAGTGGTGAGGGTATACAAGGTGTCAGCGATGACCAGCTGATACGCCGATATTCTGACTACTGGCGGGCAGACATTCCTGGTCTGAAGGCTGGCACATACTCGCTTACCGTCAAAGCATACGACGAAAACAACACAGAGTTAGCGGTGTCGGCAACCAAGAGTGTTACCGTGACGGCTATCAAACGTGAGGGTTATGCTTTCACAGACGGCATCATACCTGGCGGATACAATCTTGACGGAACACCAAAGAGTGGAGCCCGCATCATATATCTTACGGCAAACACAGCCAATACCGTGACCTGCGACGTGAGTACAGGCAATAGTACAACCACATATACAGGTATTGCGAACATATTGCAAGCTTACGGGAAAGGAAAAGACAAAACACCTCTTATCATACGCATGATAGGAACGATCAAGGATAGCGACATAAATGGTCTGAAGGACAATAACTACCTTAACTTTGAAGGTAGTAACAACAGTGACCGTTCAATAGAAAACATCACTCTTGAGGGTATCGGCAATGACGCTACTCTATATGGCTATGGCATCTGCTTCAAGCGCACCAGAGGTCTGGAGATACGTAATTTGGGAATCATGCTTTTTGGCGATGATGCCATTTCTATGGATACTGACAATTACCACAATTTCATTCACAACTGTGATTTCTTCTATGGCAAGCCTGGCTCTGACGCCGACCAGGTAAAAGGTGACGGCAGCATTGACATGAAGTACCGGTCAACACTTACCACCATCTCCTACAACCACTTCTTTGACAGTGGAAAGGTAATGGGATGCGGCGGTGCCACGAAGGAAGAGACAAACCTTCTGATAACTTTCCACCATAACTGGTTTGACCATTGTGACTCACGTTGCCCCCGACTGAACCACACCACCGCACATATCTATAACAATTACTACGACGGTGTCAGCGTATATGGTATCGGCTGCACCGAGGTGTCTAACGCCTGTATTGAAGGAAACTACTTCCGAAACGTACAACGTCCGATGATGATAGCGGGACAAGGCACAGACTACATATATGCCAGCGACCCCAACAAAGGCACATTCTCCGGTCAGACTGGCGGCATGAGCAAGGCATATAACAACAAAGTGGAGGGACCTGTTGCCGTACGCCTGTTCTACCAGACAGATAATGAACAGGAGTTTGATGCCTGGCTGGTAGAGAGTCGTGAAGAAAAGGTACCTGAGACTGTTTCTGCCAAGAAAGGCGGTCATGTATACGACAACTTCGACACTGCAGCCGACATGTATTCATCCGTACTCGATGATCCTGAGCAGGTGGCAACAATTGTCACCACTCTTTCCGGGCGCATGGAAGGCGGTGACCTGAAGTGGGCATTCGACAACAGCGTTGACGATACAAACCACGATCTCAACACTGGTCTGAAAGACGCTATCACATCATATACCAGCGGCCTACAGCAGATACAGGGTGAGACTACGACTCCAGGAGAAGGCGGAGGAGAAGGAGAAGGCGGAGACACCCCCACACCAGGTACAGTAACCGGCGGTGGATATGTGGTAGACCTTCAGGGCGACCCCAACTCTGGTTTCACAATAGTGGGTGACCAGAGCAATAGCAAGGGTAGCGTCACTATCGACGGTGTAGCATACAACACATGCGTGAAAATGGGATCCTCCGCATCAGTCACCTTTAGCATCTCTGAACCTATGGAGCTGACACTATACTTCGCCGCATCAGAGAACAAACGCATCAAGATAACATCAACACCAGAGACATCTATTCCCGAGATAACCATTCCTGCCGATAATATCGTAAAGGTGACTCTTCCGACGGCTGGCGTCTACACTATTAAAAGGAGCAACGGTGAGTCATATTTGTACTATATCGCCCTTTCTCCACTGACATCTACAGCCATCAGCAACACAGAGCTCACAGCCAACGATAACGTTACGAGATGGTATACCATCAGTGGCAGTCTGGTCAGCTCACCACAAAAGGGTGGTATTTACATCTGTGTAAAAGGTGAAAAACGCAGTAAAATCGTTTTTAGGTAAGTAAATAATTTGGTGCTTTCATGGAAAAGGAGTACATTTGCACTTGTCCATGAAACACCTGATAACTATAATACTAATCCTCTCTGCCATGCTCAACAAGGCACAGGCAGAGGGGATTATGCGTATATCAACGGGGTTGCTGCAAGACAAGGTTACTGGTATGGTTCAAGATTACCGAGGGTTCTTGTGGCTCTCTACCTGGGGAGGGCTGTACCGTTATGACGGTCACTCTTTCACATCATACCGTACCAGGCAAGGCGACGATAACATACTACCACAAGACCGGCTTGATGCCGTGCGTGCCGACAGACATGGCAATCTATGGACCCGCTCGTTTTACAGACCATACTGCTTCGTGGTCTCCACGTCACATTTCATAGACGTGCTGGCAGAACTGGAACACCATACGGGTCAGACATATAACGTCAGCAAGATCTTCCCGATGAAGAGCGGTAGAGTGTGGCTTCTGACGAAAGACGGCAAGGCTATATGTGTCAGCGATGACAACCCACAACACTCAGCAAAGCTTGTTTGCGAGAATGTTTTCGATATCAAAGAGGACAGCAAAGGACGAGCCTGGTTACTGACCGAACATGGTATTATGTTAGATAGAAGAAGAGTTGCATTACCACAAAAGGGGTTCCGCCATTGGATACAGAATTCCACAAACACCTTTTATATTGCCACAAACAATGGCAGAATTCTACGGCTTAGCGAAACAAAGAATGGTCGTTTCGTCATGTCATCCGTAAAATTACCTTGGTCTGTATCTGACATACTGAAAGTAGTAGGAAACACTAATGGAGAGATGGCATTCGCCACCCAGAGAAGTCTGATAGTGACGCATAAAGGACGATGGCATCAGATACCATACCCGGCACCACTTAAGAAAATCATCCGTTTGCATCTTGACAGTAAGGGGCGCTACTGGATTATATCTGAGCGACAGGGGGTGTTGCTATGCCATCCTGACAACAACAAAGCTCAACAACTAACGTCTTCTGACAATGGTAGTTATATCAACAAACATGACAGCTGGTTCTTCAGCGAGACTGCCGCTTGTTGCGGCAGTCTGTCAGACAAAGTTTTATCAGTTCCCCGACACAGACGGGGAACCGCAACAAGCGGCAGAGTACTGCTGATGTCTCAAGGTGAAGGTCTTTGCTACTATAACCCTGCCACTAACAGCCTGCACCACATTAAGGAGAAAGACGGCTCATGGCATCAGCCACAAGTAGGACGATCTTTCACTGACGCCGATGGCAACCTATGGCTTTATGACACCAATGATGCACTGGAACGTATTAGCGAGGTGCAAACACACATACAACATTTCTATGAGGATGCCGCAACCTGCTGTCTGTTTCATGACAGCAAGGGAAACACCTGGCAAGCTACAGTTAATGGTGTAGTTGCCATATATCGTCCTGACGGAAGCAAAGCAGGCTATCTTGGGAGTAATGGTCAGATAACCTCTTCACCGACAATCTTTGGTATTGCTTATGATATAGTAGAGACTACCAACGGCATACTATGGGTTGGGTGTAAGGATAAAGGGTTGGCGATGCTTAAACCCTCGAAAGACGGCAGTTTCTCTGCTACGTGGTATACTCACGATGCCGGTAATCCCTACTCGCTGTCAGCATCCGACATTTTCTCATTAGAGACAGACAACCGTGGGCGTCTATGGATCGGCACTTATAGCGGCGGTCTTAATATCCTTGAAAACCCAGCCTCATCCCAAATCAAGTTTATCAATCATAAGAACACCCTTCGTGGACTACCTACAGATGAACGTTCACAAAATATCCGTTCCCTGCTCTTCACCCGTGAAGGCATTATGTGTATTGGCACTTCCAACGGTATTTTTTCTTTCAAGCCAGACAATGCCAGCATAAATAAAATCACTCCAACCCACATTAAACGCCATAACAATCATACCGGCAGTCTTTCAAATAACGAGGTCATGCAAATGTTTGAAGACAGTAAGGGTAATGTATATATCCTTTCACCCAGCTCAGGAATATGCATCGCAAAGGCATCTAAAGGACAGCTAAAAGACAGCACTGTAGTCTTTCAGCAATATAACACTACCACTGGGGCACCTTCCGACAAACCTCTTTCCATCACGGAAGACCGCTATGGCTATATTTGGATTACTTATCCAGAATCTATCGTAAAGTTCGACACTTCACGCAATACACATTATAACTTCGAGGTACGCATGGAAGGAGAGCCACGCTTCTCTTTGGCCGACTTTATCATTTACGAAGACGGTACCATGAGAATAGGAACAGAGCGCGGATATGCACTTCTGAAAACCAAGGATTTGATTCCAGATGCTTCAACACCACGTATTGCTGTCACTGAACTGATAGTAGGAACGAATAAGAGAATTTGCGACCCTGACATTTGCGATACCATTACACTCGAAAGCAACGAGAGAGATATCAGCCTCCGCCTTGCTACACTCATTATGTCTGGAAATGAACGAGTATGCTATGCCTACCGTATAGACAAAAATGGAAGAACAAATGACAATAATACCGACCAGTGGGTCATTATCGGGGAGAATCCACTTATATCATTCGCCAACCTTAATGCCGGCTATCATACTATACAGATTCGTAGTACCAACGCCTCTGGTGTGTGGTGCAATAATATAAGAACCGTCGTGCTATATGTAAAACCCACTTTCTGGGAAACGCCGTGGGCCATTGCACTATATATACTATGCATAGCTTTGGCTATTGGAGCAGCGGCAAGTGTGTGGGCATATATTTACCGCCTGCGTCTTATCATGCGTACTCAAGAAGAAACCATCAAGCAACGCATGAACTTTATCAACAACGTGGAACCACAACTACGCAAGGACAAAGACGATCTTATAGAGAAGGTACGTGCCTATATCGACAAACGCATTGATGATGACACGCTTGCCATTCCAGATATTGCCGCAGAGGTGGGCATGAGTCGTGCTGCTTTTTATTCGCATTTCAAACAACTTACTGATATCACCCCTCAAGACTATCTTACACACTACCGTATTGAACATGCCAAGCAATTATTGTCGCAGGGTGAGTTTACTATTTCTGAGTGTGCCTATAAGTGTGGCTTCAGCGATCCAAAGTATTTTAGTCGTGTATTTAAAAAAGCAGAAGGCATGTCACCTTCTGCATTTATAGAAAAGACCAGGAAGTAAAATATTGGATTACATCCTACCTTATTTATATATCTTTATCGTTTTAGTTGTTCCGTCGCTCATTTGGTACTGAACTATGTTCAGTCCTTTTTGAGGCTGAGTCAGAGGCATACCGTTTACATTGTAGCACCGAATCATTGAAGCGACATTTGTTCTTGTGGCTATGACACCTGTAGGCTCTGCCAATCCCGGATTACCCCGAGTATCCAACAGGTCATAGTCGAGAGTCGCCCCAGCACCTGTCTCGGAATCCTCAACGAAAGCCTTGACGAGTGTCTTGTCGAAGGCTGTAACACCGACTGCGGAACCATCGCTGTAAGGATCATAGAAATTATGGTTGCCGTAGCTTGACCTCACATCTTCCCCACCGAGCACATCGGTGATAACGATATTATAGTCTTTATAGTTTTTCTCTGTAGCATAGTTTTTCCATTCCAGAGTCTTGGAACCATCTTGAGTGTTTTTTGTGAAATCAGCATTGTTTGGCAAGTTCAGGTCAATGGCAGTCATATCACATTTCTCTTCGTAAATATTAGCAAGGTAGCCCGGACCAACAAGGTAGTGGGCACCCACGTTAGTATAGTCACAGTTGACCACATGGATATTTCCCTTACGTACTCGTGGCGTGCGCTCCATGCACCCTTCGTCAAACCAGCAATATGCAATAGTGGTGTTCAGATGTCCAATATCCTCGGTATTCTTGTCACCACTACCTATTAGCAGAGGGAAACGGTGGTCATTGGCACCACCCTTTCCGTCAGGCCAGAACGGAAGCAGATAGCGGAACCGGCACCAGGTAATGGTTACATTATCGGTACCTGTCTTTATATCAAGGCATCCGTCGACACCATCGATGAAGTCACAATGGTCTATCCAGACGTTCTGACATGTAACGAGCTGCATGTTATCAGCAGAGGAGTTGTCGAAAGCACCTGCGCACTCCATAATAATATTACGTATTATGAGGTTCTTACACTCCTTGAAATAGAATATGCCTGAAGAGTCCTGATCGGCAGTGTGGACACGGTTGTATAGTCTTGTGCCAGGTTTACCATACAGCGTGAGGTTCTCCGCCTGTCCGATAAAGAACTTTTCTGGAACATAGATATCAGCATCAAAGTAAACAGTGCGATCCTTAATGGTTCCATTAATCTTCTTGAAGGCATTTTTCATCTCATCGAAGTTTGTGACGTGATAGACGGTGTTGGTCTGGTCACCAGTAGTACCATTACCCAAGGCTGCCCAGCCAATGGGTTCATTGGCATCAAATTCTGACAACTGCGCCCGACACTCGCTTATCACACAACTGCATAATAACACCAAAGCAAAAATGCGTTTGAAAAATAAAAGTTCTTTCATAATTGTAAATTGTAAATTAAGATTTGTTCCCCGTTGACGTTAACGTTATTACTTCAGTCGCCATGTGACACCATCCTTGGTATCCTTAACTTCAAAGCCTGCGGCAGCCAACTCGTCACGAATCAAGTCGCTCGTAGCCCAATCCTTAGATGCCTTAGCCTTAGCTCGCAAATCTAAGACCATGTCTACAACCTTGCCGAATGCCTTTTCCCTTTGGTCGTTGTTTCCCTGATACTCATTTTTCAGTCCAAGAATCTCTTCCGTAAAGAGATGCATTGTATCCGAAAGCTCTTTAAGGCAATCTTTGCAGATTGTCGCCTGATGATCCAAAAGCTTGTTAATGACACCACAAGCCTCGAAGAGATGGCTTATGACCTGCGGTGTAGCCAAGTCATCGTTCATCGCATCATAACACTTACTGCGCAAAGACTTTACAATTCTCTCTGTATCAGCATCGCATTGCTCAGAAACCGGAATACGCTCAAGGTCATTGATGGCATTCATGAGTTTCTCCAAGCCTTTCTCGCTTGCCAACAGTGCGTCGTTAGAGAAGTCAACCGTCCCACGATAATGGGCAGAAAGTATAAAGAATCGTATTGTCATTGGTGAATATGCCTTCTCCAAGCTCTCATGATTGCCAGTAAAGAACTGCTCCAGAGTTATGAAATTACCAAGCGACTTACCCATCTTTTGTCCGTTGATGGTAATCATATTATTGTGCATCCAATACTTAACCATCGGTTCACCTTGTGAGGCAACAGCCTGTGCTATCTCACACTCATGGTGTGGGAACACAAGATCCATGCCACCGCCATGTATATCGAATTTCTTGCCAAGATATTTGCGTCCCATAGCCGTACATTCGCAATGCCATCCTGGGAAGCCGTCGCTCCAAGGACTCGGCCATCGCATTATATGTTCGGGTGATGCCTTTTTCCACAATGCAAAATCTGCCTGATTATGCTTCTCCCCTACTCCGTCAAGCTCACGGCTGGCATCCTTGATATTCTCCAGGCTACGGCCAGAGAGTATGCCATACTTATACTTCTTGTTGTAAGCTTCAATGTCGAAGTATATACTTCCGTTCGACTCATAGGCAAAACCATTCTCCATAATCTCCCTCACCAGCTCTTCCTGCTCTATAATATGTCCGGTAGCATGAGGCTCAATACTTGGAGGAAGAACATTCAATGCCTCCATAGCCTTGTGATATCGGTTGGTATAATACTGTGCTATCTCCATAGGCTCCAGTTGTTCCAAACGAGCTTTCTTCGCGATCTTATCCTCGCCCTCATCGGCATCATGCTCAAGATGTCCCACATCGGTAATATTGCGTACATACCTTACCTTATATCCTAAATGCTTAAGATAACGGAAAAGCAAGTCGAAAGTTATAGCAGGACGGGCATGTCCCAGATGCGGATCACCATATACAGTAGGACCACATACATACATGCCAACATTCGGTGCGTTCAGTGGCTCGAACCGTTCTTTTCGACGAGTGAGCGTATTATAAATCAAAAGTACTTGTTCCATTATTGAAAGTTTATATTTTTTAGTTTATAGTTTTCTGTTGATATTAACGTTATTATTACTATTTAACCTGAGACGACACGGCATTCCGGTTTCCTTTCATGCTAACAAGAAAAGCCTTGGCAGAACCGAATTTAAGGAACATATCCAGCCTTATAGGAATATGATTATTATCGTCTGTAACATAGAAATGAACTATTTCCCTCCATTTATTATCCTCGTATTGCTGGTATGCAAGCTGAAGACAACGATATTTCTTTCCGTTATCAGCCTTTACTGTCGTTTTGCCTACAAATCTGAGCTGGGCAGGATCCTTGCTATCACCATCTACGATAGGAAATTTTATCACATGACCTTTTCTCCAGTTTGAAGGATCAAAAGAGCGAGCTCTAAGGAAGATGCTCAACATGTCATACACACACTCCTCATAAGTGTTGCTCTTCCAATAATGGAGCTTGTCAGTACCGAATCTATGCTGCTTTATGGCACACTTACCATTAGGGTATGAGTAAAACACCTCTTCATAAGTATAACGCTTTCCTTCCTCGGCACCTTTCCTATAATATAATGGAGCCATATCCTTAGACACATAGCAGAGCAAGGTGTCACGCATTACGAAGAAGTTGTCTGCTTTCTTGTTGCCACGAGTGGTAAGACTTGCACGAAAAGCCGGTTTACCTTGATATGTACTGCCTATAGTATACATACTTGCCGAACCAGCTTTCACCCATACAAACTTCCAGTTATAATACAGATTATAAGTAAGATACTCCCCACCGTTGAACGCAGTATTCCTAAAAGTACATTGCGCGGATAATGTGGTCAATATCAACGTTAACATTAACGTTAACGTCAAAAATCTTTTATGTCTCATTCTCTAACTTACTATTTTATTTTCTTTACGTATTCTATTCCTAACTCTCGTGCCCTGGTATTGTTCCTGTCCATCACCTTTTTCTGAGTGTCGCCTTTCTGCTTGACAATCTCAGCAGGTTTCTGCACATTCAGTTTCTTGGCTTTAGGATTCCATGTTTGCTTATAGTCCCACTTAGCGCGACATTCTATCTTTTGCGGATAATAATATACTTCCTCTGGCTGAATGCCTTTTTCATAATCGCCTGTATCCCACTTTCCGTTCTGATTGTCATCAACAAACATCTTGACGTAATACTCTCCAGGGTTTACATAATAGAAAGTTGCGACATCACCTTCTGCCACCACTTCTTTCAAAACCCTCTCTGAGGGATCCATGAGCCATAATATCATATTCTTGCCAGACATCTCTGATATGTTGAGTATGATAGTGCAATATTTATCCTCAGAAGGAACCATAAATCCTTTCTTCTCCTTTTGCGACACATTGCCATAGATATCTATAAAAGCGGCAGAGTCAATCTCAAGACTATACTCAGTGTCTGGTTTCCACTCACTCACTAACTGATACGTCCGGGGCTTAGCCGGATGTTTTCCGAAAAGAAATTTCGTGTTATACCATGCCGTATCTACCTTTGAATAAAGATGTATCTTTGAGGTGTCCATAACCTCTAAAGGTACAGGCATGGTAATAGAAGGATTGTTATCCGGATCAACCGTTGAGGAGATGTTATAGTTTGGCTTAAGATATTCTTTTGGCATCTCAGTCTCATAGGGGTTTCCCTTCTTTTTATTCTTTTCCTGTTGCTTTTTCCACTTCTCATACTCTTCAGTCTTCGCCTTGAGACGTTTTTCATAAGGCTGTTTGGACAGAACCTCCAGAGTATCTGTTTTTGGCTGTAGCTTACCTAAGCTGTCGGTATACTCATACTTAAGCTCCATCATTAGAGTGTCCTGATTTACCAAAAGAGTGTCTTTCAGCCAATATGTTATAGTATCCTGATGTATTGACGGCTCAATGACAAAAGCATCTTTTTCGTCAAAGTTAAGACCTTTGATTTGTGGCAGCTCAGGATGACCATAGCTAAAGAACAGGACAAAACGATTAGCTTCTTTTCTCTCTGACTTTATTAAGAAACGGTCGGTTTGTGGTTCTGTAAAAGCACGCAACATTACATCATCCGGAAGGAAATGTGTATAAGGTACTCTCCTGATGTCGCTGATATGTAGCGAGTCTCTCCATATAGTATCTTGGCGAGTATCCGGCCTACTGGATGTTGTATATATCTCCTTATTGAAAGCTAATTTCTCACTTTTCTGAGAAAACATGAAGTTGGCATCGGCATCCTGCAAGGCATAGACTCTGTAACTACCATTGGAAACACCTTTGATAACGAAGTGTCCGCGACTGTCGGTACGTGATACGCGCATCAATGGTTCTTTCTTGAATACGGTATCGCTGAGGTTATCGTATAACCCCACCATAATACCCTTTATTGGTTCCAGATTCTCTGCTTCTAAGACATATCCCGCCACTTCCATTGTATCGATATGGTCACCTGTGGAGAAGGTGTATGTATAGTTTCCGAAAGGGTTACCTTCTGTATTATCTGATATAGCATCCGAAAAATCAATGGTATAAGTGGTATTATCCTTCAAAGAGTCTACAAGCTGTACAACTATTTTCTTGCCTTGCCCCTTTATCTCTGCCTGTTCTATCTGTGGAGGTGAGATAATGACTTTTTCGGTAGGGTTCTCCAATTTTATATATTCATTGAAGTTGATTGTTATTTTCTTATTTGCAATATTAACAGACTTTTCTTGAGGAGAAGTGGAGATAATACGTGGAGGGTCATCATCATACCAACCACCGTCAGGCTGTCCCATACGGGCGCAGCTTGAAATGAAGAATGAAAAATGGAGAATGAAGAATGCTGCGCCATATAGCAGCCACCTCATTCTGTTTCTTTGGCTCTTCATCTCTTCAGTGGGAACTCCACCAACTTTTCTGGTAGCAAATTCTTCATTCTTCATTCTTCATTCTTCATTTAAAGAAAGCAATTGCTCCAGCGCAGTACGCTCATTGCTCAGACGGGGCACCTTATGCTGACCACCAAGCTTACCTTTCGATTTCAGCCAATCATTGAAAAGGTCTTTCCTTGCAGAAATAACTTCGAGGCACTGGAGTGTGACATCATGATGGCGCTTTGCCTCATAGTCACTGTTCAACTCCTGAAGTTTCGTGTCGAGAATTTTCTCAAAGTCCGCATAGCTCTTTGGGGGTGTGGCAAATTCTATCAGCCATTGATGCCTGCACTTGGCTTTTTGATCCATAAAGACTGGTGCAACAGTATATTCTCTTACCTCAGAGTTAGTTTTCTCACATGCATAAGCCAGTCCTTTCTCAGCATTGTCTTGTATCAACTCCTCGCCAAAGGCATTGATAAAATATTTTGTACGCCCGGTAATGATAAACTTATAAGGATTCAACGATGTGAAACTTATAGTGTCGCCTATCTTATAACGCCATAATCCACAAGATGTGGAAATCAGCATAGCATAATTCTTTCCTGTCTCTACACCACTTAATGGAACGATTGTAGGATTAGGCTTATCTATCTCGTCCATTGGGATAAACTCATAAAATACTCCATAGTCAAGCATCAGCATCATAGAAGGATCACTGAGGTCGTTCTGAATTCCAAAAAAGCCTTCACTTGCATTATAAGTCTCCATGTAATGCATATCAGACTTTTTTATCAGTTCCATATATTGAGACCTGTAAGGTGTAAAAGCAATGCCGCCATGGAAGAATACTTCCAAATTAGGCCATACCTCTTCCAGATGCTTTTTCCCCGACAGTTCCATTACGCGTACAAGAACACTTAGCATCCACGAAGGAACACCTGAGATGTTAGTCACATTCTTGTGAATACTCTCCCGCGCAATTCTGTCACGCTTCAGTTCAAAATCTGAAAGTAATGCTGTCTTTTTACTTGGTACTCTTACCAGGTTTACAAGAGGATTGATGTTCTCAATGAGAATAGCACTTAAATCACCAACCAATGAGTTAGATACATTATAGTTGGGAGCATGGCTTCCTCCAAGTATCAGTGCCCTGCCGTCCAGAATGCGACTTTTTGGATTAGTTGTAAGATAATAAGCCACTGAGTCCTCACCACCCTGATAATGTATATTCTTCAAACCTTCCTGTGAGACTGGAATAAACTTACTTTTATCATTGGTGGTACCAGATGACTTCGCATACCACTTTACAATGCCAGGCCATAGGACATTCTTCTCACCATGACGCATCCTGTCTATATCGCCTTTCAACTCTTCATAGGTATTAACAGGTACGTTCCTTGCAAATTCCTCGTATGATTGAATATTATCGAAATGATGCTTATAACCATATTCCGTATTCCTTCCACGATCAACCAGATAATGGAACACCTCGTCTTGTAACGTTCTGCCTTCATTCTGATGACGCTCCAGCTTACGCTGACGAGTTCGGAAATATAATTTCTCAGCTATATTAGTGATACTCATTAGCACAAATTTATGAGTGCAAAGGTACTATTAAGTGATCGAAATACAAAATAAAATAGGTTATTTTATCTTTATTTACGCACTCGTTATTACGTAATTGACACAAGTACGCTTTTTACAAAGCTAAAATACCATCCGAAGTAATCAGGTAGTTTGTGGGGTTTTATCTTTTTCGGAGAATATAGAATCAATAAAATAAGGGTCTTCTTTCAACCGCTTTAAAGTGGCTTTTGCAGCAACTTGTTGACTTTCCTTTTTAGTAAAGCCTATACCATCAGCACCTTCTATTCCTGAGATAAACACATTGTAACGGAATACAGGACTTCCGCTCTCATCTGTCTTCTCTTCCAGTTCATTAAAGGTTACATCTATATGATTTTTCTGACCCCATTCCAATAGCTTTGACTTGAAATTTATCTCTTTATAGGCAATCTTGTTTATATCTATCAAATCACCAAGAATGCGATTATTAACAAATTTCATACAAGAATCATAGCCGCGGTCAAGATATAATGCACCGACAAGAGCCTCAAAAGCATTACCACCCATATAATTGTTATGGTTGTTGCCATTTTTACAACTTGACTTCACAAGTTGTAGGAGCCCCATTTTATCAGCAAGCTTATTTAATGTTTCCCGTTGTACAATCTTTGAACGGGTATCAGTTAAAAATCCTTCTCTTTTCTTTGGAAAATATTGGTAAACAATCGTACCGACAACTGACCCAAGGACAGCATCACCCAAAAATTCCAGACGCTCATTGTTCAATGCCTTGCCATTCTTATTATTATGCGAAATACTCTTGTGCATAAGAGCAAGCTTATAATATTGAATGTCGCGTGGAATAAAACCAGTGATATTGTATAAAGACAAATAAAGCTCCTTTTCTTTTCTGAAAGGGAGCCTTATTTTATCTAATATATTATTCAGCATACTTCTTGAAAATAACACAGGCATTATGACCGCCAAAACCGAACGTGTTGCTCATGGCAGCACGTACCTCGCGCTCCTGAGCTTTGTTGAACGTAAAGTTAAGATTGTAATCCAATTCAGGATCCTCGTCACCATCCTCATGGTTGATTGTCGGAGGAACAATGTTATTCTTTACTGAAAGTACAGCAACCAAAGCCTCAACAGCACCAGCCGCACCCAACATATGACCAGTCATGGATTTTGTTGAAGAGATATTCAACTTGTAAGCTGAATCTCCAAAAACTTCCTTAATGGCTTTCACCTCTGAAATATCACCTACATGTGTTGAAGTACCATGAACATTAATATAATCAATATCCTCTGGCTTCAAACCTGCATCTTCCAGCGCATTCTTCATGACAAGCTTGGCACCCAAGCCTTCTGGATGAGAAGCGGTAATATGATAAGCATCGGCACTTTCGCCTTCACCAACCATCTCAGCATAAATCTTAGCACCACGTGCCTTAGCATGCTCCAACTCCTCAAGAATAAGACAGCCAGCACCCTCAGCCATTACAAATCCGTCACGACTAGCACTGAATGGACGGGAAGCCTTCTCTGGCTCATCATTACGTGTTGAGAGAGCTTTCATGGCATTGAAACCACCAATACCACACTCACATACTGCTGCCTCTGCACCACCACTGACAATAATATTTGCCTTACCTAAACGGATAAGGTTAAAAGCATCGGCAATGGCATTACTTGAAGATGCGCAAGCACTTGTCGTCGTATAGTTTGGACCATGGAAGCCAAAGTGGATTGAAATATGTCCGGAAGCGATGTCTGCTATCATCTTCGGAATGAAGAAAGGACTGAACTTAGGACCATTAGCCTCATTCTTCCCATAATAAGTCACCTCCTCCTGAAAGGTCTTGATACCACCTATACCTACTCCATATACTACTCCTATACGGTTAAGGTCTTCCTTTTCCAAATCCAATCCAGCATCCTTAACACCCTGAATGGCTGAAATCATTGCCAACTGAGTATAACGGTCAAGCTTACGGGATTCTTTACGGTCAATATATTCGTTGATGTCAAGATCCTTCACCTCACAAGCGAAATGAGTCTTGAAGAGAGATGAGTCGAAACTTTTTATAGGAGCTGCACCACTCTTACCGGCAACAAGACTTTTCCATGTCTCTTCCGGTGTGTTACCTACTGGTGTGACAGCACCAAGTCCAGTTACAACTACTCTTTTTAATTCCATATATTAAATGAAAAATAAAAAATAAAAAACGAAGAATATTTGTACGGATACAAAAGTGAAGAATGAAGAACTTACCTACCACACCAATGGCGGCAGCAAATTCTTCATTCTTCATTCTTTGTTCTTCATTCAGAAAACTTTATTTAGCAATTCTCCTCGATGTATGCAATAGCATCACCAACAGTACCAATCTTCTCTGCCTTGTCATCTGGAATTGAAATACCAAACTCTTTCTCGAATTCCATGATCAACTCTACTGTATCAAGTGAGTCAGCACCAAGATCATTAGTGAAACTTGCCTCTGGCTTTACTTCTGCCTCATCAACACCAAGTTTGTCTACAATAATTGCCTTTACTTTGCTTTCAATTTCTGACATAATACTTAAATTTAAAATGATTATTAATAATTTTCAATTTAAAAATCGCATTCAACTAAACCTTGTTACAGGCTCATTTCTTTCAATCGCTTCGCTTTGTGAAAGCGTACTAAAGAAACGATTTTCTAACAGTTAAACGTGATTGACTTGTTCAAAATCGGTTGCAAAGGAACAAATTAATATTTAAATGTGCAAATATTTTTTTGTAAATTTCTAACCAATCTGCACAAACCACCTACTATTGTGCAAAAAAAATGGTGTCTTTTATTTTGTACTTCCACTAAATTGAATTATATTTGCAAAATAAAATCAATCAATTACCAAAAATGACATTTACAGAACACTGCAATGATATTTTCAACAAGGCAATCTGCGATTATCATATCAAGGATGATGTTGACACACCTATAAATAATCCATACGACAGGGACTCCATTGAAAACAGATTATATCTTAAATGCTGGATTGATACAGTACAGTGGCATTATGAGGATATAATAAGGGATCCACACATCGACCCTATTGAAGCTTTGAACCTAAAACGCCGTATAGACCGTTCAAACCAAGACCGTACTGATTTGGTTGAACAGATAGATTCATATTTCCTTCATAAATTCAGTGATATAAAGACACTGTCTGACGCAACTATCAATACAGAAAGTCCAGCATGGGCAATAGACAGGTTATCAATTCTTGCATTAAAAATTTATCACATGCGAGAACAAGTAGAGCGAGACGATACCTCTGAGGAACATCGTAAGAGGTGTCAGGATAAACTGAGTGTATTGTTGGAGCAACAAGTAGACTTAAGTACAGCTATCCAGCAGCTTTTGGATGATATTGAGGCAGGACGTAAGTATATGAAGGTATATCGTCAAATGAAGATGTATAATGATCCTACCACAAATCCAATCCTGTATAAGAAAAGTTAGTAAAAGTAAGACACAAGTCAAGCTAAAATAGTATAATACCTTGAAAACCGAACACATATTAATAATGCGCTTCTCAGCCATTGGTGATGTAGCTATGACTGTTCCCGTTGTGGCATCATTGGCTAAGCAGTATCCAAATGTTAGGATTACTGTGCTTAGTAAGTCTTTTGCCAAGGTCTTCTTTGAAAATCTTTCACCGAATGTCGGGTTTATGGAAGTAGACTTCGACGGTGAAAACAAAGGTATTCATGGTTTGAACGTATTATATAGAAGATTAGCCGCAAAGCATTTTACTGCAATAGCAGACCTACATGATGTGCTTCGTACAAAGTATCTTCGCCTACGTTTCAATCTTGACCGATATCGTGTAATGCATATTGACAAACACCATAAAGACAGGAAGAAGCTTACTGCCAAAAAGAATAAAATACTGAGACAGCTACCATCCTCATTTGAAAACTATGCTGACGTATTTAAAAAGTTAGGCTACCCTATTACATTAGACTTTAAGTCAATATATTCACCACTTGGCGGTAACCTCCGTCAGCTACCTCCCGTAATAGGTGAGAAAAAAGGTTTCCAACAATGGATAGGTATTGCACCTTTTGCTGCCCATCAAGGAAAAATATATCCTATTGATAAGATGGAAAAGGTAATAGAGATGATTACGACCCTACATCCCAACTGGCGAATATTTCTATTTGGTGGAGGCAGGAACGAAATATCAATAATGTCAGAATGGGAGAAAAAGTATAAACAGTGCATTTGCGTGTCTGAGTATCTCTCAGGATTATCACAAGAGCTTATTCTTATGAGCCACCTTAATGTTATGGTATCAATGGACAGTGCAAATATGCATCTTGCATCACTTACAGGTATACCAGTGATAAGTATATGGGGTGCCACTCATCCTTATACTGGTTTTATGGGATGGAATCAAAATGAACAAAACATAATACAAGTTTCTCTTTCATGTCGTCCATGTAGTATATACGGAAAGAAGCCATGCTATATCAATAAGAATATGGAATGCATGCATCGTATCACTCCAAAGATGATTATGGATAAGATAGATAATGTTATTCAAAATATTAACAATTAAAAAAGCAACAAGATGAAAAAGTATGTTTGTGATACTTGTGGGTATGTATATGACCCTGAAGTAGGAGATCCCGACAATGGTATTGAACCAGGAACAGCATTTGAAAATCTTCCAGATGATTGGGTTTGCCCTATATGTGGTGTAGGTAAGGAAGACTTTTCTGAAGAATAAGAAAGAAAATATTCCTGTTGATAAGTCAGTTTATAACCTTGTGGAAAACTATTTAAATATTCACAAGGTTATATTTTTTATCATGTTTTTGTGTAAAGCTCCGCTATTATTCAATAGTTTTAATTAAGTTTTCAACTATTTTTCATCGAAAAAAGATATAAACTTATTAACTTTGCAGTCATCAAAATAAATTGTGGATAAATTACATTATATGCTGATTATCAATGATTAATTATTCAAAGATGCTGTTTATATATAGTAAACCACATGTTTATAAATAATAAACCAAAGCTATTTTAAAAAAATTATGCACTTTTCAACATGACATCATACAAAAAATATTTCTTTTAAGAATTTAAAAATAAAAATATATATAATAATATGGTAAAGAAATCGTGGATAGAAAAAGGTTATATTGATGAGGAAGTAGATAAGTCTCTTGATTTGAAAAAAGAGATTAGAAAGCTTTGTAATGAAAAAGATGCTATTATACTCGCGCATTACTATACTATTGGTGATATTCAGGATATAGCCGATTTTGTAGGTGACTCTCTTGCCTTAGCGAGAAAGGCGTCAGAAACCAACGCAAAGGTAATGGTGATGTGTGGTGTACACTTCATGGCAGAGACTTGTAAGATATTGTCACCAGACAAATTAGTTCTTACTCCAGACTTGAATGCTGGTTGTTCATTAGCGGATTCTTGTAAGGCAGAAGACTTGAAGAAGTTTAAAGATGAGCATCCTGGTTATGAGGTAGTGAGCTATGTAAATACTACTGCTGCTGTGAAAGCTCTCACCGATGTCGTTGTAACCAGTGGTAATGCTAAGAAAGTAATTGATTCTTTTCCGGAAGATACGAAACTTATATTCGGTCCTGACTATAATTTAGGTAACTATATCAATTCTGTTACTGGCAGAAATATGTTATTATGGAATGGAGGATGTCATGTTCATGAGCGTTTTTCTGTAGAGAAAATCCTTGAGCTAAAGAAAGAGCATCCTGATGCTGTTATAATGGCTCATTTGGAATGTAAGGGTCCTGTATTGGCATTGGCAGATGTTAAAGGCAGTACCGCCACAATGCTCAAGTATGCTCAAGATCATGATGAGATAAAAGAGTTTATAGTTGCCACAGAAGCCGGTATTCTTCATGAAATGGAACGCACTTGTACAGATAAGAAGTTCTATCCAGTACCACCAGAGATATCTGAAGGTGGTATAGGATGTTCATGTAATGAATGTGAGTATATGAAGATGAACTCTCTTGAGAAGATATACAATACATTAAAGTATGAGTGGCCTTCAGTTGAAATTGATCCTGACATTCAAAAAGAGGCTGTTAAGCCTATTGAGCGAATGCTTTCTTTAAGCTGATATACAATTAAATATTAAAGATATATTAGCCGTATAATAGATTACGATTATACGGCTAATTTTTTTGATTTACCTACGATAAAAGGAAAATATCTATATATTATCCACGTTATGGCTGTCGTAAGTGCATACACTATTATAAAAGCTAAAACGATAAGCAGATAGTTTCCATTATATGGAATTATAATATTAAATATTTTTCCTACTATGACAGGAATACCTCCACAGATGAAATAATATACTAATGAGTGGGAACCTGTCCAATTAATTGTTTTTATTACTTTCAGTCGCCATTCTACGGGTTGGCGAGCTATGTTCGGGAAACCATAGCCTTTCGCTATTTGAATGAGTATTATTATTGACAATATACAATCTGATAAAAATAATGGTATATTGGAAATAATAAATGGAACCATATTCATCTGATATTCATTATCACCATATATATATATCTTGATAATAATAAATAAGATAATTAAAGGTATTATATATAATAATGTGTTTAAATGGAAGTACTTCTCATATTTATGATATATATATCCCAAATAAAGAAATATCAATATAAACAATGCACTTTGCCAATTCCATTGATTCGGGATATTTTCAGTAGAGATAATGTGGTATTTATTATTGAAAACAAAAGAAACTATAAATAACGATATACACACTATTGATAAAGGAATTGTTTTTCCTTTTGTCTTCCATAATATAAATGAAAATAGAAACTCTGTTACAATTAATGTAGAGACAAACCATGAAGCATCTCCAGTGAGTATTTTCATAAAGGTGTCAGCAATGTCAGCATCATGGACGACAGCTTTTGGAAAAGCAAATATAAGTGTAAAAATAAAATATGGTAGTAGGAGATACCTGATTATTGAGATTAATTTTCTTCGTAGATTAAATGTTTGGTGTTCCTTTAGGAAAAGATAGCCTGAAAGAAAGAAAAACATAGTCAATGCATTTGGTATATATATATTATAAGGTATAATGTCTTCACCATTATAGTGCATCTCTGTGTGGAAAAGCAATATCATAAGCATACATATTCCACGCAGAAAATCAATCCATTGTTTTCTTTCAGTCGCTTCGCTTTGTGAAAGCGTACTAAAGAAACGATTACTTTCAAGCGCTTTGCGGTTACTTAATTTATCACTGCTATCTTGCATACTGTTCCACTATCACCTGTCTGTGTGGCTGTCTGAACCATATAGATACCACTGGCAACCCTCTTTCCATTAAGGTCATTGCCATCCCATGTAAATGATCCGCCTGTGCTCTTTCCTTTTGCCACTAATATACCATTTGAAGTGACTATCTTTATATCAGCGTTATATGAAAGTCCTGTAATTGTAATCAAGCCTGTATAATCTGGTCTAACAGGATTAGGATAGGCATATACATTGTCTTTTGTCATCTCATCGTTGGTAGCTGTGGCATCGCTCATATATGAGCATAGTCCCTTGTCAGTACCGAAAAACACCTCACCGGTTTTATCATTCATTGCAACAGACAATACATTGTCTGAAAGCAGTTTACTGTTGGCTGCAGTGAAATGCTTTACCTGTGTGATGTTATCTTCACTAATAAGGTATACTCCGAGATTGTCTGTTCCAAACCACTTGCGTCCTGCCCCGTCAATTGTCATACATGAAATATTTACTCCTGACAACAAATAGTCAGCGAAGTTAGTACCATCATTGCGTGGTACTTTTACCTGCATGAATACAGCTTCCGTAGGTTCAGTGTTAATATTCTCGTTGTCGAGATACAATGGTCCTACATCTGTTCCTATCCATATATTTCCAGACAAATCCTCAGCAACACATCTTACAAATCGCACCGTTAATGTTGCCCCATCTTCATTTGTAAACCTGCTATATACCTTAAATGAATCAGTAGAAGGATTATAACATATCAATGCCGGTAATCCCCAATGGTTATTTACAAACCATATTCGTTTCTTGCTATCGATGATGATGTCTTCCATCATAAACAAACTTCTTCCATCACTCATCAATGCCTCCTTATGATGCGACTCCCACTGATAATCGGGATAATAGCCGGACATTTTAAATAAAGAGCTATTTGGAGTATAGCAGTTGGTACACCATAAGTTACCTTCATCATCGTACTTCACACCCATTGTCAATGTATAGTCGATAGTTGTGGCATTGACTAATGGTGAGTTATTTGGATTATATGATGCTATGAATTTTCCGTTTATAAACTCAAACAGACCTGACTTGGCACCTACGAAGACATGATTGTCATTCTTAGGGTCTACGTCTAATGTTACCGCACATAAATAATGATGACCATTGTCTAATTTTTCATTGAAATTATTTTCATATATTTGCCACTCATTATCTTTAAGTACCTGTACTATACCAGGCTTTTGTGAATCTTCTGATGCGCTGAATCCTCCTCCTGTTGTATATAATTTACCATTATGGTATTTCATAAAAGTGAATAGGTTATATTCAGGTCCTCCAGGATTCAGCTTATTAGCCAAAGCAAGTAATTCCGGATCAATTGTTTTATTAATAGCCTGGTATTCCCCTACCCTATTCCAGTTACTTTTATCCAGAAGGTTGTCATTCATATATGCTCTGTAAAGTCCGTTGGTGCTTGATGCCGCATAGATATATCCATTCTCAACATAACAATAGTCAACCTTAAATCCTAACTGATATGTCTCACTTATCTCTACTTTGTCAACATTGACCTTAACTATTCCAAATCCTGTTGACATAAAGACAAAATTCTGGTAGTTATACATGTGATAGATTGTTTTGTCTTCAGTCATTGATTTATTATAGTAATCAGATATATTTTCAATATTATCTTTTTGGTCTAATAAGTCTATGTTATAGTTATTGTATATAATAATCAACTTCTTAACCTTATCGTTCCAAATGATATTACTTATACCACAATCCGACAGAATATCTACTTTATCGTATGTCTGTATACTTTGGTCATGAGTATTATATGAATAAAGATTATCTGATGCGAGGATATATAAAATATCACCACCTTTCTCAATTGCTGTGATATCATGATATGCCATATATGCTTTCCATGTACCTACGCCTTTTGCGGAGGTACATATAGAACATTGTTTAAGGACAGTCGCCATAGGCGATTGTCCTATGCCTGTGGCGGTACATATAGAACTTGGAAATTGATAATTGGAAATTGATAATTGCATACATGGTAAGACCAAGCTTAATAAAAGTGTGCTCAATATCTTTCTCATATAATTATATATTTTTTATTTTTCCTTCAAGTATTCTGCCAGCTTTCTGACGGCACGGGCACGATGTGATATACTGTTCTTTATGTCAATACCTAATTGTGCAAACGACTGGTTATATCCTTCGGGTACAAATATAGGATCATATCCGAAACCTTCAGTGCCATGACGCTCATAGGCTATTTGTCCTTCAACTATTCCCTCAAACTGGTGTTTCTTCCAAATGTTTGTACAACCACATGGACATACTTCCTTTTTCTCCAAGAATGCGATAACAGTACGAAAACGCGCCTTACGGTTGGTGTTATTTCCTAATTTATTCAATAGCTTTTCCATGTTTGCATCTGAGTCATGGTCAGTATTATCTGCATAACGCGCACTATGAACACCAGGTTCGCCATTAAGGGCATCAACCTCCAATCCGGTATCATCAGCAAAGCAACTTAATCCGTATTTGTTTCGTATGTATTCTGCCTTTTGCCAAGCATTTTCCTCCAAAGTGTCACCTGTCTCAGGAATATCTTCATGACATCCAATGTCATTGAGAGATACTATATTGAATCTATCTCCTAATATATTTCTGATTTCATCTAATTTATGCTGATTGTTGGTTGCAAATACTATATCCATATTTTTATTGTTTTTCTACCTCTGATTTTGGTATCTTTACTTTCATCTCGTCAAATCCCTCACCATAGACACCGATAACAGAACTCTGGCTTACAAAAGCGTTAGGATCGATCATTTTAATAAGACGGAACATGTATTGGCTCTCTCTCTTCTTTGCAAGAATACACAGCACCTTCATTCTTTGTCCGGTGTACCATCCATGACCGTCAAGTATTGTTACTCCATGATTCATTTGTGTGCCGATGGCATTGGCTATCTCTTGATATTTTTTCGAGAATATCATGAATTGTACGGACTCACGACGGGCATTCATGACATAATCGAGTATGAAGTTTTCTATAACCATTGTGCAGAGACCGAACACTACCTTGTATACTCTGTCGAGCCATCCGCCGAACTCAGGTATGAATAAACATGATCCGATGATTACCAGATCTACAAATATCAAAACCGTTCCAAGCGACATGTTGTAGTATTTGTTTACACAGGCGGCAATAATATCTGTTCCTCCTGTAGAGCCATTATTTAGGAATACTATTGCCAATGCTGTTCCTGTGAGGCAGCATCCAATAATAAGTGACATGAAGTTCTGACCTGAACCAAGGATCTGTATCAACTCTCCTTTCTCATTAGTTATCATTTCCTGTGCAAAGGCGAGAAGTACTGAAAGCATAAGAATGGCATAGACAGTCTTCACCATGAACCGCCATCCTAATATCTTCAATGCCATCACCAACAAGATAAAGTTGATAATAAAGTATGGATAGGCTACAGGAATACCAGTGGCAAAGTATATAATGGCTCCCATACCTGTCACACCACCAGTAACGATACCGTATGGTAAAAGGAATATAGTCCAACCAAAAGCATACAAGAGAAGACCAAGGGTTATGAAAACATAATCCTTGACCTCTCTCAATATAATCTGATGATTAATTGTCATAAGACACTTTTTTATTTTTTCAATACGATATTAACGATTTTCTTAGGAACAATGATTACTTTCAACACTTGCATGCCTTCAAGGTACTTGGCTGACTTTTCATCCTCAAGCACAGCTTTCTGTATATCATCATTTGAGGCATCTGTAGGGAATGTTTTCTGGAAACGTGCCTTTCCGTTGAATGATACGGTGAGTTGTATCTCATCTTCTGTGAGGTATTGCTCATCCCATGCAGGCCATTCGCTGTCGCATACGCTTCCGTCGCCTACCTGTAGCATTTCCCAGAGTTCTTCTGCGATATGTGGAGCGAAAGGTGTGATAAGTCTTACCAGTGTAGACATAATATCATAGTTAGTACATTTCAACTGTGATAGTTCATTCACACAGATCATAAAGGCAGCGATGGAGGTGTTGTATGAGAAAGCCTCAATGTCTTGAGACACTTTCTTAATAAGCTTATGCAAGCTCTTAAGCTCATCTTTTGTAGGCTTTCCATGCTCTGCATCCTTGTTGTCGCAGACATTACTTACCAGATTCCAGAATTTCTTAAGGAAGCGGTGACATCCATCAATACCATTTGTGTCCCATGGCTTGCTTTGCTCAACAGGACCAAGGAACATCTCGTAAAGGCGAAGAGTGTCGGCACCGTATTTTTCAACGATCATATCAGGGTTGACAACATTGAACATAGATTTCGACATCTTTTCTATTGCCCATCCACAAATATACTTTCCTTCTTCAAGGATAAACTCAGCGTTGTTGTATTCAGGACGCCATGCCTTAAATGCCTCTATGTCGAGTACATCATTAGTTACTATATTCACGTCAACATGGATTGGAGTGACATCATGGTAGTTTTTCCTTAAGTTAAAGCTTACAAACTTACCTTTGTCATTGCCTTCATCATTGATGCGGTATACAAAGTTACTGCGTCCTTGAATCATACCTTGGTTTACAAGTTTCTGGAAAGGTTCTTCCTTGCAGCTTACACCATAGTCGAAAAGGAACTTGTTCCAGAAGCGGCTATAGATAAGATGACCTGTGGCATGCTCTGTACCGCCAACATATAAGTCTACATTCTGCCAATACTTGTCAGCAGTCTCAGATACCAATGCCTGGTCGTTATGAGGATCCATGTATCGCAAGTAATATGCCGATGAACCTGCAAAGCCTGGCATGGTATTCAATTCCAGTGGGAAGATAGTAGTGTTATTGACAGTACTACGGTCGACAACTTGTCGTTTCTCAGTGTCCCAAGCCCAAACCTTGGCACGTCCCAATGGAGGCTCACCAGTCTCCGTAGGCTCGTATTTGTCTATCTCAGGCAGTTCCAGTGGCAGGCATTCCTCAGGTATCATATAAGGCATATTATCCTTGTAGTATACAGGGAAGGGCTCACCCCAATATCTCTGTCTTGAGAAAATAGCGTCACGAAGTCGGTAGTTTACTTTTATCCGTCCCAGTCCTTGCTCCTCAACATATTTCTTTGTTGCTGCTATCGCCTCTTTCACCGTAAGACCGTTGAGGCTGAACTTTTCGGAAGATGAGTTACAAACGATACCTTCTTTGGCATCATAGCTTTCCTCGCTGATATCAGCACCTTCAATCAATGGTATGATAGGTAGGTTGAAATGTTTCGCAAAGGCATAGTCACGACTGTCGTGTGCTGGTACTGCCATGATGGCTCCTGTACCATAGCCAGCCAACACATAATCACTTACCCAGATAGGAATCTTCTCATCAGTAAAGGGGTTGATGGCGTATGAGCCGGTAAACACTCCTGTAACCTTACGGTCGGCGATACGCTCACGCTCGGTACGTCTCTTTGTGGCTGACAGGTAGTCTTCAACTTCTTTCTTTTGTTCGGCTGTAGTGACTTTTTCCACATACTCGCTCTCTGGAGCCAATACCATGAACGTCACACCGAACATTGTATCAGCACGGGTGGTGAAGATGGTAAAGTGAACATCGCTGTCTGCTACTGCAAACTCAACCTCAGCACCTTCTGAACGACCAATCCAGTTGCGTTGTGTCTCTTTTAATGAGTCTGTCCACTCAATCGTGTCAAGTCCGTCAAGAAGGCGTTGTGCATATGCTGATACGCGGAGACACCATTGACGCATCTTCTTCTGTACTACAGGGAATCCGCCACGCACACTCACTCCATCCACTACCTCATCGTTGGCAAGTACTGTACCAAGACCGGCGCACCAGTTTACCATCGTCTCACCCAAATAGGCAATACGATAGTTCATAAGAACCTCCTGTCTTTTCTGCTCATCCCAACTGTTCCACTCATCAGCTGTAAACGTCAGTTCTTCAGAACATGCCACATCAAGGTTTTCTGTTCCTTTCTCTGAGAAATGCTCAATAAGTTTGTCTATTGGTTGTGCGCTCTGGCATTTGTTGCAATAGAATGAGTTGAACATTTTCTGGAATGCCCATTGAGTCCAGTGATAGTAACTTGGCTCACAAGTGCGTACCTCTCTGTCCCAGTCGAAACAGAATCCTATCTTGTCTAACTGCTCTCTATAGCGGTTGATGTTTTCTGTGGTGGTCTTCTCAGGGTGTTGTCCTGTTTGAATCGCATATTGCTCGGCAGGCAAACCGTATGCGTCATATCCCATTGGGTTTAAGACGTTGAAACCCTGCTGTCGTTTATACCGGGCATAGATGTCACTGGCGATATATCCTAAAGGATGTCCTACATGTAATCCTGCTCCGGACGGATATGGGAACATGTTCAGCACATAGAACTTCTTTTTGTTAGTATCTTCCTTTACTTGATAGGTTTTCATTTCAACCCATCGTTTCTGCCACTTCTTCTCAATCTCTCTGAAATTGTATTCCATATATTTTTTATTTATTATTCTTTATCAAATAGCTTGTTTTATATCGGCAAGAGTTATCTCTGTCAACTCCTCAGTGTCTAAGTTAGATTTCTTTGATACTCGGTTTGCTTGACACTGTATGGTCTTTTCGAAGACATTACGAATATAACGGGCATTACCAAAGTTACGGTCCTTATGTGCCACAACGTAGTCCAATTGGCTTCGCAAATATTGAGCAGCTTCTTTGGTAATAGTATATTCGTTCTTCTTCAAGTACATTCTGAAGATCTTGTACAACTCGTCAGGATTGTAGTCCGGGAAGTTGATATATTTGTTGAAACGCGACTGTAATCCCGGGTTAGTGTCTATGAACTTCTTCATCTCGTTAGTATAGCCGGCAACGATAACCACAAGTCTGTCACGGTCGTCTTCCATACGTTTTAAAAGGGTAGCGACAGCCTCAGCACCATAGTCGGATGACGCATCACTCTGTGTCAAGGCGTATGCCTCATCAATAAACAAAACACCGTTAAGAGCTGAGTCACAAGCAGCATTGACTCTTGGAGCCGTCTGCCCTACATACTTTCCAATAAGTCCTGAACGGTCTGTCTCTACAAGGTGTCCTTTCTTTAAGATTCCTAAGTCCTTGTAGATACGGGCTACGATACGGGCTACGGTCGTCTTACCAGTACCCGGACTTCCGGTAAATACCAAATGATATGACAACTTTGGAGTTTTCAGCCCTTTCTCCTCACGCATCTTCTGTACTTTTACATAATTGGCGAGGGAGCGTACTTCTTGTTTTACTGACTCGAGACCGATAAGCTCGTCAAGCTCCTTATACGGATCTCCTTCTAACGCATCCTTCACTTTGGTGCTGTCTACCTTGTCATTCAACCCGGTGTCATCACCCTTAATACCTTCTGATTTGTCTCCACCATTCAAGAATGACTTGTCTACGTTCTCTTTCTTGTCATCATCGTCATCATCAAGCCCAACAGCGGCGGTAAGGATACCCATCATGATGAAAGCACCGATGATGATGGCACCGATGATAATAAAATAATTGTTTGAATTTTTGTTTGTCATATATAATTATCAATTATCAATTTTCAATTTCCATCCTACATATAGCATGTATGGTATAGCATAACAGGCAATATCGCCCCAGTCGAATGTTCCTGGTATAACACCCATATATTGCAACAACTCTGAGACAACTCCCACTAACGGGATTATGCTCGTCCACAGAAGGTAGGAGTGCTTCTCCATGCCACTGCTATTCTTTCCGAAAACGGTCATCAGACTGTCGATGGATAGAATATATGCGGCAGACCAAAGACCATTAGGCAGACAATACACCACAAAGTCAGGCAGGGTGATGTATGTCAGATTATCCCGGCAGTTGTCTATTATGGGCATCATACCCAACTCTTCTGCTACGGAAAACAAAAGCAATGTCTTCGGACGGAAGAACAAGTAAAGCATTCCACCGATGAGCAGTAAGAGTATGCTGAAGCCGAATAGTATCTTTTGCCTCATTGTATTGCATACATTGTTTTATCAGACACCCGACACAGACGGGTGTCTTACGAGTGCAAAGGTACGATTAAGTGAGCACAATACAAAATAAAAAGTAATTTTTATTTTTATAGTCGAGCGTAAGTACCTTCTGTAAAGGTACGAAAATTTCGATTAAATGAGAGCAAAGAAAGCTTGTTTTCTTTGCCGAATGTGAGAAATTTATGAAATAAGTGAGCACAATACAAAATAAAAAGTATAAAAACCATCGCGTCATATTGTTTTTTTGTATATCTTTGCAACATGTATGGAACGATACAAAGACAAGTAGGTATATTCTCCGTCATGCATTTCCTTGTTGACGGATTGTGTTTGTGCTGCCTTTATCTGGCAGTATCAGTTTATAGTATTCCGAAATTCATAAGTATCTTCCTTACTTACAACATACTTGCTTTTTTATCTCAGCCACTGACAGGTATGTGGGTAGATTCTATGAGACATAAGCACTGGATGTTGCTAATGTCTGTTATTATGCTTACTCTTGCAGTTGCCATAACATCGATTTATGAGTTATATGGTGCGAATTCATCGCTATATGTCTTTATTATCGCATCATTGTTGGGTATCGGTAACTCTTTCTTTCATGTTTGGGGAGGAAAGTTGACGGCGGTGAAGACAAATAACGATATCAGGGCATTGGGGGTTTTTGTGTCTACAGGTGCCATGGGACTGGCAGTCGCCATGGTGCTTTGCTCTTGGCAACTGCTATATCTTATGCTTCTGGCACTCTCTTTACTGGCAGTGCTTTATATTATGATGGCAAAAGACTTGGAAACGGCTGCCACGCAAATAGAAAATACCAAATATACGAAACTCGAAACTCTATTCCCTACCCTGCCCCTCATGCCGCACTCGATGCGGTATCTCCCAAAGACCATTCATATTGTAATATGCTTGGCAATGGTGATAATTATGGCAGTAGTTTTGTTTCGGTCGTTCATAGCCGAGAGTTTCTCATCGGGGATAGTTAAAAGTAATACCATGATACTGGCGATAGGAGCCGCGGCAATGCTTGGGAAGGTCACAGGCGGCTGGCTCACACAAAAGTTTGGTATTGTAAAGGCTATGGTGTCAGTACTGTTCATTGTGTTAATGTGTCTTTTGGCAAAAAGCTCCAATATAGCAATATTGCTGACAGGATTGTTTATGATTAACTGCACTATGCCGGTCACATTATATCTTGCGAATATACTGTTAAGAGGCAGGGAGGGTCTTGCCTTCGGATTACTTGCCGCTGCTCTCATTCCAGGTTATGTGATGGCGGTGCTATAGTTGGAATTAAACTAATTTGAGTATAAAGGAGTTAAAAAAATATAGAAGTTTATGTTATTGCCACTGTTGATATTGCCACTTGTGATGACTATACTCATAGAGCTTGGAGTATTGTTGTTGCTGCGTGAGAGGAGAAAGAAAATTCTCATCTCATCGGTGGTGGTTAATATTCTCACCAACATACCAATGAACTTGTATATTGCCTTTCTGCAAGAGGAATTTTATGAGGTTCTAATTGCCGAGGCGGTGGTGGTTATTGTGGAGACAATATGGTACTTCCTGTTTGTAAAGAATATCAGACAGGCTTTCGTATATGGATTCTTATGTAATGCCATCAGCATGCTTACTGGAATTCTGATAGAGCTGATATATATCCTATTGAGTGGACAGAACATTATTTACTAACTAAAAAAATTATAATTATGTTTAGAGTATTAGATGTAATAATACCAGGTCAGCCGTATAGACCGCATAGAAGACCTGATTTGATTGAGGAAATTATCGATACTATCAAGCCGCAGGAGATAACCGACACGGTTGCCGTTGACGACACTGTTACTGACACCATCAGCTCTGCACAGGCTATGGCGGCAAATGCAGGAACGGGTGGAGATGACAATACCATACTTATGTGGTCAATATTCGCTGTGCTGTTTGCTCTTGCCATGTGTCTGTATTTTGTTTACAAATACAGAAAGCATACACTGGCGTATTGAGAATAATTTCGATTAAGGGAGGACAGGCAATACACATATAGTATTCTGCCTGCCCTCCACCTTGAGATCCTGCTCATCGGAATTTGCAAGTCCGACCAAGCGTTTGCTAAAAACTAATTTTAAAAAAACGTATTTTTGCGTCACGCGTCACACTTTGGGGTAAAATTTAAAGGAGGTCCCGCATCAAGTGCGGGGTGAGTGAATGGGTTGTGCGGGATGAGTTTTTAGAGGTTAAAGACGGCGGAGCGATATTCTAAAAGCAAAGCTTCTGGCGGAATAGTTGTTACAAGAATCTGAAAAGTTGTAACAACTTTTTTCTGATAGCATTGATATTGGAATGGAAGATGTATGCTTTAGCCTTTCTATATGACAGCTCTACCATGTCTATATCAATGCTAATGGAGATCCCGCATCGAGTGCGTGATGAGTGTGAGGGGAGTGCGAGATGAGGTGTTTTTACGGGTATCGTGTCGCATTTGCGTCACTGGTATATGTTAAAAATGCGGTGTGACGCACTTGCGACGCACCTGAAAATCCCATTTTTAAGCAAAATCGACCATTTTACCACCAAAACACCACTGATTATCAAGTATTTACAAAACAGAAATACCTGTGACGCAAGTGTGACAGGTTTCTTTCAATCGCTTCGCTTGGTGAAAGCGTACTGAAGAAACGGTTACTTTGCGAAGCAAACTAAAATATTACTTTCACCCTCATCCAGCACTTGATGCGGTAATCGCCTTAGCGCTTTCACAAAGCGAAGCGACTGAAAGAATCTCCTCTAAACTTTCCCAAAGTGTGACGCGTGACGCAAATTTACATTTTTCTAAAACTGGTTTTTAGCAGAC